>Ga0137415_10008104_pt1 | contig 10416 bp, 8 predicted proteins | sample CZODoug3_1_1_16f_FD_183082 | JGI IMG/M metagenome (GOLD analysis project Ga0137415, IMG submission 183082) | Vadose zone soil fungal communities from Angelo Coast Range Reserve, California, USA - CZODoug3_1_1_16fungal (Hybrid Assembly) | ecosystem: Environmental > Terrestrial > Soil > Vadose... | reverse complement strand
TCCACTGCGAGGAGCGCGGAGCAGGTCCGGCGGTCCTGTTCGTGCACGAGTACGGGGGCTCCTGCCGCAGCTTCGACATGCAGGTCGAGGCTTTTCGCGCCCGGCATCGTTGCGTGGTCTTCAACGCGCGCGGTTATCCGCCCTCGGAGGTGCCGGCGTCGGTCGGCTCCTATTCGCAGTACCACGCGGCCGCAGATATCGGCGCGGTCCTGGACGGGCTCGCCATCCAGCGGGCGCACCTCGTCGGCGTGTCGATGGGGGCGGCCTCGGCCCTGCAGTTCGCGCTCAGGGAGCCGGGGCGCGTGCTCTCGGCGACGCTCGTGGGGATCGGCAGCGGTTCGGACGATCCGCCGCTTTTTCGCCAGGCGGCCGAGGCGAACGCGAAGCAGATCGAATCGGGCGGGATGCGGGCGTTCGCCGAGCAGATGGGCCGCAACCCCAACCGCATCCGGTTGCTGGAGAAGAACCCGGCGGAGTTCCGCCGCTCCCTCGAGGAGCTTTCCAGGATGTCGCCGGTCGGCCACGCCAATACGATGCGCGGAGTGCAGGCATGCCGGCCGTCGCTTTACGCGCACGAGAAGCGGCTCGCGTCGCTGCGGGTGCGCACACTCGTCGTGGTGGGAGACGAGGACGCGGGCTGCCGCAAGCCGAGCGAGTTTCTCGGGCGCGTGCTACCCGATGCGCGCCTGGTCGTCGTTCCCGGGACCGGCCATGCGGTGAACCAGGAGGAACCGGCCGAATTCAACCGCCTGTGCCTCGGTTTCATCGAGGCAGTGACGGTCGCGGGCGCGTAGCGTGGGCAGGGTCGCCACCGAGATCCGGGGTTCCGTCGCTGTCGTCAGCTTCGACAACGCGGCGCGCATGAACGCGATCGACGCGGGCGTCGCCGAGGGCCTCGCCGCCGCAGCGGCGGAGCTGAAAGCGCGCAAGGACATCGGAGCGCTGGTGCTGCGCGGCGCGGGCGAAAAATCCTTTTGCTCAGGGATCGATCTCAAGTTCGTCGAGCAATTCCCCGAGCGCGCTGCGGGCTTCGCCGCGCTCGAAGGGAAAATCGAATCCTTCAGCCGCGACATGGCCGAGATGCCTTTCCCGACGATCGCCACGCTCTACGGCCACTGCCACGGGGGCGGCGTGCATCTCGCCGCGACGGCCGATTTCCGCTTGGGCGACGACGCGCTCAAGCTTTCGGTACCGGCAGTCAGGAACAGGCTCTTCTATCCCGTCTCGGCGCTCGAGCGCCTGGTCCTGATCCTCGGCGAAACTCGTACCAAGCGCCTGATGTACGAAGGCGAGACCCTGGACGCCGGCACGCTGCTCGCGTGGGGCTTCCTCGACCGCATCTATCCGAGCGCTGAACTCGAAAAGGAGACGCTGGCCTATGCGGCAAAGCTCGCTGCGCAGCCGCGCGGAGTGGTGGCGGTATACCAGGAGATTTTTCGCGCGCTGAGACGCGGGGACGCGGACAAGGCACGCGAGCTGCGGGCGCAGGCGAAAGCGAAAGCACGCGCAGCCGAGTAGCTCGGTCGAGCGGCTTCGCTGTATACAATAGAGAGAACCATGGATCTGAAGCTTGCCGGACGCACGGTGCTCGTCACCGGCGCGTCGAAGGGGATCGGCCTTGCGATCGCGCAATGGTTCGCGCGCGAAGGCTGCAAGCTGCGCCTGGCCGCGCGCTCGAAAGAACTGCTCGAGCGGGAAGCCGCCGCGATCCGCAAGAATGCTTCCGTCGAGGTGCAGGTTTTTCCCATCGACCTCTCCCGGGAAGAGGGCAGGAAGCGCCTCACCGACGCCTGTCCCGAGGTCGACGTCCTCGTGAACAACGCGGGCGACATCCCGGCGGGCTCCCTCGACGATGTCGATGACGCCGCCTGGCGCGCGGGCTGGGACCTGAAAGTGTTCGGCTATATCGGGCTGACGCGGCACTATCTCGAGAAGATGAGGGCACACCGCAGCGGCGTCGTCATCAACATCATCGGCACCGCGGGCGAGCGGCCCATGCCCGCGTTCGTCGCGGGATCGATGGGGAACGCGAGCCTCATGTCCTTCACGATCGCGCTCGGCGCGGCGAGCCCGGAATACGGCGTGCGCGTGCTGGGCGTCAATCCGGGGCCCGTGCTTACCGACCGCGTGGTGAAGATCTCCAGGAAACGCGCGCTGGCGATGTTCGGGGATGAAGAGCGCTATCCCGAGCTGCTGAAGAAAAATCCGTTCGGGCGGCCGGCCAGCGTTGACGAAATTGCCGCCACCGTCGTGTTTCTCGCCTCCGACCTGAGCTCGTATACGAGCGGCACCATCGTCACCATCGACGGGGGATTTTCGAAGCGGCCGGCGGTGTAGCCCGGTCCGCGGTCGCCGGAGCTACGCGGTACCGTACTTGGTATCGACCTGCACGCCGATTTCCTTCAGGAACGGCGTCGGCAGGATTCCTCCGGCACAGACGATCACCGCATCGTTTTTGAGCCTGATTTTCTTGCCGCCCTGGTCGAGCGCGACGGTCTCGGCGCCGATTTCCTCGACGTTCGACGAGAGCAGCACCTTCAGCTTGCCGCCCGCCTCGGCCTTTTGCACCTGTTCGCGGTTCTTCTGCTTCACGCGCGAGAACGCCTCGCTGCGATACGAGAGCGTGACGCTCGTGCCGCGCTCTTGAGCGCAGGCAATCGCCGCCTCGAGCGCGGAATCGCCCCCGCCCACGACGAGCACGTGCTGTCCGCGGTATTGCTCGGGATCGATGAGGCGATAGACCACCTTGGCCTGTTCCTCCCCCATGACGCCGAGCTTGCGCGGCGTGCCGCGCCGCCCCATCGCGAGCAGGATCGAGCGCGTCCGGTACTCCTGCCTGGAGGTTCGGACGACGAAGCCGTGGCCGTCCGGCTTCACGGTTTCCATGCGCTCGAAGAAATTGATCTTGAGGTCGGTCCGTTTGACCACGCCCTTCCAGAATTCCAGTAGCCGTTCCTTGCTGACTTCGGCGAATTTCATCTTGCCGATGATCGGCAATTGCACCGGCGCGGTCATCACGACCTTGTTGCGCGGATAGTGGTAGACGGTGCCGCCGAAGGAATCTTCCTGTTCGACCGTCACGGACTTGAGGTCCTTCTCCTTCGCGGCGAGCGACGCGGAAATTCCGGCCGGCCCCGCGCCGATGATCACCACGTCATACGGAAAGGCGCCTCGTTTCAGTCTCGCGACCGAGTCCATCGCCTGACGGCCCTGTTCGACCGCCTTGCGGATGAGCCCCATGCCGCCGAGCTCTCCGGCGATGAATATGCCCGGGACGTTGGTCTCGAAATTCGGCTTGACCTGAGGAATATCCATTCCGCGCTTGGACGTGCCGAACACGAGCCGGATCGCGTCGTGCGGGCACGCGGCCATGCAGGCGCCGTGACCGATGCAAGCGCCCGCGTTCACGAGCTGCGCTTTGCCGCCGATGATGCCGATCGCGTTCTCGGGGCAGGCGGCGACGCAGGCCATGGAGTCGAGGCAGCGGCTGGGGTCGATGACGGGATGCAGCGATGCGGGCTCGTTGAGCCCCGCCTCGATCGCTTGCGTCAGGCGAGCCGTGCTCTTGCGTTCGTTCCTGCGGCGCCGCGCGACGTGCCACGCAAAGAAGATCAGGAACGGCACGCCGTACAACAACAAGGTGGTCGCGTTGGAGTTGAGAATGTCGGGCATGGACGACAAACGCAGTCTCGGTCGAGAGGTCTGCGTTTCGACGAAAGAGAACCCTACATCGCGCTCGGTGTTTTCTCTCGGTAATTTTTCACGCCCGGCACGATTTCGTCGAGGAAGGTCGACAAGTTGCCATGACAACGGCATATCCGCGCCATGACAATGTCATCCGACCGGCTCTTCTCACAGGTCATCCGAACGATGAGCAACGACTTATCGATAAGCAACGACTTATCGCCTGCCGCAGACCATTCATACAGCACGGAGCGCCGCAGCGGTGTCGAGCGCCGCGGGGCCGCGCGCCCGTCGCCGGATGCCGAGCGTCGAGACGGCGCGCGTCCTTTGTCGGCGGCGTCGATCTGGCTGGTCGCGCTCGTGCTTACCTCCGGCGCCTGGGTCGCGGGGCGGTTCAATCTGTATACGCCGGGCTCCGACCTCGGATATTACATGGGGCTCGTCGGCTCGATCCTCATGGCGCTCCTGCTGCTCTATCCGCTGCGCAAGCGCGTTCACTTCCTGCAGCGCGCGGGCGAGCTGCGGCATTGGTTCAAGCTGCACATGTTTCTGGGAATTGCCGGGCCGGTACTGGTCATTTATCACTCGACGCTCAAGCTCGGCTCGCTCAACGCGGCGGTTGCCTTCTACAGCATGCTGCTCGTGGCCGGCAGCGGCATCATCGGCCGGTTCATCTATACGAAGATCCACCACGGCCTCTACGGCCGCCAGGCCACGCTGCGCGAGCGCCAGGAGCGCCTCGGGCTCTCGGGCGAGTCGATGAAGTCGAAGTTCCATTTCGCGCCGCGGACCGAGGAGCGCCTCAAGGCTCTCGAGGCTTATGCCGCGGATGAGCGGGGATTTCTCGGCGTCGGGCGGTTGATCGCCGTCACCGTGCGGGTGCGTTGGGTGTACTGGAAGAGCATGCGGGAGGTGAGGCGCATTCTCGCGCAGGCCGCCGTTCAGCGCGACTGGGAGCCGCGGGAGCAGGTTCGTCGAATCCGGGTCGCCCGGCGCGTATTGAAGGGGTATCTCAGAGAATTGCAGGAGGTTGCGCAGTTCCGGTCCTATGAGCGCCTGTTCTCGCTCTGGCATGTCCTGCACGTTCCTTTCGTCTTCATGCTGGTGTTCAGCGCGATCGTCCATGTGGTTTACGTGCACATGTACTGAGAGCGGTCATGCCAAGACGACGGATCGTCGCTGCATGGCTCTTCTTCTTGCTGGCTTCGGGGGCGTCCGCGCAAAGCCTTGAGACGGCAGTCATGCCCGGCCAGGTCATACAGGGGCACGCCAAGCTCGAGGCCGAGTGCAGGAACTGCCACGTGCGGTTCAACCGCTCGGCACAGACCGGGTTGTGCGTCGATTGCCACAAAGACGTCGGGCGGGATATTTCCGGGCGGCGTGGCTTCCACGGGCGCCTTACGGAGAAGGAATGCCGCACTTGCCATACGGATCACAAGGGACGAAACGCGGACATCGCGCCGATCAAGGCCGGCACCTTCGACCATCGGCAGACCGACTTTGCGCTGAGGGGGGCCCACGCGTCGTCGAAGCTCGAGTGTCGGGCCTGCCACGTGCCGTCCGGGAAATACCGCGAGGCGCCGTCGGACTGCTACGGTTGTCACAAGGAGGACGACAAGCACAAGGGCAAGCTCGGCAAGGCGTGCGCCGACTGCCACGGCGAGAACAACTGGAAGCAGACCCGCTTCGACCACAGCAAGACCCGGTTTCCGCTGAGGAACGGCCACGCGGATGTCGCCTGCGATTCGTGCCACAAGACGAAGGACTTCAAAGGCGCGCCGCTCGCGTGCGTCGCGTGCCACCAGAAGGACGATCAGCGCAAGGGCCATCAGGGCAAGTTCGGGCAAAGGTGCGAAACCTGCCACACGGACAGGAACTGGAAAACGACCAAGTTCAACCACGACCGCGATACCGAATACCCTCTCAAGGGCAAGCACCAGCTCGCCACATGCGAGTCCTGCCACACGGGGATCCTGTACCGGCAGAAGCTTCAGACGGCCTGCATCGCCTGCCACAGGAAAGACGACCAGAAGAAGAACGCACACCAGGGCCGCTTCGGCGAGAAATGCGAAAGCTGCCACAGCGAGCGGAGCTGGGCGAGCTCGACCTTCGATCACGACCGTCAAACGAAGTACCCGCTCAGGGGCAAGCATGCGCAAGCGAAGTGCAGCGCCTGCCACACTGGCATTCTGTACAAGGAGAATCTGAGCACGACCTGCATCTCCTGCCACCAGAAGGACGACGAACACAAGGGCCAGCTCGGACCGAAGTGCGAGTCGTGCCACAACGAAGCGAGCTGGCGGCAGACGCGCTTCGATCACGGCCTCACGCGCTTTCCGCTGCTCGGCAAGCACGCAGTCGTCAAGTGCGAGAACTGCCACACGACGCCGCAGTACAAGGACGCCAAGACCGACTGCTATTCGTGCCACCGCAAGGACGACAAGCACAAGCTCCGGCTCGGGACGCAGTGCGAGCAGTGCCACAACGCACGCAGCTGGTTGCAGTGGGATTTCGATCACAACAAGCGCACCCAGTTCATCCTCGACGGCAAGCACGTGGGTCTCGATTGCCACGCCTGCCACAAGTTCCCGGTTCGTGGACGCGCGGTCATCGCCGCCACCTGCGTGAGCTGCCACGAGGATGCCGACGTTCACCACGGCGGTTTCGGGCGGCTCTGCGAGCACTGCCACGTCACGGGTTCGTTCAAGACCATGAAGCCCGGAAGCGCCGGACGCCCGTTCCGCTGAGAGGAGAGTCGCCATGAACACTGCGCGCATAGCTCGCTTCGTCCGGCCCCTTGCTGTCACCGTCATCGCGATCGCGGCCCTGGCGCAGGCGGTTCCTTGCGCCGCCCAGCAACGGAGCAAAAGCAATTTCGACCATCTGCGCACGAAGTTCCCGCTGACCGGTGCGCACGCGGTTACGCCTTGCGAGAGCTGCCACGTCGGCGGTCAGATGACGGGGACGCCGACGCAGTGCGACTACTGCCACCGCGCGGGCAGCCGCATCGCCGTCACAGTGAAACCGATCCGGCATGTGCAGACGGCCGAACCCTGCGACGTCTGCCATCGCTCCGCGGCCACGTGGACGGGCGCGCGCTTCTCCCACGTCGCGGTTGCGCCGGGCACGTGCTTCTCGTGCCACAACGGCAGCACGGCCAGCGGCAAGCCGAGTGGTCACGTCATGACCACGGCGTCTTGCGATTCATGCCATCGGACCAGCGCCTGGGTTCCCGCGGGCTTCAACCACTCCACCGTGACTCCCGGGACCTGCGCGAGCTGCCACAACGGCAGCACCGCCACCGGGAAACCGGCGAAGCACGTGGCCACGACGGCCTCGTGCGACCAGTGCCATCGCACCAGCGCGTGGCTGCCGGCCGGTTTCAATCACGCCAGCGTTGTCCCCGGATCGTGCGCAACCTGTCACTACCCCGGGGGATCGGGCTTGGCGAAGCCGACGAACCACATTCCCTACGAGTCCCAGTTGCTTGCCGGCTCGAGCCTGGGCTGCGACGCCTGCCACAGCAGCACGACGACTTTCACGGTCGAGAGAATGAATCACAACAACAGCCAGGGCAATGGCGCAGGCTGGTGCAGGGGCTGCCATTTAAGCGGTACGAGCTTTCTCGGCAACATGCAGAAGAAATCGCTGACCCATCAAAAGAGCACCGGGGTCACGGATTGCTCCCAGTCCGGCTGCCACCGGCCTTTGGGCAACCAAGGCTCCACCTACAAGAGTTGGTAAGTCGGCGGGCGAATTCCGAGGCGCGTTTCGAATGCATGCCTTCCTGCGCAAGGCTCTCGCCGTGCTCCCGTTCAGCGCCGCGCTGCATGCGCAGCTGGCGTTCTCCGAGGCGATCGACGACATCGCAATCGAACGACGCGAATCCGGGACGCAGGTCCGCCTGCGCCTCACCGGCCCGGTGCACTACATCCGCGACTACGTGTCCGCGGACGGCAGAACCGCCAACGTGTATCTGCAGGCTCTCGCGCCGGAGAATTTCTCGGGCGCGCCGCCTGCCGACGAAGTCAAGCAATCGCCGCCGAGCTCGCACGCACCGCGCTTCACGGTGAGAGTGAGCGTCGATCCGCGGTGTGATGCCGCGCCCAATCCGGTTTGCATGGTGATCCGGTTCGAGCGCCCGGTCCGTTACCGGATCCGCCTGGGCAAGGATCGCCGCAGCCTGCTGCTCGATCTTGAGCCGGGGAGAAAGGGAGCTCTCCCGACTGCCAGGGACAAACCCTGACACGGCGGCATATCCGGAACTCCGGCATGATCCTGCGCGGTTTCCTGACGGGGTTGGTCGCGCTCGCCCCCATGCTGTCGCTCCCGGCGGCGCGCGCGCAGCCTCAGGCGGCGGACCTCTATGTGGTCGCGCTGGCCACAGTGGCGAACGTGGCCCAGCAGCCCGCCACTCCGCTGCCCCCAAGCTTGCGGAGCCAATCGCTCTACTGGCGGGTCTTGATATCCGGAGAGTCGGTCAGGTATCAACTGTGCCTCGGCTTCTTCGACACGCGCGCCGAAGCGGAGCGCGCGCGACAGCTGCTCGCGGCGAGGTTTCGCGAAGCCCGCGTCATTCCCGTCAATCGGGCGGAGCGCGACAACCTGGCAAAGGCGGTGCAGAAGGCGAAGCCTCTGCCTTCCGCTCCTCCCGTGCCTCCACCTCCTCCGGCTCCTCTCGCTCCCCCCGTCCCCGCGGCTGCGCTTCCGCCGGCGACGCCTGCGCCGCCCCCTCCATCGGCGCCTACCGCTCAGGCGACAGCACCGGCACCCGGCGGAAGCGCCGAGGCGCTGATGTCCGAGGGTCGCGGCGCGATCACTCGCGAGGACTATCCCGCAGCCGTACGCGCCTTCACGCAGCTGCTGGCGTTGCCCGAAAACGAATTGAGCCGCGACGCCCGGGAATTTCTTGCCCTGGCCTACGAGCGGCGCGGCGATACGGCGCGCGCGAGGCTCGAATACGAGAACTATCTCAAACGCTATCCGGAAGGCGAGGATTCCGCGCGCGTTCGCCAGAGGCTCGCCAACCTGCGCCCGGGCGTGCCGGCCGGACCGCTGCGCGCATCCGTTCAAACGGTGGGAGGGTGGCGCACGTTTTCCTTCGGCAGCCTGTCGCAGTTCTACTACCGCGGCAACAGCACGATCGACACACAGCAGGTGGTGGTCGCCGCCAATACCCTCGACCGGACGACGCTGTCGCTCACCGATCAATCGGCGCTCATCACGAATCTGGATGCCAGCACCCGATTCGTGGACGAGACCCACGACAACCGCATCGTCTTCCGCGATACGAACACGCAGACTTTCATCAGCGGGCAGAATGACATCAACCGTCTGAACGCCGCCTACTACGAATACAAGTACAAGCCCGGCGACGCCTCTGTGCGGCTCGGGCGGCAGCCGGGCAACACGGGCGGTCTGCTCGGCCGGTTCGACGGCGCCTGGCTCGGATACGGGCTGATGCCGGCGCTACGCCTCAATGTAGTCGGCGGCGAGCCGGTCGATTACGGAGTGACCATCGACTCGAAGCGCCGCTTCCTCGGCACCAACGTCGAGGTCGGCCCGCTGTATCAGCACTGGACCGGGAACGTGTATTTCATCCGGCAGATGATCGACAGCATCATCGATCGCGAGGCCGCGGGCATGGAGCTGCGCTACTTCGCGCCGCAGGGTTCCTTCGCTTCGCTGATCGATTACGACACCGTGTTTCGCCGGATCAACATCGGCACGCTGCAAGCCAATTGGCTCGCGCCCTGGAAGACCGCCTTCAACATGCTCGCCGACTATCGCATGACGCCGTCGCTGCAAACGAGCACCGCCACGCTCGGCGAAGCTTCGACCTCCGTGCAGACGTTGCTCAATACCTACAGCGAAGACGAGCTGCGCCGGCGCGCGCGGGCGCTCACCGCGAAGGCCGCGCTCGCCTCCGCCGGGCTCACGCACCCCGTCAGCGATGTTTGGCAGATTGGCGCCGACGTCCGCGTGTCACGCATTTCTCACACCGACGGAACCAACAACGTTCCGGGCGCCCCGGGGACCGGGTACGTCTATACCTACACCGGCCAGGTCATCGGGATCGGCCTGTTCGCGACGCGCGATGTGACTGTCGTTTCGGTGAGCCGGGTCACCGCCTTCGGCTACGACGGTTACGCCGCCCGCCTGGCCAGCCGCGCGCCGCTCGGGGAGCGCTGGCTGCTGGACAGCTCGGTCCTCTGGTACGAACAGAACAACGACAACGGCTCGACGCTGCAGCGCACCTCTCCCACGGTCCGCTTGAGCTACAGGTGGGGGAACAGCATGACGCTGGAGCTCGAGATCGGGGTCGAGAAAACCAGCTCGAGCAGTGCGACAATCGAAGAGAACACCCGGCGCAGTTTCTTCTCGCTGGGCTACCGCTGGGATTTCTGATTCCTGCCGCGATGAAGCAAGGGATGGGATAATCTCCCCCGTCATGCACGCTGGCGGGAACCGGAGCTCCGGGCGCGTCGGGCGATCGAGAATTCAACACTAAGAGGAGCTTTATGCGCTTGCGTTTGATCGGGTTTGCCCTGCTCGCTGCGGCGAGTTTTTCTGCTGCGGCGGGTTCCGTGGACCTCAACCTCTCGAACCACACGATCGAGGCCAAGTTCTACGCGAATGCCGGTGCCGCGGACTGGACCTTCGGGGGGTTGTACAACCGGGATACCAAGGACCGCGCCCTGAACGTGGGCTTGCTTGCTACGGGCGATTCCG
>Ga0137415_10008103_pt1 | contig 10418 bp, 6 predicted proteins | sample CZODoug3_1_1_16f_FD_183082 | JGI IMG/M metagenome (GOLD analysis project Ga0137415, IMG submission 183082) | Vadose zone soil fungal communities from Angelo Coast Range Reserve, California, USA - CZODoug3_1_1_16fungal (Hybrid Assembly) | ecosystem: Environmental > Terrestrial > Soil > Vadose... | reverse complement strand
TCAGTGATCTGGCAGGTCACGGTGGTCGTCCCGATCGGAAAGGTCGAGTTCAGCGCGGGACTGCACGTGATCGGTCCAGGAGTGCTGTCCTCGTCAAAGTTGGTCAACCCGTTGTAGTTGATCGTCGCCCCGGCTGGGCTGGTTGCGTTGACGGTGACGTCTTTCGAGGCGATCAGGCCAAGGTCTCCATCGCATCCGGCGCTCAGCACGCCGCCCTCGAGCGCCACCGACTCAGCGCCTCCCGCCGCGGTGTCCGCGAAGACCAGGCTCCCGGTTACGGTGCCGCAAACCGTTGGGGTGAAGGTGACCTGCACGTTGCAGAACGCGCCCACCGCCAGGGGATTGGGGGCAATAGGACAGTCGGTGGCGGAAACCGCAAAGTCGCCGGTGGTCGTGATCGAGCTGATGAGCGTGGGACCGGTCCCCGCACCCAGGATGCGGAGTCGGCCAGGGCTTGTCGTCGTGCCGATGCCTGACGACCGGAAGTACATCATGTTCACCTGGAAGGACAGGCTCGGATTCGCCGCAGGGGTCACGATTCCCGACCCGAACTCCCACGTGTCGTTGTAATAGGTTCCTGGAAACAGCTCGTCGGTTCCGCCGAAGAGAACAATCCGAGCCCGGGCCGAGTCATAGGCCATGGCCTGGCCGGCCCGGTAGATCGGCGTGGCCGCGGTCCAATCACGGGTCCAGTTGGTGCCGTCCCACAGCCAGGTGTCGTTGATCGGGCCGAGGCCAAAGGGCTCGAGATGATCGCCTCCCCACATGACTGTCAAACCGAGCTGCATGTCGTAGACCATCGAATGCCAGAAGCGCGGAAAGGGCAACGTGGTCGGGGTGCGCTGGGTCCAGTTCGCTCCATCCCATTCCCACGTGTCGTTCACCCGCTGTCCGGCGACGCGCCCACCGAAAAGCACGACGACATCCCGGACCGAGTCGAATGACATCGTCATCCCGAACCTGGCCGAGGGCGTGCTCGTCGGCGCCATCTTCGTCCAGTTGGTGCCGTCGTACGTCCAGGTATCGCCAAGGTCAACACCGCCCGACGCGCTACCTCCAAAGAGGACCGTGCGGTGTCGGAACGAGTCGTAGGCCATGGACGTCCACACTCGGGCCGGCGGCGATGCCGCCGTGGCTCGCTGGACCCAGTTGGACCCGTTCCACTCCCAGGTATTCCCGCTGTTGTCGAGCAAGACGATGAGGCGGCGATCGCTGTCGTAGACCATGCCCGGGCCGATCGAGGAAGGTGGTGAAACGGTCGTGAGGAACGTGCTCCAGTGGCTGCCATCCCACTCCCATGTGTCCCCGCCGAACAAGACCGTACGCCCTCGGAGCGAGTCGAAGGCCATGGCTGCGTAGGCTCGGCCGGCTGGCGCCTGGGCGGGGCTCTGCTGACCCCAGTTCGCAAGCGTCGTGTCGGCGCGCGCGGCAGCGGTTGTGCTTGTGAATCCAATCGATGCCGCCCCGATGACGAGGGCGATGTTGCGCAGTCGCTGGACTAGGGGCATGAAAACCTCCAGGACGCGGTTTCGGTCCGCTAAGTCAACGAATTACTTAACGTTCTCTTGCACCTCCGCCTTAAGTCCGCCTCAGACGTCGGATCAGTTCAATGGGCCGGGAATTGCGACGACTCCCCAACCAACCAGATCGACAGCTCGTCGACGGTCTTGAACCCGAGGCTGTCGTACAGCGGCTTGCCGGCGGGCGTAGCGATCAGATAGAAGGTTTCGGCTCCGCGCCTCTCGTGGTCTTGCATGGCTGCCACCAGCACCGCTCGACCGGCACCCTGACGCTGCATTTCTGGCGGCGTGCTCATCGTCCAGATTCCGACGGTTGAGCCCGCCCCAGAGGTGCAGACCCCGCTCATTGGCACATCTCCGCGATATGCGACATAGAAACCCAGCGCCGGCGCGTCTAGCAGCGATGGTGCCGCATACGTGCGAGCCAGCCATGACCGATCCATCGCAAAGGCGGACGCCGCCAGATCGGTGAAGAGCGACATTTCATGCGCTTCGGTGGCTCGCCTGGTGAAGAACTCCGAAGCGCGCTGCTCAGGAAGCCTTCCCGAACGGACCATCAATGGCGCGGTGCCGGCCTCGATCAATCCTTTCGCTCTTGCCACTGGACCGAAGCGTGGGCCGGCCGCGCTCGACATCATCGCGAGAGCCGACAAGCCGGTTGTGTTAACCCTGGAAACGAAGTCATTGAAGACGGCGAGATCTTCCGGGTCTTCGCCAAACAGGGCCATGTTGAAGTCCGCCGAGGGGCCACCCGTGAGACCGACAAACGCGCTCCCGCGCAGCACGGTCTCGGCCCCATCGATGTAGCTGAAGAACATCGCCAGATCGCGCCGGGCCGCCAACCAGAGGCTGGCCGCGTTGGCTGTCACGGCGGATATTCTCTCGCCGCCGGATCACAAGGCAAGGGTTTCCCTAACCTAAGGCGTTCGCAGAACGTCCAGCACCTCTTCGCCGTACCTGCGCAGCTTCGAGTCCCCGACACCGGGTACACGTAAGAGCGCTGAAAGGCTCGCGGGTCGCGCCACAGCGATTGCGGTGAGGGTGGAGTCATGGAATACGACGTATGCGGGAACACCAGCGGCGCGTGCGGTTTCCAGCCGCCACCGCCTTAGTCGATCAAGCGCCTCAGCCGGGACGTCGGTAGGCGCCCCAGCCTGACTGCCGAGCGTCGCTGGGTCGGCCGGCAGCATGAGCCGCGGAAGGGTCCCACTCGTCATTGCCTCGCGGCCCGCCGGCGTGAGCTCGACGACGGGGTACTCGCCTGAGCTCTGGCGGGCGAGCCCTGCTCCCACTAACTCCGCCAGCAGCTGCCTGACTCGCTCATCGCTCCATCTCTTCAGCGTGCCGTGAAAGGGCAACTCTTGGACCCAGGGCTGCGCTGCGGACCATCGTGTGCGCCGGCCGCCGAGGACCGCGGCTACGTTGGCCAGGCCGACCCTTCCGCTGAAGCGAGCGACGGCAGCCAGCCCGGCGACGACAGCGTCTTCCGCCACGGGCTCGTCGGGAGGCCGTGCGGCGAGGCAGTTGTCGCAGGCGCTGCATTTCCGCGCCACGCCCCTCTCGCCGAAATAGTCTGCGATTCGCGCATGCCTGCACTCCCGCATCTCGGCGTAGGCCATCATCTGCGCCAACCGCGCGTAGGCATGGTCCTTCAGTGGCGAACCGTCCTCGAGGCCGGATTGCTCGATGAAGAAGGCCTGAAGGTCGCGGTCCGCTGGGCTATAGAGAAGCGTGCACTCCGCCGGCTGTCCGTCGCGCCCAGCCCGGCCGGCCTCCTGGTAGTACGCCTCCAGGCTGCCCGGCAGCTGATAGTGGATGACGCGCCTGATGTCGGCGATGTCCACGCCCATGCCGAACGCCGAAGTCGCGACCACAACATTGATGCGTCCTTGAGTGAAGTCTTCTTGAATCCGGCGCCGGACTGCCGGGTCTTGACGTCCGTGGTAACAGGCGGCGCCCAATTCAGCGGCCACCTCCTCGGCCGCGGTAACCGTGCCCACATAAACAAGCGCTCGCTGTGCTGCGTCTGGAAGCAGACGGTGTAGCTGCTCGCGCTTGGCGCGCTCGCCCCGGCAGCGAAGCACCGAAAGTGTCAGCGTCGGTCTGTTGAACCCGGAGACCGAGATGAAGGGGTCCTTCAAGTCAAGCGACCTCGCGATGTCCTCCCGAACGGGCGGCGTCGCGGTCGCCGTGAATCCGGCCACCGGAGGGCGCCCGCACGCAGCGATCGCTGCCGCAAGGAGACGGTAGTCAGGCCGGAAGTCGTGTCCCCAGGTGGAGATGCAGTGCGCCTCGTCGACGACTACGCGGTGGACTTGGAGCTCCGCGAGCCGCTCCATGAACCCCGGGCGCCCAAGTCGCTCGGGGGCCAGGAACAGCAGCCGGTATTCCCCTGCGATCGCCCTGCGCAGGCGATCGACCTGCTCGGGCCGCTCCACCGACGAGTTGATGAACGTCGCGGCGACGCCTCGCTCGACGAGGCGGTCGACCTGGTCCTTCATGAGGGCTATGAGCGGCGAGACGACCATCGTCAGGCCGCCATCGACTAGAGCCGGCACCCAATAGCTGATGCTCTTTCCGGATCCGGTGGGAGCGACCGAGAGAACGTCTCGGCCCGCGAGCATCGCTTCCACCACCTCGGCCTGGCCGGGGCGGAAGGCGTCCAGTCCAAAAACCTCGCGCAGCACATGCTCTGCCTTCGCGTTCATCCGTTGGAGTCTGACGGAATGCCGAAGCCAAGCCAGCACTCTTTACAGCGCGGCGCGGTCGATAAGATCCGGCCTGAGGGCGCCGGAAGCATTCCGGCACCACGCGTCTTATAGGAGGAGTGGACGGGGACGATAAACCATGAAACGAATCCACTACGCCTGGATCATTGCGGCGGTCACCTTCATCGCTCTTATGGGCGCCGCGGGGTTCCGCGCCACGCCGAGCATTCTGATCGTGCCGCTCCAGAACGAATTCGGCTGGAACCGGGCCGTCATATCGGTCGCGGTTTCGATCAACTTGATCCTCTTCGGCCTGACCGGTCCGTTTGCCGCCGCGCTCATGGACCGGTTCGGCCTGCGCGCTGTGACCGTCGGCGCGCTGATCACAGTCGCGACCGGCGCTCTGCTCACGACATTGATGAACTCGCCGTGGCAGCTGTATCTGCTGTGGGGAGTGGTCGTCGGCCTCGGCACCGGGTGCATGGCATCAGTTCTCGCCGCGACCGTCGCCGGTCGCTGGTTTGTACACCGCAGAGGTCTCGTGCTTGGCGCGCTGACCGCCGCCGGCGCAACCGGGCAGCTCATCTTCCTGCCTGGTCTCGGTTGGCTGGCGCAAAACCTCGGCTGGCGGGCGGCTGCGATCAGCGTCGGTCTCGCAGCCCTCGCGGTCGTTCCGATAGTCGCGCTCTTTCTCCGCAACCGTCCGAGCGACCTTGGGCTCACGGCTTACGGCGCGACCGAAGCCGACTCTGTACCGCTCACGACCGGGAGCCCGATCTTGAACGCCTTTCGAGGCCTCCGCCTTGGCGTGCGCTCGCGCGACTTCTGGCTGCTCGCCGGCAGCTTCTTCTGCTGCGGCGCTTCCACCAACGGGCTCATCGGCACCCATTTGATCCCGGCCTGCCTCGACAACGGTATCCCCGAGGTCGCCAGCGCCAGCCTGCTCGCCGGCATGGGGATCTTCAACATGGTGGGCACGACCGCCTCCGGCTGGCTCAGCGACCGGGTGGACAACCGCGTGCTGCTGGCGATCTATTACAGCCTGCGCGGCCTCTCGCTGCTGTTCCTGCCGTTCTCCTTCGTATCGTTCTACGGCCTGAGCCTGTTCGCCCTTTTCTACGGCCTCGACTGGATCGCGACCGTGCCGCCGACCGTGCGCCTCATCGCCAATTCGTTCGGCAAGGAGAAGGCCGGAATCATCTACGGCTGGGTTTTCACCTCGCATCAACTGGGCAGCGCCGCGGCGGCCTATTTCGCGGGCCTGATGCGGGCCGATCTCGGCAGCTATCTGGAGGCCTTCATCCTGTCCGGCCTGCTGTGCTTCGCGGCGGCCCTGATGGTCATGTTCATCGGCGTCGACTGGCGCAAGCGCGAGCCGGCGGTGCAAGCCGCGTAGCTGATTTTATTGCGTCATTGCCCGCGAAAGCGGGCAATCCAGTCTTCGTGCGACTGCGATTTAACGGTGCGCTTAATCGAAATGGTGGTGGTTACCGGATCGTCCGCTTTCGCGGACGATGACGCCATGGGGGTTATGGCGCCGGCGGCACGATCGCCCAGCCGAACAGCATCTCGCCGTTGCTGCCCCAGCGCATCGGCAAGGTCAGCGGCGGCTGCACCTGCGCGCCGGCCGCAAACCGGGCATAGGGTTCGGGCACCGTGTTGCGGTCGCCATCGGTCCACACCACGACGGCGCCGCGGCGCTTGAGATCGGCCAGGTCGATCCAGGGCGCGCGCTCGGGCTTGGCGTCGATCAAGGTGCGCGGGCGCTCGACCGAATAGCGGCTGATATTGCCGCCCAGCCACATGCTGCCGATCACATAGGCGAGCGGCGCGCCGGTCGCGGCGCGAAAGCGCGTCGATATCTCGGCGCCCAGCCGGTCGCCCGGGAACAGCGAGGCGCGGTAGCGGTGGTCGACGAAGGGCAGCACGCCATACTGGAGCACGAAGGCGACCGCATAGAGAGCCGTCACCGCCCCCCAGGCGAGCGCGGCGCGCCGGGCGCGCGCCCATTCGGTCGCCGGCCCGGTCGCGATCACGACCCAGAGCCCGACAAACAGCCAGAGCGGATAGCCCCACATCGCAATGAGGCCGCGGCCGGTGATCACCGAGCCCGCGATCAGCAACGCCGCCGGCCCGAAGGCGAGCAGGGTCACGATCCGCCGGTCGAAAGCGTCGACGGATGATTTTTGGACCTCACGCCGGGGGCGGACGAGCGGCAGCGCGATCAGGCCGGACGGCAGCAGCCAGACGATCTGGCCGACCACGAAGACCAGGGGATGGACCACGTGATCGAGGATGCCGCGCACCGGCGCGGCGCGCGCGTCGGCATACCTGAAGGGGAGGAAATCGTTCTGCACCAGCCAGACCATATGCGGCAGCGCGACACAGAGCCCCACCAGCACCGCCACATAGGGACCCGGCGTCTTGAGGGCGCGGCGCGCGTCGCGGTCGAGCAGCAGAAACAGCGCGAGCGGGAGCGCCAGGACGACGATGAAATACTTCGCCCACAGCGCGAGCCCGCAGGCGAGCCCGAGCCCGGCCCAGTCCCGCAGGCGCCCGCTGCGCAGCGCGCCATGGAACGACACGCCGGCCAGCGCCCAGAGCGGCAGCTGGATCACGTCGTGATTGAACTTCGGCGCGGTGAAATTGAAATAATGCAGCCCGTCGACGATCAGCACCGCGACCAGCGCCCCGAGCGGGCCGACCAGCCGGTGCGCCAGCACCCAGACCAGACCGAAAGCCGCCACCACCGTCGCCTGGGCGACCAGGTAGAGCGCGGTATCGCTCCCGAACAGCCGATAGGTCCCCTCGATCAGCCACCACGGCAGGGGCGGCAGCTTGTCGTAGCCGAGCTGCCATTCGCGGCCATAGGTCAGCGCCTCGATCAGGTCGAGCGGCAGGTTGGGGTAGAGCGCGGCCGGAAGCAGGGTCCACAGCGCCGCATGCCCGAGACAGAAGAGCGCGAAAGCCTCGCCGGGACGTTTTTGCAGCCGGTCCACAAGGGCGGAGATCATGGCGGCGACCCGCGCGGGCCCGGCGTCAAGCCGCGGCCAAGCGACGCCGAAGGATCTCGCCTGGTGCGTCGCCATCGCCGGCCGTCGCGGCCTTCTTGCGCCTGATCATGTGCTTGCCTCGATTTGCGCCGCCATGAGAAGCTGCGGGCCGGCCCAGGTCAAGTTTAAGGGTCAAGTTCAAGGGTCAAGTTTGCCGGTCGCGCGCCCGCGGGTCGCGTTGGGTGAGGCCGGGGCGGCCGCGGCGTGAATTGCGGCGTCATTGTGCTTGCGTCGCGGCCAATCGAACGTAATCATTGCGGTTGTGGCTCGGGGGAATCGCCATTATCGAGGGCTGCCCGGGCTGACGCGGGTGCGGAGTTGCGAATGGGACGCCTGACCGCCGTTTTCGTGGCGACATGCATGGTGTTGATCGCCTGCTCGATCGGGGCCGTGCTCTATCTGCGGTTCGGTTTGAGCGGCGCCGATTCCGCCATCGTGGCGCTCACGGCGCTGACGGCGCTTGCGCTCTATAACGCGGTCTCCACACGTCTGTACGATCGCGGCGATTTCGGCGGACAGGTGGGCGAGCTGTCGCGCGGAACCGCCGACCTCGCGCGCCAAGTCGCCGAGGTCAACCGCCGCGTGGCGGCGATCGAGGGCAATGCCCATGCGGCGGTCGAGCGGACGCTCGCCGCCACCCATCCGATCACGGCCGAAATGGGCGAGGTCGGCGGGCTGATCAGGCAGATCGCCGAAACCGTCGCGGCGCACGATACCCAGTTGAAGGTGCTGGCGCCGGGCGTCGCCAGCACGACCTCGGTTCCGACCGTCAAGCCGATGCCCCCGATCGCGCCCGCGGTCGCGGCGCCGCCGGCCGAGACCGGCGCGCCCAGATCCTTCGACTCCAGGTTTCCTGAATCCAGCCCAGCCGAGCCCAGCTCCGCCGAGCTCAAGCCGGCCGAACCCGGCTTTGCGGGGGCCGGTCCATTCCAGACCCCGCCCGTCGATCCCAGACCTGTCTACGCCCCGCTATCCGACGCCCCGCTTGGCCAAGCCAAGGCGATCGAGGCCGAGCCTGTCGGCACCGACCCTGTCGGCCTCAAGCCGCCCGAAGCCGAGCCGCCGCAATCCGCCCCGGCCGAACCGGGCCCGGCCGAGCCCGCGGCGACCCGCATCGGCGGCCGCTTCAAGGACATGCAGCCGGCCGCCGTCGTGGCGATGATCCGCGACGCGGTCGACGCCAATCGGGTCGATCTGTTCCTGCAGCCGATCGTGACCTTGCCGCAGCGCAAGGTGCGCTTCTACGAAGCCGTGGCGCGGCTGCGCGCCGGCGATGGCGAGCAGTTCATGGCCGGCGACTTCCTGTCCCATGCGGAAGCCGGCGGGCTGATGCCCAAGATCGACAATCTGATGGTGTTTCGCTGCGTTCAGGTGGTGCGCCGCCTGCTCTCCAAGAACCGCGAGATCGGCTTGTTCTGCAACGTCTCGCCCACGACCCTGGCCGATTCCGGCTCGTTTCCGCAATTCATGGAATTCCTGGAGGCCAACAAGGCGATCGCGCCCGCGCTCGTCTTCGAGTTCACCCAATCGGCGCTGCGGCAGATGGGGGCGACCGAAACCGAGCGCCTCGCGGCGCTCGCCCAGCGCGGCTACCGCTTCTCGCTCGACAACGTCACCGATCTGCGGATCGAGCCGCGCGATCTGTCCGAACGCGGCTTCCGCTACGTCAAGGTCCAGGCCTCCCTCCTGCTCAACCGCGCCGCGGCGCCGGCCGACATCCACCCGGCGGATTTCGCCGGCCTGCTGTCGCGTTTCGGCATCGATCTCATCGCGGCCAAGATCGAGAGCGAGAGCTCGGCGGTCGACCTGCTGGATTACGACGTGAAATTCGGGCAGGGGTTCCTGTTCTCGCCGCCGCGGCCGGTGCGCCCGGAGGTGATGCAGGGGGTGAGCGAGCGCAACGACGTGGTGGCCCGCGACGCCGGTCCGCCGCCGGCGCCGACGCCCGTGGCGGGCCATCGCCTGTCCTCGCTGGCCCAGCTGGCGCGCGGCGTGGTCGCCCGGAACTGACGGCGCGCGCTCGTTCCGGTCCCGCCTGCATTCGCCAAATCAGGTGACGTCGTGGGCGGGATCGTCTAAAGCCGGCGGCCCCGTTTCTCCAACCTCCGATCCGATGACCGCTTTGGCTCCCTTCATCGACCGCTTCGGCCCGCTGGCGGCGAACTACGACGTCGTCCTGTCCGACGTCTGGGGTGTCGTCCACAACGGCCTGACGGCCTTTCCGGAGGCGTGCGACGCGCTCACCCGGTTCCGGGCCGGCGGCGGCACCGTGCTGTTGATCACCAACGCGCCGCGGCCCGCCGACGTGGTGGTGCGCCTGCTCGACCGCCTGAAAGTGCCCCATGACGCCTATGACGGCATCGTCAGCTCCGGCGACGTGACCCAGGCGATGATCGTCAAGCGGCGCAACGACCGGGTCTTTCACATCGGGCCCGAGCGCGACCATTCGGTCTTCACCGACCTCGGCATCAGCTTCGCGCCGCCCGAGAGCGCCGATTACGTCGTGTGCTCGGGGCTGTTCGACGACGAGACCGAGACGCCGCAGGATTATCGCGAGCTGTTGGGCACGATCCGGCGGCGCGATCTGGTGATGGTCTGCGCCAATCCCGACCTCGTGGTGGAACGCGGCGAGCGGCTGGTCTATTGCGCCGGCGCGATCGCCGACCTCTATGGGTCGCTCGGCGGCCAGGTGCTGTATGCCGGCAAGCCGCACCGGCCGATCTACGAGACGGCCCTCGCCAAAGCGGCCGCGACGCGCGGGCAGGGGGCGGCGCTCGACCGGGTGCTGGCGATCGGGGATTCGGTGCGGACCGATCTCGCCGGGGCGGCCGCCTTCGGCATCGATTGCCTGTTCGTGACCGCCGGCATTCACGCCGAGGAGCTCGGCGCGCGCGACAATCCCGACGCCGCCGTGTTGCGCAACATGTTCGCGGAGGCCAACGTGTTTCCGCGCGCCGTCACCCGCCGGTTGGCGTGGTAGAGCGCGAGAATGTGATTCGGTCGAGTCGAACCCGCGTACTCCGTCATGCCCGGGCTTGGTGGCCCGGGCATCCCGACAAGGGACGCACGGTGCCGGCCTAAGCGGGATGGCCGGGACATAGGCGAGCGAAGCGACGCCGTTCTTCGAACGGCTATGC
>Ga0137415_10008102_pt1 | contig 10421 bp, 10 predicted proteins | sample CZODoug3_1_1_16f_FD_183082 | JGI IMG/M metagenome (GOLD analysis project Ga0137415, IMG submission 183082) | Vadose zone soil fungal communities from Angelo Coast Range Reserve, California, USA - CZODoug3_1_1_16fungal (Hybrid Assembly) | ecosystem: Environmental > Terrestrial > Soil > Vadose... | reverse complement strand
CCGCGCTGCTGGTCGCCGCCCGCGCGCTCGACGGTCGCTGGTTCGAGCGTCACGTCTTGTTGCCCTGGTACTACCCGCACGTCAAGGAGGTAGACCCGCTCGAAGTCCGACGCAAACCACGCGTCCTGGACCATGAGCAGGTCCGCCGTCTGTGACAGTCGGTCGCCCGTCACCAGCAGCAACCACACCTCGGAGAGCGACGCGTCCGCTCGGTACTCAGGCAGGAGCGCCTCCTTCGCCCGAATCGCAAGGAGCACCTCCGCCTCGCCCGCAGCCCAGTACGACTTCTGGACGTAGCAGAGCGGACCCCGAAGACCTTCGATGCGGTGGAGCACGACGGACTGAATCCCGCCAATCCGGAGCGCCGCGACCGCGGCTGCGTCCACGCGGATGTCCTCGCCAGGCTTTGCGTCGGCAATCGCGCGCGTGATCAGTTTGGCGATGACGGATGCTGCGCGGGCCGTCTCCTTGCGGCCGACTCCGGCGAACCGCGACCCGCCCTCGAAGGCGATCAGGGCGACGTCGAAGTCCTCAGCACCACCCAGACTGCGCAGTTCGTCGATGAGAGCGGTCTCGAAAGCTGTGATCCGAGCCGCGGCGCGGCCGAGCAGCTCCTCCTCTAGTTCCGTGTGCTCCAAGCCGACGCGCCGGTCACCGACGCGGAGAACGAAGTCTGGACGCTCGCCCTGCTGCTCGATCACGGCATCGAGGCCCTCAACCGCGAGCAGTTGCCGCGAGAACGAAGAGGGCGGCTTTCACGCGCCCTCCACGGCCATCTCGACTGTGACCTCGACCTGCGGTGTCACGCTCACTCCGAGATACGATGGCGACTTGATCTCGAAGTCGCGCATGTCGAGTTGCACCGAGCCGTGGACCCTGGTCACGCCGGCGGCGCCCCTCTCGGCGCGATAGCGCACCTGCACAGGGCGAGACCGGCCGTGCAAGGTCAGGTCGCCTTGGGCTGTCCCTTCCGCAGGGTCGTGCTCCTTGGGAAACGTCAGCTCGGAGCGCGAGACCCGCAGGATGGCGGCGGGGAACTTCTCCGCCTCCAGCGCCTCGCGCAGGTGGCGGTCGCGCAGTCCGATGCCGGTTTCGATCGGCGCGATCGGCACTTTGAAGGTGAGCGCGGAAGCGTCTTCCTCGAAATCGATCTGGGACGACTTGCCCTCGATGCGCAGCCCTGCGGGACCGCGGGCGAGAACTCTCACCGAGCTCTCGCCCGCGCGCGACAGAGCGATTGCTCCTTGCCCCACTACCGAGACGACGAGGAAAAACCCGGTGAGAACGTTGCGGGTGTTCATGGCAGCTCCACGATTAGCCACGACGCGAGGTCGTGGTTTTCGACGTGCCGTTCTTCGTAGAGCGCGGTTCCGGTATGCGCCTCCCCTGTCCAGGGGATTGGTGACTCCGCGCAGCAGCAGGTGGCTGTCCGTCCCCACCCAGATAGGGGAGGTCGGCCCGCGGCTGCTCCCATAACCAACGCAGGTCCGCCGCGCATTCCGCCGGCGACTTGCAAAGGAAAGAACACGATGAAGCAATCGATTTGGACCCGCGCGGCGAGCGCGCTGACCGTCGCCTTCCTCGCCGCAGCTTGCGGCGGCAGTACGATGTCGGCGTCCTCGCCGCCGGCGCTCAAGCTGTCGAACGCCGCCAGCGTCGGGAATTACCTCGTCGACGGCAACGGCCGCGCACTCTACTACTTCGCGCTCGATCTGCCCGCCGGTGGCGGCCAGGCGGCCGTATCCAATTGCACCGGCAGCTGCGTTTCGTACTGGCCGATCTTCCACACCGACAGCGTCGTGGTGCAGGGGATCGACATGAACGACGTGGGTCAGATGACCCGCGGGGACGGCAGCAAGCAGACGACGTACAAGGGATGGCCCCTCTATTACTACGTCGGCGACAGCAAACCGTCGGACATCACCGGCGACGCGTCCACAGGTGGAGGTCCAACTGCGGTCTGGTTCCTTCTTCGGTCTCCGTTCTTCACGGTGCTGACGCTCACCGACTCCACCACGGGCGCCACGCGACTGGCCGATGCAGCGGGGAACAGCTTGTACTACTTCAACCTGGACACCGTGGGCTCACCGCCGACGAGCGCGTGCGACGGCACGCCTGGCGACCGGACGACGTGCGTCGGCAACTGGCCGATCTTCCTCACCGACAGCGCCGTGACGCCCACAGGGTTGGACGCTGCGCGATTCACGGTGTTCACACGCGCCGACAACAAGAGGCAATCCGCCTTCGACGGCCACCCGCTCTACTACTTTGTCGACGACAAGGTCCCGGGTGACGTGAAGGGCCTGACGTTCCCGCCCGGATTGGGACACTGGTTCAACATCGATCCGGCGAAGCAGTAGCGCGCGGCGCCTTCGCGGGTCCCAGCCGCCCGGGACCCGCGAAGGAGTCCGCCGCTCGCCGAAGTCTCGATCCCCTGATCAGGGCAGGCGCGGTCACACGAGCTTCGAATGATTCGCCGGCCACGGTCACCTCTATGTCGCGGACACGTTCAACCAGGTCATCCGCAAGATCGATCTTGTTTCCGGCGCGGTGACCACCTGTGCCGGCTCGGCACGCGAGCGCGGGGCTTCCGACGGGACCAGCGCCGCCGCGCGCGGGTCAGCTCGCGATCGTCGATCGAGCGGAGAACGTGCTGCTCACGGTACGCTGACGATTGCTCGGCATCGGAAACGACTCGGCGCGCCGTCCGCCGAGATCGTCGAAGTGACAATCCTGCGACTCCGAGAAACGAAACGACGAGTTCGTCATCGCATCTCGGCATGGCGGACCTGGTCCGGCAGGACCAACTGCGCAAGACGTTGGCCCTGATTCACGAAGCGCGCGAGATCGGGCGTGGACCGGAGCAGCGGCTGCATCTCGCGCGCGGCCTCGAGCGGATCATCGGGGCGGCCATGACCAGCATCGGTATCTACAGCAATTTCGGCCCTAACCGCCGCGGAAGGATCGAGGAGAACACCACCTCGTGGGTGGACGGATCCGCCCGCAACGTGTGGGCGACGCTCAAGCAGCGAGGCATCTCGTTCAGCCCGAGCATTCGCGCCCTGGCGAACCGCTGCAATGGCACGCACCCCATCGCAGTGCGGCGGCGCGATCTCCTGCGCGACTCGGAATGGTACGGCAGCGAGTATTTCGCCGATCACTACGGCACCAGTGGTGGTTTCGACGACTATGTGAAGGCGATGAGCCGTCTTCCGGGCAGCCGGGTCGCGACCATCTCCGCGAACCGGGGTGCGCGGGATCGCCCGTTCACGGAGGAGGATCGGAACCTCGTTGCTGTGTTCCACGAGGAGTGCCTGCGTCTCGACGCGGCGCAGCCGAGCGAGGCAGATCAGCCGCTCCTCACCGGTCGCGAGCAGCAGGTGCTGGAAGCGCTACTGCGCGGCGGCTCTGAAAAAGAAGTCGCTGCGGAACTAGGGATCAGCCGTGAGACGGTGCACTCGCATGTGAAATCCATCTATCTGGCGTACGGCACCAGATCACGTGCAGAGTTGCTCGCGCGATGTCTCTCGCGACGAGCATGATGCTTTCCGTGCAGATCGCGCGAGTGGCAAGAGGGAACAGGTTTCGAAAAAGCCCAGACCAGCCGCGTTTGCCGACCGACGTGCTGAGCGCGGCTTGGTGCGCCGGTGGTGCAGGGCGGCGCGTCATCAGCGAGCGCCCTGACCGCATCGCAGAAATTCTCTGCAGAATCGGTAGGTTAGTCGGGGAGACAGGATTTGAACCTGCGACCCCCTGGTCCCAAAGGGGCAAAAGACGAATCACATGGCGTTTCAGAGGGTGGCAGCAGCTCGCAACCGGTGGAAACCATTCAAGAGCAGCAAGCCCCGACTCAGGACCCAGTGGCAGAAAGCGCATCGGTTGAGACGCAATTTGGTGCGCCGGTGGTGCGCGAACTTCCGCCCGATCCGGGCCCGCACGAGTTTCTGATCACCGTGCGCGCCGTTGCCGCCCGCCTCGGCCTAGCTCGGCCTCGGTCTACAAACTGTGCCAGCGGGGCGAGATGCACGGCCTCCGCATCGGCGGTGCTCTCAGGTTCAATCCAGTTGCCGTCGACGAGTACCTTGGTCGCGCACGGGTATAGCAGTCCCAGCTCGGGACAGTACTTCGTCTCCCGCTAGAAGCGGAGCGCGGTCGCGAGGCGAAGCGTGAGCGGATTGCCTGGCGTGAAGTGGATGTCCTGGACCGCATGCGACTCGGGCGTGAACGGCCCCTGGACGCTCGGCGGCGGAGAGATGACCTGCGATTCATTTCCGAACTGCGCTTCGCGGAATATCGCCGAGGAATATCGCCGAGATGACGTCCAGAAGATTGCCGCTACCCGCCGCGTCCGAAGTGAATGATCAGGCTGCCGCCGAGGATGACAAATGCATTTGCAACCAATTGAGAGCCTCGCTATCACTTGAGAAGTGAGAGTCATGCTCTCCATTGATCTTGAAGGCCACGGAAGGAGAAAAGGCATGGAAAATAAGGTCGCGGCGCAGCCGACGGTGTCACGAAGGCTCGCGGACTGGGTGGTGGGACTGCGGTTCGAGCACCTACCCTCCGAGGTCGTGGACCGCGCGGCACTGCTCATCCTCGACAACCTCGGCGTGCAGGTGCGCGGCACGACGCTGCCGAACGTGCAACCGGAGCGCGCGTTGGCGGCGGCGCTCGGCGGCAGGCCGGAGGCCATGACAGTACTCGGTGGCCGACTCAGCGCCCCACAGGCTGCGTGGGTGAACGGTACTCTCGGCCACAGCGCTGAGTTCGACGACGCACACATGGCTGCATGGCATACGGCTTCCGCGGTCGTCCCCGCAGCGCTCGCCCTCGCGGAGCGGGAGGGCTCGAGCGGCCGCGATGTTCTCAGATCCGTGGTGGCGGGTGTGCAGGTCATGGGACTGCTCGGGTCCGTCGCAGGCCGAGGCATGCTCACTGCGGGCTGGCACGGATCGAAGGTGCTGGGGGTGTTCGGATCCGCCGCTGCGTCCGGCGCTCTGCTCGGCCTCACCGCTGCCGAGCTCGCGCACGCGTTCGGGATCGCTGCAAGCGACGCGGGAGGAACCATGGAATACGACCGGGCGGGCGGAGAGGTGAAACGCCTGCATGGCGGCTCGTCGAGCCGAACGGGCGTCGAGGCCGCGCTGCTTGCACGCGCAGGCCTCACTGGCCCGTCCACGATCTTCGAGGGGCATCGCGGCATCTTCGCCATGTTCGGGGGCGCGCACGACTGCTCGGCCCTCGACGCTGTGTGGAACGAGTGGCAGGTGCTCGGCACCATCTTCCGGTTTTATCCAGCAGTCGCCGCGACCCACTCGCCTCTCGATGCCCTCCGCGCCCTCCGCGCGGCCCACAACTTCGACGCGAGGGATGTCGTGGAGATCCGGATCGGGCTGCCTGCATGGGCGGTCTCTCACGGCGCGGCGATCACCCGACCGACCGACGCCATCTCGGCGCAGTTCAGCCTCGCATTCGGCATCGGGTTGCAGCTCACGACGGGGCGCAACGCGCCGGAGGATTACTTCGACCCCGCGCGCTGGACCGACCCGCGCGTCCTTGCCATCGCGGACCTCGTGCAACCGTACGCGATCGAGATTCCGGCGGGCGACCCGAACCTCAGCTCGCGGGCAGAGATCGTCTTGCGCGACGGGCGCCGCCTCGAGCACTATCAGCCCGGGTTTCATGGCCATCCGGTGTGGCCCGCGACCACCGACGATATCGTTACCAAGTTCCGCGACAATGCCGGAGGGATCCTGTCTCCTGCGGCGACCGACGGCGTGGTAGCGGCGACGCTCGGGCTCGCGAAAGCCGCGAACGTGCGCCGCCTGACTGACCTTCTCGCAGCGCCCGAGGAGGCCTGAGTGGGCAAGGCTTCGAAGGCTGTTGGCAGAAAGATCGAGCCACCAGCGCTGCGGCGCGACGCGGCCGAGAACCGCGAGCGACTGATCGCCGCCGCTGAGCAAGTCTTCACTGCGCTAGGCACCGAGGCGACGATGGAGGACATCGCGCGTGCCGCCGGAGTGGGGCCGGCCACGCTGTACCGAAGGTTCCCCAGCAAGGACACGCTCGCCCAGGCCGTGCTCGAGCAGTTCTTCAGGCACCTCATCGCGCTTGCTGACGACGCATTGCGCCGGCCACCCGAGAAGTGCGTCGAGGCTTACTTGACGACGGTCGCGCACGAGCTGGCCCGCAAACGCGGCCTCGTTCATAGCCTTTGGGGCGACCTAGCCCCGCGCGCGCTGATCGCGGAGCTAGAAGAGCGCACCCGGCGCCTCGTCAAGCAGGCGCAGTCAGTGGGCGCAGTCGGCGAACAGTTCACTGTCGGCGATATTGCGGCGGCGGTCTGGGCGCTGCGCGGGATCTTCCAGTCTGGCGGCTCGGCCGCCGACACCGCCTGGCGGCGTCACGTCACCTTTCTGCTCGCCGGCTTCCGCGCAGCACGCCCGCTGCCACGGCGCTCTAGGTAGCGCGCATCGGGGCCACACGAGATCGTGGGAGAGCATCAGGCGAGGTGCGGCCGCATGTGGGTGCACAAGCGTCGCTTCTGGTGCTCGACGTGCAAGGAGGACAAGGCTTTCAAGCTGCTAGTCTCGCGTCATTGGCCGAGATAGAGCGTTCCGGTAACCGCGCCCCCCTCCCGGACTCGCCCGTTTCCAGCAAGGCCGACGCGAGGAAGAAGGACAACATCGAGCGTCGTCGCGACGAGCTCGCCGCCGAGGCCAAGTACCAGGGAGAGATTCGCCGAATCGAGCGGTCGAACAAATCACGCCGTCGTGAACACCGCGACTCGACGTACATCGAACGCCGCGCCGAGAGCGACGACGAGGTCCGCGCGAACATTTCGCGCGATCTCGTGCCTCTTTTCGAACGCGTGAAACGCGGGATCAAGGCAGCGCCGCGCATCTCGCGCACGGAAGCGTTTTTGCTTCTGTTCCCCGCCCGCTTATGTAGCTCGCGGCGCGCATCGGGCCGCGATCGCGTGGCTGTCGGCGTCGGTCGGTGACATAACCGGCTCGATACGTTCGTGCACTCCCTCGCGTTTGGGGGCTCATGCTCGAGCGCTACTTCCTTCGGATGGAGACGGTCGACGGGATCCGCGCGTCGTGGATCGGGCCGGCCATCGAGCAGTACGTGGCTTGGCTGCATGAGCACCGGTACGCCGCGCGGGTCGTGTTCTCACGGGTCCCGACGCTCATGCACTTCGGCACGTTCGCTCAGCAGCGCGGTGCCAAGAGCTGGGACGATCTGCCGGACCATGTCGACGCCATCGTCGAGGCCGGCCCAAGCTTCATCGGGAAGAAGCGACGGACGCGGGCATGGGAGCGAAAGCTCGCCGGTGAGTTGAGGCGTCCCATCGACGAGTCCGCTCATTTAAGCGTGGCGCGAACGTCCTTGCGAGCGGTGTACAGGTCCCAGTACTTCTCGGCGACGGTCTTGCCATCGATGGTCGCCTGGCCCTGGTCGGAGGGGGTGCCCTTGATGCTGCCCGAGATCATGATCTCGCCGACGTAGATCCCATCGGCCTCGAGCTTCTTCGCGAGCAGGCCCACCAGCTTGTGCTTCGCTGCGTTGGCGACGCCGAGGCCCATCATGCCGTACTGAACCAGAATCGCGTCCATGCCCGGGTCGACGAAGCCGGCGCTGCCGTTGGTGACGAGGATCGCGCCCTTCTGGCTCTTGAGGTCGGCGTGCGCGGCTTGCACGACGGCGACGAGACCGACGACCGCGACGTCGAACAGCGAGCGAAGCTCCTCGGGACTCGCCGTGAGCAGGTCGGCGGCGACATTGGCCGAGGTGAACGCGGTCCACTCGACGACCGAGATGGGACCGAGGCTGGCGCGGACCTTCTCGATCATGCCGTGAACCGCGGCGGGGTCGCCCAGGTTGGCGGTGAAGGCAGCGGCTTCGACCCCCTTGCTCTCGAGGGCCTTCACCCCCGCCGCGAGCTTCTCGGCGCTGCGTCCGACGATGGCCACCTGAAATCCTTCGGAGCCGAACTTCTCCGCAACCGCGACCGAGATGCCCGGACCGTAACCCGCGACGACGATGGTCTTTGACATTGCGCAACTCCAATTGTTGGTTGATGAATCCAGAATTGACCAAAAGAAACACGCGCCCGCGTAGCCCTTCTCCGGCGTTCCCCTCCGGGGGGCAGGGGACCGGTGGACGGCTCTCTTGCCCCGGTCCTACCTCTGCCCCCCTGAACCTCTCCCGGAGGACACACCTCCGCCTCACACCTCCGTTTCCAAGGGCGCCCGCGATGCCGCCGGTGGGGGCGCGCCTGGCTGGCTACGCGGCCTCGAAGTCGCGATCCGGCGCGGGAGCCGTAGCCGTCACGCCGAGAAGCCACCGTCGATCGTGAGGCTCGCGCCGTTGATGTACGTCGACTCGGGCCGCGCGAGGTAGGTGATGAAGCGCGCGATCTCGTCGGGGTCGGCGACGCGCTTCTGGGGGTTGGCGTTGCGCACCCAGTCGGCGCGGGGGCTGTCGGCGGGGTTCATGTCGGTCTGCGTCGGGCCCGGCGCGACGTTGATGACCGCGATGCCTCGCGCGGCGAAGTCCCACGCCAGCCCACGCACGAGCCGGGCGACCGCAGCCTTCGTCATCCCGTAGATGCTCGAGCCGGCGAGCATCGCGCGCTCCGCGGTGTTGCTGCCGACCACGAGGATCTTGCCGCCCTGCGGGAGGTGCCGCGCCGCCGCCTTGGCGGCGACGAACACGCCGCGCACGTTGATGGCGAGCATCTTGTCGAAGTCTTCGAGGCTGAACGTGTCGACCGGGCCGAAGATGAGGATGCCCGCGTTGTTCACCAGCACGTCGAGCCCGCCGAGGGTCTGCGCGCCCTCGTCGATCGCCCTCTCCAGCGCGGCTGCGTCGGCGCTATCGGCGTGCAGAGCGACGGCGCGCCCACCCGCGGCCTCGACGGCGAGCACCAGCTCGCGCGCCCGCTCCGGCTTGCTCACGTACGTGAACGCGACCGCGGCGCCCTCGCGTGCGAGACGCTTCACCACAGCGGCGCCGATGCCGCGTGAGCCGCCGATGACCATCGCCTTCTTCCCTTGGAGGGAACCCGTCTCGTTGTTCATGTCTACGTCCTTTGTGTGGGTTGTTATTGAATCATCAGTCCAGAATTGAGCGTGCTCGAAGCGTCGTGCGTTCCCAGGGACGACTAACGAGGGCGGAGGCTGTCGACGGCGAAGGCCGCGACGTCGCGGAGCACCTCGGTGGAGGCGCCGCCCTTGGCTTGCACCTTCATCCCGCTCAGCGTGGCTGCGATGAAGCGCGCGGCAGCGCGGCTGTCGACGGTGGGGGAGACGTCGCCCGTGGCCTTGCCGTCCTCGATCGCGTCCGTGAGGGTCGCCTCCAGCAGGGCGGCGCTGGTCTCGGTGAGGGCGCGCACTTCGGCATCTTCGCGGGCCATCTCGCAGATGGCGTTCACGCCCATACAGCCGAGGGAGCGCGTCTTCTCGCGCACCTCGGCGAGGTCGACGAGGATGCGCTCGATGGCTGCCAGCGCCGTGGGGCCTGCGCGCAGCTTCCGCGAGAGGGCGGTGACGCCGTCGGTGTTGTAGGTGCGCAGCGCGGCGAGGAAGAGGCGTCGCTTGTCGCCGAAGGTGTCGTAGAGGCTCTGCCGGCCGATGCCCATGGCGCCGACGAGATCATCGGTGGAAGTGCCGGCGAAGCCCTTCTCCCAGAAGACGGGGATGGCACGGCGGAGGGCATCCTCGCGGTCGAACTCCTTGGGGCGGGCCACGGGAAGAGCATAAGCGTTCTAGACTGTGGAGTCCAGAACAAAAAGGGCCTCTCCTGCACCCAGTGTGGGTCAGCGACGAGGGCGTAGCGGTGCTCGGGTGAGGTCGATGGCGTATGGGAGCCGTCGTAGGTTCGTCGTGTGCGCAACTCACCCGAACGACACCCATGCGCTTCAACACCGTAGTCCGACGGCTGCTCGGGCTTCAAGGTGTTCGCGTCCATGACCTGCAGATCGACGCCGCCGCGTTGGTCGTCACCGTCGACATCGAGCGGCGCGGCCGAAGTCTCACGTGCGCCCGATGCGGCCGGAAGCACCGAGGCGGCGCCTACGATCGCAGCGCGCGGACCTGGCGACACCTGGACCTTGGAGCCTTCGAGGTTCATCTGCGTGGCGAGATCCGTCGTCTCAAGTGCCGTCGCTGCGATGCGGTCGTCGTCGAGGCGGTGCCCCGCCGCGAAGGAGAGCGCGATCCGGTTGCTCGAGCTCGACGTCCGGGGAGAGAAGCGGGGAGAGATAAGGGAGAGCAGCACTGCGTCAGAAGAAAACGGGAGGTAGATCAGCAACGTAATGGCGGTAGCGCATGGGAATCGAACCCACCGAGGACGCCTCTCAGCGCCCGCCACCGGTTTTGAAGACCGGGCCAGTCACCAGATCCGGAAGCGCTACC
>Ga0137415_10008100_pt1 | contig 10422 bp, 12 predicted proteins | sample CZODoug3_1_1_16f_FD_183082 | JGI IMG/M metagenome (GOLD analysis project Ga0137415, IMG submission 183082) | Vadose zone soil fungal communities from Angelo Coast Range Reserve, California, USA - CZODoug3_1_1_16fungal (Hybrid Assembly) | ecosystem: Environmental > Terrestrial > Soil > Vadose... | reverse complement strand
GCAATGAATGTCAACGATTCCGCGGGTTTCCAGATCAGGTCGGATGACGGCGCCTTCTGTCGAAGCTCCCCATTCAGTGACAGGCTGATCTCGAGATTGGGCAGGGTCTCGGCGACTTCACTGCGGTCCAACAGCCAAAGCACCGGACCGTTGGGACAGAACGTACGGTAACTCTTACCCTGAAACCACTGCAGGAAGGTTGCTCCGAACATCGTATCCCTCGCCGAAACATCGTTGCACAAAACGACGGCCGCAACGTAGTCCCCAATGTTGCTGTCAGTCACCTCAGTCGTAGCGTTCAGGCTCGTGCGCAGGACAAGCGCGAATTCCACCTCGTAGTCGAGCAACTGGACTTCGCGAGGCCGGACAATATCGGCATAGGGGCCAGTCAAGGCCGAGCTCGCTTTGGGGAAAATCAGATTGGACTTGCGGATCCGATGTCTTGCCTCCTCCGCATGCCCGCCGTAGTTCAGACCCTGGCACAAAACCACTGTATCACTGGTCAGGGGGCTCAGCAGTTCACCGGCAGGTACTTTCACCGGTGCCTCAACGGGCACGTCGGCACCTTCAAATGCATCAATCAATGCCTGCGTAGTGGTGGCATTGACCGCCAAGGGCAGCACCGTGAGCGTGTCGGACGAGGCTACAGGACCGGGCCCCTGCAAACGCCCCCACCGCACACCAGTTCCATTGCGATAACGAACGATCAGTTTACTCATATACGGGTCCTTTATTGTTTGCGATTCAGCTCCTGAGCCCGGTTAAAGTCTATCATGTAACACTATACAATCGTAAAGGGCATGTATACCGCCATCGGCCGACATGTCCTGGGCCACGGCCAGGTGCTTGACTGAAAAACTGTACGAGCGTAAAAACAATATTGACACGCGACCTCATCGACCGGGCTGCATCCTGCTCGGCGGGCTTACACTGATTGCATGTCAGACCCATGATCATGACAAAAGACGGCGGCGTTCCAGGATCAGTTGCCCTCATCACCGGTGGCTCGCGTGGCATCGGCCTCGAAACGGCACGGCAGCTCGGCCAACGCGGGTTTACCGTGGTGCTGGGCGCCCGCAACAAAGAGAAGGGCGAACAGGCGGCCCAAACTCTGCGTTCTGAAGGGCTGAAAGCCGAAAGTGTGCAGCTTGGAGTCGAAGACGCAGACGACCGGCGCGCGGTTCGCGATTACTTCGCCAGACTGCACAGAAAGCTCGATGTGCTCATAAACAACGCCGGCGTCTGGCTCGAGAGTCCGAGTGCGTCCGATGCGACGCCGAATCGCACCAGCACCGTTTCCTGGAAGGTTTTGCAGCAGACGTTCGACATCAATTTCTTCGGGCCTGTGCTCTTGACGCAATTGATGTTGCCCCTCATCCGGGCTGCACCTGCAGGGCGCATCGTGAATGTTTCGAGCATTCATGCATCCCTCACGCTTCATTCAGACCCGACCTCGGTGGTGTATCCTCACAAGCCGTTCGCATATGCAGCGTCAAAATCTGCGCTCAATGCATTCACGGTACAACTCGCTCACGAACTGCGCGAGACGCCGATCAAGGTGAATTCGGCGCACCCGGGATGGGTCAGGACTCAAATGGGCGGGCAAAGCGCACTCCTGGATACGGTTCAGGGAAGTTGGACGAGCGTCCATCTCGCCACGCTCCCGCCTGACGGCCCCACGGGAGGATATTTCTTTCTGGAGGAGTCGCTTCCGTGGTGAGGTTTGAGGCATGAGCGTGGGGAACGATGTTCGAACCGGGCGAAGGCACGCTGAGACCCTCGGAACTGATTTGCTGCTGCCACCAGAAACCATCGCCGTTCGACGGGAGGCGCGCGCCTTCGCAGAAGATGTGCTGAGGCCGATCGCGCACGAATTGAATTGTACGCCTGAACGCCGCGACGGATTTCGTCACGATGTATTCCAAGCTATCGCGCGCGCCGGCCTGTTTGCAATTCCATTTGCAGAAGACGTCGGGGGACGGGGACTCCAGCATCCGACCCTCGGGACGTTGGTTGTGGTGGAGGAATTGGGCTACTACTCCGCAGGCATCGCCTCCGCGATGTACGATGCGCATGCTATTTTGGTTGGCAAGACGTTGGACACGGCAGGCGGTGCACTCCGAGCCCGGTTCCTCCCGCCTCTGATTCGGGGAGAGTTTGTCGGCTCGTTCGCGACCAGCGAGCCCCAGGCCAGCACCGATTTGTCTGCACGATCCGTGCATACCGTCGCCCATCCGGTACCGGGCGGTTGGTCCGTGAGTGGTCTCAAGCGCTGGATTACCAACGCCCCGGCAGCGGACTACGTCGTTCTGTTGTGCCGAACGGGTGAGAGGCTTTCGCTTCTGTTTGCCGACATGCACCAGGACGGCATCACTGTTGGCGACCCTGATCTGAAGATGGGAAATCACGCTCAACTGACGGCCGATGTCCAGTTGGCGAAAGCCTTCGTACCGGAAGAAAATGTCATAGGCGATCCCGGAAGCGGACTACGCACCGCTCTGGCGTCCCTGGCCCTCGGCAGGATGGGAATTGGTGCGGTGGGAGTTGCGCTCGCGCAGCGGGCATTTGATGTATCCGCCGACTACATCTCACGCCGAACGGTTTTCGGAAAGCCGATCGGATCGTTCCAACATTGGCAGTTTCGATTTGCCGAGCATGCTTTGGAGATCGAGATGGCTCGCTCGCTCTATCAGAAGGCAGGCCAGATTGCGGATCATGGTGGCGACACGTCGGTACTCGCGGCTATGGCGAAGATCAAAGGCAGTGCGCTTGCGGTCGATGTCGCTCGCGATGCGATTCAGGCGTGCGGTGGATATGGGTTTGCGCGCCAGATTATGGGCTCCGGGGAGACTTGGCCCCTGGAGGCCCTATATCGAGACGCGAAGATCGGCGAGATCTACGAAGGGGCGAATGAGGTGCAAAAGTGGATCGTTGCCCGGAGGATTTTTGGCCGAGAAATAACTGGGTAGCCAGCCATGCGAGGATGGTTTGAGACGATCGAGCTCAGCGTGAGCCGCGGGATTGCCACGATCACGCTCAATCGTCCAGGACGTTTGAATGCGTTCAATGCGTGCATGCTGGACGATCTCATGGCGGCCTTTGACGCCACCGACGCGGATGACGAGGTCAAAGTCGTCATCGTTACAGGCGCCGGAAATCGTGCCTTTTGCTCGGGTCTTGACTTGGCGGAGGGTGCAGACGCGTTTGACTTCGGCTCTCCTGAGGATCCGTCAGCCGGCTCGTGCCGTGTTCAGCGCGATCTAGGTGGGCAACTGACACTTCGGATCTTCAAGAGCCTGAAGCCCGTGATTGCTGCCGTAAACGGCGCGGCGGTCGGCGTTGGGGTGACTATGCAACTGGCCATGGATATCAGGATGGCCGCAACGAGCGCGCGTTTTGCATTTGTGTTTGCGCGGCGGGGGATAACGCCCGAGGCTGCGTCCAGTTGGTTTTTGCCGCGGTTAGTGGGCATCCAAAACGCATTGGAATGGTGCTACACAGGCCGATTTGTGCCCGCCGAAGAAGCACTGACAGGGGGCTTGGTGCGATCAATCCACGCGGATCACGATCTGCTACCAGCGGCTCACACTCTCGCCCGTGAGATTGCGGATAACGCGGCCCCGGTATCGGTCGCCTTAACCCGGCAATTAATGTGGCAAATGATGACCTCGAGCCATCCCATGGATGCTCACCGGATCGACAGTCGCGCGGTTCAGTCCCGTGGGCGCTCCTCAGATGCCAAAGAAGGTGTGGATGCATTCCTTGCCAAGCGGGTGGCCCACTTTTCCGACCGGGTCTCGGTCGACATGCCGGACTTCTTTCCATGGTGGAGTGATCCACCCTTTACGTGACTCGGGTTCTGCCGGTTGAAAAGATCGAATAGCTGATCGATAGCCTGCAAATGAGGTCCCTCAATGACAATGCAAGACGGACGAGTGGGCGAACTGATCGAGCGCACGGATGCATTTATCCGGGACCTCGTGATTCCTCGCGAGCGGGAGGCATTCGCAGGTCGCCACGGGTCGTTGGATTCGATTGTCAGCGAGTTGCGTGCACAGGCGCGCCGCTTGGGGCTCATCGCTCCGCATCTGCCGCACAAATGGGGCGGACAGGGCCTGACCCATTTGGAGACAGCGCGTGTATTTCGGGCTGCCGGCTACTCACTCCTCGGTCCGTTGGCAATGAACATTGCTGCGCCCGATGAGGGCAACATGCATCTGCTCGATCGCGTTGGCACCGAGGAACAGAAGGCGAGATTCCTGGCGCCACTGGCAAAGGGTACGGTTCGCTCGGCGTTCCTGATGACCGAGCCTGATGGCGGTGCGGGATCCGACCCGTCGATGCTTGCAACCGTTGCCGAAGAACACGCAGGCGAATGGATCATCCGGGGGCGCAAAACGTTTGCGACCGGCGCCGCCGGTGCTGACTTTGCGATCGTAATGGCACGCACGGGCTCGTCGGCCACCATGTTTCTCGTGCAAATGAACACGCCGGGAATTCGAGTCGAGCGGATTCTGGACACGCTGGATGAGACGATGCCAGGGGGACATGCCGTCGTGGCGCTGGAAGATGTTCGGATTGGCGGCAGCGACATTCTGGGTGAGGCGAACCAGGGATTTCGCTATGCCCAGGTTCGCTTGGCACCCGCACGGCTCACGCATTGCATGCGATGGTGGGGCGCAGCCCGGCGGGCGCACGATGTGGCCGTGAACTACGCTGCCTCCCGACAGGCATTCGGGCGATTTCTGATCGATCACGAGGGGGTCGGCTTCATGTTGGCCGACAATTTCATCGACCTGAAGCAAACAGAGCTGCTCATCGACTGGAGTGCGGGCATCCTGGACACGGGCGCGATGGGTACGACAGAAAGCTCGATGGTGAAGGTTGCCGCCTCCGAATCACTGTGGCGAATCGCCGATCGGTGCGTTCAAATTTTAGGGGGGCTCGGCGTGACTCGCGACACTATCGTCGAACAAGTGTTTCGAGAAATGCGCGCGTTCCGTATCTACGATGGCCCCTCCGAGGTACATCGGTGGTCTCTGGCGAGGAGTATCAAGCGCGAGCACAGCGCTCGAACCATTAATGGCTGCGCGTAGACCCGAATCGAATATCTGGGGTGTGGTGGTCGCGCGGCCACGACCTCCCGACCTATGTTCCTATCTGTTTGAGGCGCTAAATGGCTGAGTATCAGTATGACCTGTTGGTGATTGGAGCGGGCTCGGGTGGGGTGCGTGCAGGCAGACTTGCGGCGCTCTCGGGTGCGAAGGTGGCGGTGGCGGAGGAATTCCGGGTGGGAGGCACCTGTGTGATTCGGGGATGTATCCCGAAGAAGCTGCTGGTGTATGCCTCGGAGTTTTCGCATCACTTCAAGACCGCCGAAGGCTATGGTTGGACTGTGGGAGAGAGTCGCTTCGATTGGGCGCGTTTGATCAGTGACAAGGATGAGGAGATCGCAAGGCTCTCGGGGCTGTATGTGCGGAACCTGCAGAACGCCGGGGCCGAGCTGCTGCACGGCAAGGCGCGTCTGGTGGATGACCACACGGTCCAGGTTGACGGTCGCGGCAGCGTTACCGCTGCGCGGATCCTGATTGCCACCGGCGGGCGGCCCTGGATGCCTGCGGATCTTCCGGGAGTGCAGCACGCAATCAGTTCAAATGAGGCGCTGCACCTCGAGCGGCTGCCTCCGAGCATCATCATCGCCGGCGGTGGCTACATTGCCGTGGAGTTCGCCAGCATCTTCAACGGGCTGGGAGTCGATACCACCTTAGTGCACCGCGGGCCTAATATATTGCGCGGATTCGATGACGACGTGCGCGCCCACGTGGCCGAAGGGATGGGCAAGCGCGGAGTGAAGGTGGTGCTCGGTGTACAACATCAGAGTATCTCCAGGGCCGAGGACGGGCGCTTGGTGAGTCGCTTCACCGATGGGCATCAGCGCGACAGCGATGTGGTGATGTTTGCCGTCGGCCGTGAACCCAACACACAGGGACTGGATCTGCAAAACGTCGGCATAGAGCTTGCTCCCAATGGGGCGATCAAGGTGGATGAGTACTCGCGTACCAACGTGCCAGGCATCTGGGCTGTGGGGGATGTCACCGACCGGATCAACCTGACGCCGGTGGCGATCCGCGAGGGGGCCGCGTTTGCCGAGACGGAATTCTACGCTCGACCGACGAGCTTCGATCACGAGATGGTGGCATCGGCGGTGTTCTCACAACCGCCGGTGGGGGCGGTTGGGCTGTCGGAGGCCGAGGCGCGGCACCTGCGCGGCAAGGTGGACATCTACACGCAGCGCTTCCGTCCGATGAAATACGCCTTCACAGGTGCCGAGGAACGCTGCCTCGTAAAGCTGGTCGTCGAGTCGGTCGGTCAGAAGGTGCTTGGCTGCCACGTTGTGGGCCCGGATGCGCCGGAGATCATTCAGATGGCCGCGATCGCCCTGAAGATGGGGATCACCAAGCAGCAGTGGGACTCCACTTGTGCGGTGCATCCCACCCTCGCCGAAGAGTTGGTCACCATTCGGGAGAAGCGGCAACCCGAGCAGCAGCTCGCTGTCTAGAAAGTCGCGCAGGAACAGATGTCTATCCTTAAATAAATATTTTAGGGATCCTCAGTGTCATCAACATCTCGAGAGCACAAATGAACGAATCGGAATACCGCAACATCCACACGTCCAAACACGCTGGAAGAATCGTTCTCATCACGGGGGGGAATTCCGGGCTCGGACTTGCGACCGCCAAACGGTTCGCTCGTGAAGGTGCAATGGTCTACATCACGGGCCGACGACAGCCGGAGCTGGACACTGCGGTGCGTGAGATCGGCCGCGGTGTCAAAGCCATACAGGGCGACATCACGAGCGCGGTTGATCTGGATCGCGTCTATTCGCAAATCGCGGAAGCTGAAGGTCATCTCGATGTTCTGTTCGCCAATGCTGGCGGAGGGGAATTCGCCCCTTTGCCTTTGGTCACCGAAGCGCAGTTTGAAAAATATGTCGGTATCAACTTCAAAGGTACATTGTTTACGGTGCAAAAGGCGTTGCCGTTGATGCGCCCCGGTAGCGCGATTGTCATTACGGGGTCGACCTCGTCAGTCGAGGGCACGCCCGCCTTTGGCGTATACGCCGCCACGAAGGCGGCCTTGCGCTCGCTCACCCGAACGTGGGCATCCGATCTCAAAGGACGCGATATTCGCGTGAACATCGTAGTGCCGGGTGCCGTCGTCACCCCCGGCTATAAATCCGAGCTCAAATTATCCGACGCACAGATCGAGCAGTACAAAAGACAGGTCGCCGAGTTGACACCTCTGGGCCGGGTGGGACAACCAGATGAAATCGCGAAGGCTGTATCGTTTCTAGCTTCCGATGACGCGAGTTACATCACGGGCGCCGAACTGTTCGTGGACGGCGGAAAGACACAGGTCTGATTGCGGCCGGCCGTTGAGCTTTTCCAACCAGCAACGCTAAGAGGATCACCATGAGCCAGGACAAGAATATCGCGATCGCCCAGCAGCTTCTCGCCGGCATTGGCGAGGGCAGCGCCCCGGAAACGCTCGCCGCCATGTTTTCAGAAGATCTTCGCTTCGAAATCCAGGGCGACGAGGGTGTACTCCCCTGGATCGGACACAAAACCGGGCGTCAGGCGGCCGCAGACTTCTTTCGCGACATCCGCGTGCTGACAGAGCCCGTCAGATTCGAAGTCGAGGATATCCTCGGCAGCCCAAACCGGAGCGCAATCGTTGGTGAGCTCGCAACGCGGATCAAGTCGTCTGGCAAGGTAATCAACACCCAGTTCGCCATTGTCCTCACGATCTCGGGCGACAAGATCACGCGCTTCCAGATGCTGGAGGATAGTTTTGGCTTGTCACGCACTGTGCGTGAATGAAGTCCAGCCGGACGGGAGACGATGCCGCCCCTCGCGCGGACTATCGCTACAACGCACATCAGAAGGACAATGTAGCCAACCAGGATCCGCTGAACGGCACATATGCCAAGGGATACCCGGCTGTTCCTGCGCAACGCGATTTGAGTCTGCGGACGGGCGTGCGCTGGTCCGGCTATGGCGTGTCGTTGTTCGTCAGCCAGCAGGAGCTGCAGCCCCATCAGGATGCGGCGATCCGTCTTGCCGGGGAGTTGCTGGATGGATTACCTGTGACCTGATGGAACTGCGAGTGTAGGCGCGCTATGTGGGTGCTCCTGCGCCTCATAGGCCTGCGTCGCCTGGTCCACGATGAATGCGTGCAGCGCCGCCGCATCGCCCTGTGACAGGCGATCGGAGAAGCTTAATTCGAGGAGCGCTTCGCCGGGATCGGAATCTCCCCTAACGGCGTCAGGTGGACGGTGTCGTAGAGGGTCACGACATCGGTGCGCGTACCACGGCTACCGCGGGAGAAGTAGGCCTCGGGAGAAAAGATCACCTTCCCGTCTTGGGAGATCACCAACCGCTCGAACGAGAACCCGGTGCTGAGTGACCCGAGAAAACGGCCGCTGTCGCCGTCGACGAGCATTGCCCGCCCGTCCACAAGGTGGGGCAGATCGATGTCATTGACCCAAACCCAGTGGGGCGAGGGGGTGACGGGAAGAGAGGCAACCTTGCCGGCGTCATCGGGCACGAACGCGGCGGCAGCTACCGAAGATGCCTGCAGCGCGCACGTCAGAAGGGCCGCCGTGAACGCGAAGATATCGAGCCGCAGGTTCCGCATCCCAATTCCTCCGTAGTCTCAGCGACCCCAGCGGTACGTAATCGTTCCACCGAAAACGCGTGGGGGTCCATAGACACTCACGACGTTGCCGAAGAGTCCGGCGACGTCGAGGTTATAGATCTTGTAATACTTGTTGGTCGCGTTCCTCACGAACGCTGAGACCTCCCAGCGATCATCGGCGCTGCGGAATCCAAGGCGCGCATTCGCGACCCCGTACGAGCCCTGCAGATCGGATTGCGAATTCTCGAGCTCCAGATACTGAAGGCTGTCCCATTTGCCATCCACCTGCGCCGACATTGTGCCGCCGAACATCGGCCACTCGTAGTGGACCGCGGCATTGACGCTCCAATGCGGCGCCTGGGGCAATTGAGCACTCGCAGTTCCCCCCGCGGGCAACAGAATGTTCGGGACGATCGACTCCAGGTGCGACAGCCCCAATGTCAAGTTCAACCTCTGCAGCGGCACGAGCGTCAACTCCAACTCCCCGCCCTTGCCCTTCGCATTCACGTTCCGAACCACGGCCGGGAGTCAATACGGCGCGGCCGCTCGCATCGGGCAGGGCGGACTCCCAGCTGTAGCCGCCTGCGGTTTCGTGAGAGTTGTTTACGCCATGCAGCTTTACGAGAATATCGCTGCTGTCCGAGGTCTTGATATGGAACTGCAGCCGCGCCGCGACCTGGTTCTGATCTTCCACAGGATGGCCGAGGCGGTTCTCGATGTAACCCTCGTGATAGTCGGTTGCGAATGACAAGCGCGCCGCAACCGAGTCGGTCAGGGGTTGGTTCACGGCGCCTTCGGTGTTGATCGCGCCGTAGTTGCCGCGAGTGAAATCGAAGTAGCCGCCCGACTCGTCGCCGGGCTTGTTGCTGATGGTGCAGATCCGTGAGACGACGCGAACGTTTCGCGCAATGTTTGACCAGACTGTCATCACCAATGTCGGCTATAGCTACGAGAGCGGCAACGCGGTCCTGGCCTCGGGTGTGGCGGATCTCGTCGCCTATGGGAAGCTCTTCCTCGCCAACCCCGATTTGCCACAACGCTTTCGCGTCAACGCTCCCTCCAACCCGATGGATTTCGCAACCTTCTACGGCAGCGGAGCGAAGTCGGATAAGGGATACACGGACTATCCCGCATTGACGCCGGCGGCGGGCGCCGGTGCCAACTGAGCGGAATTCATATCCATGATTTATATGGCAAATTTAATTCATATGTTAACATCCGCCGAGTTTGTTTCTACCGGTGGTGCATTCACATGGACTTACGTCAATTGGAAATCTTCAAGCTCATCGCGGAGAGCGGTAGTTTCAGCACGGCCGCCCGGCGGCTCAACCTGACGCAATCCGCTCTGAGTCACCAGATGCGTGCATTGGAAGAGGAATTGGGCGAACAGCTGCTGGTACGCGCCCGGCCGCAGGTCTACGCGACCGCCGCCGGGCAACACGTGCTCGCCTCCGCCGCGCGGATTTTCGCCGAGATCTCGGACGTCAAAGCCCAGTTCGAGCGCACGCGCAAGAACGAGTCCATGGGGAGTGTGCGCGTCACCTCAACCCACCTTGCGATGACCTATGTTTACGGGGAACTGCTGGAGCAGTTCAGCGCCCGTCACCCGGAGATTGATCTCGTCTTTCACGCGACCGAGACAACCGAAGATCCCGTGCAACGGGTGTTGCAACGCCACTCTGACGTCGGCTTTACGGTGTTGCCGGTCAAGCATCCGCAGCTCCT
>Ga0137415_10008099_pt1 | contig 10423 bp, 10 predicted proteins | sample CZODoug3_1_1_16f_FD_183082 | JGI IMG/M metagenome (GOLD analysis project Ga0137415, IMG submission 183082) | Vadose zone soil fungal communities from Angelo Coast Range Reserve, California, USA - CZODoug3_1_1_16fungal (Hybrid Assembly) | ecosystem: Environmental > Terrestrial > Soil > Vadose... | reverse complement strand
ATCCCGGCGTTACGCGCCGCTGTGATGGCTTCAATCCTCGTCGGCAGCTATTTCTTCGAACGACGAGTATTTCTGCCAAACAGCCTCGCGGCAGCGGCGTTTTTCATTCTGTGCTGGAATACAAACGAACTGTTTTCCACCGGGTTCCAGCTTTCCTTCGCTGTAGTTGGCGCAATTGTGCTGTTGACCGACCCGTTCTTCAGACTTTTCCAGCGGCGTGCGGCTCCGGATCCTTTTCTGCCGCAAAGCCTGGTACGCGGTCCACGCCGATGGATTCACTCCAGCTATGAATGGCTTTGCGGTGGCGCATCTGTGTCGCTTGCGGCGTGGATTGGTTCGTTGCCGTTGATTCTTTGGTACTTCCACCTGGTCACACCGATTTCTTTGCTGGCAAACCTCGTCGTTGTTCCGATCGCATTCTTTGTCCTCGCCGTTGCGCTTCTGTCGCTGATGACTACGCCGCTTCTCCCGTGGGTCGCTCTTATTTTCAATAACGCCAACTGGACACTGGCCACGCTGGTCATCGGCATCGTTCATCTGTTCGCGCAAATTCCCTACGGACATTTCTATGTTGGCGAACCTGATTGGGGCGGCCGGATCTCTGCAAAGATGACGGTGCTGGACTTGGGCGCGGGCGCGGCCGTTCACGTCCGAGTGAATGGCCACGACTGGTTAATCGATTGCGGGAGCGAACGCAGTTACGAGCGCGTCGTGCGCAAGTATTTGCACTGGGCCGGCGTGAATCGGCTCACAGGGTTGGTGCTCACCCATGGCGATTCGCAGCACATCGGTGGGGTCACGCAATTATTGAGCGATTTCCCGCGGGTCTGTTTGATCGATAACCCTGCGCCCGATCGTTCGCTCATTCATCGACGACTGTCCCGAATAGTGTCGGGACTGGAAGGACGCGGACGCAAACCCGCTGAGTTAGCTGCCGGCGACAATTTTCATTTGTCTCGCGAGGCCATTGCACATGTTTTGTTTCCGCCCCGCGGCTTTGCAGGAGCCACAGCGGACGATCAAGCGCTCGTTACCCGATTATCCATCGCGCCGGGTACATTCGTTTTGTTCATGTCGGACAATGGCGGGGAAACCGAGCGCGCGTTGTTGAGGAATGGATCGAACTTGCAGAGCGACATCCTCGTGAAGGGCCAACATTACTCCGGAATTTCCGGCTCGGCTCTATTTCTCGATGCGGTTCAGCCGCGCTTGATCATCGCGACCTCAAGAGACTTTCCGGAGCACGAACGAATCAGTGAACAGTGGACTGAGCAAGTTCGGACCCGTGGGATCAAACTGTTTCGCCAGGACGAAACCGGTGCAGTGGAATTGAACTTCTCAAACCAGGAATGGAGCGCGCGAGCTTATCTGACCGGCGAAGTCTTTCGAAGCGTCAGCCGATAAATCGGCACGACTTGCTTGCGAAATTTTCTTTCGAACTTGGTTACGGGAAGAACGGCGTCCAGCGACGGCGCGACAGCTTGAAATTGCAGGTGAGCGCGGCTTACCCGTTCGATTTGATGAAAATAATCGAGCTGATCGGTCGCGACGCGCAGGATACCGTGTTTCTCCAGCGCAACGGCGATTGCCTCCAAAAAGTCGCGCGTAAAAATCCGTCGGAAGTGATGTCGCCGCTTCGGCCATGGGTCGGGAAACAAAAGATAAAAAGTTTCCACTGAATTTTTCGGCAGCAGATAGCGAACGGCGAATAAAGTGTCCGCGCGCAGCACCCGCACGTTTTCGATCTTCTCTGCTTTGCGGCGAACTTTCTCGACGCGCTTGGTCAACCGCTCGATGCCGAGGAAATTTCTCTTCGGGAACTGTTGCGCCATTTCGCAGAGAAAAGACCCATCGCCGCACCCAAGATCGACATGCAGCGGCGCGTTGCGTCCAAAATGTTCCGCAACCTCCAGACGCGCGACGTGCAATTCCGGCAACAGTTCGCTCACAGGGGAAAATGTCGGCATCTGGCCGATGCTTCAACCCCCGGCAAGATGCGCGCGCTAAAGGGAAACACTTGAACAGCGTCGCGTCCGGAGCGACATGAAAGAGACACTATGAATCGAATTTTTCTTCTGGCTTTTTGCTGCGCGGCACTTGCGGCGGCTAGTTATGGACAAAGTCCGGCTCCAACCACGACGAGGACCGCGGTTTTCGCCGGTGGGTGTTTTTGGTGCATCCAGCCAGCATTCGACAAAACACCGGGCGTGATCAAAACCGTCGTGGGCTATTGCGGTGGAACCGAACCAAACCCGACCTACAAGCTCGTGACGTCGGAAAAAACAAGGTATCGCGAATCAATCGAAGTCACCTACGACCCGGCGAAGATTTCCTTCGAGCAGCTTCTCGACATTTATTGGCAACAAATCGATCCCACCCAGGCCGACGGCCAGTTCACTGATATCGGACCGAGTTATCGCGCCGCGATCTTTTATGGCAACGCCGAGGAAAAGAAAATTGCCGAGGCTTCAAAAGAGAAACTCACGCGCTCCGGAAAATTTAAGAAGCCGATTGTGACCGAAATTTCGCCTGCGATGAAATTTTGGCCCGCCGAAGATTATCACCAGAAATATTACCGGCAGAACCCGGAGCGTTTCGAAGCTTTTGAAGAAGGATCCGGCCGCGAGTCATTCAAGAAAGAGAAGTGGAGTGGCAAACAATAGCCTGCACTGGTGAGCGGCGGCGTTTCGCTATTCGAGACAGATATCTGAAGCATGATTGGAACACTGGATCCCAAAGTTCCGCCGGGGCCGCTGGATCAAAAATGGCGAAATCATCGAGACCATTCGCGATTGGTCAACCCGAATAACCGGCGAAAACTTGAGATCATAGTCGTCGGCAGTGGCCTCGCCGGCGGATCGGCCGCGGCGACCCTTGGAGAACTCGGTTACCGGGTGAAATGTTTTTGTTTTCAGGATTCGCCGAGGCGCGCGCATTCCATTGCAGCGCAAGGCGGCATTAATGCGGCAAAGAATTATCAGAACGATGGCGACAGCGTTTACCGATTGTTCTACGACACGATCAAGGGCGGCGATTTTCGTTCCCGCGAAGCGAATGTTTATCGGCTCGCTGAGATCGCCAACAACATCATCGATCAATGCGTGGCGCAGGGCGTCCCCTTCGCGCGGGAATACAGCGGCTACCTGGCAAATCGCTCCTTCGGCGGTGCACAGGTTTCACGGACCTTTTACGCACGCGGACAGACCGGCCAGCAGCTCTTGTTAGGCTGTTATCAGGCGCTGTGTCGCCAAGTCGCCTCTGGCATGGTGCAGATGTTTCCATACACGGAGATGCTCGACTTAGTCATCGTCAATGGACAAGCGAAGGGAATCATCACTCGGAATTTGCGCTCGGGAAAAATAGAGAGACACGCAGCCGATGCCGTCGTGCTCGCCACTGGCGGCTACGGAAACGTGTTCTATCTATCGACAAACGCACGCGGCAGCAACGTGACAGCGACCTATCGCGCTTACAAAAGAGGCGCGCTTTTCGCCAATCCATCATTCACACAGATTCATCCCACCTGCATCCCTGTGAGTGGCGACTATCAGTCGAAGCTCACACTAATGTCGGAGTCGCTGCGCAACGATGGGCGCGTCTGGGTTCCGAAACGCAAGGAAGATCGCTTCAAGCCGCCGGGTGAAATTCCTGAGGCCGACCGCGATTATTATCTCGAGCGAAAGTATCCCAGCTACGGCAACCTTGCGCCGCGCGACATTTCATCGCGCGCCGCAAAGGAAGTTTGTGACGAAGGCCGAGGCGTCGGTCCTGGTGGACGCGGCGTGTATCTCGATTTTGCCGATGCGATCAAACGGCTCGGCGTAGAGACAATTCGCGAGCGGTACGGGAACTTGTTCCACGTGTACCAAAAGATTACTGGCGAGGACGCCTACAAGGTGCCGATGCGGATTTATCCGGCCGTACACTACACAATGGGCGGTCTCTGGGTGGATTACGATTTGATGAGCAATGTCCCCGGCCTATTCGTAATCGGTGAAGCCAATTTCTCCGATCATGGCGCAAACAGGCTTGGGGCCAGCGCGCTAATGCAAGGCCTCGCCGACGGCTATTTTGTTATGCCAAACACGTTGCCGAATTATCTGGCCGGCCAAATGGGAAAACGACCCTCTCCCGAATCTCCCGAGTTTGAACAAGCAGAGCAGAGTGTCCGCGCCAGGATTGAAAAGTTACTGAAGGTCAACGGCACGCGCTCGGCGGATTCGTTCCATCGCGAGCTTGGCCTTCTCCTCTGGGACAAATGCGGAATGTCACGTAACGAACAAGGATTGCGCGAAGCGCTTCGAAAAATCCCCGAACTGCGCGCAGAATTTTGGCGCGACGTGCGTGTGCCAGGAGACGAAGAAGATTACAACCAATCACTGGAACGCGCCGGGCGCGTCGCGGATTTCCTCGAATTCGCCGAACTGATGTGCATTGACGCGCTGGAGCGCGACGAATCTGCCGGTGCGCATTTCCGCGAGGAACATCAAACGCCCGACGGCGAAGCGCTCCGAGACGACGAGAGCCATGCAGCTGTGTTTGCGTGGGAATTTCAAGGCGACGGTCAGCCTTCGAAACTGTATCGCGAACAGTTGCATTTCGAAACGGTGCATCTGGCGCAAAGAAGCTACAAATGAAGTTGAGAGTTGGTTGTTGAGAGCTGCGAGACAAAACATGTTTAATTTTGAAAAGTTAGAGGTTTGGCAAAAGGCGATCGATTTCGCAGATCTCATTTACAAACAAACGCAATCGTTCCCGTTGGAAGAGCGTTTTGGGCTCACAAATCAGCTCCGAAGAGCGGCGGTTTCCATTTCTTCAAATATCGCTGAGGGTTCCTCTCGTTTCTCAAAGACCGATTTTGCCCGTTTCACCGAAATCGCCGCTGGCTCAGTATTCGAAGCGGTATCTCAAGCGTTCATCGCACGGCGTCAAAGCCTCTTCAGTGAAGACCAGTTTCGGACCATCTACACGGATGCCGAGCAATTGAGCCGGATGCTAAGTGGTTTACGCAAGTCCTTACTCTCAACTCTCAACTCTCAACTATGAACTTCCGTTTGAGAGTCTGGAGACAGCGCGACGCGAAGTCCCGCGGCAAACTTGTCCATTATGACGTCCGCGACATTTCGCCGGACACGTCGTTTCTCGAAATGCTCGATATTCTTAACGAAAATTTGACTCGGACAGGCGGGGAACCGGTCGCGTTCGACTCTGATTGCCGGGAAGGGATTTGCGGCACTTGCTCGCTCACGGTTAATGGCGAAGCTCACGGGCCGGATCATCCGGGCGCCGTTTGCGAGCTGTACATGCGAAAATTTCGCGACGGTGAGAGGATCACCGTCGAACCGTTTCGCGTTGGCGCGTTTCCGATCGTCAAAGATCTTGTGGTCGACCGCAGTTCGCTCGACCGGATCGTCCAAGCTGGCGGATTTATCTCCGCGCGCGCTGGATCAGCGCCAGAGGCCAATTCAATTCTTGTTCCCAAACACGATGCAGACCTGGCAATGGAAGCAGCGGCGTGCATCGGCTGCGGCGCGTGCGCGGCGGCGTGCCCGAATGGATCGGCGATGCTTTTTGCGGCTGCGAAAGTTTCGCACCTCTCATTTTTGCCGCAGGGCACACCCGAACGCGAGCGACGTGTGCTGAAAATGGTGCAGGTAATGGATGAGCAGAAATTTGGTAATTGCACCAACACCTACGAGTGCGAAGCAGTGTGTCCGGCCAAGATCAGCGCCAGTTTCATCGCGAAGCTCAACCGCGAATACGCGTGCGCACAATTCCGTCAACGACTCGGCGAATAGCTTCGCGCGCTTCCCAGAACGTCATCGCGTTTCGCACGCGCACGTCCACAGTTCCGGATCGAGCTCCGCTTTTGCACGCATCGCCAACCGATCGACATCTGTATTATCGCGAATCACGGCGAAGACTGTGGAACCCGAGCCGGACATTAGCGCCGCGCCGACTTCCGGTTGCTTGAGTAACCACATTTTCAGTTGCGCCAAAAAAACAAATTTTTCGAAAACAGGGCGCTCTAGATCGTTCACGAAACTTTGTTGGGTGAACTGTTGGGCGCCGTACGAAACTCCGGGAATTTCGCGCGAGTCTCGCCACCGAGAGTAGGCCCACTGCGTTGACACACCGAACTCAGGCTTCAGCAACAACACCGATAATTGTTCGGGCAATCTGGTTGGGCTCACCAGTTCGCCCCGCCCTTTGCAGACCGCGGCGGATTGAAAAATGAAAAATGGAACGTCCGATCCTATCATCTCCGCCATTTCCGCGAGCGCTTCACGAGGCAAATTCGTCTCGAACAGTTCGTTGAGCGCCACCAGAGTGGAAGCAGCGTCGCTGCTTCCTCCACCCAGACCGGCGCCGTGTGGAATCGTCTTTTTGAGGGCGATCGAAACACCGCTGGTGATCTTCGTTTCTTCGAAAAAAGCGTTCGCCGCGCGCACCACAATATTGTCTTCGCCTTTCGGCACCGACGGATCATCGCACCGAAACGCGATTTCTTGTTTGCCGGAGCGCTGCTCGATCTTGATCTCGTCACAAAGCGAAATCGGCGCGATGAACGTTTCGATTTCGTGAAAGCCATCGCTGCGATGGCCGAGAACCCTCAGCGAAAGATTGATCTTCGCTGGAGCCATGACTTGCATAACCTGCAATTTGCTCTGTCATTCCGAGCGAAGTCGAGGAATCTCTTGCTTGTGGTCGAAATGCTGAGATGTCTCGACTTCGCGCGACATGATAAAAGCCGCTGACAAGATCATTGTGGCGCTGGACGTTGCCACAAAGGAGAGGGCGATCGAGCTTGTTGAGCAGCTCCGGGGCGAGATCTCTTTTTTCAAAATCGGGTTCCAACTTTACACGGCCGAAGGCCCTGAAATTGTGCGCGCGGTTTTGGCCACCGGCGCAAAGGTCTGGCTCGATCTGAAGCTCTACGACATCCCCAACACCGTCGCGCGAGCCGTTGAGTCTGCGAGCACTCTGGGGGTGCAGATGCTCACGATTCATTTGAGCGGCGGCAGCAAAATGATTCACGCCGCGACTGCCGCTCGCGCCAACGATATGCTTGTTTTGGGAGTAACTGTTTTAACAAGCGCTACCGAGCAAACGCTGCGCGAAATTGGAATCACCGACACCGTCGACGACCAGGTAATTCGTTTGGCCAAGTTAGGCGCAGCAGCAGGGATCGATGGTGTCGTGGCGAGTCCGCATGAAATCAAAACCTTGCGCCGCGAGTTCGGCGAAAGAATCAAAATCGCCGTCCAGGGTATTCGGCCAAGCTGGGCAGAACCGGGCGATCAGAAACGGTTCATGACTCCGCGCGAAGCATTTGAAGCGGGAACAGACTACATCGGTATCGGGCGGCCCATTACCGGGCATGCGCAGCCGCGCGAGGCCTTGGCAAAAATTCTGGACGAGCTGCCCAACTAATTGTCATGTCGAGCGAAGTCGAGACATCTCTGGAGATTTCCCGCTCCAGAAGAATTCCGAGATTCCTCGACTCCGCTCGGAATGACAAAGCTCAGGAAGCCGCGCGGACTTTGTTCGCTGAGTTAACTATCTATCACGACGAAAGCCCGCATTCGGCAGCGATGAACATGGCGATCGATGAAGCCCTGTTGGAAACCGCAGTCGTTCCATCTATTCGCTTCTATCGCTGGCGTTCCCCTGCCCTGTCATTCGGATATTTTGGGAAGTTTTCCGATGTGGCGATTTACGCGGCGGAGCGCGATCTAGTTCGGCGCTGGACCGGCGGCGGAATCGTTTTTCACGGGGACGACCTCACCTACTCGATTGTGATTCCGTCGAGCGATCCGGTGTTTGATGAATCATCAATCGCTATTTACGAAAAAATTCATCGCGCTTTGTGCGGCGCGCTGCCTGGCCACAGTAAGGGCGCAGAGCTCGTAACTGTAGCCAACCAACTTCGAGCTGGAGACCGCGGCTCCTGTGACAATGACTGCTTCGAGAATCCGGTTCGCGCCGACGTGATGATGGATGGCCGCAAGATCGCCGGGGCGGCACAACGCCGTACTCGTCGCGGTTTGCTGCAGCAAGGCAGTATTCAAGGCATCACTATGAAGACTGACCTCGCCAAAAAATTTGCGCAGGCTCTATCGGCTAATTGCAGTGAGTTCGAGGCCAATGAGGAAATTTTCCGGCGCGCACGAGAATTCGCACAGCAAAAATACGGGCCTGAATCCTGGCAGCGTAGAAGGTAGCGCCGGCGTCTCGTCGCCACAGGACGGATTCGCGATGGCGAATTCGCAAAGTTGCGCAGAAACGAAGCTAGACGCTTGCTCTAATCTGACCACCCGTTATCCTCGCCTCGTGGAACTCTTCGCCCGCACGGAACGGAGCACGAGTCGCCGCGCAGTTGCGAAGGCGAGCACCGCTCCCGCGCTTCGTTTGGCTGAGGTTGCAAAACTAGTTCAACCGCACCTCGAGCAAGTCGAGACGCGCATTGCGCGACAGACCTCGGCATTCGATCCCGCAATCGAAGGTTACGTCGTCTACGCAGTCGGCAGCCGGGGTAAACGTCTTCGGCCGCTGCTGGCTCTGCTTGCCGGCGGCGCCACCGGGAAAATCGATTCCGGACATCTCGATCTCGCCGTGATCGTGGAACTCATCCACATCGCGACACTGGTGCATGACGACGTGATGGACGAAGCAGAACAGCGTCGAGCACAGCCGACCGCAAACGCGCGCTGGGGAAATTCGCTGAGCGTTCTGCTAGGCGACTGTCTTTTCGCGCACGCGCTGACGTTATCCACAGATTTCGAAAACTCTAATATCGGTCGCGCAATCGCGCGCACGGCTACGACGGTTTGCTCAGGCGAGATGATTCAAACACAGCGCAGGTTCGATCTTAACCTGACCGTTGAGGATTATTTGCGAATCGTACAGATGAAAACCGGATCACTTTTCTCGGCGGCAGCGGAACTGGCCGCCGTTATCAGCGAGGCTGATCCGAAGGTGATCGCAACATTCAAAAACTTCGGATTCCAAATCGGGACGGCCTATCAGATTTATGATGATTGCGTCGATCTCGCTGGCTCCGAGAGTGTGACCGGTAAAACGCTTGGGACGGACCTGCGCAAAGGCAAATTCACATTGCCGGTTTTGATTTTTCTCCGTTCAGCTTCGGAGTTTGAACGCGAACGTTGTTGCCAGCTTGTGTTGGACGAAAACATCGAAGAAATGATTGAGCTCCTCAAGAATGGTGCGAACAACGGGGCGTTAAACGAGTCAATCGCAGCGGGTAGCGATCTGATTCGTAAAGCGCAATATGCATTCGACGGTATCGCGCCGAATCGTTACACCGACGCATTGTTCTCGCTCGGTGATGCCTTGTGCGACATGTTCGATCAACTTCGCGTCTGCTGACGTGTGGGAAGGGACTTTCATGTCCCCGCTCGTTAGGAATGTCCGATCACCCGCACTGAGGCCGTTCTCATATTATGCCGCAGCTTAAAATCCGCGAAATGCCGCAGGACGAGCGGCCGCGGGAAAAGTTGCTTGCACGAGGGGCAGACGCTCTGAGCAACGCCGAATTGATCGCGATATTGCTGCGCACCGGCCGGCGCGGGATGAACGTGATAGATGTCGCTCGTGAGTTGCTCGACAAATACAAATCGTTCGCGGAGCTGAGCCGTTGCTCCGTCAAGGAACTGAGCGAAATCAAAGGGATCGGTCCGGCGAAGGCATTAGAACTGGTGGCGGCGTTTAACTTAGGAAAACGTTTCACGCAGGAACCGTTGTCCCAGCAAAAACTCGATTCACCGGAACTGGTTTACAAACTGCTGGGAGACGAAATGCGGATGCTGCGGACCGAATCACTGCGGGTTGTCCTGCTCGACACGCGTTACCGTTTGATGCGCATCGAATCAGTTTCGGTAGGAAGCATGAATGAGAGCATCGCGCATCCGCGGGAGATTTTTCGACCCGCAATCACGTACTCGGCCTACGCAGTCATCGTTGTGCACAATCATCCATCCGGCGATCCGTCGCCGAGCCAGACTGATCACAGCCTCACGCGACGCCTGGCCGAAGCCGCGGAGCTTTTGCAAATCAAATTGCTGGATCACATCATCATCGGTGCGCCATCGGACACCAGTCCTGGTTATTTCAGTTTCAAAGAGGCGGGCGTGTTGTAATCACAGAGGTTCGAATCAAAACCCGAAACATGACGGACGCGAAAATTCATCCTGCCGCAATCGTCGATCCGAATGCGAAGATCGGCGCTGATGTACAGATCGGGCCATTCTCAATCGTTGGGCCAGATGTGACAATCGGCAGCCGAACCATCGTGCAATCGCACGTGGTGATCGAAGGCGAGGTCACAATAGGAAACGAAAATTTTATCGGACACGGGGCCATCGTCGGGACGCCCCCGCAGGATGTTTCGTTTTCGACAGAA
>Ga0137415_10008098_pt1 | contig 10423 bp, 5 predicted proteins | sample CZODoug3_1_1_16f_FD_183082 | JGI IMG/M metagenome (GOLD analysis project Ga0137415, IMG submission 183082) | Vadose zone soil fungal communities from Angelo Coast Range Reserve, California, USA - CZODoug3_1_1_16fungal (Hybrid Assembly) | ecosystem: Environmental > Terrestrial > Soil > Vadose... | reverse complement strand
CTTCTTTCAACTCTTCCGGCACGCCGTCTTTGGTCAAATAGCCAGCGGCGCCGGCCTTGAGCGCCCGCCGTGCATACTGCTGCTCGGGGTGCATGGTGAGAAGAAGAACCGGCAACTTGGGGCGCAAACGCCTCAAGTCATCCAGGATGTCGAGCCCGCTTTTTCCGGGCATGCTGATGTCGAGGATGACGACATCCCAGTCCTGGCGACGAACGAGCTCAATCGTTTCCTGGGCCGTTTTTGCTTCGCCAAAGGTCACTCTTGAAAACGCTTCTGCCAGAGTGTCTCTGAGTCCGCGGCGAAACACGGCATGATCGTCAGCGATCAGAACCCGCATCGAGAATCTTTCCTCGCGTGACCGAGCGCGGGAGGGGGATCGTCAATGTCATGGTCGTTCCGGCACCGGGCACGCCTTGAATTTTGAAATCTCCATGAAGCAGGAGAGCACGCTCTTGCATCCCCACAAGTCCGAGAGATTTGCGGGTTTTGGCTTCTTCGGGATCAAAACCCCTGCCATTGTCGAAAACCTGAAAAAGGATTCGATTGTCATCCTGTTCCAACCGCGCTTCGACCCGCGTGGCCTGAGCGTGGCGCGCCACATTGGTCAAGGACTCTTGAAAGATGCGGAAGATAGCAGTGGATGTATCCGCATCGAATGTGAACAGTTCTTGCGGCAACGCCACGGTGCAACGAATCCCGGTTCGACTCTCGAACTCCTGGGCCTGCGATTCAAGCGCGGCCGGTAAACCGAGATCATCCAGCGTTCTTGGCCGGAGTTCCGAGGCAATCCTCCGCAGTGTGGCGATCGTGCTGTCAACCAATTGAATGGCCGAGTCGACTTTGGATCGGACTTGGGTCTGCCTCTTCGTCAGCCTGCGGCCGATCAGTGCAAGGTCCATCTTGATTGCCGTGCAAGCCTGCCCGAGCTCATCGTGGATCTCGCGCGAGATGGAGGTACGTTCCTCTTCCCGAACGCTTTGGAGACGGGCGGTAAGAGCGCGCAGTTGATCGAGCGAAGTTCTGAGTTGTTCTTCAGCGTGCTGACGCTCCGCGATCTCTGTTCGCAGTTCCTGGTTTACGCGTGTGAGCACGGCCGTTCGTTGTTCAACCCGGAGCTCCAATAGTTCCTTGGCCTTGGTAAGGGCCTCCTCTTTTTCACGCCTTTCGGTCATGTCCCTGGTGAGTTTGGCGAAGCCAAGGAGATTCTCCTTCGGGTCGCGGAGGGCGGTGACGACTACGTTGGCCCAAAAGCGGGATCCGTCCTTGCGAATTCGCCAGCCCTCGTCTTCGCTCTGCCCATACCGCGCTGCCTTCGCCAGAAGACCCTGGGGCTTATTATTCATCTGATCCTCTTGAGGGTAGAAGACGGAGAAGTGCTTTCCGATGACCTCCTCCGAACCGTAACCCTTCAGACGCTCCGCCCCGGCATTCCAACTGACCACGTGGCCCATGGGATCCAACTGGAAGATGGCGTATTCCTGAACGCCTTGAACCAGCAGGCGGAAGCGTTCCTCACTATCCCGGAGAATTTGTTCCGCAAGCTTGCGATCGGTGACGTCTTCAAAGGCAACTCCCAGGAAATTGCTGGAAAGAGGAAAGACTCGCACCGAATAAACTCCCTTCCGTATGAGATCGTCGCCGTACGAAATGTCCCCTAAATTCAGCGCTTTCCCTGAGCGGAGAGCCGCGAGCCACTGGCTGGGCATTGGAGTCTCCAGGAGTCTGGGGAAATCAGCCAGAGTTCGGCCGACGAGGGTTTGAGATGTCGAACCGGTAATTTCCGCGGCGGCTTGGTTAGCGTCAACAATTCTGAATGCTTTGACGTCCGAAGGATCTTCCAGGAGTAAGAGGACTACTCCGACCGGAAGTTTCCTTAGAAGTTCCGGGTATAAACCGAGCACCGCTTGGTCCAGTGGCCGTACAGCAGAATTTGCGCCCTGGCCCTCGGGCCCGGCAAACCTGCGAATGTCCATAATGCGCCTCTCGGGCGGATGTGCGAACAGGGTATGAGGGCAAAAAACTGCTCGCTGTAAAATCAGTTCGCCAAATCAACTGCACGACGCTTCGCTCGAGCATGTCGGCGATACTGCAAATTGGGACAGGTTGGCAATCCGGCGAACATCTCATCCGAGCGGATAGAGATGACCTACGGCAGGTTCGCGGAATAGCCTGAACGCGGACTTCAGCTTCGGAATGTCGTCATATGTAGCCTCAAAAATAAACTCTCGCCGACGCAGCGGGCTGCGTTTAGCACAGTTTGCAGCGACTGCGGCATGCCAGGGATTAGCTTGAAAGCTTCGGATCGAGGCCCATGCCTCCGACCGACTTGTCGGCAAACGTCAGCTCGGATTGTAGGATTGCGAGCGACTACCCACCGGGGTCACCAGAGTCTATGCCCCATTTCTGACCCTCTGACCAGTTGTTTCCACACAATGCGTGACCCAAACTCTCCTCGATAGTTCTAGTGCTTTCAGTACCTTTAGAACTACTAGAACTTCGATTGCCTGCGGCTGAGTTCCTCTTCTTTTCTCACAGAGCCAAATGGCGCCGGGGCGAGAAAAACGGGGGCTATGGTCGTGCATTATCGATTGAGTGTTATATTCGTTTTGCTGCTTGCCAGTTTCGGTTTTGTCGGCTGTAGTGGGCTTGTTAGCGCCGGGAACAATGGCAATCCGTCTCCCACCACCCTTGCAATTGCCAGTGTACAGGCAGCATGTCCAACGGGTTCAAGCTGTCAAATTGCTTGGACGACGAACGTGCCCGCCGACTCTATGGTTGCCTACGGGAGTAGCACTTCCTACGGTTTCAGTACGCCAGTCGATTCGGCAATGGTCACAAGCCATCAGATAACTCTTTCTGGCCTGGCCGCTGACACCACCTACTATTACCAAGTAAGTTCGACGGACTCGAAAGGCAACAACGGGCGAAGCGGCGGCCATTGGGTAAAGACATCGGCTGCTCCTTCGATAACTACGCAGCCCGTAAGCCAAACGGTGACGGCAGGCCAGACAGCCTCCTTCAGCGTGGCTGCCACCGGTACCGCCCCGATGACCTATCAGTGGAACAGGAACGGCACGACTATTTCCGGCGCCACTTCGTCCGGCTACACCACCCCAGCCACAACGAGTTCTGACAACGGGGCGCAGTTCGCAGTAGTGGTCAGTAACACCGTTGGCAGTGCAAGGAGCATTGCGGTGACGCTCACCGTGAATGCCGCTCCGGTGGCTCCTTCGATTACGACACAGCCTACAAGCCAAACGGTCACTGCGGGTCAGACCGCTTCGTTCAGCGTGGCAGCGACGGGCACTGCTCCCCTGAGTTATCAATGGCAGAGAAATGGCGTGGCGATCGGTGGCGCTACGTCGTCCAGCTATACCACGCCCCCGACGACGAGTTCCGACAACGGTGCGCAGTTCATCGTGGCAGTCAGCAACTCAGCTGGAAGCGCTACCAGCAACGCTGCCACGCTCACCGTAAATACAGCTACAGTCGCCCCATCGATCACGACCCAGCCAGCAAGCCAGACAGTCACGGCGGGTCAGACGGCCTCCTTCAGCGTAGCTGCGACGGGCACTGCCCCACTGAGCTATCAATGGCAGAAAAACAGCGCGAACATCGCGGGGGCAATTTCTTCGAGCTACACTACTCCGGCGACGACAACCTCGGATAGTGGTTCGACGTTTCGAGTTGTTGTAAGCAACTCAGTCGGCACGGTAACTAGCGCTGCCGCCACGCTCACGGTAACCGTGGCCGCAGTGCCTCCTTCGATCACGACACAGCCTACGAGCCAAACGGTCACAGCAGGTCAGACGGCTTCGTTCAGTGTAGCAGCGACGGGCACCGCTCCCCTGAGCTATCAGTGGCAGAAAAACGGCGCGAACATCGCAGGGGCAACTTCTTCGAGCTCCACCATGCCGGCGACGACCACGTCAGACAGCGGATCGACGTTCCTCGTGCTGGTAAGCAACACAGCAGGAACGGTTACGAGCAGCACGGCCACGCTGACCGTGAATGCGGCCGCCGTACCTCCTTCGATCACGACACAGCCGACAAGCCAGACGGTCACGGCAGGCCAGACAGCTTCTTTCAGCATAGCTGTAACGGGCACAGCCCCGCTGAGCTATCAGTGGCAGAAAAACGGCGGAAACATCGCCGGGGCAACTTCTTCGAACTACACGACTTCGGCGACGACAACGTCGGATAGTGGTTCGACGTTTCGAGCTGTTGTAAGCAACTCGGCCGGCACTGTAACAAGCGCCGCAGCGACGCTCACGGTAAATGCGGCTAGTGTGCCCCCTTCGATCACGACACAGCCTGCAAGCCAAACGGTCACAGCAGGCCAGACGGCTTCGTTCAGCGTGGCAGCGACGGGCACTGCTCCCCTGAGCTATCAATGGCAGAGAAATGGTGTGGCGATCGGTGGCGCGGCTTCTTCCAGCTATACTACGCCCCCGACGACGAGTTCCGACAACGGGGCACAGTTTACGGTGGCGGTCAGCAACGCCGCCGGTAGCGTGACCAGCAGCGGGGCCACGCTGACCGTGAATGCGGCCGCGGTGCCTCCTTCGATTACGACACAGCCTGCAAGTCAAACCGCCACAGCGGGTCAGACGGCTTCCTTCAGCGTAGCGGTAACAGGCACAGCCCCGCTGAGCTATCAATGGCAGAAAAACAGCGCGAACATCGTAGGCGCAACTTCTTCGAGCTACACCACTCCGGCGACGACAACGTCGGATAGTGGTTCGACGTTTCGGGTTGTCGTAAGCAACTCGGCGGGCACGGCAACAAGCGCATCGGCCACCCTCACGGTGAACGCGGCCGCAGTGGCTCCTTCGATCACGACACAACCGGCAAGCCAGACCGTCACAGCGGGCCAGACAGCCACCTTCAGCATGACCGCGACGGGCACCGCTCCCCTGAGCTATCAATGGCGAAAGAACGGCGTGGCAATCAGTGGTGCGACCTTACCCAGCTATACCACTCCCGCGACCACAAGTTCCGACAATGGAGCGCAGTTTACGGTGGCAGTCACCAACACAGCTGGAAGCGTTACCAGCAACACCGCCACACTCACCGTAAACGCCGTTATTCCACCGACGTTCACTGTTTGGGTAGCACCCAGTCTCGACAGGGTGGGCAAGACCGACCCCGCTGGCTCCGCTTCCTCCATCAGTCTGTCCAGCGCACGGGGCGAGACTGTAGACACTCAAGTCGTCGTGCAGGGCCCTTCCAGCGGCCTGACCAACGTCAACCTGAGCGCCTCCGCGCTTACCGGTCCCGGCGGCGCCACCATCCCCGCTTCCAACATCACCCTCTATCGCGAATACTACATCTCCGTCACCGGCACCGCCAGTTACGGCGGCGGCAGCAATCCTCCGCTCGGCTCGGGCACCTATCCCGAGCCCCTCATCCCCTTCAATGATCCGGAAACCGGCGCTCCCCTGTGCGGCTCAGCAGCCACGCTCAAAGCCTGCAATGCCTCCGTCAGCGCCGGCCAGAATCAACCCTACTGGATCGACATCTCCGTCCCGCGCGGTGCCACCAACAGCCCCCCAGGTACCTATACCGGTTCCATCTCGATCACCTCGGCTCAAGGTAATGCCACCATCCCGGTCACGCTCACGGTCTGGAACTTTGAGCTGCCCGTGCAGCCTTCCGAACTCTCCCTCTGGACGGGTTTTAGTCCCGCCGCCGGCAATACGGTTAGCACCTTGGCGCAAGCCTTGACGCGCAATAAAGTCATGGGCTGGTACGATGATGCCGCCCGCGCAACTTCCGACGTGACAAATTTCGGCCTCAATCGCTCTGGCCTGGACAACTACTACTATATCGGTATTCAGTGCAACGGTTCCTATAGCAGCATCCCTTCCACCAGCCAAATCAACGCTGCGGCGGCCAATTTTCCAGCAGGCTTGAGTCTAGACTTTTACATCGCAGACGAATTGAATGGCTGCACCAGCGATTACACGGCTGTCAGGACCATGGCTGCCAACGCCCACGCGGCCAATCGCAGCGTAAAGACCATTTTCACCCTCAACACCCCAGACTCCAATCTATACGGCGCCATTGACCATTGGGTGCTGCTCGATTCCTTGGAACAGTGGCCCACTCTGCCGTTTACCGGCGGGGGCGATCTCTGGAGCTATACCAGTTGCAACACGGGGTTCGGCAACACTCCTGAATGGCTTGTGGACTATCCCCCCATCAACGAGCGCATCCATGCCGGCTTCTTGAACTGGACCCAAGGCGCCACCGGCATCCTCTATTATCGCGCCGACGGCTGGACCGCCGGAAACGCCATCGGCAGTTGGAACAATGTCGATACCACCGCTTGCGGCGGGGGCCTCGGAAGACCCGGCGACGGCATCTTCCTCTATCCGCCGGGCCCCATCGCTTCGACCGAGTCTGCTCCAGGGATCCGTCTCAAGGCCATCCGTGACGGCGTTCAAGACTACGAGTACGCCCAGATTCTCAAGAACCTGGCGCAGCTGCCTTTTGTGAATTCCGTCCTCCAGCCAATTGCCACAAGCTGGACCAACTGGACCCACGACCCTAACGCTCTGGAAAGTGCTCGGCAGCAATTGGGCCAACTGCTCCACCAGCTCGCTCCTTAGAGCGAGGTACCTTCACCATTTCCCAGCACAGCGAGCAGGCGCAGATTGCGCCTGCTCGCTGATGATTTCGCTACCGAGAAACTGGCAAAGACACGCTGAATTCTAGGTGACAAAATCTGCGTATCCGGCCTCCGTGTATGCAGGACTCAAACTACGACCTTGTTTAACAGCCAATTCCCTTCGGAATTCGCTGGCCAGCTGACCCAGCGTCAAGCATCTCAAGTCTCCGTTGCGCACCATGACGCCAAGCTCTTCGAGAAATCGAGCAACAACGTTTTCAAGCCGCGGCCATTCGGGATACAGATTCTCCGGGTGGAACCAAACGTGGAATACGCCGCCCCTCCCGCGCACTCGTTCCAATCCTTTTCTGAGCCGCCGCAAACGGCTCGAATCTGGTATGTACTTACGCCAGCCCCCTGCGCAGCGAATCAATAGCGATCCCGGAATGGAAACGATTCCCTCCTTGATCGTAGGTTCGATCATGCGTGGTGCTAGTCCGGCAAGATCTGCCACCACCATGCCGATGGAAGTGAGCTTGCTGTTTGCGAAGCGAACGGGCAATTTGTCAACATCGCGTAAACACGTGAACCCTGCATCGCGCAGCTCGGGGAGGTAAGCAACTTGATTCCGAGGGAAAACGAAGCACGTTGTTGGGACTCCAAGATCATGCGCAATCTGCGCACAGTAACGATATTCGGCGATTGCCCGTTCTCGCGTCATGCCGAGCTGTCTAAAGGGAACGTGCGAGAACGAATGAAATCCGATCTCCTGCTCCGGCTCTGCGCTCTTGATCATTCTTACAAGGCTCGCGCCGAACCACTCGGGATGAGTCGACTCGTCTCCGTTCTTGGGGACGTAACTAAACCAAGGCTTCGAGAAGTGGGGGAAATTGACTTCTGGCAGGCCAGACACGTCAGGCAACGAGGAGCGCATCATTGCTCCAACCACAGCCCAGGATGCCGATATGCGGTTACGCGTGAGATGATTCAGCAAGCTTGGAACGCCTGCGTCGTGAGTCCATCTGCCCATTTTGAGCAGTTCATCATCATATGAGAGATCGAAACTGCCCCAGCAAAGTTCCAAATCCAAGCTGATTACAACTGTTGATTGGGTCATTTATTGTCCAGTTCTGGTTGCGCCCCTTACGGGCCTGACGCGAATGCGTTCTTTAGAGAGCGCTGCAGAAACGGAGAGGCGTCATTTACGGGAGGTTGCATTCAGTTCGTAATGCGAGGATTTTCCCGAAGCCCCGCTCACTCCGGAGACTTTCATCGGGACACCTGCTCGCAGACTCTTGTACCTGTTATAGATGTGTTTGTAGCCAAAGAGGGGAAGATCCAGCAATCCAGGCAAGGGATCGTCTGCAGCCATCAACGCGAACTCGATAGGCCTGCGCAATGACTGGAAGTACGCGCGTAGATTCAGGCGGCCACGAAGCATCTCATGAATCGCGGCCGGAAGATCTGTACTCATGCGGACCCAGCGAGCACCTGCGCGAGCGGTTTGTTCGCGTACGGGTCTACCAACCATCATTTGCCAGAGGAGATAAGGAAAGTCCACGCCTGCACGCCCGCCCAGGGCAGCCCAGGTCCAAAGCCTTGGATTGATATCCAGGAGCTTGTAACCTCCGTTTGGGGCGTCACACTTGAACTCCACTTCTACGAGTCCCGTATACCGCATTGCGGCTAGAAGACGCCGTGAAGGTTCTACAATTTCAGGGACATCGAGCGTCTCGACAAACGAGCTCGAATATCCGAAATCAATCGGGTATTGCCGCGTGCGCCGCGCGGTGAGAGAAGCGATCGGTTGTCCGTCGCAACAGAGCGCCGCGTAGGAGAACTGGGACGTGCCCCCACCAGGAATTAGCTCCTGAACAAGAATCAAGTCTGCAGGAATCAACTCCCGGGCTTGGCGGTATCGCGCAAGAAGTTCATCTCGACTGGCCACCGGCCAAGCCTTATCGGCCGTAAACGGATTGACTGAGGCGTGCGTAGCTGGCTTCAAAATCGCGGGAAAAGTACAGGTATCGGCCTCGAGGTCTTGTTCCGTACGGGGATAAAATGTCGACGGGTAGTCGACCTGCTGCTCTGCTGCCAGTTGATAGGTAAGGCGTTTGTCGTAAGCCCAGCGCAGCACGTCCCACGCGGGAGTCGACACGCGGAATCGGCGCGAGAGCGCGGTGCGGAATTTCGAGAGGAAAGCAGCCGTTTCGTCGCAGGTTGGAAACAACACCCACTGGTGGAGCCGGTACCGTTCCGCAACTCCTAAGAGATACTCGACTTGAGCCGCACATTCTCCGTCTGGCCAGGGCAAAGTTCGGAGCGTATATCGAGAGAAGCTGGCCAGCTTTATGTTCGGTGTGGTTGCGACCCAAACTGGCACGCCTCGACGGCCTAAACTCCTGGCAATTGTGAGACCGTTGAGGTTCCCACCTAAAACTAATGCACCGGTTCTTTCAGTCATGGGAAAGACCTTTGGACGACATACCGCCGCGTGGCTCTCAACCTCTTTTGCCGTTGCCCCAACCTGAATTATCCGAGCTCGGCGACGAGTGGCTCTCTGACCCGAACCCGCTCGCCCGCAGTTCTCCCAGCAATGTAGCGGAGCAGTGCGCGTGAAGAATAATGTGTGCCGACGACAAATTGCATCAGCGGACCGAAGCTCCAAATGGCTGGCGCTCCAAGAAAGTGCAGTCTCGGGACGGAAGATTCAAACCCGTCGCTGAGTCGTGGGTAACCCTTGAAGCGGCTTATGGAATTTGCCAGTTTCGGATCAAGGAATTCGTACTTGGAAACGTCCACTCTGTATCCGGTTCCTAAGAGAACGTGGTCGACACATCTCACACTTCCGTCATCTAGCTGGACCTCTACGCGCCCGCCAACTTCGGCAGCTCGGGCAGTCGAACGGCCAAGGCTCATGGGCACATTCTTGAGCCGTTCCACTAACCAGCGGGCACCGGCAGGCCGAATTGATCGACTCCGGAGCCAATCCTGAATCGGCCGGGGAAAGCGCCGTACCAAGTCCGGCCTCGCTACAACCTGACTGATGCCGGCAGGCCCCACGTCAGTGGGTGCATACAACAGTTTAGCGATCGTTAGGCCCAACCCGTTGTGAATCACGTTGGACACCAGCCCGCCGAGCCAGCGAATGCGAGGCGCCCGCACTACGATCTCGACTTCGGCACCGCTTTCGTGTAGCAGCGCGGCCGATTCCAGTGCGCTCTGACCGCTTCCGATCACGAGCACTTGTTTTCCAGCAAATTTTGCGAATTCGCGATGTTCCGATGTGTGAGAGGCTAGCGAACTGGGGAGGCCGGCAAATTCTGGCGGACGCCAAGCAAACGAACTGATGCCCGCAGCAACCACCAAACGGCCCACAGTGACGGTCTCACCTACTTCCAGGATGAGTCGAAAACCGTCCGCAGCAGGCTCGACACGGGCAATTTTGCGCTGATCGATGTTGGGAACGGCTTGACTTCGATACCAATGCCCATAGTCGACGAAGCGGTCGAGTGGTACAGGGCTGGAAAACTGATTACCGCTCGCTGTCCTATATGCGTCCAGGGTTAACTGCTGGTTCGGGTCGGCGATGTGAGACGCGGCCCAACCGGAGCGGAGCAGCATGCCCGTGGGCATGTTGCGCTCCCAAAAGGACATCGGTTCCCCGAACGTGTGCACGTCCAGACCCTTGACCGTGCGCAAGTGTGCGCTTGCAGACAGTCCATAAGGGCCCGCGCCAATGATTGCTACGTCATATGTCGTCATCTTTCGCTCCTCTGAGAATTCGTGGTCTTTGTGATTTCTAAGCTG
>Ga0137415_10008097_pt1 | contig 10423 bp, 6 predicted proteins | sample CZODoug3_1_1_16f_FD_183082 | JGI IMG/M metagenome (GOLD analysis project Ga0137415, IMG submission 183082) | Vadose zone soil fungal communities from Angelo Coast Range Reserve, California, USA - CZODoug3_1_1_16fungal (Hybrid Assembly) | ecosystem: Environmental > Terrestrial > Soil > Vadose... | reverse complement strand
CGCACATGCGCGGCGTCGATTCCATTCACCGGTGCCTCGACGATCACCGTCGGCGTGCGATGTCCCGACCGTGTCGGCCCGACATCGACCATGCCGCGCATGTACTCTGCAAGGCCGGCCATGTCGAAGCAGCCGTGCTCCATGCCGACATTCATGTAGTCGGCCCAGGTCCCGGCATCGATGCGACCCTGCGCATGGGTCAGCGCGTGTCCGCTATGCGGACCGTCATAATAGATAGCCTGATCCTGCTCCAACAGTTCGACGCAGCGACTGATCCGCTTACTCATGAATGGTCTACTCCGACAGTTTCTGGCGATGCCAGAGGGAGGCTAACATGGTGCCGCGCCACCGCGCGATGGGGGCAGATGATCTGATGGCAAACGATTATCGGCAGCCCACGAATCGACGCCACGCGCCGACTTGGGAGTAACTTCGGCCCCGTGCTCCGAAGTCCGAATTTGGTAAAAAGCGAACCCTGAGGGAATGACGTTCGTTAGGGCCGGCATCCAGGGGCCATCGGCCCGTTGTTGGCTGAAGAACGCGATCCCACCCGCTGTCGCCAATCGGTGCTGCACGTCTGGCGTCATAAGAAGTATCGACTGACCTACCCACACCCGCGCGGCGGACTAACCCAACGGGTCCATGCAGGGCGGCCCTCCACAGTCGAACCCGGGGAGTGCTCACATCGCGTGCCGTTGCTTGATGCCGCCCGCATCTTCGTCGACGATGCGCTGCCACAGCGTTCTGACCATGTCTTTCATGACAAGCGCATCTTCCCAGCGGTCCGACAGTTCGGCGCCGTCGGGCCCGGTGATGGCGTAAGGCGGCGGACCGAGTTCGCACAGGAAGGTCAGCACGGCATCGGGGCCCGCGCGTTTGCGCCAGGACCGAATGGCGTATTCCCACCAGTCCATGAATAACGCCACCCAGCCCTGGTGCTGCGGAAAGCCGAGTGAAATCTGCACCTGTTCGCGGCTGGCGATCCGTCCATGAATGCCCCAACTGTTGTTGAGGATGCGATGGATCAATGCGTGATTGACCTCGTCCACCGGCCAGGCGAATTCGCGGCCCACCAGATAATGCGATAGATCGGCCGTTAGCCGCAGGTCGGGAAAGCAATCCAGCAGCTGCAGCGTAAACAACAGGTCCGTGGTCATGCGATCGCGGTGGGTTTCCACATGCACCGCCACGCCGGCCTGGTCGGCCAGCCGACGCCATCCCTCGAGCAACGGAATGCAGGCCTCTAACCGCTGCGGCCGAACGTCCGGCTGCAGGTTGAGGTGGTCGGCGCCGAGCCGCGCCACCAGTTCCAGCACCGGTTTCAGATCATCGACGTTGGTTGGATAGCATTGCGCCTGCCATATCATGCCGTGCCAGCGCAGAAAGTCGGTGACCTCCAGAGCGAATGCCGGATCAATGAAGCGGACGCCGGCGCCATCGAAGCCGGCGTCGCGGATCATCGCGAGCTGGGTCTGGAGCGGCCACTCAGGTTGATCAGCCCGCCGTCGCTCCATCGCCCAGAGCGACTGCAGGATGCGAAGCTGCTGCGCCATGCCTTAAGCTTGCAGTGGCACGGCTGCCGCCGCGTGCATTGCGCCATCCGAGGTGTTGTCGACCGTGATGCTCTCCTCATAGGTCTCGGGACCGCACCAGATTGCGAGCGCGGTCAGTGCGGCCAGGCCGGCGGCATAGCAGGCGACCGGCCACCAGCTTCCGAACGCTGCCACCAGCGCCGCCGCCACGAACGGTGCCGGACCGCCGGCCAACAGCGAACCCAGTTCGCGTGCGAAAGCGAAACCCGCAAACCGCCGCTGCGGTGGAAACAGTTCCGCGAAGTAGGCAGCTTGCGGGCCGAACATCGCCGCCGTCACCACCGCCCGCGCCCCGATGAAGGCCGTTGCGATCCATATCCACTCTTTGGTCCCGACCAGCAGGAAGAACGGGAAGGCCCATGCCACGCCAGCGAGCGCGCCGAACATATAGACGGGACGCCGTCCGATGCGGTCGGAGAGTGAGGCGAAGCCTACAATGGTGAACAGTTCGATCACGAAGGCAAGCATCAGCGCGCTCAGGGCATCGGCTCTCGGTACTCCCAGCGTGTTGATGACGTAGCTCAGGCCGAACACCGGAAACAGATAGCCAAGTCCGTTTTCGGCCAGCCGCGCCCCGAGTACCACCATGAAATTACGTGGATGCCTGCGCAGCGCTTGCATCGCCGGGTTGCGCTCGATCTTGCCGCGCGCAACCACCGCCTCGGTGAAAACCGGCGTCTCCGCGATCCGCAGCCGGACGAAAATGCCAACCAGAATGAGCAGGAAGCTTGCCAGGAATGGCAGACGCCAGCCCCACGACAGCAGATCCTCGCGCGGCAATAGCGTCACAAGCGCGAAAGCGCCGGCCGCGAGCAGATTGCCGATCGACACGCCGAGCGGTGCGAAGCTGCCCCAGAAGCCGCGATGGCGTGGGGGTGCGTTCTCAACCAGGAAGATCACCGCGCCGCCATATTCGGCGCCGGCTCCCAATCCTTGCACGACCCGCAGTGAGACCAGCAACGCCGGCGCCCAATAGCCAATCTGGGCATAGGTCGGCAACACACCGATCGCGGTGGTGCCGATGCCGATCATCAGCAGCGTCGCCACCAGCACCGGCTTGCGCCCGAACCGGTCGCCCATGATGCCGAACAGGATGCCGCCGAGCGGTCGCACCACGAAGCCGACGCCGAAGGTCAGGAACGCCAGCAGCGTGCCGACCACGGGATCGCTCTTCGGAAAGAAAAGATCCCCGAACACCAGCGCCGCGGCGGTGCCGTAGAGGAAGAAGTCGTACCATTCGAGCGCGGATCCAATACTGGCCGCCAGAATCACGCGCAAGCGCGAGCGATTGGCACTATCGGCTATGATCTCCGTCATCGTTTCCCCCGTTTTGATTTCTTGTCATTGTTTTATTGGCTGGATTTTATGGGCTGGTCGTGAGCGCCCGCGCACCCGCGCGGGCGTGTTCGCAAGTTCACGCCGCGCGGGTGAAGTACGATTTCTTCGCCGCGGATTGGGTTTCGTAAATCGATCCCTGCCGCTTGGCAGGCGGCAGTGGAAGGCGCACGGGCACGTTGGTCATCCGCGGCGCCACGACGGGATCGCCTGACAACAAGCGGCTGTTGAATTCGTCAAAATCCTTCACTCCCATCAGCGGCCAGGCGTCGCTCGCCGCGACCTCGTACAGCAACAGGTTGCGCGGCCGATCCGAGGTGTTCATGGCTGATCCGTGCAACGCCCGGACATGGTGGAACGACATGCTGCCGGCCCGGCCCATGCAGGGCACCGCGCGTTCGATCTCGCTTTTGATGGTGTCAGGATCGATCAAGCCGGCGAAGCAGCCGTCGTCGCCATGATGATTCCAGACCTCGCCGGTATGGGTGCCCGGCGTGACCAGCATCGGCCCATTGGACAGATCGGTATCGTCGAGCAGCACGCCGATCGCGAGAACGTCGTCATTGGTGTGCGGATAGAACGCCCAGTCCTGATGCCATTCCACCGGCGATCCATAATGCGCCGACTTCATGTTGAGTTTGGAGCCGTGCAATCTGAGGCCGGGTCCGATCAGTTTCTTCAGAATGTCGAGCACGACCGGCGACCGCACGATCTGGTCGAACAGCGCGTGCACCTTGTGCGGTGTCTTGATCCGGCGGACGCGGGGGTTTTCCGCGGTATGGCCAGGCTCAAGGTCATAGACATCGGTGTGTTCGAGGGTTTTTGCCGATCCCGCAACCAGTTCCGCGATCACCGATCGCAGCTCGGCCAGCGTATCCGCTCCCAAGACCTCCGGCACCACGATCACGCCGTCGCGCTTGTAGGCCTGTACATCGACTTCTGAAATCATCCCGCTTTTCTCCTGCTGCGGCCCGATCGAGGTCAAATGATAGCGCTGTCATTTTGTCCAGACAAGCCAAATCGTGCTTTTTTGACGCATATTGGGTATGTTCGCGCCGATGAGCACTGCCGACCCCAACGAGCCGCATTCCGCCCCAACCCTGTCCGCGGTGGCCAAGCTGGCAGGCGTTTCGTCGATCACCGTCAGCCGGGTGGTTCGTCTGCCCAACCTTGTTGCGCCACGGACCCGGGGCCGGGTAGAGGCTGCGATGCGGGAGCTGGGTTATGTGCCGAACCAGGTGGCCGGCGCGCTGGCAAGTGCCCGCACCAGTTCGGTCGGGGTGCTGGTGCCGACGATCGCGAATTCGATCTTCGCCGATACCGTGCAGGGCCTATCCGACGAGCTCGAGCCGCTCGGCTACGCCGTGATCCTGGCGCAGTCTCGTTATGATGCCGCGCGGGAAGATCATATGCTCGCAGCATTGCTGTCGCGGCGTCCTGAGGCGATCATCATGGTCGGCTCACCCGCGACCGAAGACGGCGCTCGGTTGCTGCGGCGCGCGGGCATTCCCGTCGCCGAGACCTGGGATCTTCCGGAGGTGCCCATCGATGCTGTCGCCGGTTTCGACAATTACCAGGCCGGGGTCGCGGTCGCGCGGCATCTCGTGGCGCAGGGCCGTCGGGAGCTGGCGTTCATCGGCGGCGACGATCCCAGGGCCACACGGCGCTGGAATGGATTCAAGGATGCCGCCGTGGAAGCCGGTGCGAAAACGCCGCGCAGGTTGATTCTGGAACGCAACGCGTCGGGCAGTGTTGCCGCGCTGGCAAACCTGCCCGGTGTGGACGCGGTGTTTGCGGCCAATGACGCGCATGCCATCGGTTTCATGTCCGGCCTGCGCGCCGCTGGATTGCAGCGTATTGGTCCGGCCTCGGAGCAGCCGGTCGCCGTCATTGGCCTTGGCGATCTGGAAATGGGTCGGCTGATTGCGCCTGCTCTTAGCACCATCCGCGTTCACGGCGATGCCATCGGCCGCACGGCCGCAAAGCTGATGCTGACGCGCACCGGACCGCGCCGTGTCGATCTCGGTTTTGAGCTGGTGTTGCGTGATAGCGGCTGAGTTCCAGCTTCCCGTCATTCCGGGGCGACGCGCAGCGTCAAACCTCAGATGTGCAATTACACATCGGGGAATCTCGCGCTTCCGTTCGCTCGCTTTGCGACCGCCCCGGAATGAAGCCTAGCTCAGCAGCCCGGCGATTTCGGGAAGCGCGACCTTGCGCTCCGAAAACATGATTTCGGCGGCGTCGCGTTCCCAGTCGCCATAATGAGGCTCAAGCGGATCTTGCGCGCTCAAGCGATGTTCGAGGACGAGTCTCGCATACAGAGCCCGGCGCGCATCGGCCTTCGGCCGGGTTGCTTCCCACGTCATCAGGATGCTGCTTGTGATGTGATAGAGGCTGCTTGCCGCTTGCCGCGCGGTCTCCTCAAGGTGCGGTTCGGCTGCGACGCGCTCGGCGAAAACCAGCGCCCGGTCCAGCGTCCGCCGCAAGCGATCGCGGAACGGCGCCGGGATCGGCGTGGCTTCATCAAGCAATTTTGTCAGCACGGCTTCGAGCGTGCGATGGGAGCGGTTCTTGCCGACCGCGCGCGCGACGATATCGAGGGCGTTGATGTTGCTGGTGCCTTCCCAGAGCACGCCGATATGCGCATCGCGGACCAGCCGCGCATGCACCCATTCCTCGATGTACCCGTTGCCGCCGCGCACCTCCATCGCGCCGGTCGCCACCGGAATGTTGTCGCGGCAGGCGCGAAATTTTAGGAGCGGCGTGAGAATTCGCAAATTACTTTCCGCTTCCTTCGAACCGGCATTGGCGCGGTGCATTGCATCAGCGGTAAACAGAAACATCGAGAGCGCCTGCTCGGCCGGCACGGCGATCTTTAGAAGCTGGCGGCGGAGCAGGGGATGTTCGATAATGGGCTTGCCGAAAGCCACGCGGCTGCGCGCACAAATCATGGCCTCGTTGACGCAGCGCCGCATCATAGCGGCGGCGCGAACGCCGTGCGAAAGCCGTGACAGGTTGACCTGCTCCATCATCTGCGTGAGGCCGCGCTCGGCCTCCCCGACCAGATAGGCGACCGCGCCTTCCAGCAGAATTTCGCCGCTCGCCATCGAACGGGTGCCCAATTTGTCCTTGAGTCGAACGATGCGGTAGGCGTTGCGGCGGCCATCCTTCAGCCGGCGGGGCAGGGCAAATAGCGCGAGCCCCCGGGTGCCGTCGGGCGCGCCCTCGGGGCGTGCCAGCAGCAACGCAACGTCGGCGTCGGCGTGCGAGCAAAACCATTTGTCGCCAAACAGCCGCCACACTCCATCCTCGCAACGGGCGGTGGTTTTGATCGCGCCGACGTCGGAGCCGCCGGCCCGCTCCGTCATGAACTGCGTGCCCTTCCACATCGTGGCAACATCGGCCGACAGCATTCTCGGCAACAGATAATCCCTAAGCTCAGGGCTGGCGAATTTGCGGATCAGATGGATGGAAGTGTCGGTCACGCTGATCGGACACATCAGCCCGAACTCGGCCTGCACGAACAGATACTGCAGCGCATATTTGGCGGCAGCGGGCAGTGGGCGGTCCATATCCAGCGTGCCGGCGCGATGGCTCATGGCGTGAAACTGGAAATCGCCGAACGCGATACGCTCCATCTCGCGGTAGGACGAATGGTAGTCGATCCAGTCCTCGTCGCGGCCAGACCGATCGCGCGCATTCAAGACCGGCGGGTGTTTGTCGGCGGCCCGCGCCAGTTCATCCAGCCTGCCGCCCGCCAGAGCGCCGAGGCGATCGAAATGAGGCTCGAGCCGCCGAAAATCATCCGGTTCCAGATAAATCTGGAGAAGATCGCGGAGGCCGCGATCGATCGCATAGAAATTTTGCCCCGCGCAATCCGGTGCGATGTGATCGGCGCCGCGATTGAAATCCCGCGCTTCAGCGAACGCTTTGTAAAATGGAGGCGCGTGCATGTTTGACCCCGTTCGACGGATCTTACGCTCAGCCTGCGACGCGCTGCCTGCGACATAAGCGCCACACCGCGCCAACAGGTGAATACGCCTTCCGGCTGACTATTCCAATGCTATCGAGCACCCGGTTATTTGGCCGGTTCCCCCATCCATAACTATTTTGCTTGATCCGGGCCGGTACTTGACGAGACTGGCAGTCGATCTCACCTTGATCCGGCTGTGGGTTAGCTTGGCGGGCCGCCTCTATCGATCGCGGCAAAGAGTACAATGTAAAGAGTATAGGAGTTGGAATTGAGCGCGACTGAGAAATCGGAGCGTTTGGCTCTAGGCGTTACTTCCAATCTCCATTCGCTTGGCGACCTCAGGCCGCTGATCGTTCTGCTCGCGGTCACCTTGTCAGGTTGCGGGGACAAGCCACCCCAGCAACCGGCAGCCGGTCCACCGCCGGTCACGGTCGCACAGCCCGTCAAACGTACTGTCACGGATTGGGATGAATTCACCGGCCGGTTCGAGGCGGTTGAAGAGGTTCAAGTTCGCGCCCGGGTCGGCGGATTCGTCACCAGCGTCGAGTTCCGTGACGGCGCGTTCGTCAATACCGGCGACCTCCTATACGTGATTGACGCCCGCCCCTTCGAAGCGGTGGCCGAGCAGGCCGACGGCCAGCTCTCGGATGCGCGTGCCAAGGCGGAATTGGCAAAACGCGAACTCGACCGCGCGCTGACGTTGAATCAAACCCAGGCAGTCTCGGACTCCGTCGTCGATCAGCGCCGCCAGGCGCTGCAAGCGGCAAAGGCCGCGCAGACGCAAGCCGAAGGCCTGCTCAAGGCGGCCCAGCTCAACATAGAGTTTTCGCACGTGGTGGCTCCGATCGGCGGCAGGGTGAGCCGCCATCTCGTCAGCGTCGGCAATCTCGTCCAGGGCAGCGACAGCGGTGGCAACGCGACGCTTCTGACCTCGATCGTCTCGCTCGATCCGATCTATGTCTATTTCGACATGGACGAGGCGACCTATCTCAAGAACAACCGGCTTTATTTCGAAGGCAAGCGTCCAAGCTCGCGCGAAAATCCCAATCCTGTCCAGGTGTCGCTGACCGGCGAAATCAAGCCCTCGCATGACGGCAAGGTGGACTTCCTCGACAACCGGCTCGATGTCTCCACCGGCACGCTGCGCGGGCGGGCGGTGGTCCCGAACAAGGATTTTTCGATCCTGCCCGGGCAATTCGGCCGCGTCCGCCTGATCGGGAGCTCGCCCTATGAAGCGCTGCTGCTGCCCGATACCGCGATTGCGAGCGATCAATCGCGCAAGATCGTTTTCGTGGTCAAGGACGACGATACGGTCGAGGCCAGGCAGGTAACGCTGGGGCCTCTCGACGAGGGCCTGCGCGTGATCCGCGAAGGTCTCAAACCGGAAGACCGGGTGATTATCGATGGCCTGCAGCGCGCGCGTCCCGGTGCGAAAGTGACCCCGCACGCCGCTCCGATCGGCGGCAAGACATGAATCTCGGCCGGCTTTCCATCAATCAGCCGATTCTGGCGATCGTGCTCTCGATCGTGCTGCTGATTGTCGGCGCGATCGCCTACACCACGCTTCCGGTATCGGAATATCCGCAAGTGGTGCCGCCGACCGTCGTCGTCACGACGCAATATCCCGGCGCGTCCGCGCAAACGGTTTCCGATACGGTCGCCGCTCCAATCGAGCAGGAGATCAACGGCGTCGAGGACATGCTGTACCTCTACAGCCAGGCGACCTCGAACGGCAATCTCACCATCACGGTCACTTTTAAACTCGGCACCGATCTCGACAAGGCGCAGGTGCTGGTCCAGAACCGCGTCGCGATCGCACAGCCTCGCCTGCCGGAGGAGGTGCAGCGCAACGGCGTGGTCACGCGCAAGAACAGTCCCGACATTCTGATGGTCGTATTCATGCTGTCGCCCGACGACAGCTTCGACCAGCTCTATATCAGCAACTATGCGCTGCTGCAGGTGCGCGATCAGTTGCTTCGCCTCGATGGTATCGGCGATATCCAGATGTTCGGCGCGCGCGATTACTCGATGCGGCTGTGGCTCGATCCGGACAAGATCGCGACCCTCGGCATGACCGCGGGCGAAGTGCTGGCGGCGATCCGTGCGCAGAACCTGCAGATCACCGGCGGCCAGATCGCCGAGCCGCCGATCGCCGACCGCGCGTTCCAGCCGAACCTCACCTTCACCGGCCGCCTGAGAGATACGCGGCAGTTTGAGGATATCGTGATCAAGGCAGGTAGCGACGGCCGCACCGTGCGCTTGCGCGATGTGGCGCGGATCGAACTGGGCGCTTTGGCGTATAGCACCAACAGTTTCTTGCTCAGAAAGTCGGCAGTCGCCTTGCTGGTGACCCAGCGACCGGGCTCCAATGCGCTCGCCACCGCTAAGAGCATCTCCAATGCGATGGTGAAGCTGAAGGCCGATTTTCCCCGCGGGCTCGACTACAATATCGGCTACAACCCGACCGAGTTCATTGCGCAATCCGTCAGTGAGCTGATCAAGACGATCTACGAGGCGATGCTGCTCGTCGTCATCGTGGTGCTGGTGTTCCTGCAGGGCTGGAGGCCTGCGATCATCCCGATCGTCGCGATCCCGGTGTCGCTGGTCGGTACCTTCGCGGTGATGGCGGCGCTCGGATTTTCCATCAACAATCTGACGCTGTTCGGCCTCGTGCTGGCGGTCGGCATTGTGGTCGACGATGCAATCGTGGTGGTCGAAAACGTCGAGCGCCATCTTGCCCACGGCATGAGCCGGCGCGACGCGGCGCTCCGCACCATGGAAGAGGTCGGCGGCGCGCTGGTCTCGATCGCGTTGGTATTGTGCGCGGTGTTCGTGCCGACCGCGTTCCTCGGCGGTATCTCCGGACAATTCTTTCAGCAATTTGCGGTCACGATTGCGGTTGCCACCGCCATTTCCTGCTTCTGTTCGCTGACGCTTTCGCCGGCGCTCGCCTCGCAGATCCTGCAGCCGCATGAAGGGAAGCGCCCGCCGGCAAGCTGGAATTTCATCGGGCGCGGCTGGGACGGCTTTACTGCTTTCTTCAACCGCGGCTTTGACCGTCTGTCTCATGGCTATGCCAATGCCGCAACCTTCGTGATCCGACACACCGTGGTAATGCTGCTGATCTACGTCGCCCTGATCGGCAGCGCCGGATGGTTGCTGGTCACCACGCCGCAGGGCTTCATCCCGGCACAGGATCGCGGCTACGTCATCGTTTCCGTGCAATTGCCAGGCGCGGCGTCGCTGGCGCGTACGACCGACGTGGTCCGGGAGATTGAAAAAATCGCGCTCGATACGCCGGGCATCGTTCGCGTCGCGGCATTCGCAGGCTTCTCAGGCGCGACCCGAACGCAGGCGGGCAATGCCGCGGCCCTGTTCCCGGTGTTCGAAGAGCCGGAAGTGCGCCTGAAGAAGGGGCTGTCCGCGGCAGCGATCACAGGCGAGTTGCGCAAGCGGCTGTCGGCGCTTCAGGGAGCGTTCATCATCGTCATTCCGCCGCCCGCGGTGCCCGGTATAGGTACCG
>Ga0137415_10008096_pt1 | contig 10423 bp, 10 predicted proteins | sample CZODoug3_1_1_16f_FD_183082 | JGI IMG/M metagenome (GOLD analysis project Ga0137415, IMG submission 183082) | Vadose zone soil fungal communities from Angelo Coast Range Reserve, California, USA - CZODoug3_1_1_16fungal (Hybrid Assembly) | ecosystem: Environmental > Terrestrial > Soil > Vadose... | reverse complement strand
CCTCAGTGGCTCTGGCGAATAGGCCTGACGATCTTCGGTGCTGTTACTTATCTGCTCGCCGCGCGCATTAGTCTACTCGAATTGCGTCCCCTGATCGGCAGCAACAAAGAGCAACGCTATCAGCGCGCGGTGCGCCTCTCGGCGATCCCATATTTTGCCGGTGGAATTTTGATGTGTATAGCCGGTGCGCTGAATCCCAAAGGAATGATCCTGATTCTGATCTCCGCGGCGGCATCGACCTTCGGTGGCACCTCAGGATTGATGTGGGCCACCGACTGGCTCAACCGCGGAACGCTGATTCCTTACGGACCACCTGCAGAACCAATTCCGATTCACAAGAGCTGGCCGTTAATCGTGGCGGCTTGTGCCATCGCGATTGCATTCATCGGTGTTCTGGGTCCGAGCGTCCGCCTCGCGCATTGAAGGTTCAGCCGCAAACCGCACCGAACTTATGGATCAGCCCCTTAGACCTTGCCCAAAGGGGACCTGAGAGCCGGATCGTGGCGGCGACGTTTGGTCAACCATGACGTTCTTCGGCCAGCACAGAACTGAAAACCAGATTGCTTTATAGTTTTTGCTGGCGACAAAGGATAGGCCCTCCGCGCGAGTGACGGGCCACCCGGAAGGAATGTTGCTACTTTCGTAGCAAGGGCAGCCACTGGACGCATAACGGGCTTTCGAAACACTGAGAGTTTGACCGCTGTTGTAAACAGACCGTTATCAGCGGCTGGGCAACGATCCCCGGATTAGGTGTACGTCATCAATCCAGACTCGACCCTTTCCCTGTACCACCAGGTTGAGCCGGATCAGATCCGGCATTTGCCCTGCCTGCAGGAAAAAAGGGGTCGCGACAGTCATCCAGCTCATGGTGCCCGTGATTGGGTGATCCAGCCCGCGGGAGAAGAACTCTCCCTTGCCAGGAAGGCGGACCCACATCTCCAAAAAGGCCTTTCCATCCAGGTTCTCCGACTGCAAGCTGGCCTGGTAGATCAGGGTCGCATTTTCGACGCCCACGTCGGTGATCTCAAAAAGTGGCACCGTTATCGGGTTCCTTGGCGTCGACTCGCAAAGAACCCTTTCCATCCGCCGAGATCTTCGGGTCGAAGCTAGACCCGGTTGTCGCACGTACCCCTTCCAGGCTATCCAAGGGAAGGGCTTCAACTCCACGACCGCTGTCGTCGGCGCTTGCCCTGACGTGCACGCATTCATCGCAAGTCCCATCACTAGCGCTAGGAGACTGTTTTTCATGGTCGCCAACTCGCTGTCAGCCGGTATCAAACTCGCTGGTTGAACTGATGGAGCATACTTCCTTGGTCGACGCCAGTCCCAATATGGTTTCCCACCTTCCCCTGAGCTGGTGATAGCTTCCGAGTAGCCGACTACTCGCTCGGAATCCGTCGAACGTGAAGCCCAACGCCAGGAGTTCGGCTCGCTTTATTGCTGCGGCTTGCAATGGCTGATCCTTTGCTCCCCTAATCAAAAGCCACAGCCAAACGCCGGGTTCTGCCGGCGTGCCTTGTGTTGTTTCCGAGCGTCTCCTCACGAACGAACTCGTGTTTTTTACGCTGGAGGGGATTGTCATTCTTGGCCTCGTAATAGGCTAGTTCAATAAGCTTGGCCGTAGCGTATTTGAAAAATCCAGCGGTAAACTTCTCCTGGCTGTCGACCTTTTTTAGGAATGGCGTCAAGTCAATTGCCTTCTGCACGTCTTCGAGCTTTGCATAGGCATCTCTAGAGAGTTGTTCATTCACATCTCTCACCACGGTCCCGAACAGGCCAATCAAGAAATAGATATATGTTTTATCGTGCAAAACTTCGCCATGGCCTGGAACAATGTCGGGTCGCTGATCTCCCTACCTAGGTCGGGGGGAGTACCGGAGTACCCCCCATTTTGTGCACAGCTTCAGCGTTCTGATTCATGCCGATCCGTGCTGCAATCACAACCATTGCCTTCGCCGAGCGGAGCGGCGCCATAGACCGAGGGAACGTTCAAATTGGAGACGAACGTGGCGGCACCGCTGGTCACGTTAACCCGATAAGTCTTCGGGCCGGGACCGCCTCTGGACGTCTCGTCAAAACTGAATTCGAGCAACTTGCCGTCAACGAATCCGGCTCCGAAGAAAGGCAAGGTGGGCGTGATTGGGCCGATCAGGTCCGCCTGCGCTGTGTCCGGATGGATTCGCCATAGGGTTGGGAATTGGGCCCAGATGGGATAGTTGCCATAAACGCCTTGGATGTAATAGAGGTATTGGCAATCGGCGGCCAATGACGAGGAGTAAGCCTGCGTGAACGGATTGTACCCCGCGATGCCGGTTGCTCCCACAAAGGTGGCCGCGCCGGTCTCGGCGTTGACGCGGTAAAGATTGTTCTGGACGTCCATCGCGTACAGCGTGCCATCGGCCATGCCGACAAGTGCGACTGGCAGGCTGGCCGTGATCCCGCTCGGGCCAAGTTTGGCCACTTTCCCGTTCCCCGGATTGATCTGATAGATATCGCCGTTCGAATCCAGGAAATACAGCCTGCTGCGCGCGTCTTTCGCGATTCCAGAGGCGAGTGTGGGGGTGGTGGAAATCGGATGAAAGGTTCCGGTACCGATATCCAGCAGGCCGAAATTGGTGGCCGAGTAACCTGGCGTCGGCGCGATGGCATAAGCGAGCGGGCCCGATCTGGCTTGCCGGGGTTCGGAAAGCGCGGCCGCCATGGTGTGCTGGCGTTGAGCGAAGGCCAGAAGGAGAATTGCGATCCCAAGTGCGAAAGCGATCCTTATTTTCACGACAGTTGTCTCCTGATGCTTTGTTCTACTTGTGGCCGAGATGATGGCGGCCTCCCTCGTGGTGACCGAGCTAACCTCTGTGGCGGCGCCGGCCAACGGTTGGCCTACGGCACAGCGGCTTCGCGCAGCGGGTTGCTTTCTGGCCGCAGCAGGATAGGAAGGGGCGGAAGAAAAGTCCTGCAGAAAAGCTCAATTTTGATGTCAACGATTTCTCTATGAGCCAACGTGATGAAAGTGCTATAGTTATGCCCTCTCTCTAGCGGACCAAAATAACTAACGTTACCAGTAGTAGCTATGAGTGCTGTGCCCAAGCTGCGCCTGCGAGAGCGGATGCGCTACGAATTCGGCCCGTTCACGGCCGATGCTGAGGTTGGCACTTTGATGCGGCGTGGCGAAGTGGTACCGCTGCCCCCGAAAGTGTTCGATGTGCTGCTTGCGCTGCTCAAGAGCGGGCAAGCGCCCATCGGGCGCGAAGAGCTGATGAAGGCTGTGTGGGGTGACGTTTTCGTCGAGGAAGGAAACTTGACGAACGCGATCTCGGTGCTGCGCAAGGCGTTATGCAGCAATGGCGATGAATCCGACTACATCGTAACCATCCCGCGGCGTGGATACCGGTTCGCCATTCCCATCCGGGAGCATCACGGAAAAGACCCCGGCCTCAAGGAGCGCGGCGCCGAAAGGTTCATTATCGAGCCACTCACGGGGCAGAACGGGAACGGCCAAGCTGCAGCAATGGCGGCGGCGCTGGAAGTTCGAGGCAAACGGCTCTTCCCATCATCCGCCGCAGGGAACAGGGCGCTGAGACGCACGGCGATACGAGCTTTCGCGCTTCTGTTGTTATTGGCTGCCAGCAGTGCGCTGATCATATGGCGGCTCTATCGGTCAACCGGCCCGGCGGTTCTGCAGTACACGCCGCTCACCAATTTCACCGACTCGGCCGTTGGCCCCGCGCTTTCTCCCGACGGCCGCATACTGGCTTTCATCCGCAGCGAATACACGTTCGGAGGACCGGGCCAGATCTACGTCAAACTTCTGCCTGACGGCCAGCCGGTGCAACTGACGCACGACGAACTGGTAAAGAGAGGAAGCCCGAAGTTCTCGCCGGACGGGACGCTCATTGCATACGCCGCCAGCAAGCCGGGATCAGGATTTGATACGTGGGTGGTACCCGTACTGGGTGGCGAGCCGAGCCTATTGGTGACCAATGCTTCCGGACTTAGCTGGATAGAAAAGGGAGACAGACATTCTCAGCTCTTGTTTTCCGAGCTGACCGGCCGGGGCGAGCAGATGGCGATCGTTTCCTCAACAACGAGCCGTCTCAATAAACACCTTGTTTATATGCCGCCGGAGACAGGCATGGCCCACCGCTCGTATCCCTCGCCTGACGGGAAGCAGGTGCTGATCGTGGAGATGGACCGGGGGATATGGTTGCCCTGTCGGCTGACCCCGTTCGATGGCAGCTCTGCGGGCAAACCGGTTGGCCCGGCGGCAGCGCAGTGTACCGACGCTGCGTGGTCTCCGGACGGGAAGTGGATGTATTTCTCGGCCGATACGGGGAATGGATTTCACATTTGGCGGCAGCGATTTCCGGATGGCATTCCGCAGCAGATAACGGCGGGCGCGACGCAAGAAGAAGGAATTGAATTGGCCCGCGACGGTCGCTTCTTCGTTACGTCCATCGGCAGCAGCCAGAGCACGCTTTGGTTCCATGATTCGCGTGGCGACCGGCAGATCACTTCGGAAGGCTACGGTTTTCTTCCTTCGATTGCTCCCGATGGCAAGAAGCTGTATTACCTGCTGCGGGCTGGAACAGCACGGCACTACATGGCCGGCGAACTCTGGGCCGTGGACTTGGGGTCAGGGCAGCGCCAGCGACTGCTCGCTGATTTCTTGATGCTGCACTATTCCATTTCGGCCGACGGCAGGCGTGTGGTGTTTGTTGCGTCGGACGATGCCGGGCGCTCACCGGTTTGGGTGGCGGCACTCGATGGCCGTTCCGCGCCGCAGCAGGTCACGGCTATGGACGCTTCGAGAGTGTACTTTGCGGCGGGCGACTACGTTCTATTCGCGAGCCAGGAAGGAAAGACCGCTTACCGCGTCAGAGAAGACGGCAGCGAACTAAAGAAGATATTGCAAATCGACTCCCCAGCGGCCCTGTTTAGTGTTTCTCCGGATGGAAGATGGCTGGCAATACCGGGTTCACCGAACAAGATGACCTGGCCGGCGATGGTGTACCCAGTCAGCGGCGGTGCCGCCAGGCTGTTGTGCGGAGTATGCGCCAGCGGCAACGGTGTCGAGCGCGTCGTGCCGCCCGCTGTGAGTTGGTCCGTGGGCGGGAAATTCCTTTATCTAAAGTTCCGCGAATCTGTTTATGCGATCCCTCTGCGCCGGGGCGAGATGCTGCCGCCCATACCCACCACCGGATTTCGATCAGAGGACGATGTAGCTGCCTTGCCCGGCACGCGGCTGATTCCGCGGGAAGGCGCTTTCCCCGGGCCGAATCCATCCATCTATGTGTTCACGAAAGTTAACACTCTCCGCAACATTTACCGGGTTTCAGTGCCTTAATCCGCGCAGCGGTTGATCGCATTTCAAGATGAACCCAGTCGGGCAACGACGAGTCGCCCGGTCCTTTCTGTTCTAGGCGCACTTTGATATTCTCTAAAACGATTCATGCACTCTTGAACGGCCCCTCTACCTCCCTTCAGTATGGCGAGCGTGTCCAACGCTTCGCGAACGCGTTCTATGTGCTTCACGCTCCACGAGGTTTGTTGAACCTCAAAGCTTCCAACGCCTTTCACGCTTATACGCGTCCCGTTTGGAACGGAGGTGCCTAAATCGCCGCCGTCAAACCTTTTTGCTATTTCGCCTAGCGATGACAAGGGCGAGGTGCAACCGACCCGGCTGGAACCATCGGCGTATACAAACCAATGCGAAAGATGGGTCTCTGATCCAGTGGAAACGAACACCGGCATCGAATCGCCATCGATTTCGGTGTTGGCCGCATCCATCAGGTATGGCTTTCCATATGCTGGTTGCTTATACTGCAGCTCGAATGGAATCTTAGACTTGTCTCCATCCATGTCCAAAAGTCCGCTTCGACTTGGGTTTAGAGCTTTGATGGTGTCGACTTGCTTGAGCAACTCTGCGGTCGTGCATTGCCAATGGCAGCTACCCACAGTGGCCACTCCTAGATTGAAGATGCTTACCACAGCACGTGTCGGAGGGTACGCAATCCAGCCTTGCTCAATTTTTCGGCGGAACATATCCGCATCTACGCACCCCCAGCAGTCGATGAGACCATCGGAATACACTTGGACGCCGTATAGTGGTACTGGACATTATGAATGAATGCTGGCAATGCAATTCCGTGAGTTCGGCCCACAGGCTTTGTGCCCTGTAATCGGAATTTGGGAATTCTTACGATTCCACATCCCACAGCCAATTCCTCCGTCTAAAAGTGCTTTAGTGTATGTAAAGGCGGTCTAGAGGGTCAAGCCGTAACTCTATGAGGATTTTCTGAAACCTCGGCCCCATTCAAATCAGTCGGTTCAATCGGGCCGCGCACGTAAGGTCCACCCCTGGGCTGGTCCGAGCACTACTCTCCCTTCCACAAGAAGCGAATTCGGTAAGGTTAGGACGACTTGGTGACTTGGTCGACTTTCCGGCATTCCTTTAGAATGTGATGAGATGGTCAAACGCGCTCCGGCCCGGCGTCGTTCTCGCAAGGCTAAACCCGGCACCAAAGGCCTGACGCCTGCCCAGTGCTATCTGAAAGAACTGGACGGCGCTGCGGCTGAGGCTGCAGCCGCGGTCGAGAAAGTTGACGGCCAGGTCATCGCGATCTACAAGGAACCTCTCGGCGGCCATCCAGTATTGCTTGCGGTTCTGCCAATTGACGCCATCGAGCCCACACCATTTCAACGCGATCTTTCCGATACCCATCACAAGCGCTTGGCTGACGTGATCACCAAGACAGGCCGCTATCTCGATCCTGTCATTGCCGTTGTCGCTCCGAAAGAAGGTTTCTGGACTCCGAACGGTCGTCACAGGCTGGCGGCAATGCGTCGCCTTGGAGCCAAGTCGATTGCCGCCCTGATCGTAGTCGAGCGCGAGGTAGCCTGGCAGATTCTCGCCCTGAACACCGAAAAGGCCCATAACTTGAAGGAGCGATCGCTGGAAGTCATTCGCATTTACCGGGGCCTGGTGGAGGAAGATGCGTCGCTGCCCGAATCAAACTTTTCTTTCTATCTCGAGGAGCCGGCACTTGTGACGCTTGGCATTTGCTATGAGCGTGCGCCCCGCTTCGGAGGTGGGGCCTACCATTCGATCTTACGGAGGCTTGAAACGTTTTCCGCTGACCCTCTTCGCGCAACGCTCAAGATTCATGAGAGGCGCGCCACGATGGTTCTCGATCTAGAGCAGAGAGTTGCTGCAGTCGTCAAGAAGCTGAAGGAGCACGGTCTGGTCAGCCCCTATCTGCGCTCGTTCGTAGTTGCGCGCATCAATCCCCTGCGCTGGAGTGCTGGCGAGCCGCCCCCGCTCGAAGAAGTCTTCAAGACAATGCGCGAGCGCATTACTAGATTCAACGTCGATAAGATCAAGCCGCAAGACCTCGCCGGTGCCACTGGTCCGCCGCAGGAGTGAACTGCTCGCTGAGGGTGTGAACGGTGTTGCTTAACTGGAGGATGACAACTGTATGAACGACTTGTCAAAGATCACTAACCATGACTCGATCGCAAGTCATTCAGACGTTCAGCTTCCAATAGCCATTCAGGGGAGCCCGCTGAATCTTTCGTTCTCCTAGAAGAACACTCAGTGCTGTAGCCGCAATACTGGGAGTACCTGCCCACGGACCGCACTCCTCTGTCTCTGGTGCGAATGGAGGGCTGCTCGAAGCGGAGAAGGAAACCGCGAATTCTCACTCCCAAGCAGTTCTCGCGCCTCATCGTTGCGGTCAACCGGGAACCCTGTCGCATCATGGTAATTCTGGCCCTCTGCACCGGCGTGAGGTGTTCGGAGCTGGTTGCCCTAAAGTGGAGCGATTTTGATTGCAAAACCTCAGTCTATATTCGCCGGGCTATCGTTGCGGGCCGTCTGGACGATGTGAAGACGGAATACTCGGAAGGCCCTGCTGCTGGATCCAGCATTAGCGGAGGTGATTTTCGAGTGGAGGCGGAGAACTGAGTTTTCGTCCGAATCGGACTTCCTGTTTGCATCATCCTTCATGGCCGGAGAGAAGCCATGCGCTCGGGAACATACAGCACAACCATCTGAGCCAGCCCGCAGTCAAAGCCGGGTTAGGACCCATCGGCTGGCATGCGCATCACCGTACCCATAGGGCGTGGTTGGGAGACAATTATGATGGGGGGATGATGGACTCCATGCGGGAAGCCCATGGAAGAGTCGTACGGCAAGCGATCGCACGTTAATGGACGTCAGCGCGTCGCTTAAGCGTATAAAAATCAACAAGATACTGACGGAGAGAGTGGGATTCGAAGCCGATTGCAAGCGTCAATACAAGGACTTAATGCGACACCAACAGCATTCCAAGTGCACCTAAGTCTATGGAAAGCCAGCCCACTGATTTTAAGTGATTTGCGGAGGGGAGCCTAGCCAACCAAAGCAGGTGATAAAATTCGCACCGCTCATGGTGCAGAATGAAAGACCTCAACTTCAACCACCTCTCCGACACTGATGTTGGGCGGTTCAGGTATGACCTTTTGCATGAGTCGAAGTTCGTTAACATCGATTGGCGCAAAGGCACGGGCCTAAAAAGCAGTCCGGCAGACCGGGGACGCGACATTGTCGCTTATCAGGATCGCACTGATATCGACAAAAGCCGGCAATCTGGAAAAATGGTTTGTTGATTGTATGTACCACTAGGCGGTGCTTCTATGCCGGCAGGTTCAACCACAGGTGTAGGCCATCTCGGCGGCACCATGCGGCGGGATGCGTGGTGGCTTGAGTTGTTGCCCGTAATTTTTCTGCTCGGTGCATTCGGCATTTATGCCACCCTGCGGGCCTTCGAAGGGAACTACTACGAATGGGGGCCGTACCTTTCTCCGTTCTATTCGCCGCTCATTGACCCTCATCATCGATGGTGGCCGTTCTCTCCGGCGCTGCTGATTTTGATTTGGCCTTTGGGATTCCGGGTTACGTGCTACTACTATCGAAAGGCGTACTACCGGGCTTTTTTTCTGGATCCACCCGCTTGCGCCGTCAGCGAGCACAGGAAGCACCGTTATCGGGGCGAGACGGGGTTTCCGTTTATTCTGCAAAACCTCCATCGCTACTTTCTGTATGCAGGGTTCATCTTCCTCATCTTTCTTTGGCGTGACGCGTTCCGAGCGTTCTTTTTTGATGGGCGAATCGGAGTCGGGGTCGGCACTCTCGTCATGTTGTTCAACGTAATCCTGCTGACGACTTACGCCTTATCCTGCCATTCGCTCCGCCACATCGTAGGGGGGAAGCTCGACTGCTTTTCCTGCGCAGCCTTCGGGGGCTCGCGCCATAAGGCGTGGCGCTGGTTGAGCCTTTTGAATGAACGCCACATGCTTTATGCCTGGATCAGCTTGATCACGGTGGGCCTTACGGACCTGTATATCCGACTGGTTGCCAGCGGCGCAATCACCGACTTGAGACTCTTGTGACGACAGAATACGAAACTCACGACCACGATGTGCTGATCATCGGCGCCGGCGGTGCGGGCCTGCGAGCTGCCTTGGGAGCCCTGGCGCAGGGCGCGAAAGTGGGAGTGGTTTGCAAATCGCTCCTCGGGAAAGCGCATACCGTTATGGCTGAGGGTGGAATCGCTGCGGCGATGGCCAATGTGGACTCGGCGGACGACTGGCGCACTCATTTTCGCGACACCATGCGCGGCGGCAAGCTGATTAACAACTGGCGGATGGCCCAGATCCACGCCCAGGAAGCTCCCGAGCGCGTGCGAGAGCTGGAACAGTGGGGAGCGCTTTTTGATCGCACCGAAGACGGACAGATCCTGCAGCGCGCTTTCGGCGGTCACACATTCCGCCGGCTGTGTCATGTGGGCGACCGTACGGGCCTAGAAATGATCCGCACGTTGCAAGACCGCGGCGTGCAATTGGGGATCGACGTTTACATGGAATGCACGATCACCTGTCTGCTGAAAGATGGCGATCGCGTCGCTGGAGCATTTGGTTACTGGCGCGAGCAGGGCAGATTCGTGGTGTTTCGAGCCAAGTCGATTGTCATGGCCACAGGCGGTATTGGTAAAGCGTGGAAGATTACCTCCAATTCGTGGGAGTACACCGGCGACGGGATGGCGCTGGCCTACGGTGCTGGCGCCGAGTTGATGGATATGGAATTTGTGCAGTTTCATCCCACAGGCATGGTGTGGCCTCCCGGCGTGCAGGGGATTCTGGTCACCGAGGCGGTTCGCGGCGAGGGAGGCGTTCTCCGCAACAAACTGGGCCAGCGTTTCATGGAGAACTACGATGCCAAAAAAATGGAGCTTTCTACCCGCGACGTAGTGGCGCGCGCAATTTATACGGAAGTACGCGAGGGCCGGGGCACCGAACACGGCGGAGCTTATCTCGATATCTCGCAAAAGCCCGCCGACTATGTGAAGAAAAAGCTGCCCAGCATGTATCACCAATTCAAGGAACTCGC
>Ga0137415_10008094_pt1 | contig 10425 bp, 7 predicted proteins | sample CZODoug3_1_1_16f_FD_183082 | JGI IMG/M metagenome (GOLD analysis project Ga0137415, IMG submission 183082) | Vadose zone soil fungal communities from Angelo Coast Range Reserve, California, USA - CZODoug3_1_1_16fungal (Hybrid Assembly) | ecosystem: Environmental > Terrestrial > Soil > Vadose... | reverse complement strand
CGCGAATGCCGATGGCGTGTTCTCGATGATGTTTTTTTGAGCATCATGCAGGCCCCGGTGCGCCACCGGCCGGGCGATCAGCCAATCGAGGTCGGACATCGGAGCTCGGGCGAAGCCCTATCAAGCTACCTCAAATATGCCTTCCACCTCGACCGCGGCGTCCGCCGGCAGCACCGCGACGCCGACGGTCGAGCGGGCATGGCGGCCCTTGTCGCCGAGCACCGCGACCATGAGGTCGGAGGCGCCGTTCATCACCTTGGGTCCGTCGAGGAAGGCCGGATCGGAATTGATGAAGCCGCCGAGGCGAACCACCTGTTTGACCTTGTCGAGATCGCCCACCGCCGCCTTGACCTGCGCCAGCACGTTGATCGCGCAGGCGCGCGCCGCTTTTTGGCCGTCCTCCAGCGTTACACCGCCGCCGAGCTTGCCCTTGGCGACCAGCTTGCCGCCGGCATCGAGGCAGATCTGGCCGGATACGAACAGCAGCGCGCCTATACGCACGAAGGGAATGTAATTGGCGACCGGGCTGGCGGGCGTGGGAAGAACGATTCCGAGCTCCGCAAGCTTTGTCTCGACCGTTCCGGCCATGATGCTCTCCTTGGCTGATTACGTTGGGTCAGATTCTGCGTCGCCGTCCGGCGGCGCGCTGTCTTGGCCGATCGGGCGGGCTCGCGCAAGCGAGGGCACGCTGAAATCGCGCTCCCGCGTCGGGCGCGGTTGCAGGAGGCGAACGACGCTCCTATGTTGCGCTGCAAGCGGGGCGGCACGGAGGCAATTCCGATGAGGATTCTCGGCAGATCTGTGGTCTGCGTAACCCTGGTGGCCGGAGTCGGGTTGAGCCGGATGCCCTTCCCAAGGTTGGCGCTGATCGAACCCGCATCAACCTTAATGGTGTTTTTTTGCGAACCCTCTCCGTCGACCAGCACCCCGTCGGTTCGGTTGAACATGATGTCGTTCCCCTTGACCAGGGTGTTCGTCGAGTTGCTAATCCGCACGCCGACGCTGCTGTATTTGGCGAGGTTCAAGTCGACCTGGACGCCATCGCTGTTGTTGACCGCGATCGCGACACCGGTCTGCGCGACACCAACGCCGTCCGCGGTGACGCCGATCGCGTTGCCCCTCAAATGCCCGCCGGAGAGCTTGTCGACGATGATCCCGACGGGATTGTTCGCGATCGTGTTACCGCTGACGACGATGCTGTCGAGCAGTGGCGGGGATCCTGGCTCCATGAAAACGCCCGCGCCGCCGTTGCCTAGGGCCGTCGCCCCATCCGAACCGAGCCCGATGTAGTTATTGCCGACGCTGCCGTATGCGACCGAGATGCCCTTGTTGACGAAGTGCACCCCGTATCCGCCGTTGCCCGAGATGACGTTTCGGCCAGGGCCGCCGATCATCTCGTTGAAAGCACCGGTGACCCGGATCCCGTCGCCCTGGTTCGGGATCGCGGCCATTCCCGCCGCGTTCGTGCCGATGAGGTTTCCGACCACGGTGTCGCCGCCGAAGTCCAAGAGAATCCCGCTCTGGCCATTGCCGGAAATAACGTTGCCAGGGCCGATCGTGGTCGATCCGCCGAAACCGTAGATGCCGTCGGCTGTGTTCCCGATCGCAGCCGTCCCTGTGGCATTCGTGCCGATCCTGTTTGACGCCACCACGTTGTTCGTTCCCGCGATGATGACGCCGTCCGCTCCGTTGCCGCTGATGACGTTCGCGGTCACCGTGTTATTCGAGCCGCCGAGGTGCAGACCATCTAGACCATTCGGCACGGCCGCGGTGCCCGCGGCATTCGTCCCGATGTAGTTGCCCGTGACGAGATTCCCTGACACGCTGCCCGCAAGGACGATGCCCTCTTGGCTGTTGCCGGAGACGACGTTCCGTTCCGGATCGGTGGGCTGGCCGATCACGTTATCCGACGAGGTCACGAGAACGCCGGTCTGATTCCCGAAGCCCAGACCGCGCGTGCCGTCGAAATTAGTGCCGATGAAGTTTCCCTCGAGGATGTGTCCACCGCTGCCCGCGAGTGAGATCCCTACATCGGAGAAGCCGTTCACGACGAGTCCGCGCACGATGCTTCCCGACCCTTGAAGGTGGAGGCCGCCCGCGCCGAGAGGAGCGCCGTCGCCATTGACGACGATCGAGTGCGCGCCCTGTGTATTGGTCGCGTCGATGATCACTCCCTCGGTAGCCGCGGGAAGCTCGGTGGGAGTGTTGATCGTGAACGGCGCCGTGCCGGGGATCGCAAAGCCGATCGCATCACGTCCCGCTGACGCGTTCGCTAGCAGGATCGCGCCCCGCAGGCTGCACTGCGGCCCACCGGGTGGGAGCGTCGGCGCAGGGCCGGAGAAGTCATCGCATCTCGTGCCGTCGCTGGTGACATTTACGTCGTACGTGGCGCGGGCGGTGACGGTCAGGTCGACCACATCGCTAGCGACCGGCGGCGTCGTCAGCACGCTGAGCTTGGCAGCTCGCGGGCCAAGGTCGATCGGGCTGACCGTGATGTGGATGACGCAGAAGCTGCCCGGCGTAACGGGCGAGCAACCACTAGCAATCCCAGCCCAGTTGTCGGGAGCGAGGCCTGCTCCGCCCGCATTGCCAAAGACGGGAGCGACGTTGGTCCACGTGATCGCCGAGGTATTCGTCACAGTCACATCGCCGATCCCACTCGTGCGATTCACCTTGACGGAGCCAAAGTCGAGCGAGGCGGGGCTCAGACTCGCGGGATTGGCGGCGAGCGCGATGTGCGGCGCGGCTGTGAACTGACCTGCGATGAGGGCAACGATCAGCGTGGCGGCGGAAACACCCCGTCGTCGCAGTTGGACAGCCGACGTTGTGCGGCTCCCTCCCACGCTTCCCCCACGCGCGCGACCAGCATCACTGAATGTCGATTCGTAATGTCAGGTGGCCCGGACTATAGGCACGCGCGTTCCGGCGTCAAGACGTTTTGTCACAACAATCGGCATTGAGGCAGGCGCATACCGACTCGCCTGTACGACCTTTCCGTGTAACACCCGCTCGATCTATGTCTCAGCCGTTGATGTAACGGGGCGGACGTTCGTTCTTGAGTTCGCGCAGCGCGAGCGCTGACGTACTCTCCCGCTGAGGGGGAAAGGCATGGCGGACGTCTGGGAGTCCCTGAGGCTCCGACTCGACTACGCGTCGTTCGTGCCGACGCCTCTGACGGATATTGAGCGCGCGGATCTGAAGCAGCGCGGCGGCGGCGGTTACACGGTGATCAAGAACCCGCACGGTGATAAGGGCGCGGGCCGTTACCTGCGCCTCGACAAAGCCGACGTGGCGCTGTTCGAACTCATGGATGGCCGTCGCTCGGTTCAGGAAATCCTCGTCGCGCACCTTGAGGGAGCGGGAGTGTTCGCCGTGGAACGGCTCGCGCGCCTAACGGCGGCGATGCGCATGAACGGATTCTTCGGTGAGGAGCCGCCGCCACTCTACGAAAAGCTGCGTGCTCTTTCGGCGAAGCGCGATCCATTGGTCGCCGCATCCATGTGGCTAAAACGGCTCGTTCTCTGGGACATCGCCCAGTGGTCGAATGCCGATCGCTTCGTCGACCGGGTCTATCGACTCGTGGGCTGGCTCGCCTTCACGCGGATCGGAGCTGGCCTGCTGATCGTCTTCGGGCTACTCGGACTCGTTCTTTGGTTCCAGGAGACACGGCTCCCTGGTCTTCAGCTCGTGACGCTCGGCGGCTCCTATGTGCTCGGCCTCCTCGCGCTGACCGTATTGCAGGTCATTTCGATATCCATCCACGAAGCAGGACACGCACTAGCGATCCGACACTTCGGTCGTCGCGTCCGCCGCTTCGGGTTCGCGATGTACTACCTCTTCCCTTGCTGCTACGTGGACTCCACCGACATGAGCCTGGCGTCGCGGTGGAAGCGCGTGATCGTGTCGCTCGCCGGCCCATTCGCCGGCCTCATCGTCGCCGCGGCTTGCGCGGTCATCGCATGGGTCGCGCCTGACACGCTGACTGGAGAGCTCGCGTTCAAAGGTGCGAGCCTTCTCGTCTTTCAGTTCGTCCTCAACCTGCTCCCGATCCTCGACCTGGACGGGTACCACGTCCTCGTCGACGCGCTCGACACGCCGCTTCTTCGGCAGCGCGCGCTCGCGTTCGCGCGCGGCCAGGTACTGCGAAAGCTCCGGCGCCGCAGTCGATGGACCCGTGAGGAGATCGGCCTCGCGGTGTTTGGAGGTTTCGCGATCTTCATCTCGCTCGCTACCTTGCTCTTCTCGGTCGTGATCTGGCGCTCTCGGATCGGGATCGCCGCGAACGAGCTGTTGCGGCTCGGAACGATCGGCATGCTGATCCTTCTGCTCATCGCGCTCGTCTTCATCGGCCCGATCGCCGTCGCGCTCGTCGCGCGCGCTGTGGCAGGAGTGCGTACGGCAACCCAACTCGCCGCGGCGCGCCGCGCGCGGGGCGCCCAACAGGAGCTCGCGGAGCGGGTCAACCTCCTTTCGCGTGTCCGTTTCCTGGCGGGACTTCCTCCCGGTTCCCTGGCCGCGATGGCCTCTCACCAGGAGACGGAGCTGTTCTCGCCCGGCGAGATCGTCTTCACCGCGGGGAGCGCGGGTGACCGCTTCTACCTGGTCCGGTCCGGCCGCCTTCGAGCGACGGCCCCTGACGGCACCGTCTTCGGAACGATCATCCCCGGCGAAGGCTTCGGCGAGCTGGCCCTCCTTGACCGCACGGAGCGCTCGGCGACGGTCGAAGCAATCGAGCCGGCCGAACTTTGGTCGTTACGGAGGGGGCACTTCAACCGCTGGGTGGCCGAGCGGTACGAGGTCGCAGCGCGCATCCGAGCCTCCGGCGGCGAGCGGAACGCGCTGGCCTCTCTGCCCTTCTTCAAAGGGCTGAGCGGGCAGGAGCTCGACCGCACCGCAGCGCGGATGCGGACGGTCCGCTTTGTGGATGGTGAGACGGTGTTCTACGCCGGCGATCCTGGCGATCGTTACTACGTGGTTCGCGAAGGTAACGCGCTGGTGACGCTTCCCGGCGGCCGGGCCGTGAGGACGCTTGGCCCGGGAGACGGGTTCGGGGAGCTGGCGCTGCTCTTCAACAGGCCTCGCACCGCGACCGTTACAGCGGTCGGGGCCCTGGTGGTGGCGGCGCTCGACCGAATGGACTTCGTCGCGATGGTCAAAGCCTCCGGCGAAAAAGCAGGTGATTTCCGGGCGCGAACGGGCCATTATGTCGGGGCTGGCCTGGGGGAGGCAGTCGCGGGGGGCTGAGGAATGGATTGCTGGGTGTGCGAGAGGACCGCACTGGCGGCGTGCCGCTTTTGCGGGCGTGGCACCTGTCGGGAGCACTCGAAGACCCACCCCTTTGTCCTCGAGCTCTTCCGCGGCAACCGACACGAGGTCTTGCGTGCGTTGGTGGTTGAAGACGCAATCCACTGCGGCGTCTGCCGGCCGCGGGGGGAACCGGTGCAGATGCCGGAGCTCGAGTGAGGAGCGAGCCGCGGAGGGAGGGCAAGGGTTAGGAAGATCACACCGACGGAGTGACGTACGGCGATGAGTCGCAGACGCACGAAGCGCAGATTTCGCCGCAGTCAATGTGGTGAAAAGGAGCAGGTATGAGCAAGAACCTTGAGAGGGTTATCCAGCGCGCGATCAGCGACGCGGCATTCCGCCGTCAGCTCCAGACGAACCCCGAGGCGGCGCTTCGCGGTTTCAAGCTCACTGACAGCGAGGTTGCCGCGCTACGCAGCGGCGACGCTGGCAAGCTGACGTCACTCGGGATCGACCAGCGAATGAGCAAGACGTTCACGTTTGGCGGCGATAGCCTCGCGAGTCGGTCGTCCATCGGTGGTGATCTGACCTCCGGCTCCGGCATGTCGCTCGCCGATCGCTCCGCCGGCGGCGTCAATATGGGGCTCGACTCTGAGAACGCATCCGGCGCGACGAGGACGGTCATTCCGGGCGATGCCAGTGGGAGCACCCCGGCTTTCGATCCGGGTGTGGTCAGCGGTTCCACATCGGTCGGCGACCCCATGGCTGAGAGCAGCACCGCATCGCGAATTGGGGATCCCGACAACGCAGCGAGCGCACGTACCTACACCGGCGGGCAAGGGGCGTCGACGTCGGACGCCATGGAAGACCAGAGCCACGCGTTCGCGGCAACACGTTCGGCGGATGTCGCCGCCTCGGGGCAAGCGGCACCGATCGAGGGAAGCCCTGAAGAGTTCGCGTTCCGCGACCAGGGAGCTTCGATGGCCCGCGGGTCGGTCATCGGCGATCCCGACAACCCGGCGAACGCACGCGGATACATCGGCGAACAAGGTTCGTCGGCGGCGACCGCATCGAACATTGGCGACCCCGACAACGCCGCACACGCCCGCGGATACATCGGCGGGGAGGGCGCCTCGACTGCAGCCGCATCAAGCATCGCGGATCCCGACAACCCCGCGAGCGCGCGCACGTACACCGGTGGCCAGGGGGCATCGGCCTCGGACGCCACTGAGGATCAGAGCCACGCGTTCGCAGCCACCCGTTCGGCGGATCTCGGCGCCACGGGCCAGGCCGCTCCGGTCGCGGGAAGCCCTGAAGAGTTCGCGTTCCGCGATCAGGGAGCTACCGCGTCGAGCCTTGCGGATCCAGAGAATGCCGCGGTCGCACGCGGATACACCGGCGGGCAGACGGCGCCGACCTCTGATGCCATCGAGGATCAGAGCCACGCGATCGCCGCGAGCCGCTCGGACGCGTTCCTTTCGGAGGGAGAGGTCACCCAATACGCCGATCCGAGTTTGAGCTCGGGCCAGGCCGTGGACGAGGGTCAACTCTTCAACCCGATCGCCGGCGACGTTGCCCCCGAGGACACGGGCACCGTTTCCGTACACCACGAGCCCGACATTCCGACCTAGCGAGGACCGGTCGAATCGAGGAAGCGGCTCCCGCGACGGGGGCCGCTTCTTCTTTTAGTAGTGGATCTCTCGCCTGAGCGCCTCGCGATCCACGATCTCGATGTGACGTCGCCCTACCGTGATGGCGCGACGATGCTCCAAATCCGCGAGGACGCGATTCACTGACACGCGCGCCGCCCCGACGAATCCGGCGATGTCCTCTTGAGTAAGGTCAACGCTGTCCGACCCCGCCGCATCAGCGATGTCCAGGAGGCATTTCGCAACTCGCCCCGGCAGATCCAGAAAGACCAGGTCCTCGACGTGGCCGGTGCTCCTCCGCACCGTCTTGACGAGCAGGCCGAGCATCTTTCGCATCGCGTCGGGGTTGCGCTCAAGCACCGTGATGAAATCCACGCGTCCAAGGGCTAGGACAGAGGTCTCGGTCACCGCGGTCACCGTTGCGGAGCGATTTGCGTCGTCGAAGAGGGCGAGCTCGCCGAAGACATCCCCGCCGCGCTCCAGGGCGACCACGACCTCCCTCCCGTTTTCGTCGGGAATCGAGACTTTCACCGTGCCGGCGATGATCAGATAGACCTGTCCGGCCTCGTCGTCGCGGTGGAAAATCACCTCATCACGGGCGAAGTGGCGAGGCCGCATCCGAGCTGCCAGGGCGATGCGGTCGTTCTGCCCCAGGCACGCGAACAACGGATGCTCGACCAGGTAATCAGCGATCCGTGTGAGGTCCACCCCACGTGATAGTGCGCGACCGGTCAAACGGTGGCCGGAGATCCTACGCGGCGGTGGGCGGCGGCACTCTCCGCGGGGCCATGCAACTCGCGGCACAATCGGAAGCGCCCTAGATTGGCCGGAAATGCAGGAATCCTCGGGGGACCGAACCCGGCTGCCGCTCCTCTTCTACGCGGACGGGTACAAGTTCCCGGACGTCTATCACGCGACCAGATTCCTCGCGCCCGATCCGATCATCGCGCTCGAGGACGTCGAGGACCTTGTCATCGTCGCGAGCTCGCTCGAGGAGGGCCGCGCGCGCAAGGAATCGCGCGCGACGTCGATCGTGAACATGAACGAATACGGCGCGCAGGAGCTCTCTGGGCGAGGCATTTCCGGCACCGAGTTCTGGGCGACGATCATGAAGCGCTTCCTCGACGAGCGCGGCCTGAAACGGGTCGCGGTCGCGCCGTACTTTCCTCTCGCCGAGGCCGACCGCCTGCGCGAGATGGGCGTCGAGCTCGTCATCGCGAACGACTTTCGCGAGCGCCGGCGCGTCAAGCGCCCCGATGAAGTCGAGGCGATCGAGGCTGCGCAGCGCGCGACCGAAGCCGCCTGGCGGGAGGGCGTCGAGGCCATCCGCCGCGCCAAAGCGCGCGCCGATCGCACGCTCGAGCTCGACGGCGCCGTGTTCACGGCGGAGCGGTTGCGCGCGATCGTCGAGTCCGCGCTCCTCGAGCGCGGGTACGCGTCCGACGGCGCGATTTGCGCGCCAGGTGCGCAGGCCGCGGATCCGCACCAGATCGGCTCGGGGCCGCTCCACGTCGGCGAGCCGATCGTCATGGACATCTTTCCGCAGCACAAGCAGACGCGGTACTGGGCGGACATGACCCGCACCGTTTCGAAGGGCGAGCCAGCGGCCGAGATCCGCAAGATCTACGACGTCGTGAGGCGTGCCCAGGACGCGGGCATCGAGGCGCTCCGTCCCGGTGTGACCGGCCGCGAGGTGCATGAGCTCGTCGAGGACATCATCTGGCAGGCCGGTTACGACACCCTGCGGCCCGGCCAGAAGAAGGACCCGAGCGATCCCACGCCGCGCGGCTTCATCCACTCCACCGGCCACGGGGTCGGGCTCGAGATCCACGAAGCGCCGGCGATCGCGCGATCCGGCACGAAGCCGCTCGTTGCGGGAGACGTCGTGACGATCGAGCCGGGGGTCTATGACCCGGTCATCGGTGGCGTTCGACTCGAGGACATGCTTGTCATCACCGAGACCGGCGCACGCAATCTCACGCAGGCGCCCCGCGAGCTTGTCGTTTAACTAACTGGAAGCTCTCCTCTTCGGCGTCGCCGCCGCGGTCGTGTGGGGCTTCGCCGATTACGCGGCCGGGATCTGCGCGCGCCGCGTCGGGGCGATTCGTACCGCGTTCGCGATGCAGGCTACCGGCCTCGCTTCCTTCGCGGTCGTGGTCTGGCTCCTCGGCCGCTGGCCGGTGTTCGAACCCGGCATGGTCCCGTTCGCGATCGCGCTCGGCGCGCTCGGCGTGATCTCGGTCGCGGCGCTCTACCGCGGCCTCGCCCTGGGTCCAGTGGCGGTGGTCGCACCGGTCGTGGCGTCCTACGTCGTGATCACCGTGATCCTCGTGGTCATATTCCTGGGCGAGCGGCTCACCACGGCGCAGATCCTCGCGGCGTCGGTGGTCTTCATCGGCGTCGTCCTCACATCGACCGACGCGCGCGAGCTGCGCGTCACCCTCGGCCGTCCGGTGCCCGGGGTCCGCATCGGCCTCGTCGCCACACTTGGCTTTGGCCTGTGGAGCGCGGTCTTCGCGATCGCGACGCGGCAGTACGCGTGGATCCCGATGATCCTGTTGCTCCGCGCGACGAGCTTCGTCTTCATCGGGTCGTACATCGCCACGCGACGGATCGATCTCCGCGTCTTCCGCGCGCGGATCGTGTTCTTGCTCGGCGCGACCGTGGGCGTCCTCGACACGCTCGCGAACGTGTTCTTCGCGCTCGGCATCGAGTCCGGCTACGCATCGCTCGCCGCGACCGGCACGGGGATGTACCCGATCGTTCCCGCCGTTCTTGGGATGCTCGCCCTTGGTGAGCGTCTCGCGCCGAATCAGCTGGTCGGGATCGGTCTCCTGGTGATCGGCCTCGCGACGCTCGGCGCGGTCAGCTAGGCGGCGAGCAGGAGCTCCGGCGCGGCGCTGGTCCGCGCGACTTTCGTGCGCAGGTACGCGACCGCGGCATCGAGCTGCGGGTCGCCCTGCGCGCCGGTCGGCTGGTCGACGACCTGGTCTGGCACGATCCCGCGGCCGGGTCCGTTGAGGTCCGCGCCGGTCTTGGCGTCCTGGATCTTGGTGATCGTGACGAGAAGGATGCCGCCATCAGGCATATCGCGCGGCTGCCCCGTGCCGACGCATCCCGCGGTCTGCGTTCCCATGACGAAGCCCGCGCCGTTCGCACGAATGCCCGCGGCGATGATCTCGGCGCCCGAGGCGGAATTCTTGTTCACGAGGACGACGAGCGGCTTCGGGCTATCGATATAGAAGCGTCGGTTCACATCGAGCGGAGTGCGGTTTCCATCACGCCCGGTCTGGTACACGAGCGTGCCCTGCCGCACGAAGATGCTCGCGATGTCGACGGCGGCCGAGAGGTCGCCACCGGGGTCTCCGCGAAGGTCCAGGACGAGGCCTCCCGCGCCGTTCGCGCCCAGCCTCTTCACGGCGTTAGACACCTCGTCGGCCACCGCGCCGACGAGCTGCGGCACTTCGATCCGGCCGATGTTCCCGTCGATGATGCTGTCGGTCTCGAGCGGGACCGAAAACCGCGCCCGGTT
>Ga0137415_10008090_pt1 | contig 10429 bp, 9 predicted proteins | sample CZODoug3_1_1_16f_FD_183082 | JGI IMG/M metagenome (GOLD analysis project Ga0137415, IMG submission 183082) | Vadose zone soil fungal communities from Angelo Coast Range Reserve, California, USA - CZODoug3_1_1_16fungal (Hybrid Assembly) | ecosystem: Environmental > Terrestrial > Soil > Vadose... | reverse complement strand
CGGAATCCGGCGCCGGCATGTCCGGCGCCTCCGCCGTGCATATGAATGTGTTCGGCCTTAATCCTGTGGTGGTGTTCGGCACCGACGAGCAGTGCAGGCGGATGCTGCCCCCGATTGTCGCGGGAACCGAGAAGTCCTGCTTTGCCGTCACCGAGCCAAATACCGGTCTCAACACCACCCAACTGAAAACCCGCGCGGTACGGTCAGGCGACAAATACGTCGTCAACGGCCAGAAGGTCTGGATTTCCACCGCTCAGGTCGCGGAAAAAATTTTGCTGCTGGCGCGCACCACGCCGCTGGAAGAAGTAAAAAACCCGACCCACGGCCTCAGCCTGTTTTACACCGACTTCGATCGCAGCCGCATCGTCGTCCATGAAATCGAGAAGATGGGCCGCAAAGCCGTCGACTCCAACGAACTGTTCATCGAGAACTTTGAAATTCCGATTGAGGATCGCCTCGGCGAAGAGGGCCGCGGCTTCGAATACATCCTGCACGGCATGAACCCGGAACGCATCCTGATTGCTGCGGAAGCGGTCGGGCTCGGCAAGCTGGCGCTGTCGCGCGCTGCGGACTATGCCAAAAGCCGCATCGTATTCAATCGTCCGATCGGCAAGAACCAGGCGATCCAGCATCCGCTTGCGAAGAACTGGATGGAGCTGGAGGCGGCGTGGCTGATGGTGCTGTCGGCGGGCTGGCAATACGATCAGGGCCTGCCATGCGGCCCGGCGGCCAATGCCGCGAAATATCTCGCTGCTGAAGCCGGCTTCCAGGCCTGCGAGCAGGCTGTGATGACTCACGGCGGCTTCGGCTACGCCAGGGAATATCATGTCGAGCGTTATCTGCGCGAATCCCTGATCCCGCGCATCGCGCCGATCAGCCCGCAGCTCATTCTCAGCTTCATTGCCGAGAAAGTTTTGGGCCTGCCGAAGTCGTATTGAGGTTTTGGCGAGATGATGCACGCGATCTTTAGCCCGTCATTCCCCGACGCGCCAATTGGCGCAGGCCCGGAATCCATACTCCCGATCGTGCTTATGGATTCCGGGCTCGCGCTTCGCGCGCCCCGGAACGACGTAGAGTTGGAAATATCAGGACCATGAGTTTCATTACCGGCGTTGGACTGACGGCATTCGGCAGGCATGAGGGCTCCTCCTCGCTGGACCTCATGAGAAAGGCCGCCGGGCTTGCGATTGCCGATGCCGGTCTGAAACGCAGCGAGATTGACGGCATTCTCTGCGGCTACTCTACAGTCGCGCCGCACATCATGCTGGCGACGGTGTTTGCCGAGCATTTCGGCATTCGGCCGGCGTATGCCCACGCCGTGCAGGTCGGCGGCGCAACGGGTCTGGCGATGACGATGCTGGCGCATCATCTGGTGGAGGCCGGTGTCGTCAGGCATGTGCTGGTGGTGGCAGGCGAGAACCGGTTGACCGGACAAAGCCGCGACGCATCGATCCTGGCGCTTGCGCAGGTCGGCCACCCCGATTACGAGGTGCCGCTGGGGCCGACTATTCCGGCCTATTATGGCCTCGTCGCATCACGCTATATGCATGAATACGGCGTGACAGAGGAAGACCTTGCCGAATTCGCGGTGCTGATGCGAAAGCACGCGCTCACGCATCCCGGGGCGCAGTTTCACGACGCCGTCACTATTGCCGACGTGATGGCCTCGAAACCGGTGGCGCTGCCGCTAAAGCTTCTGGATTGCTGTCCGGTATCCGATGGCGGCGCGGCGTTCGTGGTGAGCCGCGAACGCACCGGCCAAATTGGCGTGCGCGTGCTAGGTTGCGCGCAGGCGCATACCCACCAGCACGTCACGGCGGCGCCAGCTTTAAGCGAACTCGGCGCCGAGATATCCATTGCGCGGGCGAAGGCCGCTTGCGGCGTCGATATCTCCGACGTGCGCTATGCTGCGGTCTATGACAGCTTTACGATCACGCTGGCAATGCTGCTGGAGGACCTCGGCCTCGCCGGACGTGGCGAGGCGGCGGCGCGGGTGCGATCAGGACATTTCAGCCGCGACGGCGCGATGCCGCTGAATACTCACGGAGGGCTATTGAGTTACGGCCATTGCGGCGTCGGCGGCGCGATGGCGCATCTGGTGGAAACCCATTTGCAGATGACGGGACGTGCTAGCAACCGACAAGTGCGCGACGCCTCGATCGCGCTGCTGCATGGCGATGGCGGCGTCCTGTCATCGCATGTCAGCATGTTTCTGGAGCGGATGCGATGAGCGGCAGCAAACGCGCGCTCGCTGACTGGACCACGGGCGCGGAAGCAATCGTCTATCAATCCTGCGCGGCCTGCGGCGGCTTGCAATATTTCCGCCGCAGCTTCTGCGTCGCCTGCGGCGCAGCGGACCCGGCGCAGAAGCGCGCCAGCGGCGCTGGTATCGTTTACGCCACCTCGCTGGTGTGTCGCGCCGCCACGCCGGAGACCCGCGTGCACATTCCCTACAATATCGTGCTCGTCGATACCGACGAGGGCTTTCGCATGATGGCCCACGGCGACAACGATCTTTCCATCGGCGACAAGGTCACGGCGCGGTTTGCGCCATTCGCCGGTCGCCTCGTTCCATACTTCGCAAGGACCAAATCATGAGTCGTCTCAAGGCCGCACTCGATCCAAAATCCGTCGCCATCATCGGCGCGTCGGAAAATCCCAACAAGGTCGGCGGCCGCCCGGTGCATTACCTCGACAAGTTCGGCTTCAGGGGCAAGATTTTTCCGATCAATCCGTCGCGGCCGGAAGTCCAGGGTTACACATGCTACAAGAGTCTCGCCGATTTGCCGGAAGCCCCCGAAATGGTGATCGTCGCGGTCGCCGGCGACAACGCCATCGGCGCGGTGGAGGATTGCGCCGCGCACGGCGTCAAGGTCGCGGTGGTGATGGCATCGGGCTTCGGCGAGGTCGATGCCATCGCAGGCAAGGCGAAAGAGCGGCGCATGGTCGAGGCTGCGCACAAGGCCGGCATGCGCATCGTCGGCCCGAATTCGCAAGGGCTCGCCAATTTCGGTACCGGGGCGATTGCGAGCTTCTCCACCATGTTCATGGACATGGACAGGTCAGACGGGCACGTCGCAATGCTGAGCCAGAGCGGCGCGCTGTCCACGGTGCCGGTCGGGTTCTTGCGCCAGCGCGGCATCGGGGTTCGCCACACCCACGCCACCGGCAACGATGCGGACATTTCCGTCGGCGAACTCGCGGTCGCCGTCGCCGAGGATCCCGAGGTGAAGCTGCTGCTGCTCTATCTCGAGAGCATTCCCGACAAGAAATATCTGGAAGAACTTGCCGCCGTGGCGCTCGATCGCGACCTGCCGATCATCGCGCTGAAATCGGGCCGCTCCGAAGCCGGCCGCCAGGCGGCGCAATCGCACACCGGCGCGCTCGCCAACGAGGATCGCGTGGTTGATGCGTTCTTCGAGCATCACGGCATCTGGCGCGCGCCTGACATGCGTGGCCTGGTCGAGGCCACCGAGCTTTATTTGAAGGGCTGGAAACCGAAAGGCAGGCGGCTGGTCGCGATCAGCAATTCCGGAGCGGTCTGCGTCTTGACCGCCGATGCGGCGACCGCCGTCGGCATGCCGATGGCGAAGCTTTCGCCGGAGACCGACAAGAAACTCAAGGGCATCCTGCCCAGTTTTGCAACGACGACCAACCCGATCGATCTGACCGCAGCACTGCTGTCCAACGGCCGGCTGTTCGGCGATATCCTGCCTGTCATTGCGGAAGATCCTGCGGCCGATGCGTTCCTGATCGGCGTCCCCGTCGCCGGCCCCGGCTATGATGTAGAGGCATTTGCCCGCGATGCCGCCGCCTTTGGCAAGCAGACCGGAAAGCCGCTGGTGATCGCAGCGACGCAGCGCAGTGTCGCCGATCAATTTGCATCGGAAGGCTCATCGGTATTTCCGACCGAGACCGAGGCGGTAACAGCACTGCATCAGTTTCTGGCTCATCGCGAACTGATGGCGCGCACGCTCGCGCGCAGGGCGACCCGTGTCGCGTCTAACCCGCCGATTGTGCCCGCGACCACGACGATGCTGAATGAGGCCGACAGCCTCGCGCTGCTGGCCGCGCGTGGTGTTCCGGTGGTGCCGCACCGGCTGTGCCGGTCGCGCGCCGAAGCTGTGGCGGCGTTCGAGGCGATCGGTGGCACGGTGGTGGTCAAGGGATGCTCGGCCGATATCGCGCACAAGTCCGAACTTGGACTGGTGAAACTCGGCGTCAAGAGCCGTGAGGAGGCCGGCGAAGTCTGGGCGCAGATGGAGGGCATCATCCGCAAGCACGGCGCGCGATTCGACGGCGTCATTATCGCGGCGATGGCCGGCGGGCGGCGTGAAATCATGATCGGCGCGCACCGCGATCCGGTGTTCGGCCCGGTGGTGGCGGTCGGTGACGGTGGCAAATATGTCGAGATTTTCCGCGACACTGCGCTGCTGTTGCCGCCGTTTTCGAAGGACGATGCGATTGGTGCGCTGGGCAGACTTCGAATCGCGCCGCTTTTCGCGGGCGTGCGCGGCGAATCACCGATGGATGTCGATGCGCTATGCGGCGCCGTCGTCAGGATCGGCGAGTTGATGCTCGATCCCGCAGCCAAGGTGATGAGCCTTGATCTCAATCCCGTGCTGCTTGACAGTGCCGGCAAGGGCTGCGTCGTGGTCGATGCGGTGGTATTTCAGGGGTAATCGGTTTGTTCGTCACCCCGCGTCGCGGCGATGCGAATCATTGTCCGGTTAACGGCGGGGTGGGGTGCGACTCAAACTCGCTGACCACCCCACCCCGTCTCACATCACGCTGTGCGTGATGCTCACCCCCCTTCAGCAGAGGCTGAAGAGCAGCGTGTTCTATTTTTCGATGCGCCCAAAATGTTCAAACCTTCTCTTTACCGCGCGTAGAAGATGAAGCTGGCGATCACCAGCATCGCCGTCACCGCCAGCGTTTGCGCAAACGCCTCCGAGGCCGACCTTTTGGTGGCTTCCTTCATTCCATTCTCCCTAGACCTGGGCATGAGTCATCGTTGCCTGTGAAGGCTTGCTGACTCAGATATTTTTACTCGGAACACCCCACGACGAGTATTCGCTTTGATGACTCCCCAGTCAGCGAATATCGACAGTGGTAAAATCGATTAGCAATGCGGCGGGAATTTGGCCCACACGTAGCCGACTTGTGCGCACGTGGTGACGTTTTTGAAGCAGGCCGCCATCGCTCAAAGGTTGCGTGCACGCTTTGAGGCGTCGAACTGCGCCAGATTATGAGCGGGAAACGGGGTGTCAGATCGTCCCCGCGACCAGTTCGCGGGGCCGCGAGCGGGGCCCCGCCTGAGCGCAATGTGTTGATCCGGCGCCTGGCGCAAGGCATGATCCGGCGCTTGGCGTGGTGCCTTTGGCGTATAAGCCCAATCAACCAACAAACCCCAAGGTGAATCATGGCCCGTATCGATTACTCCGACCCCGCCAACGCAAGCGAACGCACCCGCGAAATCCTCGGCAAGAACCGCAATGCCAACATCTTCCGGATGATGGCTCACTCGCCGAGCTATTTTGAACAATATTGCCGGCTCGGCGGCGCGATCCGCCGCAAGGGCGAGCTCGATCCGGTGGTGCGTGAACTGGCCATCACGCGCACCGGGATCCTGTGCGAGGCGCCGTATGAGGTGGTTGCGCACAAGCGCATCGGCAAAAATGTGGGGGTCACCGACGAACAAAACGCCGCGCTGGAGGACTGGAAATCGGCTACCTGCTTTAACGATTTGCAGCGCGCGGCGCTGGCCTTTACCGACGAAATCATCAATCTGCGCCGTCCAACCGACGCGACGTTCAATGCTGTTGCCGCGAAACTGACGCCGGCCGCCCTGATCGAACTGCAGCTCTCGGTCGGCTTCTACATCATGACGTCGAAATTTCTGGAAACCTTCGCCATCGATATGGAGCCGGTGACGGAGGTGGTTTGAACGGCGGATCGCGTTTCTAGCACGTGGGGTAACTTGTGCTGCGAACCACCTTTCACTGGGATTGTGTCGGCAACGGAACTACGCCGGACTCGCTAGTAGAAGCCCGGCGCAGCAACCGTTCATCGTGAACTCGTCACAACTGGCTGCATCACATTCTTCACAACGTATTCGCCTATCTGAAGCCCCATATCCGTCCCGACGCGGGTCGAGAAGCGGTAATGGAAGCCGGCCCAGATGCGAGCATTTGCAACCTCTTCGGTAAAGGCTGCCATGTTGGTCCAACGGTGGATGACGCCGGGGGTCGCCGGGCTTGTCAGCGCGACCTCGGGGATGTCCTCGCCTCCCAGCACCGCCTTGACGACGGCTGCGACGCTGCCGCTCTGGATGCAATGCGAGCACGGGTATTCCGGATGCATCGGCGTGTTGGCGATCGGCTGCCAGGTTGCCTCACTATCGGTGGCCGGGTTGCCATCGATATCGCCGTTGCGAATTGCCGTGATCGGCCGCCAGAAGTTGTAATGGTACTTAGCGTCCAACACAGCGATGATCGCGTCATTGAGCCCAACCGCCTCGAGCGCCATGAAGCGTGCGCTGTCGACGACCCCCATCTGCTTTGCGGTCACGAGCTGGCGCATCAATGGCTGATAGGCCAAAAGCGGACTTGTCCAGAACAGGGCTGTCTCGGTCTGCTCGGCGGTTCGCTTCGCACTGATCTTTCCGCCATAATCCTTGATCTCGTTGAAGTCTGCCGCCCACGCCTTGCTATCCAGCGCAATCGGCGGTGTTGGCCGAAATTGCGATGGGCTGGACATGGCGAACGGCTTCATGTTCGGCCACATTGAAGACAGCGTGATCGCGGTCGGCACATAGACGCCAGGTGTGGTCCTCGGCAGGTAGGCATCAGGCGCATCGCAGCCGTCGTTCGCCCGCGCCTCCAACATTTTTGCTGCAACTGCCTCGCCAAGCTTGACGCCGTCCGATTTCGCTGCGCCCTCGGGAAGCGGCGCGAGGTAGGCCGCCAGCGCCGCTTTCATTTCACCCGCTGTCTTTCTATCGATGGTCCCCAGGACCGCGGCGGCTGCCGCCGCGGCAGCGGCTTCCTTCGACATAGTGGGGGCCGCAGGCAGCTGCACCAGATACGGCCGGTAGCGCTGCTCGATCGAATTGACCGCGTCGAACATCGCGGCGTGGACCATCCCCATCATACGCACCGCCATGTACGGCGAGGTGCCGCCAAGGCTCGACATTGGCGTAACGACAGCGACCGCTTTCTCGTCCCAATCGGTAATGACGTTGGCGCGCACGGGCCCGACAAAAAGCGAAAGCCCTAACGCTGTTACAGCGACAATACCGTAAACACTCTTCCTGTTCATTGCTTCCTCCATTGCTTTTCAGATGGTCATGCCACGGCTCAGCCTCAGGCGCATCCGCCGAAGGTGCGGTGGGAAATCATCTATCTGCCAATATTCGGAGTACTCGCCCGCCGATGGGCATTCTGCGCTGCCAGTAAAAGGGCTTTCGGCACGACCTGCAGCAGCTCTAAAAAACTCTACATCAGTTGCCGCGTGCGATCTTTTATATCCTTTGCTGAGTATAGTCGATGAAAGGCTTCCAATTATGAAGTGGATCACACTTCATGGCCGCTACAGGTAATCGGGCAGGAGACGATGCAGTGCATTGATTCCTGCCAAGCCGCAACTTCCGCAGATAGTGTTGCAAAATTCCAAAAATGCCGTGCGATCAATTTCCCGCAAACGGACCAAACGAGCCGCAATCGCTGACCGATGTAGCTTCCAGGCCGTTATCGAAGTCGCCTGCAAGTTCATCGCAGGATAATGTAGTCCCTCAAATGATCATTCGATCGCCGCGCGTACGGTCCAGAAAATTGAAGAAATTTCAGTGATGCAAAAAGACTTTTGCAATGGTATCGGCACCTTTAAGACATGCCGACTGCATCAGCAATGTCCGAGTTCGAGGGCAAAGCGGAAAACATATGCTCGCAGTGAGTTCTTCCCAGGTTGACCCTTAGCGGTCATACGCAACAGAATAGCGATTGCCGCGCTCGACTTCTGGCGCTTCCAGGCATGCGCCGCAATTGGCAAAGTGCTCGTTGCCGCCGCGCCGCCAAGCAGCGTGATGAACTCGCGCCGTCGCATGTGACACCACCAATGCCTTGTGCAATCGCCACATCATAGCAGTCCAAGGCCGATGCCGGTGAATGACAAATGCAACCCGGTATCGACAGCCAATGTCTCATTCGATCACCTCGTCAGCGCGGCCAAGCAGAGACAGCGGGAAGGTGAGGCCGAGCGCCTTGGCGGTGCTCATGTTGATGGCCAACTCGACCTTCACCGACAGCTGGACTGGGAGGTCGGCCGGCTTTTCACCATTGAGAATCCGGCCCGCGTAGACGCCAACTTGGCGATAGGCATCCCGTAAACTGGTTCCGTAGCTCATCAGACCGCCCGCGGCAGCGTAATCGCGGAATGCATAAACCGTGGGGATCGAATGGTGCGCCGCTAGCGCGACGAGTTGCTCGCGTCGGCTATTGAAGAAAGTATCGCCCTGTACGCAAAGCCCTCCAGCCCGAATTTGGTCGAGGGTTGCGAAGGCCGGCTCGAAGTCGTTTTCGCTGCTGACGTTCAGGATATGGACTCGCTGCCCAATGGTGCGCGCTGCCGCCTGAATTTGTCGGGAAAGGTTCGCTGAACTCGCATTGTCCGGATTTATGAGGTAGCCGATGATGGCGGCTTTCGGAACCATCTCGTGCAGCAGCTCCAGTAGCTTCGCTGCCAGCTCGTCGTTTAATGGGGTTACGCCCGTGATGCTGCCGCCCGGCCGATTCAGTCTGACGACAAGGCCCAGGGCCATTGGGTCGCCACCGACGAGGAAGACAATGGGGATGGTCGCCGTCGCCGCCTTGGCAACGAGTGCCGCAGCGGTGCCGAACGCAGCGATGACGCTCGCCTGACGGTCGACCAGGTCGGCTGCCAGCGCTGGTAACCGATCGTACTTGCCCTCAGCCCAGCGGTATTCGACCGCTACGTTTTGGCCCTCAACATAGCTGGTCTCGCTCAGGCCGCCATGAAATGCGATAACTTCAGCGCGCCGCGTTTCGGGCGATGTGCCATGGAGGAATCCGATCACCGGCATCGCCTGCTGCTGTACGCGCGCGGCAAGCGACGAGGTAACCGCCGCACCGCCAAGCAGACCGATGAAATCGCGTCGTCTCATGCAGCCCTCCCGCGACGAGGCGCCGCCGCAGCGAATAGCCGTTGGCATGTAGAGGCGATGTCGCCGGGCGCTGAAAACGCTCCTCATTGACCAGGCGCTATTCAGCACTTCGGGCGAAAGCCTTTCGAGTGCAAACTGAGTCCTGCGCGTCCGGGTTAATACTTACCGAATATTCGTTACTGTCTCGACAGCCAATGCTCCAGTTATCGACCCCGGATTCAGTGCCGCCTTGATACATGGTCCGAACAACAACATCACAAGCCTGCTTTCTATTTTTCAGAACGAAGGCCCAGAAAGCGAGACGCTTCGCCTGATCCAGTGCAAGTATCCTCGTCGTCGTTTGGTTAGCGGCGTAGACCATTTTGAAAGGCTCGGAAGCTATGGCCTTGTATGGCACGGCGGTCGACGAAGTAGTGGCATACGCCGGTTGCAAATGCGGATCAGCAACCAGAACAAACCAGACAACCAGCCACGTGACGACGAAGCTCGCGGCAGCCGCCGATAAAAACATAAGTGATCGCTTCAGCATGTCTCTTCCTTCGGAGATCGAGACATTGGCGGCCATCGCAGTCGCGAGGCCGCAGAAACGTGAGGAATTAAAGTACTTCGCGAACAACACCGATGGCTGCAATCCCCTGCGTGCAGGCCCCGAAACCTCGATGAGTAGCTCATCGAGGTTGTTGCACCAGCGGCAGTGCATTCAGCGCAGCGGCCTGACGTGTCGTGGAAAGGATGTCAAGGTGGGGCTAACTAATACTTTTTGGAACTAATACACGTTTGGAACCGTGTCAGCTCGGCTCGAACCGTTGCGTGTCGTTGCGGCGAGTAGCGTGCCGCCGAGATGCGTAACGTGGCATCCACTAGCCAAATGTCGAATTCGGTCACACGCGACCTGATTGATCAGCGGAGCATGATCCGATCAACGGCAAGTTCAATTCACGAATTATCAACGCGTGGAGGTTTAGCGCAACCGCTGGTAACCGGAGGTGCAGGCCTTGTTGTGGCGTCGCTGAGCTCGATCCGTCGGATTTTATCAGTGATTCAGCGCGCGCCCGTTAGCGTCGCACAAGTAAATCATATCAGATCGCATGACGCGCAGAGCGAGAAGGAAGGAACGACTGCTTCTGTGCTCTGTGCAGATGATATGGGGCGAGCGGCGAGGACATGGCATCATGGGCGCTGTTCAACGGCTACCGATGGAGCTCACCCATGTCGCAACATTTTCGTTTTGACGCGAGCAGATCCCTC
>Ga0137415_10008089_pt1 | contig 10430 bp, 7 predicted proteins | sample CZODoug3_1_1_16f_FD_183082 | JGI IMG/M metagenome (GOLD analysis project Ga0137415, IMG submission 183082) | Vadose zone soil fungal communities from Angelo Coast Range Reserve, California, USA - CZODoug3_1_1_16fungal (Hybrid Assembly) | ecosystem: Environmental > Terrestrial > Soil > Vadose... | reverse complement strand
GCGAGCAGGTGCCCCCTGCGAACGACGAGCACGGAACGCTCGTCATAAAGTCGCGTCATGTGGACGCCAGGCTTCTCGTCCTCGAGTGCGGCGACCGCGAGATCGACCTCGGTCCCCGCGAGCCCTCCCGACGATAGCAGCGTGTCGATCCCGACGATGCGCAACCTCGCTCGAGGCATTCTCCGCGCGAAGTCCGATGCCAGACCAGGTCCCTGCACGATTTGACCCGCATCGGCAATGGCGAGCGTGAATTGACGTGTCGTGGAAGCGGGATCGAACACGTCTCCGTGAATCGCGCGATCGAGATCGTGGAGTGCGCGGCCGATGGCCGGAGAGAGCGCGGCTGCGCGGGGCGTCGCGACGATTCCTCGGCCGCTTCGGACGACCAGCGGGTCGCCAAGTGCAGTACGCAGCCGCGCGAGCGCGTTGCTGATGGCGGACGGGGTGACGTGGAGACGGCGGGCAGCTTGCACCACGCTCCGCTCCGCGAGCACCGTTTCGAGCACGACGAGCAGGTTGAGATCCAAATGGGACAAGCTCACGGATGGTGAGCATACACGTCACGAATCATCACTGGCGGGGTTTGGTCTCGGGACGTACCGTTTGCACGAAAGAACGCGGGAATATCCCATCAGGAGTGTCCAATGAAGCCAGTGACCGTGATCAACCGTCTCGTGATCAAACCAGGCAAGATCGACGAATTCATCGAAGCGCAACAGAAGTTCGCGGCGACGCTGCCGCCGTGCGGGCTGCTCGGCGGACGCATGTATCGCGGCGTCGATGGACAGTCGGCGGTGTTGGTGAGCCTATTTCAGTCGAAGGATGCACAGGAGGAGATCCAGCGTCGCGCGGATTTCAAGGAGCACCTGAGGAAGTTGCAGCCTCTCGTCGAGTCGTCGACCCCGCTTCTTTACGAAGAGGCCTACACGTACGGAGACTTCGAGCAACACCAAAAGCGCTGAAGTGCCAAGGGTCAGGTCGAGCGGCGTAGTAGGTCCAGGAAGGCGGCGAACACCGGCCGTAGTTGCTGGCGCGAGGGATAGTAGATGAAGAAACCGGGGAACGGCGCGGTCCAATCAGCAAACAGGCGGATCAGTGCGCCGCGAGCGACATGCGGCGCGACTTCGTGCTCGAGAAGATAGGCACGTGATCGGAGGCGACGCCCTCGATGTCATCCGAAAGAAGGTCGCTGACCTACAGCACGACCTCGACACGTGGGAAAGCTGACGCGGAGCACGAACTTCCAGACGAGTCACGATGTTTGAGGGGAGATCGCTCAAGAAGCTCGAGCGGCCCGGGCGTCAGAAGGACGCGACGGAGGGCGCGCGCACGACCGCACCGCGCCGTGTGTTCCCGTAACGCGCCGGCGTCATTCCGACGATGCGCCGGAAGTGGCGAACTGGGCGACGCCCGACGCTCTGACAACCTTCTTACGCGACATCGAGCACGATTCGAACATGGCGGGAGATTTGTCCTGGGCTCTGGAGAGCCACAATGACGTTCATGGATGGCAGCCGCTGCCCGCCGACAACCGCTGCATAGCGCGAGCCGATGACTCGAAGCCGCCCCCGTCCACTCCGAGCGACGACGGAGCCGGTTGTTTCACGAACGAAGATGGAAACTGGTGGGCTCTCTATTACACGGGCATCTCCACACTCAGCCACGACGCGGCGGACATGGCCGCCCGCGCCCAGCTGTTGCGGGCCCACCTGTCTTGAGCGGAAATGGACTCGTCCTATTCTTTACCGCCACTCTGTCGACGGCACCTGCCGATATGTATGAAGCGCGGCGCAACTCGACCAATGAAAACTTCGCGAACGCGCGCCCCGTGAGTACGTTGAATACGGACGCGCGCGAGGACGCCGCGTGGTTATCCCCGGATGGCTGCCGCCTTTATTTCTCGCGCGACAATCCGCCAGAGATTAAGATGGGTGAGCGCCCGAAGTAGTGACGGACCCATGCTCGTGGAACCCGTCGAAGTCTCGGATTCTTCTTCCCAAGATGCCCCATGCCAGCAGGGGCTCGATGCCTTCGATGGTCTTGATGAGGGTGGTTCGCTTCTGTCGAGGACGACGGCGAAGGGGGTGGCACGCGGCCGGCCAGGCCCGCGGCGCGCCACGATGATCGGCGATGCATGCCCATAGCTTGCGTCCGCGCGCCTCACTCTCTTTACGAGTGCGCACCCATTGAGATGGCAGTCATTCTCGTAAAGACAATTGGGACCGGAAAATGGATAAAATGAAGAGAGGATACAAAAGATCGACCTAATCAAAATTTAAGTATCTTCTCCGCGCGAGTTCGGCTGCGTGCGGGCGCCATGGACAAGACACGCCATCGAAATGCCCCTACGTCATTGCTCGACCGACAACACGAAATATCCCTTCTACCAAGCCCAGAAACAGAGAAACGATGAATATCGGTATCGACGCAGCCGATGAGGCGACTCGCATCACCACATCCAATGAAGTCGCCGCCGGAGAGCAAAACGGCGCGAAGAAAGCGCCGTCCCCTGCGGGCACCACCGCCGTACCGCTGACAGTCAAATCGGGCGTCAAGGCGGGCGGCGATAGAACTTGGGGGCCTACCCCTGACATTCAATAGCAACTAGAGCCGATCCCAGTTTCCTTTCACGTGACGTTGCCATCGCGCCCGCCGCGAGCGGCGACAACGGCGCGTTCGCGCTCGACACGTTGACCAAACCAGCCAAGGGGTCGCCGCCCGCTCCCGCATGGAACCTCCTTCTACACTGATCGGAAAAAGGGACGCTCCCATCACGCTCGTTGACCTTCTCGATTGGCGCGCGACCGAGGATCCCGCACGAACCGCATTTGTGTTTTTGCGCAATGGCGAGACGATCGACCGCACCATCGATTACACGACACTGCGGACCCGCGCGCGCGCCGTCGCCGCGGCGCTCGAGGGCTGCGCCACGCAGCGTGCGCTGCTTCTGTTCGCTCCGGGGCTCGATTACGTTGCCGCGTTTCTCGGCTGCTTGTATGCGGGAGTCGTCGCGGTTCCGGCCTACCCGCCCGACCCAGGCCGTATCGCACGTACGCTTCCGCGGCTCCGTGCGATGGCCGCGAGCTCGAAGCCGACCACCGTGCTCACCACGTCCGATTTTCTGGCTGCCGCGCCTTCTTTTTTCGAGCAAGCATTGGAGTTCCGATCCATGCGCTGGCTCGCGGTCGACGCGCTCGAGGAGAGCGATGCGACGGCTTTCCACGATCCCGTCATCTCGGGCGACTCACTCGCTTTTTTGCAGTACACGTCGGGCTCCACGGGAAATCCAAAAGGCGTCGCGCTGACCCATTCCAACGTGCTGCACAATCTCGGGCGGATCCGCGATGCCTTCGAGATGACGGAATCTTCGGTGAGCCTGATGTGGGTGCCCCCGTACCATGACATGGGGCTCATCGGCGGAGTGCTCGCGCCCCTTGCCGTGGGCATTCCGGCGTATCTCATGTCGCCGGTCGATTTCTTGCTGCGTCCCATGCGCTGGCTCCGCACCATTGCGCGATACCGCGTGACAGTGAGCTGTGCGCCCAATTTCGCTTACGATCTTTGCGTGCGCAAAAGTACGCCCGAAGAGCGTTCGGCGCTGGACTTGAGCTCTTGGCGGGTGGCCGGCAACGGCGCCGAGCCGCTGCGCGCCGAAACGATCGAGCGCTTCGTTCGCGCCTTCGAACCGAGCGGCTTTCGGAGCGATGCTCTCCGGCCATGTTATGGCTTGGCCGAGGCGACGTTGCTGGTCACCATGGCAAAGGCACGCTCTGGTGGTGCGACCGTGGCCCACTTCGATGGATCGTCGCTCGAGCGCGGGTGCGCGCGGCCTCCGATCGCCGGAAAAGCTTCGGTGCAACTCGTCAGTAGCGGGCAGGCCGCCTCTGACCTGCGTGTCGTCATCGTGGACCCCGATTCGATGTCGCCATGCGAAGCCGGGCGCGTGGGTGAAGTCTGGATCGCGGGGCCGAGCGTTGCGACGGGTTACTTTGCCGCGCAAGAAGAAACGATGCTGGTCTTCGATGCGCAGCTCGAAAAGGAGCGATACCTACGGACCGGGGATCTCGGGTTTCTCGATGGCGACGAACTATTCGTCACCGGTCGTATCAAAGACGTCATCATCGTCCGCGGGTGCAACCACTATCCTCAGGATATCGAGACGACGGTCATGGAGTGCCATAGCGCGATGCGTCCGGGGTGCGGAGCCGCATTCGCGGTGACCATCGAGGGCGAAGAGCGCGTGATCGTCGCGCAAGAAATGGATCCCGGGCGCGGAGACCCCGCGCTGCTCCTCGCCATAGCGCGCCGGGCCATTTTGGAACATCACGACGTGCCGCTGCACGCGGTGCTGCTTCTCGGGCCGCGGACGATACCCAAAACATCGAGCGGCAAGATCCAGAGGCAGGCATGCCGCGCGAGCTACTTGGCGGGAACGCTCGAGACGCTGGCACGCTGGCCCGGGAGTACATCCAAGTGACTATTCGCCTGACTTCGCCGATTTCCAATCCATCGTCGATCCCACCGTGGGCGCGCGCGGCCGATGTCGTGTCGTGGCTGAGAAGCTACGCGGCGGAGCGAATCGATTCGCGGCGAATGGACGAACGCCGCGCGATACCCCCACATATCGTGCTCGATTTCGGCAATCGAGGTCTCTTCGGTGTCCAGGTCGGCGACGAATACGGCGGTCTCGGACTTGGATATCGAGATGCGATGCGCGTGACCGAGCAGCTCGCCGCGATCGATCTGACGCTCGCCATGTTCGTCGGCGGTCACAACAGTCTTGGCGTTCGGCCCATCGTCAATCACGCGAGCCCCGACGTTCGTGACGAGCTTCTGCCCCGTCTGGCGACGGGTCGCGAGCTTGCTGCATTTGCGATCACCGAGCCCGGAGCAGGCTCCAATCCGCGCGCCCTCTCGGCCTACGCGAGCCCCGATGGTCAGGGCGGCTTTCGATTGCGTGGGACCAAAATTTGGAGCGGTTCGGCGGGATGGGGGAACGTGATCAACGTGTTCGTTCGTCAGCTTGGACGAGATGGTGGCCCTCGAGGCATCAGCGGTTTCGTCGTGCGTCACGGGACGGCGGGCCTGCGCATCGGCCCAGAGGCCCTCACGATGGGTCTCCGCGGTATGGTGCAGAATACCATTTATCTCGAGGACGCTCGGGTCTCATCGCGCGATCTTCTGGGCGCCGAAGGAGCCGGGATGGACGTCGCATACGATACGATGTCGCACGCGCGCCTCGGCATTGCGGCGGCGTGCGTCGGTGCCATGAAGCGGTGTGCGCAACTCATGCACCGGTATGCAGCGCGGCGTCAGGTGAGCACGGGGCTCTTGCTCGACAATCCCATTTCACTCACCCACATGAGCGAACTCGCCGCGGCCATCACCTGCATCGAGCTTTTGGTCGAGGCCATTTGCGAGTTGCTCGACGCAGAGGTCGCGGTGCCCGGCCCCGCAATGGCCGCCTGCAAGGTCACCGGCTCCGAATGGCTCGGATTCGCGACCGACCGGCTCGTTCAGTTGCTCGGCGGTCGTGGCTACATGGAGCCCAATCTCGTTCCGCAATTGGCGCGAGATGCCCGGCTGCTTCGTGTTTTCGAGGGTCCCACCGAAACGCTTCTATCCTATATCGGCTCCACCGTGCTCCACCGCGACGATGCACTGCACCGTTTCATTGCCGTAGACCTCGAAGCGCCCACGCCTGCTCTCGACCTGAGCATGGCCGCGGAGCAGATACGAGGCATCCGAGGTGGCGCAAACGTCGAATGGGTACGCTCCGCCATCGGGCATTTTGCACTCTACACGTTTCTTCGCGCGGCCGCTGAACGAGCCTTTCGTCGCACCTCCTCGGCGCTGCACGGACGCGCCGCCGAGTGGGCGCGCCGTCACGAAATGCGCGTCCTTCGCCAATCCCTCGAAGGCACCCCGGCCGATCACGTCGTCTGCAACGCCGACACCGTGACCACCATGATCTCCAGCTACCGCGAGACCATCGGCGATCTGTGGCAATCGTGCGCAGGCGAAGACGTGTCGCCGGATGCATTGCTCTTACCGCTGACGGAATTGCCCATGCAACGAAGCGTCAACGAGCCCGGAGTCCACGGGCACGGCGAAGAAGCGGTACTCTCGTGGCTCGTCGATTGGCTTGGCCGTGCGACCCGCGTTCCGGCGCCTGCGATCGACCCGCGCGCATCGCTTCGCATTCTGGGCGTCGATTCGATTCAGATTCCCGATTTGGTATCGGATCTGGAAAGCTGGTTCGGCCGCCCCATCCCCCTGGACGGCTTCTTTCAGAACGAAAGCTTGGAGGAGTTCGCCCGGCACGTCGCCACTTGCAACGCCTCCGTTTTGCCTTCGGCGCCCGCGCCGCTCTACGAAGCCGAGCCAGTGCTCGACCGATTCGAGCAGTTTCCTCAGGTTCGTGCGCTTCGTGAGCGGCTGGCCGAATTCGATGGCCAGGGTGTCGCCGTTCCCTACTTCCGCGTCGACGAGGACGGCACCGCGAGCACCGCGAGGATCGACGGTCGCGAATCGATCAGCTACACCCGATACGACTACCTCGGTTTGATGAGGCATCCCGCCGTCGTGTCCGCGGCGAAATCGGCGATTGACCGCTATGGCACGACGGCATCGGCCAGCCGTCTGACCGTGCAAACTCGCGTGCACGTCGAGCTCGAGCGTGCCATTGCTGATTTCATCGGTGCCGAGGACAGTCTCGTATTCTCCGGCGGACACGCCACCAACGTGACCACGATCGGTCATCTGTTCGGGCCGAAGGATCTGATCCTGTGCGATGCCTTCATTCACAACAGCGTGTCGCAAGGAGCCAAGATGGCCGGCGCAGCCTGTCACTCCTTCGCGCACGACGATTGTCAGGATGCGGAACGTGCGTTGGCGCTCGCGCGTGGACGATACGAGCGCGTCCTCGTCGCCATCGAAGGCGTCTACAGCGCGGACGGCGATGTCGGCGATGTTCCTCGTTTCGTCGATCTTCGACGCCGTTACCAATGTTTTCTTCTCGTCGACGAGGCGCACTCCATCGGTGTTCTCGGTCCGCGCGGCGGGGGCGTACGCGAGCATTTCGGCCTCGCACCGAGCGACGTCGATCTCTGGATGGGAACGCTCAGTAAGAGCCTCGTGAGCTGCGGCGGCTACATCGCTGGCCAGGAGCGAATGATCGAGTATCTTCGGTACACGGCGCCCGGGTTTATTTTTTCGGCGGGCATCTCGCCGGCCAACGCCGCCGCAGCCCTCGCGGCCCTGCGCGTGCTCGCCTCCGAGCCAGAGCGGGTCTTGCGCCTGCGCGAGCGCGGCGCGTTCTTTCTCGAAGCCGCCCGCCGTCGAGGGCTGCGACCTGGCACCTCGCGGGGTATCGCCGTCGTTCCCATTTTGATCGGGGAGACGCTGCTGTGTCTTCGTCTGGTCGAGGCGCTCCTCGCGCGCGGTATCAGCGTTCAACCACTGATCCCTCCGGCGGTCCCCGAGGGAGCGGCGCGACTTCGTTTCTTCGTCACCGCGTCGCACACGGAGGAGCAAATCCTCGCGACGGTCGACGCGGTGGCCGACGAGCTGGCCAAGCGTGGTGCGTCAATATCAAGGTAACGGTCGCAGAAATGGAGCCGGGCGCGCATCGATGAACGCCGAATCTACGGCGCTCGTTCCGTCCGCGTAAAAGCTGAACATCTGCCGATACGCCTGGCCGAAGCTCGCCGCGGCCGCATTCAGGTTTGCCGCCCGTGCATCGCTCCAACTGCCGGTCCGGATGCGCTCGAAGAGCACGCCCAAGGCGGTAAGCTCCTCGGCTCCCGTGAAGAAACAATGATTCGCGCGAGCCACCCACGTTTGGCGCAAATCGCCGGAGCGGCCGAAGAGTGCCGCGAGATCTCCGTATTGGCGTTCGTTTTCCACGGGAGCAACGCCGTCACCGGTGGTGTGCAGGGTCAAGGTTGGCACCGACACCAGCCCGAGAATGCTTCCTTCGGCCGCCAGGCGGTTTCGCGCTGCCGGATCCGGCGCGATGCGCGGCGCCGCGTTCAGCGTGGCGAGATCGGCCTCGAGATCGAGCCCTGCGCGCTGGTATTCGGTTTCTACCAACCCGCGCTGGCTGGATGTCGCGAGCTGGCGCCGATAGTCGATGCCGATGTTCCACGATGGATTTCCGCCGAGCTGCTGCTCCATGCGACCGCGACCGGGGCCCCACACAAAGGTGCCGTCCTGGAAGCGATCATACAAAACTTGATGGAGCACTTGCTCATCTGGATCGGCGGGGAGGGGAGCCAGCGAATCGGCCCAGCCCGGAATGTCGCCCAGCGCATTGGCGAGCGCGATGCGGGCCTTCGCCTGGGGCGAGCCGGAGTTCAACGCATTCTTGAGGAGGCTTTGCGCGAGGGTCAGGTTCGCAACGGGATCGGCAATGTGCACCAATTCCACCTTCGAGCCAGGCCATAGCAGCGTATTGAGTGCGAAGCCCACGTCGAACAGGCCATTGACGAAGCCGGCCGGCCCCGCGATCTCGCCGCACATCGGAAGTGCACCGGAAAATCGCTGTGGATACCGCTCCGCGAGCACTGCGGTCATCTGACCGCCGAGCGACCTGCCCCAGGTCACCGTGTGCCGCGGTTGGGCCACCTCGGCCGTGAACCAATCGAGCAGGGCGAGCTGATCGTGGATCAACTCCGGCGCAGACCACACGAAATCGGGATATTCCGAGCCCGCAAGCGCGTAGCCGTGATCGAGCAGCCATGCCTTCACCTCCGGGTGATCCGGATCGCAATCCTCGGCCGGCGGCGGCACTTGCCGGTATGCATGATTCCATAAGAGTAATGTCCCGTTCCACGGATCCGGCACGTCGGCCAGAAACGGGACGTTGTCGACGGTCCCCGTGAGCGTTCGCACGCTCGCAGGCGCGCCCGCAGCGGCGGCGACTCTGCCATCGGTCGACGATGTGGCGAAGATCAGCAGTCCGCCAAGCAAAATTCGCATTTGCATGTGCAATTCCTTGGGCAAATCATTGGTGCTACGGTTTCGTGGCGTGATGATGCCTGCTCGTCCGATTTCGTGGGTGATTGTTCGATCGAAACCTCCCATGCTCCTTTACGTATTTTGGCTTCGAGCCAAATGACGAAAATTTGTCATTGGAGGGGAGCGTGAGCATCCCCGAGGACCGTTTCATGGCGTTGCTGCGCGAGCCCACTGTAGGAGATGTCGTCGCCGGTCGCTTCCGCATCGAGTACGAGGCGGGCATCGGCGGGATGGGCATCGTGTACCGCGCCATCGATCAAACGACCGGAGGCACGGTAGCCCTCAAGGTGCTCCGAAAGGCCGACGCCGCCGGGGCGCGGCGCTTTGCCAGCGAGATCGAGGCACTCGAAAGCGTCGAGGCCCCGACCATCGTGCGCTACATCTCGCACGGGGTGTGGAGCGACGGCCAGCCGTATCTGGCCATGGAATGGATCGAAGGCGAGAGCCTCGCTGACCGCCTCGAACGCGGACCGCTCGAGATTTCGGAGGTGCTCACACTTGGTGTGCGCATCGTTTCGGCGCTTCACGCCGCGCATGCGCGGGGTGTCATCCATCGCGACATCAAGCCAGGGAACGTTCTTTTGCCCGCGGGAACGATCGAGGACGGCAAGGTGGCGGACTTCGGCCTCTCGCGCTTCATCCGCGCGCCGCACGTCACCACCGAAGGTCTCGGCATCGGAACACCCGGTTACGCCGCGCCCGAGCAGGTGCGCGGGACGGGCGATCTCGACGAGCGCGCCGACCTCTTTTCGCTCGGGTGCCTGCTGTTCCGGTGTCTGACCAATGAGGAGGCTTTCGCGGGGGAAGAAGCGCTCACGGTCATTGCCAAGCTCGTGCTCGAGGAGCCGCCGCGCGCAAGAACACTTCGCTCCGACGTGCCGTCCGAGCTCGACGAATTGATTGCGCGACTACTCGCAAAAAATCGGGACGAGCGACCCGCATCCGCGGAGATTGTGATGGTCGCGTTGGATCGCCTGCAGCGGGGGCTGCCCGCGGCCGAGGAGCGCACTGGGATCTCGAATGGCACCTCAGGAAGGTCGCGATGGGGGGCGGTCGCCGGCTTGGGCGCGTTGGGCGTGGGCGTCATTTGGGCGTGCTTTGCGGCACGTGCGCCCTGGCACACGGTGCGGACCGCGGCTGCGGCGACTTCCGCCAGCAGCGTTTCGGTTGCGGACCCAACATCTGCAAAGACGACGCTTGCCGAAGATCTCCCGGCATCACCCACGTGCCGTGCCGACGCCGTGCTCGAATATCGCGAGGGGCTGCGCGCGATGCAAGACGCCATGCCGGAGCGCGCCTATGCCGCGTTCGCGCGCGGCGCAACGAAAGATCCTGCTTGCCCCGAGATCTTGCTTCGCTTGCTGGAGACGGCGAACTGGTTTCGCCCCATCGCCGAGCAACGCGAACAT
>Ga0137415_10008088_pt1 | contig 10430 bp, 19 predicted proteins | sample CZODoug3_1_1_16f_FD_183082 | JGI IMG/M metagenome (GOLD analysis project Ga0137415, IMG submission 183082) | Vadose zone soil fungal communities from Angelo Coast Range Reserve, California, USA - CZODoug3_1_1_16fungal (Hybrid Assembly) | ecosystem: Environmental > Terrestrial > Soil > Vadose... | reverse complement strand
AGCGACGTGCCGCCAAAGTAGAACGGAACCGAGGCGTATGAAATCAGCATTTCCGGAATCAGGCAGACGATCGAAAGATAGCCCGCGCCGATCACGGTGATGCGGCTGAGCACATGATCGATGTACTCGGCGGTGCGCTCGCCCGGCCGGATGCCCGGAATGAAGCCGCCGTGCTTCTTGAGATTTTCCGCCGTCTCGGTCGGGTTGAACACGATCGCCGTGTAGAAGAAGGCGAAGAAGATGATCAAGCCGATGTAGAGGATCAGGAACAGCGGCCGGCCATGGCCAAGCTGCGTCACGACGGCCTGCCACCATTCCGGCCCGCCACCGCCCTGCGCGGTGAACTGCGCGATGGTCGTCGGCAACAGCAGCAGTGACGAAGCGAAGATCGGCGGGATGACACCCGAGGTGTTCAGCTTGAGCGGCAGGTGCGAGGATTGGCCCTCGAACATGCGGTTGCCGACCTGGCGCTTGGGATACTGGATGAGCAGGCGCCGTTGTGCCCGCTCCATGAAGACGATGAAGGCAATGACGGCGACGGCCATCACGATGACGACCAGGATGAGCCCGGTCGAGAGCGCGCCCTGGCGGCCCAGTTCGAGCGTGCCGGCGATGGCGGCCGGAAGCTCTGCCACGATACCCGACAGGATGATGAGCGAGATGCCGTTGCCGATGCCGCGCGATGTTATCTGCTCGCCGAGCCACATCAGGAACATGGTGCCGCCGGTGAGCGTGATTACGGTTGAGATGCGGAAGAACAGGCCCGGATCGGCCACGGTCTGGCCGAAACCTTCGAGCCCGACGCTGATGCCGTAGGATTGAACCGCCGCCAGCATCACGGTGAGATACCGGGTGTACTGGTTCATCACCTTGCGGCCCTGCTCGCCCTCCTTCTTGAGCCGCTCCAACTCGGGCGATACCGTCGTCATCAACTGGATAATGATCGAGGCGGATATGTACGGCATGATATTGAGCGCAAAAATCGCCATGCGGTGAATGCCGCCGCCGGCGAACATATTGAACACGCCGAGAATACCGCCCGCATTGGTCCGGAAGATCTGCTCCCAGGCGGCGGGATCGATGCCGGGCAACGGTATGTAAGTACCTAGACGATAGACGATCAGCGCACCGAGCGTGAACCAGATGCGCTTTTTCAGTTCCTCGGCCTTGGCGAGCGCAGAGAAATTGAGATTGGCTGCCAACTGTTCCGCTGCTGAGACCATGGTCCTGGCTCCCGAACGCCCAATATATTCCAGCTACCGCGCCTTATCGGCCGGGTTATCTACGGAACATGGAAATAATGCCCGCGCTTCGCAAGACCGGCCTCACGCCGCGGTGTCGGCAGATTTTGCGGGCGCCAGCACCTTGACGGCTCCGCCCGCCTTCTCGACCGCTGCAATTGCTGATTTGGATGCGCCATGGACGGCAAACTGCAGCGCCACCTTGATTTCACCCCGGGCGAGCAGCCGGACGCCGTCCTTGGCGCGCCGCAACACCCCGCCCCGAACCAAGGCCTCGACGTCGACCGTATCTTTGGCGTCGAGAGCGCCGCGATCGACTGCGGCCTGGATGCGGTCGAGGTTCACCTCGTTGAGTTCAAGCGCGAAGATGTTATTGAAGCCGCGCTTCGGCAGCCGCCGATGCAGCGGCATCTGGCCGCCCTCGAAGCCCTTGATGCGCACGCCCGTACGCGCGGTCTGGCCCTTGCCGCCGCGACCGCCGGTCTTGCCCTTCCCGGACCCGATGCCGCGGCCGACACGCATGCGCCCCTGGCGGGCCCCCGCATTGTCGGAAATCTCATTGAGCTTCATGGCGCATGTCCTTTGCGGAACGCGGGCGTCCCGCTCGCTTCTTACTAAAGGTCGCCACGTTGAGCCGGCGACGATCGGTCGGTTGGGCGGGCGAGACGCCCGCGCTCCCGTTACTTCTCTTCAACAACGCGCACGAGATGCGCGACTTTGGCGATCATCCCACGCGCGGACGGCGTGTCCGCAAGCTCGCTGACGCGACCGATGCGATTGAGTCCGAGGCCGACAAGGGTCTCGCGCTGGTCGTGGCGGCGCCTGATCGGGCTGCCGACCTGCTCGATCCTGATGGTCTTCCTGGTGGTCGAATTCGTTGTCGCCATTGGCGAACTCCGCAAACTTCGTTATTCGGTGGCAGCAGCTTCGGCATCGGTGTCGCGACGGCGCGCCTGCAGCGACGACACCTTGACGTTTCGCCGCGCCGCGACGGCGCGCGGCGAGTCCTGGCGCTTCAAGGCATCGAAGGTCGCTCGCACCATGTTGTAGGGGTTCGAGGAGCCGATGGATTTCGCCACCACGTCCTGCATGCCGAGCGTCTCGAACACCGCGCGCATCGGGCCGCCGGCGATGATGCCGGTACCCGCAGACGCGGCGCGCAAGAACACCTTGCCGGCGCCATGGCGGCCCTCCACGTCGTGATGGAGCGTGCGCCCTTCCCGAAGCGGCACCCGCACCAGGCCGCGCTTGGCCGCGTCGGTCGCCTTGCGGATCGCTTCCGGCACTTCACGCGCCTTGCCGTGACCAAAGCCGACCCGGCCCTTCTGGTCGCCGACCACGACCAGCGCCGCGAAGCCGAAGCGCCGGCCGCCCTTCACCACCTTGGCAACCCGGTTGATGTGGACAAGCTTGTCGGTGAACTCGCTGTCCTGCTCTTTCCGGTCTCGATGTTCGCGTTCACGTGCCATAACGAATATCCGCCTCTAGAATTTCAACCCGCCCTCGCGCGCAGCGTCCGCCAGGGCTTTGACGCGGCCGTGATAGAGGTAGTTGCCGCGATCGAACACCACATCCTTCACGCCGGCCGCCGCCGCGCGTTCGGCGACTCGCTTGCCCACCGCCTTGGCGGCGCCGATATCGGCTCCGGTCTTGAGGCTGGCGCGCATATCCTTTTCGAGCGACGACGCCGACGCCACCGTCGCGCCTTTGCGATCGTCGATCACCTGGGCATAGATGTGCTTCGAGGAGCGAAACACGCTGAGCCGCGGCCGTACGCCCGCGGCCGCCTTGATGGTGCGTCTCACGCGCGCCTTGCGCCGTTCGACTTGCTTGGTCGCCATGGCAATTCCCGCTTGAATCCTTCGTTACTTCTTCTTGCCTTCCTTGCGGAAGATGTATTCGCCCGAATATCTCACGCCCTTGCCCTTATATGGCTCGGGCGGCCGGAAGGCGCGGATTTCCGCCGCCACCTGGCCGACTTTCTGCTTGTCGATGCCCGTCACCACGATTTCGGTCGGCTTCGGCGCCACAATCGCGATTCCGTCCGGGATCGGATAGATCACGTCGTGGCTGTACCCGAGCGCGATCTGCAAGTTCTTCCCCTGGACTGTGGCGCGATAACCGACGCCGGTGATATCGAGCTTGCTCTCGAACCCCTTGGTGACGCCGGTGACCAGATTGGCGACGAGCGTGCGCGAGGTCCCCCACATGGCGAGGGCCCGCTTGGTGTCGGAGCGGGGATCGACCTTGATCGCGCCGTTGTCCATCTTCACCACGATTTCTTTGGGCACAACAAATTGCAGGGCGCCTTTGGGCCCCTTCATCTTCACCGTCTGGCCCTCGACGCTCGCCGTGACGCCGGAAGGGATCGGAACTGGTTTCTTGCCGATGCGTGACATGCCGGTCCCCTTAGAACACCGTACAGAGGATCTCGCCGCCCACATTGGCGTCGCGGGCGGCGTGGTCCGCCATCACGCCCTTGGGGGTCGACACGATCGCAACGCCGAGGCCGTTGTTGATGCGCGGCAGATTCTTCACCGAAGCATAGACGCGGCGCCCCGGCTTTGACACGCGCTCAATGACGCGGATGACCGGCGCGCCGTCGAAATACTTGAGCTCGATCTCGAACTCGGTGCGGCCGTCGCTGCGTTCCATCGTGGAGTAATCGCGGATATATCCTTCGCTCTTGAGCACGTCGAGCACGCTCTTGCGCAGCTTCGAGCCCGGAGTCGACACTTTCGGCTTGGTCCGGCTCTGCGCGTTGCGGATGCGGGTAATCATATCGCCGATTGGATCGTTCAGATTCATCGCCGGCAGCTCCTTACCAGCTCGACTTGACCAGCCCGGGGATCAGCCCCTTGGCGCCAAATTCCCGCATCGCGATGCGGCTCATTTTCAGTTTGCGGTAATAGCCCCGCGCGCGGCCGGTCACCTCGCAGCGGTTGCGGATGCGAACGGCCGAGCCGTTGCGCGGCAGCGCCGCAAGCTTGACGGCGGCCTCAAAGCGCTCTTCGAGCGGCTTGTTCCTGTCGCCGGCGATCGCCTTGAGCCGCGACCGCTTGCCGGCGTACTTCTTGGCAAGCCTGCGTCGCCGGTTGTTCTTCTCGATCGAACTCGTCTTCGCCATTCTTGTCTCCTTCGCGTCCGCGTCTGAGGACGTCGCCGTCCTCACTGCCGGAACGGGAAATTGAATGCCGTCAACAGCGCGCGAGCCTCGTCATCGGTGCGCGCCGTCGTGCATACGGTGATGTCCATGCCCCAGATCTCCGCCGTCTTGTCATAGTCGATCTCGGGGAAAACGATGTGCTCCTTGAGGCCGAGCGAAAAGTTGCCGCGGCCGTCGAAGCTCTTGGGGTTGAGGCCGCGGAAGTCGCGCACGCGCGGCAGCGCGATGTTGATCAGCCGATCGATGAACTCGAACATCCGGGTCTTGCGCAGCGTCACCTTACAGCCGATCGGCTGGTTCTCGCGCAGCTTGTAGGTCGAGATCGCCTTGCGGGACTTGGTGATGACGGGCCTCTGGCCGGCGATCAACGCAAGATCGACCGCCGCCGATTCGACCTTTTTGCGGTCTGCCACCGCCTCGCCGATGCCCATGTTGATGACGACCTTGTCGATCACCGGCACCTGCATGGCATTCTTGTAGCCGAATTGCTCCGTCAGCTTCTTGCGTACCACCGTGTCGAATGTCGTCTTCAGGCGCGGCGGCGGGGGCGGAGCGACGTCCTCTGCCGGCGCGGACGCCGCCTTGTCGGCCTTGGCGGGTTTCTTGCCCTTCTCGCCTTCAGGCTTTCCGGCTTCGGCTTTCTTGCCGTCAGCCTTCTTACCCTCAGCCTTGGCTGCCTTCGGCGCCTTGGCGGCTTGGGACTCGTCCTTGGCCTTGGCGGGCTTCTTGGCCTTCTTTTCTTCCTGATCAGCCATCGATCTCTACTCCCGAACGCTTGGCGACGCGCACCTTGCGGCCATCACCGCCGATCTTGAAACCGATGCGCGTCGGCTTGCCGTCCTTGGGGTCGGCGATTGCAACGTTGGACAAATGAACCGGCAACTCCTTGGAGATGATGCCGCCCTGTTGCTGGGCGCTCTGGCGCTGGTGGCGCTTGACCAGATTGACGCCGCGCACCAATGCGCGCCCGAGCGTGGGGTTTACCTCGACGACTTCGCCGGTGCGGCCCTTGTCGCGGCCGGCGAGAACGACGACCCTGTCGCCTTTGCGAATTTTCGCGGCCATCACAGCACCTCCGGCGCCAGCGAAATGATCTTCATGTGGTTCTTGGCGCGCAACTCGCGCGGCACCGGCCCGAAGATGCGGGTGCCGACCGGCTCCATCTGCGGATTGATCAACACGGCGGCATTGCGGTCAAACCGGATAATCGAGCCGTCGGCGCGGCGGATGTCCTTGCGGACCCGCACCACCACGGCCTTCATCACGTCGCCCTTCTTCACGCGGCCGCGCGGAATGGCTTCCTTCACGGACACCACGATGACATCGCCGATCGTGGCGTATTTGCGCTTCGAGCCGCCCAGCACCTTGATGCACATGACGCGCCGCGCGCCGGAATTGTCCGCCACGTCGAGGTTGGTCTGCATCTGAATCATGGGACGCCTCTTTGTTTACATTTCCGAGCGCCACCGGCGCTCTTAGGACTCGTTCCTGTATGATCGAACCCCCTCCGCCGTCATGCCCGCGCTTGTCGCGGGCATCCACGTCTTTCTGGCTGCACTTCAGCAAGCAAGGCGTGGATGGCCGGGACAAGCCCGGCCATGACTCCGGAGAAATGATTCAACATGACTCGAACCCGTTCTAACCTTCTTTCACCCGAACGCTCTCACGTCGCCTGTCCGTTGCCCTGCACCACGATCCAGCGCTTCAACTTCGAGATCGGCGCGTGCTCCTCGATCTTCACCCTGTCGCCCACCGCGCACGCATTGGTCTCGTCGTGGGCGTAGTATTTCTTGGAGCTGCGCACCGTCTTCTTCATGACCGGGTGGGTAAACCGGCGCTCCACCCGCACCACGACGGTCTTCGCTTGCTTGTTGCTCACCACTTCGCCCTGCAATACGCGCTTCGGCATCTATCGGCTCCTCAAAACTGGGCAGTTCATTTGGCGGCCGCGGCGCGCTTGCTTTGCGCAACGGTCTTGATGCGGGCGATGTCGTGGCGGACTTCGCGAACGCGCGCCGTGTTCGCAAGCTGCCCGGTCGCTCGCTGGAAGCGCAGGTTGAACTGCTCTTTCTTGAGCTTGATGAGTTCATCGTCCAGCTGGTCTGGCGTCATCGCCCTGAGGTCATCGGGTTTAAGCATCGGTCTTTGGTCCACTTACTCGGCAATGCGCTCGACAAAACGCGTCCTGATCGGAAGCTTGGCCGCGGCGAGGTCGAGCGCCTCGCGCGCGAGCGTCGTGGAAACGCCGTCGATCTCGAACAGGATGCGGCCCGGCTTGATCCGCACCACCCACAATTCCGGCGCGCCCTTGCCGGAGCCCATGCGGACCTCGAGCGGCTTCTTCGAAACCGGCACGTCCGGATAGATGCGGATCCACACCCGGCCGGCGCGCTTCATGTGGCGAGTCATGGCGCGCCGCGCCGCCTCGATCTGGCGTGCGGTCACCCGGTCCGGCTCCATCGCCTTGAGGCCGAACTGACCAAAGCTCAGCGTCGCGCCGCTGGTGGCGGCGCCTTTGATCCGGCCTTTGTGCGCCTTGCGAAACTTCGTGCGCATCGGTTGCAGCATGGCACTTCGCCTCTTTCAGACTTCGAACCTACCTTGATGCCTCAACGGTCGCGATGCGGGCGACCCTGCTCGCTCTCGGCCATGCGCTTGTCCTGCGCCATCGGATCGTGCTCCAGGATCTCGCCCTTGAAGATCCACACCTTGACGCCGCAGGTGCCATAGGTCGTGAAGGCGGTGGCGACGCCGTAATCGACGTCGGCGCGCAACGTATGCAGCGGCACCCGGCCTTCCCGATACCATTCTAGGCGGGCGATTTCGGCGCCGCCGAGCCGGCCCGAACAGTTGATGCGGATGCCCTCCGCGCCGAGCCGCATTGCCGACTGCACGGCGCGCTTCATGGCGCGGCGGAACGCGACGCGGCGTTCAAGCTGCTGGGCAATCGATTCGGCGACGAGTCTCGCGTCAAGCTCGGGCTTGCGAATCTCGATGATGTTGAGGACGACGTCGCTGTCGGTGAGTTTCGCCACCGCCTTGCGGAGCTTCTCGATGTCGGCGCCCTTCTTGCCGATGACGACGCCGGGCCGCGCCGAATGGATCGTCACGCGGCACTTCTTGTGCGGCCGCTCGATCACGATCTTGGACACCGCCGCCTGCTTGAGCTGCTTGCTCAACGCCTCGCGAATTTCCATGTCCTCGTGCAAGAGCTTGCCGTACTCGTTCTTGCCCGCATACCACCGCGAGTCCCAGGTGCGGTTGATGCCGAGACGCAGACCTGTCGGATTGACCTTCTGACCCATCGGGGGCTCCTTAGGCGCTCGCCTCGACCTGACGAACGACGATCGTCAGATGCGAGAACGGCTTGAGAATCTTGCCGGCGCGGCCGCGGCCGCGGGCGTGAAAGCGCTTGATGACGAGGCCTTTGCCGACATGGGCGCGCGCCACCACGAGATCGTCGATGTCGAGATCGTGATTGTTCTCCGCATTCGCAATGGCGGATTCCAGGCACTTGCGTACGTCCTTGGCGATGCGCTTGCGCGAGAATTCCAGATCCGCGAGAGCTGTCTGCACCTTCTTGCCGCGGATGAGCTGGGCAAGCAGGTTGAGTTTCTGCGGGCTGATGCGCAGCATGCGGGCGACGGCTTTGGCCTCGTTGTCCGCAAGGCTGCGCGGATGTGCGGTCTTGCTCATCTCATCCCTCGCTTAGGCGCCGGACGTCGACGCACGCTTGGCCTTCCTGTCGGAAGAATGGCCGTGAAACGTGCGGGTCGGTGCGAACTCGCCGAGCTTGTGGCCGACCATCTCCTCGGTCACCAGCACGGGGATGTGCTTGTGGCCGTTGTGCACCCCGAAGGTCAGCCCGACGAACTGCGGCAGGATCGTCGAGCGACGGCTCCAGGTCTTGATCACGTCGTGCCGGCCCGACGACCGCGAAGCCTCTGCCTTCTTCAGCAGGAAACCGTCGACGAACGGCCCCTTCCATACCGAGCGCGCCATCTTGCCCTCGCCTTACTTCTTCTTCCGCGCGTGGCGGCTTGAAATGATGAACTTCGTGGTTCGCTTGTTGGTCCGGGTCTTCTTGCCCTTGGTGGGGAAGCCCCAGGGCGTCACCGGGTGCCGCCCGCCCGAGCTGCGGCCCTCGCCGCCGCCGAGCGGATGATCGACCGGGTTCATCGACACGCCGCGATTGTGCGGCATGCGCCCAAGCCAGCGCTTGCGGCCCGCCTTGCCGATCGAGATGTTCATGTGGTCGGGATTCGACACCGCGCCGACCGTTCCCTTGCAGCGCCCGTGGACGAGCCGCTGCTCGCCCGAATTGAGACGCAGGATCACGTATTCCTGGTCGCGGCCGACGATCTGGGCGTACGACCCGGCCGACCGCGCGAGCTGGCCGCCCTTGCCGATCTTGAGCTCGACGTTGTGCACGATGGTGCCGACCGGCATGTTGCCGACCGGCATGGCATTGCCGGGCTTCACGTCCACGTGCTCGCCAGCGACGATCGTATCGCCCTCCCCGAGCCGCTGCGGCGCCAGAATGTAGGCGAGTTCGCCGTCCTGATACTTGATGAGCGCGATGAACCCGGTGCGGTTCGGATCGTATTCGATGCGCTCGACGCGCGCCGGCTGGTCGTGCTTGCTGCGCTTGAAGTCGACCGTGCGCAGCGCGCGCTTGTGGCCGCCGCCGCGGAAGCGCACCGTGATGCGCCCGTTGTTGTTGCGCCCTCCCGACGAGATCTTGCCGGTCGTCAACGCCTTCACAGGCTCGCCCTTGTAGAGCGCGGACCGGTCGACCAGGACCAGTTGGCGCTGGCCCGGCGTCGTCGGCTTGTAATGCTTGAGTGCCATGGTTCCTGCTTCCCGCGCTCAGAGCCCAGTCGTCACGTCGATGCGGTGTCCCTCCTCGAGGGTCACGATGGCCTTTTTCACGTCCGACAACACGCCGCGCCTGCCGCGGAAATTGCGGACCTTGCCCTTGCGAACGAGCGTATTGACGTGTTTGACCTTGACGTCGAACAGTTTCTCTACCGCCTCCTTGATCTGCGGCTTGGTGGCATGCGGCGCGACCCGGAAGATCACCTGGTTGTGCTCGGAGGCGAGCGTCGCCTTTTCGGTGATGACCGGCGACATGATGACGTCGTAGTGGCGCGGATCGTTGGTGGTCATTTCAATCGCGCCTCCAGCGCATCGAGCGCGGCCCTGGTGAGGACAAGGGTGTGTCGCCGCAGGATGTCGTAAACGTTGATGCCCTGAATCGGCAGCACGTCGATATTGGGAATATTGCGGGTGGCGAGACGAAAGCCGTTGTCGATCTCGGCGCCGTCGACGATCAGCGCATTGGCGAGGCCGAGCTTGGCGAATTGGCCCTTGAGCAACTTGGTCTTCGTCTCGGCGAGCGTGGCGTTCTCGATGATGATGATCCCGCCATCCTTGGCCTTGGCGGAGAGCGCATGCTTGAGCGCGAGGACGCGCACCTTCTTGGGCAGGTCGATCGCGTGGCTGCGCACCACCGGGCCGAATGAGCGGCCGCCGCCGCGGAACAGATTGGCACGCTGGGAGCCATGGCGGGCGCCGCCGCTGCCCTTCTGCTTGTACATCTTCTTGCCGGTACGCCATATCTCGGCGCGTCCCTTCACCTTGTGGGTGCCGGCGCGGCGCTTGGCGAGCTGCCAAACGATGCAGCGCTGGATGAGATCCTGACGCGGCTCCAGTCCGAAGATCGTGTCGGACAGGTTGACCGAGCCCTTCGCCTCGCCGTCGAGGGTCGTGATCGCGAGTTCCATGGTCACGCTCCCTGCGCCGGTGACGCTTCAGCGTCCGTCGGGGCGCCTTCCGCGGCGTCGCCCGCGATGCGGAACTTGCCGGGTTGCGGCACGTCCTTCGGCAAGGTTTTCTTGACCGCGTCGCGCACCGTGATCCAGCCGCCCTTGGCGCCCGGCACCGCGCCTTCAACCAGAATGAGGCCGCGCGCGACGTCGGTCTGCACCACCTTGAGATTGAGCGTGGTAACGCGGTCGACA
>Ga0137415_10008087_pt1 | contig 10431 bp, 4 predicted proteins | sample CZODoug3_1_1_16f_FD_183082 | JGI IMG/M metagenome (GOLD analysis project Ga0137415, IMG submission 183082) | Vadose zone soil fungal communities from Angelo Coast Range Reserve, California, USA - CZODoug3_1_1_16fungal (Hybrid Assembly) | ecosystem: Environmental > Terrestrial > Soil > Vadose... | reverse complement strand
TCCATCCTCTGGGGCCGCCAGAGTTACCGCTGGAGTGATCTCGATTTCGAAGCCAACGCAAAAGAGGGAATCGCCGTCGATTGGCCCGTTCGCTACGCGGACATTGCGCCATGGTACGACTACGTGGAAGAGTTTGCCGGCATCAGCGGCCAATCCGAAGGATTGCCGCAGCTGCCCGACGGAAAATTCCTCCCGCCGATGGAAATGACCTGCGTTGAACTGGACTTAAAGGACGCGCTGGCGAAAAACTTCGACGATCGCATGCTGACCATCGGGCGTTCGGCCGTGCTCACCCGCGTCCACAAGGGCCGCGCCGCTTGCCACTATTGTGGCGTCTGCCATCGCGGCTGCATCACCAGTTCCTATTTCAGCAGCCTTAGTTCGACACTCCCCGCCGCGCAAAAAACGGGCCGCCTTACCATGCGGCCGTACAGCGTCGTGCACAGCTTGACGTTCGATTCGAAAGCGCGCCGCGTCAGCGGTGTGCGCGTCATTGACGCGCAATCCAAGAGCGCTCTCGAATTCAAAGCGCGTGTCTTTTTTATTTGCGGCTCCACACTCGAGTCCACGCGCATGCTGCTCAATTCCGCAACTCCCGAATTTCCGAACGGCCTTGCCAACTCCAGCGGGGAACTCGGTCACAACCTCATGGACCACCACATGGGCAGCGGCGCCAGCGGCGAAATGCCCGGCCACGAAGACAAGATGCCTTTCGGGAATCGGCCCAACGGCATTTACATTCCGCGTTTTCGGAACGTGGACGCCAAGACCAAACAAAAGAATTTTGTCCGCGGTTACGGCTACCAGGGCGGCGGTAGCCGCGAGGGCTGGTCCCGCGGCATGTACAAGACGGGTCTGGGCGTGGATTTCAAAAACATGCTTCGATCGCCCGGGCCGTGGCGTATGGGAATTGGCGGTTTCGGCGAATGCTTGCCGAACCACAACAACTACGTCGAGATCGACAAGGATAAACCCGACGCCTGGGGCATCCCCACTCTGAAAATCAACTGCAGCTGGAGCGAAAATGAACTGGTGATGTCCAAGGACATCGCCATGCAGGCCGCGGAAATGCTCGCTGCGGCGGGCGCAAAAGACATTTCCGTCAATCAGGAAATTACGCCGCCGGGACTGGCGATCCACGAAATGGGCACTGCGCGGATGGGCCGCGATCCCAAGACCTCTGTCTTGAATGAACACAATCAGGCGCACGAAGCGAAAAATTTGTTTATGACCGATGGCGCTTGCATGGTGTCCTCTTCGTGCGTGAATCCGTCGCTTACGTACATGGCTTTGACGGCGCGTGCCTGCGATTTCGCGGTTTCTGAACTCAAAAAGAACAATCTGTAGGGGCGGGGCTTGCCCCGCCGTTGTAATTGCCGCATCACAACTTGCAAGGAGAATTCTTCAAGATGGCCCAGGTGATTCGTTCTCCAAAGCAGTATGACGTTTGCATTATCGGTTCCGGCGCAGGCGGAGGGATGGCCGCGAAAATTCTCACCGAGGGCGGTCTGAATTGCGTGCTCTTGGAAGCCGGGCCCAACATCAATCCGGAAAAAGATTTCAAGATGCTCATGTGGCCGTACGAAGCGCCGCATCGCGGGGCGGGCGTGGGCGGGAAGGCGAGCGAGAATTTCGGCGAGTTTCTGGCTCCGAACGGTGCGTGGAAAATTGAAGGCGAGCCGTACACTTCCGCTCCCGGCTCCCGCTTCGAGTGGTTTCGGTCGCGCGTCGTCGGCGGCCGCACCAATCACTGGGGCCGCATCGCACTCCGCTTTGCTCCCATCGACTTCAAGTCCGCAACGCGCGATGGACTTGGGGACGACTGGCCTATCACTTACGAGGATCTCGCTCCTTATTACGATAAGGTGGAGTCCTATATCGGCGTTTTCGGAACGAAAGAAAATGTTTCCAGCGCCCCCGACGGCGTCTTTCTGCCTCCTCCCAAACCGCGTTGTACCGAGTTGATGGTCAAGAAGGCCTGCGACAAGCTAAACATTATTTGCATTCCTTCGCGCCTCGCGGTGATTACACGTTCGCTCAACGGACGCGCGCCTTGCCACTATTGCGGCCAATGCGGCCGCGGCTGCATCACCGCTTCCAATTTCAGTTCGAGCCAGGTCCTGCTGCCGCCGGCGATGAAAACGGGAAAGCTGACGCTGATTACGGGCGCGATGGCGCGCGAAATTCTCGTCAGCAAAGAAGGCAAAGCAGAAGGGGTCTCCTACGTTGACAAAGCGACGCGCACGGACAAGCGCATGTACGCGCGCGCCATCGTGGTGGCCGCCAGCGCTTGTGAATCGGCGCGCTTGCTCCTGAACTCCAAATCTGTGGCATTTCCGACCGGAATCGCCAACTCTTCCGCAACAGTCGGCAGGTATCTCACGGACTCCGTGGGCAGTAGTGGTTCTGGCTTCTTCCCGCAGCTCGAAAAGATGCCACCGCACAATCACGACGGCGTTGGCGGCATGCATATGTACATGCCGTGGTGGAAGTTCGACCGCAAGAATGATTTTCCGCGCGGTTATCACATCGAATTTGGCGGGGGGCGCGAGATGCCCGGCGTCGGCATGTTCCACGGTCTTTGCCATGACGAAGAAGGCTACGGCACGAAATTGAAGCAGCGCGCCCGGGAGACATACGGCACTCATATCGGGTTCGCCGGGCGGGGCGAAATGCTTCCCAATCCGGATACCTACTGCGAGATAGATCCCGACGTTGTCGACCAGTGGGGCATTCCGGCTCTGCGCTTTCATTTCAAGTGGTCGGATTACGAATTGCTTCAGGCAAAGGACATGCAGGAGACGTTTCGCGCCATCGTCGAAACCATGGGCGGCGAGTATCGCACGAAGACTTCCATCCATGGCGACCTTCCGTTTGGAATCGAGCCGGGTGGCAAGATTATTCACGAAGTGGGCACCGCGCGCATGGGCGCCGATCCGAAAACGTCGGTGCTGAATGGCTTTTGCCAGGCGCACGATGTCAAGAACCTGTTTGTGACCGATGGCGCGTCGCTGGTCACCAACCCGGACAAGAATCCGACGCTGACGATTATGGCGCTCTCCTGGCGCGCGTCCGAATATCTGCTCGACGAAGCCAAGAAAGGCAACCTCTAACATGCGCGGCGATTACTCACCAGAGCGCTTTTGTAGGCGCATGGCTTTAGCCATGCCCTCTGCGGCAGTTGAGGGTCGGACCTTTAGGTCCGACATAAAGATTTGCAATCTGTGCGGCTTTAGCCGCTGAAGAACTGATTTCAGGGCTACCGCGCAAATTCCTTAGCCCTATTCTTTCTAAGAGGAATGAACATGCCTAACGACTCCATCTCCCGCCGCGACATCCTCCGCACCCTAGCTGTCACCGCCGCCGGCTCCGTCCTGCAAATCATCCCCGCCGAAGCCGCCGAGTACGTCCACCAAATGGTGTACAAGGAGAAGGCTGCTGCTCCGGCGGGCGCCTACACGCCAAAATATTTTTCCGCTGCACAATACGCGACGCTCCTGTTTCTGTGCGATTCCATCATCCCCAAGGATGAAAAATCCGGCGGCGCGGTGGAAGCCGGCGCGCCGGAATTTATCGATCTGCTCACCAGCGAAAATCCCGAATATCAATTGAAGCTTGGCGGCGGCCTTTTCTGGCTGGATGCTGCTTGCACGGACCGCTACGACAAAGTCTTCATGCAATGCACCCCAGAGCAGAAGAAAGAAATCCTGGACCTCATTGCCTATCGCAAAAACGCCAAGAAAGACCCCGGGCTCAGCCAGGGCGTAGCCTTCTTCGCCTTCCTCCGCAACCTCACCACCGACGGCTTCTACACCAGCAAAATCGGCATCGCCGACCTCCAATATATCGGCAACACCGCCCTCCGCGAATTCCCCGGCTGCCCTCCGCCGTACTTGTACGGCCCGCCGTCCTAGGCAGGCCGCTCTTCGTCCCGCACCCTCTCCCCCGCCGCCGGAATCCTGATTCTGTAGTTGTAGGGCCCGCCTTCCGAGGCGGGCCGCTCATTGTCTCGAGCGTTCTTCCCGATGTCATCCCGAACGCAGTGAGGGATCTGCTTTTTCTTCCGGCGGGTGGCCGACAGCCGACCCTCTAAGGTGTCTCTGGGTGCCCCATCCTTGCGGGTTGTGCAAGGGTGGGGGTTTTCTCTTCTCTGCAGTGCCAAGAGCCTCCCGATTCCGCCCAAGCAGGCATTAGTTCCTTTCTTTCTTTCGCTTCCGGTTCCCGGACATTCGCAGTTCGAGTACTACTCAGTTAGCTGTGGACAAAAATATAGCCACATGCTAGTCTATTGTGTAAACTCTCGACGACACCCGCACCGCCTGCCCCGACCCTGTCGAGGAGCCTTTCGCGGTCCCTCCAGCCTCCCCACCCCCTCAGAATTACTCTTATATAATTTCCCTATTCCTATAACCCAATTAGAATCAACACTTCTGCAAGTGTTCATTCTAGAGAACTTAAAATCCTTTGGAATGAACACTTGCAAGAAACGGGGGGAGGGGTGCCAATTATGGTTAACCAAGTGTTAGAACCAAGCCAACCTCCTTCTTCCCCTGCTCCATGCCTCCGTGTCTCTGTGCCTGCTCCGTCTTCCATGCTCCGTACGCGCTTCCAAGTTCCGTATCTTGCAACTCCTTTGTTTGCCACTCTTACGAAAACTGCCGGGTGTGCACCAACGATTCCAAATTTGGTTTGTACCCTTCTCGACTGGAAATGCAGAAAGGAAGGATCAGGCGAGACAAGCCTCGCCCCTATGCATATAGAGGATGGGGGTGTGAAAGCTGGCTAGGACTTGATCGTGTTGGAGGCAGCGTCCCAAGTGACGGCGGCTTTGCGGAAATAGGATTCGTTGGCCATGTGGCAGGCGAGGGCAGCGTTGTGGCCGAAGACAGTGTCTTCTGTGACTTGCTGATGATTGCGCACACCCTGGAAAAATCTCCAGAGGTGAGGTTTCTCAGCGTCCCAGGATTCGCCGCGAAAAGTGAATCCTTCCTTCATAGGCTCCTTGCCGGGCTTGGGATCGTGGTCCTCGTGCCATTTCTTGAAATAGGCTTCGCGCATCGCTTGCGGATAGCCGTAAGTGTAATAGCTGGGAGATTCGTCTTCGCCGGATTGCGGGAAGTAAGTGATGGTGTACTCGGTGACTTCAAGAATTCCCTTGGAACCCTGGAAGCGATAAATCTCCGGAGTATCGCAGCCAAGATTGAGGCGGAGATAAACGGGTGCGCCGCCGTAGTCGAAAAGTGTAGCGTGGACATCGGGCATGTTGCGGCCGTCAGGGAAGCGCAGGATGCCGCCGAGAGCCATAGCTTTCTTAGGAGGAGCATTCCAGCCGAGCATGAAGTTCATGCCACTGACGAGATGGACGAGGAGATCGCCGGCGAGGCCGGTGCCGTATTCCTTCCAGCAGCGCCAGCGCGCGAAAATATTGGGATTAAAGGGGACCTTGGGAACGTCGCCTTGCCAAGTGTCCCAATCGAGATTTGCGGGAGAGAGGTCGGGCGGCGGCGGATATTCCCACGCGCCGGTGGGATCGTTGCGGCCGAGCGAGCCTTCGACGAGAGTGAGGGTGCCGATGATGCCGTTGGCGAGAAGCTCTTTAGCTTTGGCGCAGATTACGGAACTGACGCGCTGAGAACCGATTTCCACGACCCGGCCGGTCTTCTGCGCGGCAGCGACCATGGCTACGCCGTCGGCGGCGGAATGGGACATGGGCTTTTCGCAGTAGATATCTTTTCCGGCGCTGACGGCGTCGACGACGACTTGCTTGTGCCAGTGATCGGGGACGGCGGCGATGAGGCAGTCGATTTCCTTGTTATCGAGGAGATCTTTGTAGCGGCGCGTGCTGGGGATTTTCTTGCCGACAATTTCCTGGGCGAGAGTATGGCGGCCGTCGTAGAGATCGCAAGCGGCGACGCATTCGACGCCGGGAAGCTGGATGGCGTCGTGGAGCAAACCGGAGCCTTGCATGCCGATGCCGATAATGCCGAAGCGCAGACGATCGCTCGGCGGGGTCGATTGCAGGGGCAAAGGAATGTGTTCAGGCTCAAGAAAAATTGTGGGCGAAGCCGCGAGCGCGCCGGCGGCTCCCGCGGTGCGATGGAGGAATTGACGGCGCGAGAGATCTTTTTTCATGGGGCAGTGCTCCTCAGAGAGATCTAGCCAAGCTAGGGCGCCCGCCGCGGCGGGCTGCGCCCCTACAAAGGAAACTCAAAACTGGAGTTTACTCAAGTAATCGTAACTGGTTTTTATGGCGTCGAATGCTGATTTGGGCTCGTCGTTCTCGACGAAGTAATGTTTGATGCCAGCTTTTTCGGAATGCGCGAAGTTGCGTTTCCAATCAATGGTGCCCTGCCCGACATCAGCGAGGCGCCCGCCAATTTTCACCGAGGAGCCGGTGGCGCCCTTGTAGGTGTCCGTGGCGTTGGGGTCCTTGATCCAGTCTTTTACGTGAACGAGCGGGAAGCGACCGGGGTGCTTATCGAAATAGGTTAGGGGGTCCTTCCCAGCGACGCTGATCCAGCAGAGATCCAGTTCCATGGCGACGAGTTTGGGATCGGTTTCGGCGAGGAGGAAGTCGTAAGGGAGTTTGCCGCCGAGGGATTCGGCCGGCTGAAATTCGAAGGAGTGATTGTGGTAGCCGAACTGGATGCCGACTTTCTTGCTGGCTTCGCCTGCTTTATTAAAAAGTTCGGCGGCGCGCTTCCAGCCGTCGGGCTCTTTGCGCTGTTTCTCGTCAATCCAGGGGCAGATGATGTAACTGTGGCCGACGATTTTGGCGGCTTCGAGAGCCTCCGGCCACTTTTTTTCGAGGACGTCGTAACCGGCATGGCAGGAAGGAGCGGCCAAGCTATTTTTGTCGAGAATAGCGCGAACGTCTTTCGGTGAACGGCCGAAGTAGCCGGCGTCGGCAGCAAAAATGCCGGCGAATTCGACTTCCTTGTAGCCGGTGGCGGCGACTTTCGCGATGCTGCCCTCGAAGTCGGTTTTCATAGCGGCGCGCACGGTGTAGAGCTGCAGGCCGACGCGGTCAATTGAATGCGCGACCGAAGAGCGGTCGACGTTACGTGCGGTGTCCACGGCCCAGGAAGGCTTAGCCACGGCTGCGAGATATGCTGCGATGGAAGTGCCGATAAATGTGCGTCGATTCATGGGCGGCATTTTACCCCTTCCGGGAGCGCAGGGAAAAGAGATTCGGTAAGAAAGGAAAGGCGGCCTTTGGGTAAACGCCGCCTTTCCGGTTCGAGTCCAGGCTAGAAATAGAACCGCAGACCGAATTGCATACGGCGCGCGAAGTGAGCACCAGTCGCGTGTAGGAAGTTGGAGCTGTCAAGATTGGCCCCGGGATTAGGTGTGTCCATTCCGATGTTCGCACCTGATCCTCCACTGCTGCCGTTACCGCTGACTTGGTTGAATTGGGTATGGTTGAAGAGGTTGAAATTCTCCCAGCGAAAATCGAAGCCGGCTTTTTCGCTTATCGGGAAGTTTTTAAAAACGCCGAAGTCGAAGTTCACGCGACCGGGGTAGGTGAGGGTGTTCCGCCCGACGTTGCCAAAGGTGAGCCCGGTCGGCAGAGCAAAAGCCGCCGGGTTGTATAGGAGGGGCCCTCGAACATCAGGGAAATTAGTTTGCGTGAGGCCAGCCTTCGGATTCCCGACCAGGTCGGGACGTGAACCTTGGCCGACACCGTTGCCCACGCCGGCGTTGTCTGAGAAGGTCGTGGCGTTAACCACGCTGAAAGGAGTGCCAGTCTGCGCAATGGTGATTCCAGAGACCTGCCAGCCACCCAGCAGTTTGTGCTCCATCCCGGCCCCCTTGAAGAACGGCAAGCCGTAAACGTAGCTGACTGACAGACTGTGGCGGAGGTCAAAACTGGAGTTGCCCCGATTGGTTCCGACGACATTGTATGCGTTGACGAATGCTGAGTCGAAGCGGTCGGAGGCGTCGTCGATAGAATGGCTGTAGCTATACGAGGCGCTCAGAGTGAGATCACCAACCGTGCGCCGCGCCGAGGCCTGCAATGCGTGATAAATCGAATTCGCAGTATCCTCCAGCCGAGTAACATTGCTCAAAGCTGGGAACACCGTGCGGATGAGATCGGGACTGCTGCCGCAGGCCACGAAAAGATTCCCAACGGCGCCTGCCGGGACGGGTGCGCCATTTCCCAAAGTGGCGTTTGGATTAGGTAATCCAGTGCTGGGATCCACGATATTTGCGCAATCGGCGCCTCCCGGGTCGATCGGTTGGCCATTGGTGAAAGGGTTTGTTCCGGTGAACGGATGAAGCTGGTTGATGTTGCGGAGGAGCGTCAAATGAGTGCCCTTGCTCCCGACGTAAGAAATGGTGGCCACGATGTGCGAAGGCAATTCCCTCTGGACGTCAAGGTGCCACTGCTGGATATAAGGCCAGATCGCCTTGTTCGGGATAGATGTGACCGAGAGCGGAAAGAGTAGACCGCCCCCGCCAATGTTGCTATAACCGGCCACATTAAACTGCGAGGAGGTAAGCACGAATGGCGCAGATCCCTCGAGCGATTCCGTATTCCCTTCATTTCCGTTGGTGTGCTCGAAGAAGATTCCGTACCCGCCGCGGATGGCCATCTTGCCATCTCCTTTGGGGTCAAATGCGAACCCAATCCGCGGCGCAGGGTTGAAGAGGTGTCCTTTCAAACACCCCGGGTTTGAAGATGCACCAACACTCGCCGACGGGAAAGATGTCAGGACGGGCGAAGGCACGGATCCACTTCCTCCTGATCCTCCGCACTGAATCATGCCGTTGAAGGGGTTGCCGCTTCCCGCAATTAAGGATCCGTTTCTCGGGTCACTTGAGTTGTTCGGGTTGATGAAAATCGCGGGGGCATTTCCGTTGGAAAACGTGCCGGGCTCAAGACTAAATGCCCGCTTGTAGCGCTCACGGTAAGTTCCAAATAGACTGAGGCGCAACCCAAGATTGAGCGTGAGACGTTTGTTGAGGCGCCAGTCGTCCTGGAAATAAGGTTCGACGATCTTGTAGCGGTTGTAGTACTTGACCTCCGAGTTCCACTGCTTGTAATTCGCGATATTGCCCAACAGCAAGTCAGCGAATGAATTTCCGGTGCTAATCGGGGAGGAAGTGTCAAAGGTCAGGATGCCCTGAACGTCAGGCGAGTTCTCTTCGTTTTTTTGAGCAAATGCCGCATAAGCACCGAACTGAAGCGTGTGAGTTCGGATGAGCCTCGTCACGTTGTCTCTGTAGGTATAGACGGGGTTGGCGTTGTTCCACGGAAAGTAGCCGGTATCTTGCCCGAACTCGCCGCCGTAAGCCACGTTGCTCTTGAGGTCAATTGATGGGAGTTTTCCCCCAAAGCCATTGTTAAAAAGAGCTCCCATCGCGAAGCCAGAGGGGAGCGGAGGATTGTTGAGGGCGGTGAGAAATATGTGGTCGGCCGTGTAGCTGGCCACGAATTCATTGAGTAGGGTCGGAGAGATGTTCGCATTCAGGCGAGCCACGAAGCTCGTACCCGGACCTACGAATTTCGTATTAATGTCCTGGAAACTGGTGGTGCCATTGCCCCACAAAGGGTTCGGCACTTCGGTTTGCCAAGAATCGTGGATGTAGCGGAAGGTCAATCTATACTTGTCGCTTATATTGTGATCAATCCGAATGAGCTGTTCCCGCCAAGTTTCAGGCAGAGAAACGGTCTGCAGGACGGCAGGGAAGCCGTTAGTCGTGGTGTTAGCGTGTGGAATAAGTGCCAGGAGTTCTTGGCCGACAGCACTAATCGGAACTGCAGCAGTGTTTGCTACGTTCGGGCAATCGACACCCGGACACAGGTCGGTGAAGTCTCCAAAGCTGGTCTGACTTCCGCCCACAATTCCGCGTTCGGCATCGGAGGGAACGTTTTGAAGGATGGTAGTGGGAGTTTTATTCCTCCTCCATTCCTGAGACCAGAAGAAAAAGGTCTTTTTCTTGTCCGAGTTGTAATGGTTGGGAATGTAAACGGGTCCGCCGATGGTATAGCCGAAATCATGCTTCTTGTAAGGCGCCTTCTTGGCGGTTGGATCTGCACCTTCTTCCCAAGACTTAGCATTAAAAAACTCGTTGCGGAGGTATTCGAATCCGCTTCCATGGAAGCTGGTGCCGCCACTCTTGGTTTCGACTTCGACAGTGCCCGAACCATTGCGGCCATACTGTGCGCCATAATTGGAAGTGAGGACCTTAAATTCGGCAACCGCCTCGACATTGGGATAGACGTTCAGTGTCGCATTGCTACCGTTGTCCATGTTATCGCCGCCGTCTAATTCCCAGTTGTTATACTCAGTCCGCCCGCCATTCATGCTGTAAGCCACGTTACCGTACACGCCCACTTGGGGATCATCCTGGCCCGTTTGGCTTACAACGCCAGGGGCCAGAGTGACGAGCTGGGTAAAGTTGCGGCCGTTCATTTCAAGCTCG
>Ga0137415_10008080_pt1 | contig 10434 bp, 10 predicted proteins | sample CZODoug3_1_1_16f_FD_183082 | JGI IMG/M metagenome (GOLD analysis project Ga0137415, IMG submission 183082) | Vadose zone soil fungal communities from Angelo Coast Range Reserve, California, USA - CZODoug3_1_1_16fungal (Hybrid Assembly) | ecosystem: Environmental > Terrestrial > Soil > Vadose... | reverse complement strand
CCGCGTGGGACCGCTCGATCGCGCGGCATCTCTTGCCCCGCGGCGCGCTGGACCTTTTTCATCCCGAGCCGCGCAGCACCCTGGAGCGCAAGCGCGCACTCGACGCCTTCCAGCCGCTCCGCGAAAAGCTCGAGCACATGCTCTCGGTCCCGGAAAACCTGGAGCTGCGCGCCCTCACAGCCATCGCGCTGTCCGCACGAGCGACGGCTCTGACGGCAGCGCGTGAGCGCGACCTCGCCGCGCGCGCCGATGAAGATCTACAGGTCTTCGTGCGTCGCCAGTCGGCTATACGGCTTCGAAATAGCGGCGAAGCTCCCATTCGGTGACCGCGCGTTCGTACTGGCGCACCTCCCATTCGCGGGTGCGCACGTAATGGTCGACGAACGGCTCTCCCAAGATGGCTCGCGCCTCGTTGGAGCGCGACAACATGTAAGTTGCATCTTTCAAGGTGCGTGGGAGAGGCGCGAACCCGGAGCCTTCGACGGAGGTGTCGCCGCGCCCATCGGGCGGTGCATCGACCGCATGCTCGATGCCCCAGAGCCCCGCACCGAGGCAAGCTGCCATAGCGATGTACGGATTCATGTCGGCAGCCGTTTGCCGATATTCGAGGCGCGTCGATTTTTCGTCGCCCGGGATAGCGCGAATGGCGCACGTGCGATTCTCGACGCCCCACGAAGCGGTGAGCGGCGCCCACACCCCGGGCACGTAGCGCTTGTAGCTGTTGATGGTCGGCGAATAGAGGGCTGTGAGCGCGGGCATATGGAGGATTTGCCCGCCCACGTACTGGCGCGCCAGCTTGCTCAGCTTCTGCGGATCCGACGGCTCGAAGAAGACATTGCTCTTGTCCGTGCGGCTCCAGAGCGATTGATGCAAATGACCACTTGCGCCGGGCAAGTCGGCATTCCATTTGGCCATGAAGGTCACCGACAACCCCCGCCGGGCGCAGAGCTGCTTCATGGCCGTCTTGAAGAGGGCGGCCTTGTCGGCCATGCGAAGCGCGGAGTCGTAGCGCAGCGCCACCTCGTAGACGCCGGGCCCCGTTTCCGTGTGCAGCCCCTCGACGGGGATATCGAACTCGTTCATGCGATCGAGGATGTCGTGCAGGAACTCCGCGTGCTGGCCTTCGCGCACCCACGAGTAGCCGAACATGCCGGGCGAGAGCGGCGACAGATTGCGAAACCCTTTTTCGTGCAGCGACTCCGGCGTTTCGCGAAAGACGAAGAACTCGTATTCGGCGGCGAAGACCGGGTCGTATCCGCGCGCCTGGGCGCGGGCGAGCACGGTCTTGAACAGCGAACGCGGACAAGCGGGGTGGGGCGAACCGTCTTCTTGGACGAAGTCGAGGAGGAACGCCGCGGTATCGGGCTCCCAGGGGATGACGCGAAAGGTGTCCACATCGACGCGCGCGTGCGCATCGGGATAGCCGGTGGACCAGCCGGTGACCTTCGCGTTGTCGTAGAGCACGTCCGCGATGTCCCAGCCGAAGATAACGTCGCAAAAGCCGAAGCCGCTCTCGAGCGCACCCCAGAACTTGTCGAGCGAGACGTATTTGCCGCGCAGGACGCCGTCGACGTCGAAACCGCCCACCTTGACCTTGCGAATGCCGCGCGTCTCGAACTCCGCCTTGAGCGTCGCTGCCTGGCGACCGCGTTCCTGAAGGTTCCCGTCTCGCATGATGCGAGGCTACCCTCCCCTCGCCGAGGTTGCGCGTGCTAAACGACCGCCCATGTCGTTCGACCCCAACGCCGCCTCCCCCGCCGATTCTGGCATCTTCGGCCTTTCCGATTCGCCCGAGGAAGCCGGGGTCGTTCTCATTCCGGTCCCGTGGGATGCAACCACGTCCTACCGCGCCGGCACACACGATGGCCCGGCTGCCATCCTCGCAGCCTCGCGCCAGGTCGACCTCTTCGACATCGAAACCGGGCGCCCATACCTCGCCAAGATTGCTCTGCTCGAGGAGAGCGCCGAGATCCGCGCATGGAATCGCGATGCGCGCGCCGATGCAGAAGCGGTGATCGCCGAAGGCGGGCGCGTGGAGCCCTGGTCGGCGCTTGCGGAAAAGCTCGCCAGGGTCAATGCGCGCAGCGAAAAGGTGAACGAGGTCGTCTACGCGACGGCGCGCGCGTGGCTCGACCGAAAGAAGATCGTGGGGCTGGTGGGCGGCGATCACTCGACCCCCTTCGGCACCCTCCGCGCGCACGCCGAAGCGTACCCGGGTCTCGGCATTCTTCACATCGATGCGCACGCGGACCTACGGCATGCCTACGAGGGCTTCCGCTATTCGCATGCGTCGATCATGGAGTGCGTGACCCGCGAGATCCCGGGCGTCTCTCGCTTGGTGCAGGTGGGTATTCGCGATTTTTGCGAAGAGGAGCACGACCGCATCGCTGCGAGCGCCGGCAAGATCCGCACTTTTTACGATGTGGAGCTCGCAGCCTCGCGCCGTCGTGGGCGGCTCGACGAGCATTTCGCACGCCTGGTCGCCGAGCTGCCCGAGGACGTGTACGTGTCCTTCGACATCGACGGCCTCGATCCCGTTCTCTGTCCGAACACCGGGACTCCAGTTCCGGGCGGCCTCTCCTTCCATGAGGCATCCGCGCTTCTCGGCGCCGTGGTCGCCGCCAACAAGCGCATCGTGGGCTTCGATCTGAACGAGGTGGCCCCTTCGCCCGATCCGCGCGACCAATGGGACGGCAACGTGGGAGCGCGTGTACTCTACAAGCTCATTGGGTGGACGCTTCTTTCACGCGGAATCGGGTCGCCATGACGAACACGTCGGTCGAAGTCATGAGCGGAAAACTTCCTGCCGATATCGCCCACGCTGTCTATGGCCGCTGATTCCCGCTTTTGGGACGGGCCCGTCCCACGGGCGCTCCGCAAGCGCAGCGCACAGGACCAAAAAAGGGCCGGATCCGCGGGATTCATGGGTGGCACGCGCGTTGCGATGTGAAGGAGCGAGTCGGCAACGACCGGCTTACCTCATTTGGGAGGGGCCGTTGAAATTTCTCGGTCCCCTCCTGCGAAAGAACACCATCATGAACATCACCATCGCGCGTTTGCTCTCCACCGTGGTTCTTCCCGTCGTTCTGGTTGCGGGGGCCGTTGGATGCCATCGAGAGGCCAAGGGCGCGTCCACCGTCGTCGAGGTGGCCGCTGCGGGAACCTTGGACTGCGATGCTCCGCTCGTTCCGAAGCATCGTTCGGATCTCGCCATCTACTCCGCTCGCTCGCAGGGCGAGTCGCAGACGAAGGTCTTCGTCCGCGGCGAAGGCGGCAGCGCGCCCCGCCTCGTGTACGTCGATCCCGAGCCCGGCGAGTTGGTTGGCGTGAGCGACGACGGTTCGCGCGGCGTCTACCGCCGCTACCTCTCGCCCGGACAGAGCGTCGACATCGCAGTCACCTTCGAGAAGAGCGAGAGCTGAGCGCGGTCGACAATCCCACGTCGCGTGCGTATACACCATGTATGTCCGATCTGTCTCGAATGGCACGCCGAATTGCCACCGAATGCCCCGGGCTCCGCTTGCGGCAAGCCTCACGGGTCGTCGCCAAGATATATGACGATGAGCTCAGGCCCACCGGCTTGCAGTTGTCGCAGCTTCCCGTGCTGGTCGCGCTGGCGCTATTTGGAGAATCGGGCGCGCCCATGAACGCGCTCGCGCGCGCGGTGGTGATGGACCGCACCACGCTCACGCGAAATGTGCGCCCGTTGGAGAAGGCTGGATTTTTGCGCGTGGCGCGCTCACCCGACGATGCCCGCGCGCGCGTGGTGCTGCTCACGCGCGCGGGCGAGCGGAAGTTGGAAGAAGCATTTCCCCTCTGGGAGAGCGGCATGAAGCGCGTGCGCGCCGCGATGGGGACCACCGCGCTCGCCGCTCTACACGAGCGCCTCGGTGACGCGATCGCGATGCGCGAGACCGCCTGAGTCGCTCGGCTGCCGTCGATTTGCGTTGAGACCTTGACCGGGCGATGAATTGAGTGCATATGCACTATTATGCAATATCTCGTTCGGATGGACATCGCGGACTCGGGTCGTGCGAAAAGCCCTCAAGAAGGTTTGACCTTCATCGAGCAGCTCGTGCTGCCCACGCTCGAACGCTGCAAGGCGCTGGCGGCAGAGGGCAAAATCGTCGCGGGTGGGCCGGTGGCAGGCACCATTGGATTGGCGCTGGTCATCGAGGCAGAGTCCATCCAAGCGCTCGACGATCTCCTCGAGGATCTCCCTCTCTGGCCTCGCATGAAGACGGTGGTCACGCCGCTCACGACGTTCGATGGCCGGGGTGCCGCCCTTCGCCCGCGTCTCGAGCGACTGCGCGGACTGCTCCAAAGCGCCCAAGCGGCGCGTTGAAGGTGGTGCCGCGTGCCCCTCGCAGACCATCCGACCGTCCTAGCCATTCGAAAAAAAAACGAGGCGGGCAACCTGCCCGCGGCTGCGCCCATCCTCGATGACGCATGGTTGCGCGAACTATGTCTCGAGCTCGGTGCGGACGACGTGGGGTTCGTTCCCTTGGAGCACCCGGCGATCGCCGAGCAGCGCGCCGAGATCGTTGCGACGTTTCCGGCGACGAAGGCGCTGGTGAGCTTCGTGGTTCGGATGAATCGCGAACCCATTCGGAACCCGGCGCGGTCCATTTCGAACGTCGAGTTCCACAAGGTGGGGCACGACGTCGATGCGACGGGTCACTCCATCGTGCGCGCCCTGGAGCGGCGTGGCATCCGCGCGCTCAACGCGACCATGGGCTTCCCCATGGAGGTCGACCGCGAGCGCTTCTGGGTCATCTCGCACAAGCCCATCGCCGTGGCTGCCGGCCTCGGTCACATGGGGCTGCACCGCAATGTGATTCATCCGCGGTTCGGTAGTTTCGTTTTGCTTGGAACGGTTCTCGTCGATCGGCCCATCTCGGCGGGCGCCGAACCGCTCGATTTCAATCCCTGCGTCGACTGCAAGCTCTGCGTGGCCGCGTGCCCGGTCGGAGCCATCGCGCCGGATGGTCATTTCGATTTCAGCGCGTGCCTCACCCACAACTATCGCGACTTCCTCGGCGGCTTCGCCGACTGGGTCGGTGAGGTCGCCGACAGCCGCAACCGGAAAGACTTCGAGCGGCGCGTGCCCGCGAACGAAACGCTCTCCGTGTGGCAGAGTCTATCCTTCGGAGCAAACTACAAGGCGGCGTATTGCCTGGCAGTCTGCCCCGCTGGCGAAGAAGTGCTCACGCCCTTTCTCGACCGGCGCGCGGACTTCATCCAGGAGATCGTGCGACCCCTGCAGAAAAAGGTGGAGCCAGTTTACGTGATCGCGAACTCCGACGCCGAGCGGCACGTGCGAAAGCGCTTCCCGCACAAGCGTCCGCGCCGCGTGCGGAGCATGGTCCGCGCGCGGAGCATCGCCGGCTTTCTCTTCGCGATGCCGCGGATCTTTCAGCGCGAAGCCTCCGAGGGGCTCGCCGCCACGTATCATTTCATCTTCACCGGGTCGGAGCCGCGCGAGGCCACGGTCGACATCCGCGACAAGACCATCGCGGTGCGCGACGGGTTGATCGGCGCCGCCGACCTCACCGTGCATGCCGACAGCGTGGGCTGGCTCAAGTTTCTCACGCGCGAGTGGGGCGTCTTGCGGCTGCTCCTCACGCGCAGATTGCGGCTTCGCGGGCGCGCTTCGCTTCTGCCCGCGTTCGGGCGCTGCTTTCCTTCGTGAGGAGGGCGGCCCCACCCCAGCCCTCCCCCGGAGGGGGAGGCGGGGGAACAGCTAGAGCGAGGCTTCGTACAAGCGGGCCAGGTCGTCGCGGGTCGTGGGGCGCGGATTCGACCGGTGGCACGCGTCTTCTGCGGCCTTGGTCGCGAGCTTCGGAATGTCCGCGGTGCTCACGCCGCGCATGGTCAGACCGCCGGGCAATCCGAGGGTCGAACGCAGCGTGCGCACGGCGTCGGCCGCGCTTTCGGCGCGTGGGTCGAGGATGATGCGAATCCGCTCCAAGCGCTCCGGAATGGCCGATTGGTTGAATTCGACCACCGCGGGCAAGCACAGGGCGTTCGCCAGCCCGTGGTGCAGCCCCTTTTCGCTCGAGAGCGGGTGCGCCAACGAATGGCATGCGCCGAGTCCTTTTTGGAACGCCACGGCGCCCATCATGGCCGCTTTCATCATCGCGCCCCGCGCCTCGAGATCGTCTCCTTTGCGCACCGCACGACCGATGTATTTTGCAACCAGCTCCAGCCCGGCGAGGGCGATGCCGTCGGCCATGGGATGGTCGCCCAGCGAGCAATAGGCTTCCAGGCAATGCGTGAGGGCGTCGAATCCGGTGGCCGCGGTGACCGGCGCCGGCATGGAGACGGTGAGCTCCGGATCCAAAAGAGCCACCTTGGCCAGCAAATGCGGGCTGAAAATAACGGTTTTTCGCCCCGTGGCGGCCAGGGTCACGACGCCTGAGCGCCCCACCTCGCTGCCCGTTCCCGCGGTGGTCGGGATGGCGATGGTCGGCGGCACATTGGTGGTGATGAAGCGATCGCCCCCAGTGGCGTCGTCGTAATCGACGAGGGGGCGTTCGTGCGTCGTTTTCAGCGCGATGAGCTTACCCGTGTCGAGCGGCGAGCCGCCGCCCACCGAAACGATGATGTCGGCGCGATGCGCGCGGTATGCTTCGACCCCGTCGGCCACATTTTTCTCGACTGGATTCGGATCGACCCCGTCGAAGACCGTCGCCGCGATGCCCGCTTTTTCGAGCACCTCGGAGGCGCGTGACACGATGCCCGCCTTGACCACGCCCGCGTCGCAGACGACCAGCGCACGCTTCGCGCCCAGCCGGTGGACGTGGTCGCCGAGCGTGGACAGCGCGCCGTTGCCGAAAACGATGGTCGTCGGAAACCCCCAAGTCACCAGATCGCTCATTCCCCCGGGCTATCATGCTTCGCGCACGCGTCGGAAGAGCGATCCGCGCGGTTCGCGATCGTGGGCAAGGTGCTGGCTCCGTTTTCGCGCGTCATCCGGTGCTGTCGCTGCCCGCCGCGAGCAGATCGTCGACCTCGCGCCACAGCTCGTCGAGGTCGAGCAGGAGCTGGCCACACCCCGGTATGTCCGACACGCACCCTTCGCTGGCGCCGACCGCGCGCACATAGCGGCCATCGCCGCCCAGCTCGAACACCTCGAGCGAGCGCAGGGCCGGATCGATGAGCCCATAAAGCTTGATCCCGAAGGCGGCGTACTCGTGCAGCTTGTGGATGCGGTCGCGGCGGGCGTCGCGCGGGTTGTGCGACACGATCTCGAAGACCAAGTCCGGCGGCTCTCGAATGAGCTCGGGGTTGCCTGCGGTCGCGGGGCTCGGCTTTCGGCCGTCCAGATAGACGGCGGCGTCAGGCTTGCGGCCGATGGTGGGCGAGACCGCGTATTTCGCGTTCGAGCCGGCGACGAAGCCTCCGCGCCGGCGCGCCCAATGGCGCAAATTGGCCAGGAGCCAACCCAGGACCAGACCGTGAAGGAAGCTCGGCATCTCCTCCGCCTCGAGGTATCCGTCGACGAATTCACCCCCCACGTCCTCATCGAGGGCGGCCCATTCTTCGATGGTCATCGGGCTGCGCGGGTTTGCCGGAGCGCCGCTTCCCATGGTGGGAATTTACCATGGTAAGCTCTGGGCCCCATGCTTCCCGAAAGAAAGCAGGTTCTCATCGTCGACGATGAGCCGAATCTGCGCAAAATCCTTTCCGCTCAGCTCTCACGGGATGGCTACGACGTCCTCACGGCGGAAGACGGCGAGCAAGGACTGCAGCTCTTGCGTGAGCACCACATCGATCTGGTGGTGACCGACCTCAAGATGCCCAAGGTCGACGGCATGACCCTCCTTCGCGAAGCGCTGCGCGAAGACCCGGACCTGCCCATCGTCATGATCACCGCGCACGGCACGGTCGATACGGCGGTCGAAGCGCTCAAGCTGGGCGCCTTCGATTACCTGACCAAGCCCTTCGACAAAGACGAAGTCCGGCAGATTGTCGCCAAGGCGCTGAAAACGCGGCAGCTCGCGGGCGAAGAAGCCTCTCCCACCGAGCCTGGCGCCGGCGCGCGTTTCGGCATCATCGGCAGCTCGCCCGGCCTCACCGAGCTTTATGCAGTGCTCGAGCGTGTCGCCGACACACCGACCACCGTGCTCATCACGGGCGAAAGCGGCACCGGCAAAGAGCTGGTCGCGCGCGCGCTGCACGACCATTCGTCGCGCACGGACAAACCGTTCATCAAGGTGAATTGCGCGGCCATCCCCAAAGAGCTCATCGAAAGCGAGCTTTTCGGCTACGAGCGCGGCGCCTTCACGGGTGCGGTGACCTCCAAGCCGGGTCGCTTCGAGCTCGCGGGCGGCGGCACCCTGTTCCTCGACGAGATCGGCGAGATCCCGGTGGAGATGCAGGTCAAACTTCTGCGCGCGCTCCAGGAGAGCGAGTTCGAACGGGTGGGGGGCATCAAGACCATCCGCGTCGACGTGCGCTTGGTGGCAGCCACGAACCGCGATCTGGAGAAGCTCATCGCGCAGGGCACCTTCCGCAAGGATCTTTTTTATCGGCTCAACGTGGTCGGCATCCGCCTTCCGGCGCTGCGCGAGCGGGCGACGGACATTCCGCTGCTGATCGAACACTTTCTCGGGAAGTTCAACGAGCGGCTCAAGAAGTCGGTGGTCGGTATCGAGCCCGATGCCATGGATTTGCTCACCGCGTACGCGTGGCCGGGCAACATCCGCGAGCTCGAAAACGTGGTCGAGCGGGCCGTGCTCTTCTCGGACGCGCCGAAGCTGCGGGTACAAGATCTGCCGCCGGAGCTCCGCGTGGGATCGCCATCGCTCTCGCCGCTCCCCATGGGCGAGGCGGATCTGCAGGCCGCGCTCTCGAGCGAAGGTGGGCTCAAGGAGCACGTGAAGGTGGCCATGAGCCGCCTCGAACGGGAGCTGGTCAGCCGCGCGCTGCTGCAGACGGGTGGCAACGTGACGCACGCGGCGCGGCTCTTGAAAATCTCGCGCAAAGGGCTGCAGCTCAAGATGAAGGAGCTCGGTCTGCGCGAAGGGGCTGCCGAGAAGGGGGACTGAGTGCGCACGGCACGCGTGCCCATCGGGATCGCGAGATGCATCGCGATCGGCTGCGGCTTGGCCGCCTGGGTCAACGCGTGCCGCAAGCACGAGGTGCCCGTGCCGGCCGACACCGGCGCGCCCCCCGCCACGTCGATCAGCGCGGCGGCATTGCCGAGCGCCTCGTCTTCGGCGGCCGCGCCGCGCCCGGGAATGACTTGGATTCCGGCGGGCGTGCTGCGCGCGGGCACGCCTCCGGACCGCATTCCGCGCGTGCCCGACGAAGAGCTCCCGGGCAGCGACATGCCTCTCGGGGGCTTCTACATCGATACGCTCCCCTATCCGAACGAGGCGGGCGCGATCCCCACTTCGAACGTGACCCGCGACGATGCGGCGCACCTTTGTGAGGCCAAAGGAAAACGCCTCTGCACCGAATTCGAATGGGAGCGCGCCTGCAAAGGCGCCGACAACTCGACGTACGAATACGGCGACAGCTACCACGCTGCGGCATGCGGAACCGGGGTGGCCGTCGAAACCGCGGCGCGCCGTCCCAGCGGCGAACGGGTCGCGTGCAAGAGCGACTTCGGCGTGATGGATATGCACGGCAGCGTGTGGGAGTGGACCGACAGCCCGTGGGCGCGCGGCGTAAACCCATCGACCTCGAACCTCGGCGTCTTGCGCGGCGGAAACGCGCTCGCGGGCGAGCTCGTGGGACGATGTGCCAACGCCATTGGCCGTCCCGCGACCTCCAAGGCGCCCATCATGGGGTTTCGCTGCTGCGCAGGAACGCGCAACCCGCAGATCAACGACGTGGTGGTCAAGCCCGGCGTACCGCTCGAGCGGATCATGAAGCCGAGCGATCTCCAGTCGTCATTCGCCGACGCAGCCACGAAAGAATTCGGCGCGCCCGCCTCGGACACATTCACCATCCGGCTGGCTTGGACGTGGCACCCGTCCGCCAACGAGGAGATCTTGATCGCCACCGGGTGCGCGACCTCCGAAAAGCCCGTCGATGCGGGTTGCGGGGTGATCATCTGGCGACCCGCGCCCGCAGCAGGTGGAAATCGCGTGTTTCTGAAGACCATTCCGTCGGGGCGGCTGGCGGCCGAGGTCGTTCTTTTCGGCGACGCCCGGCACCTGCGCATGCGCGGCTTGGACACGCGTGGCAGTTTCCTTCGGGAGATCCTATATGCGTACGGTCGGGTGGATGTGGGTCCGATGAAGCGCTGAGGACGAAGCGCTGAGGTCGTCCGATGTCGCATCATCAAGACGATGTCGTATCGCCCACGGAAGGATCCGAGAGGGGCAGTGCAGTGATACGATTCGCCATCAAAGCATCGAGGGCAGAACGAATGGCGGAGATCGTCCCCACACCAAATCGGGCGCGCTCCTTGGGGGAAAG
>Ga0137415_10008079_pt1 | contig 10434 bp, 9 predicted proteins | sample CZODoug3_1_1_16f_FD_183082 | JGI IMG/M metagenome (GOLD analysis project Ga0137415, IMG submission 183082) | Vadose zone soil fungal communities from Angelo Coast Range Reserve, California, USA - CZODoug3_1_1_16fungal (Hybrid Assembly) | ecosystem: Environmental > Terrestrial > Soil > Vadose... | reverse complement strand
CAAAACCCTCAGTTCATGATGTTCTCGGCAAACCATTTGCGCCATTCCGCGGTTTTTTCCGCGCGCAGCTTGTGGTCGATGATGATCGCCTGCTTGCTCCATTGTTCCGGCGTCGTGAAAACGCCGGGGAGCTTGGCGACCGCCGGGTCGACCTTGGCGTCGCTGACGACCGGGCTCCCCTTCTTGAGCTTGGCGATCTCCGCCTGCACCTGCGGGTCGAGCGCAATGTTGATGAACTTGTAGGCGAGGTCGGCTTTCTTGGAGCCCTTCATGATGGCGACGGTGTCGATACCGAGCACGGCGCCTTCCTTGGGGATCACCAGATCGATCGGCACGCCCTCGCCGGCCATGTAGTGCGCGTTCATCGACAGGATCACCTGCACCGGCGTCTCGCCGTTGGCGATGAGCTGCTGGCTGTTGGCGTCGTTGGTGTAGAACGCCTTGAAGCTCGGCTTGAGCTCCTTGAGCTTGGCCTGCCCTTTCTCCCAGGTGGCGGCGTCGCCGCCCGAAAGGATCGCTGCGACGGTGATGAGGTGGCTCGGGTCGAAGTCGGGCGCGGCGAGCTTGCCCTTCATCTCCGGCTTCCAGAGATCCGCCCAGCTCGTGAAGGTCGCGCCTTTGAGCAGGTCGGGCCGGTAGCCGATAGTATAGACATAGGCCCAGGTGCCGATGTGATAGGGGCTGATCTTGGCCTGATCGACCAGGTTCTTGGCGTTCGGCAGCTTGCCGAGATCGAGCTGTTCATAGAGGCCGTCATTGGCGTAGAGCCAGCCGACATGCGACGTCGTGAAGGTGATGTCGCTCTCGGGATTGCCCTTGGCGAGCTTTTCCTTGTTGAGCCGGTCGATGGTGCCGCCGGTGACGAACTCGACCGGCACGCCGGTCGCGGCGGTGAACCGCTTGCCGATGATCTCGGCCACCATGTCGCGCCAGCTGCCGCCCCACACGCTCACGACCAGCTTGTCCTGGGCCATGGCCGGCATCGGCGCCAGAAGCAGCGCCAAAGCCAGCGCCAAGCAGAGGCCCACTGCGCTGCGTGTCGCGCAAGTCCACGTCATGCTCTATCCCTCGATTTTCTCGGGCGTCTCCGCGCTATTTTCGGCCCGCGGACACGCCGAGCAACGGCCCGGCAGGGCATTATTCGTTGACCGCACGGACCTTGTCCAGCGCTGCTAGAGTGCCCGCCGAAACAGGGAGATTACAGCGATGGAATCGCGCTTGGAGCGCAACGAGGGACCGAACCAACCCGACGCGAAGATAGCCGGCAATGTCGCAGGCGCCTACCTTGCGTTGCTGGCCGATCGCGGCGTCGACTATCTGTTCGGCAATGCCGGGACCGACTTTGCGCCGCTGATCGAGGCCTATGCGCGGGCGGCGCAGACCGGCGTGGCCGTCCCGCGACCGATCCTGGCGACGCACGAGAACCTCGCGGTCGCGATGGCGCACGGCTACGGCATGTTGTCGCGGCGGATTCCAGCGGTGATGGTGCATGTCAGCGTCGGCACTGCGAACATGATCTGCGCGGCGATGAACGCGGCGCGCGAGAACGTCGGAATTCTCCTCACCGCCGGCCGCTCGCCGCTGACCGAGACCGGCTTGTCCGGCTCGCGCGACGGCTACATCCATTGGGCGCAGGAAATGTACGATCAGGCGGGCATGATCCGCGAGATCGTGAAATGGGACTACGAACTGCGAAACGCCGAGCAGTTGACGACCGTGGTCGATCGCGCGTTGGCGATTGCGGCGAGCGAGCCGCGCGGCCCCGTCTATCTGTCGTTGCCGCGTGAGGTCATCGCGGCGCCGGCCGTGGAGCCGGTGCGGCCGCCGGCGCGGCTCGCTCCAGCAGCTTCGCCCGCGCCCGATGCAGGCGCGATCGCGGCGGCGGCGCAGTTCCTTGCGCAGGCAAAGCGGCCGCTGATCGTGACCGCGAATGCCGGCAGGGACACGGCCGCCTTCGCGGCGCTCGCCGCGTTCGCCGAACGCTTCGCGATCCCGGTCGTGCAGCATCGGCCACGCTACTTCTCGCTGCCGTCATCGCATCCGATGAATCTCGGGTTCAATCCGGCGCCCCTGGTCAAGAGAGCCGATGCCATCCTGGTGCTCGAGAGCGACGTGCCGTGGATTCCAAGTCAGGTCGCGCCGCAGGCGGACTGCAAGGTCGTCCACTGCGGGCTCGATCCCTTGTTCACGCGCTACCCGATCCGCGGCTTTCCATGCGACATCGCGATCACCGGCAGCACCGTGACTGTCCTCGCCGCACTGAGTTCGGCGTTAGCGGATGGGCACGACGAGGCCGCGGCCGCGCTGCGCCGGCGCGCGATCGCGGACGAACGCGCGACGCTGATCGCCGGCTGGCAGGCGGCGCGCGATGCCGGGGCGCGCAAGGCGCCGCTCGATCCCGCCTGGGTGAGCCATTGTATCGACCGCGCCAAGGATCCGACCGCGATCGTCCTCAACGAATACACGTTGTTCCCGGAGCAGTGCAGCTTCGAGTATCCGGATCTCTATTTTGGGTCGAGCTCGGCGTCCGGGCTCGGTTGGGGCCCCGGCGCGGCGCTCGGCGCGAAGCTCGCGCGTCCGGACAGCGAGGTCGTGGCCGTGGTCGGCGACGGCGCCTACATGTTCAGCAATCCCGCCGCCGTGCATCACGCTTCGGCCTTGCACGAATTGCCCGTGCTCTTCATCGTCATGAACAATTCGATGTGGGGCGCGGTCGACCGCAGCACGCGTGCCATGTATCCCGATGGGCTGGCATCGCGCAGCAACGCGCCTCCGTTTGTCCGACTTGGAAATCTTCCGAAGTTCGAGGAGATCTGCAAGTCCGCGGGCGGCTACGGCGAGCGTGTGGAGGATCCGGCGGCGCTTCCCGGCGCGCTCGCGCGCGCCCTGGCGGCGGTCAAGAACGAGAAGCGCCAGGCGCTCCTCGACGTCATCTGCGGTCCCGGAGGAACGGCGTAGCCGGTAGGCCCTCGCGGCGATCAGCCGGGGGGCTGCCGCGACTTCAAATCGATGGTGGTCCCGAACGGGAAACTCTCCGAAGCGGAAAAGCCGCCTTCCTCATAGGCAGTTCGTGCCGCCTCGAGGAAGAAGCGCTCGAACGCGGCGGTCAACGGCCCATGCTCATCCGCGGCGCGCACTATGGCGATGGACTGGCCGAACGGCTCGGCCGCGGGCACTGCCGCAAAGGACAGTCGATCCGGATATGTCCGCGCATAGAACGCTGCGAGGTGGCTGAAAATGATGCCGCCGTCGGCCAGATTGTTCAAAACCGCATAGGGCACGTCACGATGCTGGATGCCGATGCGTCCTGGGAAGCTCAGAATTTCGCGGGCAAACAGGTTCGCGGTCGTGTCGTCACCGGCGAGCGCGGCCAGGGTCGCTCGGTACTGGGTGCGCGCGCCGGGTTCGCTCTCGCTCGCGACGACCAGCCGTTCGACGTGCGCGTTGAAGCTGCCGATATCGGTCACCGCGGCGAGGTCTTTCCGGACGAGGAGCCCGAGGCCGCGGTGACGTGCAAAAATCACCGCGCGGCTCCCGACGATCCCGGCGGCGGCGAGCTGGCGTAGCGGCCCCGCTCCGGTCATGATCAGGTTGGGAAAGATGCCATGCGCGCGCCCGACAGGTATGATGGCATTTCCTACCCGGATGCCGCCTTTCGTGAGCATGTCGACGATCATCGCCTGTGGCAGCGTGACCACGAGGATCCGGCGGGTATCCACGCGACATGCGCCGCTGCTCCTGCACCATGTGGGAAATGCGTCGAAGACGAGCGGCAGCAGGACCGGATAGTGGTTGCCTTCGGTGAAGATCGTGAGCTCGGCGCTGCCGTCGATCGGGCCGACGAAGTCGGGCAGCGCGTCGGTGAACCCATCCAGCCGCAAGAGCTGCTGATCGGGACCGAAGGCGGGCCATGCGACCGCCTGGGCCCGGGCCTCACCCGGCGCAAGAGAAACTATAAGAGAGGCTATCCAGCCTAAACCGGCAGCGATCAGCCGATGATGCAGCGTGGCAGAGCCGGTAATCATGCTCGTCACGCTCCCTGCATTGATGAGGGGGCGCTTGGCTTGCGCAGCGCACCCCGCAGGATCTTGCGCGCCGGCTCCGATCCGTCGAGCTGGCGCAGCGTGCGATGCTTGAACTTCCAGCCTTCCGGCGTGCGCACGAGCTCCCAGCGGTTCGCGGTCATGCGGTGGATGCGAAAGCCTTTGCCGCTGCCGTGGTTGGGTACGTCGACGGGTTCGCCCTGGGTCTGCGGCACCAGGATCTGCAGATATGATGTCACGATAGCGGTATCGCCGTCGATCGCCACGTGGGGAAGCCCGGTGAAATGCGCGAGGCCGGCCTTGATCGCGGCCTGGTGTCCCTCGCTCAACACGTGGCTTGCGATGGTCTCGCGTCCGCGCGGGCTCGACAGATTCTCGCCGCGGTCGAAGACGCCGTCCTCGACCCAGCTCGCTGCGATGTGGTCGCGCCCGCCGGTGTCGGCGCTCGGCGGATGGCTGGCGATGAGATTGTAGATTTCCAGCCGGTCTTCGATGGCGCGGATGCGACCTTCCAGGCTGCGATTGGCGGTCATACCTAGCTCCTCACAAATCGATTTTGTGAATCCAGATCTGTTCGTCGTCCCCGTGAAAGGCGGGGACCCATATTCCAGAGGCCGCGGTGTGTGGCATGATGGGTCCCCGCTTTCGCGGGGACGACAGTAAGGGACGCGGCCTCGGTCACCGCTTGGGGATCACTTCGCCGATTGCACTGGCGTCGTGCGCCGAGAAGAACAGCCGTCCGTCGGGGATCGCGGTGATGGCGCGGGCGCCGCAATTCTCGCCCGGGATCGCATATTCGCCGATCACCTTGCCGTCGGGCGCCATGCGGCCGATCTTGTTGGAGAAATTCTCCGTGAACCAGAGATCGCCGTCGGGCGCCACGGTGACGCCGCGCAGCGAAGCGTCCGGCGTCTTCACCGGCCATTCCGTGATGCGGCCCTGCGCATCGATGCGCCCGAGGCCGTTGGCTTTGGTCTGCACGAACCAGATGTTGCCATCGGGATGTGTGACCATGGCGCGCGGTTCCGAATTCGGCGTCGGAATTTTGTATTCCGTGACGCGGCCGTCCATGGTGATGCGGCCGATCTGGCCGGCCTCGTATTCGCTGAACCAGATGTCGCCGTCGCGCACCACCGGCGAAAGCGGCCGGCAGCCTGGGGTGAGGCCCGTGGAGAATTCCGTCACCTCGCCGCGCGGCGTGATGCGGCCGACGCGGCTTACCTGCGCTTCCGAGAACCACACGTTGCCATCGGGCCCGGCGACGATGCCGTCGGGCGCGGCGCCTCGCGTGGGCACGAGAAATTCGTCGATCTCGCCGGAGGTGGTGATGCGTCCGATCTGGTCGCTCGCGTTCTCGCAGAACCAGAGCGCGCCGTCTGCCGCGGGAATGATCCCGATCGGCTTGCTGTTCGGCGTCGGCGTGGCGAACTCGACGAAGCTGCCATTGCCGGGGTTGAGGCGCCCGATCTTCGACGCTCCACTCTCGCAGAACCAGAGGTGCCGATCGGGGCCGAACACGATGATGTAGGGTTTGCTGTCAGCCGTTGGTATCGGATGCAGCACGATTTCGACGTCAGCCATAAGTGCCTCTCCGCGATGTCGTGGGACTAGATCGAGATGCCGAACAGGCGCGCGGCATTGGAGCCGAGGATCGCGTCCTGCTCCTTCTTGCCGATCTTCTTGGCGCGGCGGACGTATTCGACCGGCTGTTTTTCGGCGAAAGGATAATCGGACGCGAGCATGACGTGGCTCGACGGCACCTTGGTTACCAGGAATTCCAGCATGTCAGGGTTGAACAGCACGGTGTCATAGAAGAAGCGCGGCAGATAGCTCGAGAACTCGCCCTTGAGATGCGGCGAGCGGCCGTAGCGATGTTCGTTGTCGTGCCGCCCGGCGTAGAACGGCAGATAGCCGCCTCCGTGCGCGATCATGATCTTCAGGTCAGGGAATTGGTCCATGATCCCTTCATAGACCAGCGACGTCAGCGCATAGGCTTCTTCCAGCGGTTGTCCGACCGTGATCATCATGCGATGGCGGGTCATGCGCTGGTCGGTGTTGCCGGCAGGGTGAATGAAGATGACAGCGCCGAGCTCCTCGGCCTTGGCCCAGAACGGCCGCAGGCGTTCATCGCCGAGCTCGACCCCGTTGATGTGCGACGAAACGATGAAGCCCCTGAGCTTGAGATCGCGCACGCCGCGCTCGAGTTCCGTCACGGAAAGCGCGACGTCGTGCAGCGGCAACGAGCCGAGCCCGACCAGCCGGTCGGGGTGCTGCGCGATCGCTTCGGCGACGCGATCATTGCCGAGGCGCTCCATCTTGATGGCTTCCTCGGGCTCCACGCCGTAGGTACATTGCTGCATGATGCTGGGGCTGATCACCTGGATGTCCACGCCGGTCGCATCCATCTCCTTGATCCGCAGCGGCAGCTCGGTCATGCGCTTGAACAGGTGCTCCGGCATCGCGTCCGCGCGGCCGCCCGCGCCCGGCCCCACGGTCTTCGAATATTGCGAGTGCTCGTAGGTGAGCTTCATCACTTCCGGCACGAGCACGTGGGCATGCACGTCGATGACGACCGGCTTCGGTGCCGGACCGCGGGAGCTCGCCTTGTTCGCCGGCTTGCGCGCGGACTTGCTCTTGCTTGCCTTCGCGCCGACTGGCCGCTTGGCCGAACGGGCCGGCTGCTTGCGTGTTTTTCTTGCTTTCACCATGGGTGAAACGTCCTCCTCAACGCGCGTGTCGACTATCGGAGAGGGCTTATAGCACGCGCATGTTCCGGAAAAGTGGCAGCCGGTTTTCCGAATAGACCATGCGCAAAATCGAAGAGTCTACGCGTGTCCCCATACCTCGCGTGCGGTCTCGACCACGAGCCGAAGCTTGGCGACCTCGCCCGCGGCATCCATAGTATTGCCGCCGATGCCGCTGGAGAACCCGCATTGCGGGCTCAGCGCCAGCTGCTCCAGGGACGTGTGCTTGGCGGCCGCGTCAATGCGGCGCCTGAGCTCGTCCTTGGATTCGAGCGTGCCGCTCTTGGTGGTCACGAGGCCGAGCACGGCGACCTTGCCCTTGGGCAGGAACCGCAGCGGCTCGAAGCCGCCGGCACGCTCGCTGTCGTATTCCAGGAAATAGCCGTCGACATCGATGGCGTTGAACAGCAGGTCGGCAATCGGCTCGTAGCCCCCTTCCGCCAGCCAGGCGCCGGCGAAATTGCCGCGGCACAGATGCATGCAGACCGCCATGTCGGACGGGCGGTTCTTGATCGTGTCGTTGAGGAGCTTGGCGTAGGTCTTGGGCAGGGTTGCCGGATCCTCGCCGATATTGGCGACCTGCTTGCGCAGGTCTTCATCGCAGAGATAGGCGAGGTTCACTTCGTCGATTTGCAAATAACGACAGCCGGCTTGCGCGAGATCGGCAATCTCCTCGCGGTAGAGCCGCGCGAGGTCGTCGTAGAACGCGGCGATATCAGGATAGGCCGCGGCATCGATCGCCTCGCGTCCGCCGCGAAAATGCATCACCGTCGGCGACGGCAGCGTGATCTTCGGCGTTGCGCGTGCGATCGATGTGAGGAACTTGAAGTCATCGACGAAAATTCCGCCTCCACCAGGTTTGCTACTATGCGGCCGCGCCAGCTTGCCGGCGACCTGCATGGTGGGCGGGCTGTGCAGGCGGTCGCCGTCGGCCGAGTGGAAGCGCACCGTGAGCTTCGACGGCATCATGCGCACATTGGCGAACTTGAGCATGAAGTCGCGGTGCCAGGACTGGCGGTTGAACTCGCCGTCGGTGACCATCTTGAGGCCGAGGTCCTCCTGCAGGCGTACCACATCGCGGATCGCCGCTTGCTGGACGCGTTGGAGCTCGCGGTGTGAAATCTCCTGCTTCTCCGCCTGCTCGCGTGCCTTGATGAGCGCGTCGGGTCGAATGAGACTGCCGACGTGATCGGCGCGGAAGGGCGGCTTGGTGCGTTCCGTCATTTTGCATTCCGTGTTTTTCTATGCGGGCAGTCGCCCACTTTGAACAATATTATCAGAAGGAGTGGATACCAGCTTTCCGTCCGGAAATGCGATAAGCACCAGAAGCTCGGGGTGTGCAATTTCCAAGCGGGCGCGGGAGGAAAAAGAAATGATCACAAGACGCAGCATTTTGTCCGCGGCCGCCGCCGTCATCGCGGCGGGATCGGTACGCGCGGACACCGGCTATCCCGACAAGGTCATCAAGATGTACGTGCCTGCGCCGGCCGGCGGACAGACCGATGTGCTGGCGCGCCTGCTCGCCCAGAAGATTCAGACCGCGGTCGGGCAGGGCGTGATCATCGACAATCGCCCTGGTGCCGGCGGCGCGTTGGGCGCGCGGACCTTGGCCGCGGCTGAGCCCGATGGCTATTCGTTGTTCTACGGCAATACCTCCACGCTCGCGGTGATTCCTGCGGTCTCCAGGAGTGCCGGCTACGATCCCATCAAGAACTTCGTCCCGATCGCCGGTGTCTCCGAGAGCTACATGATCCTGGTGGTGCACCCGTCGTTCCCGGCGAAGTCGGTGGCGGAGTTCATCGCCTGTGCCAAGGCCAATCCGGGCAAGCTCAATTTCGGGCACGCGGGCGCCGGCAATGTCACCCGCCTCACCGGCGAGATGTTCCGCTCGCTCGCCAACATCGATTTCGTCGGCGTTCCACATCGGGGCGGCGCGGAATCGATCACCGCGCTCCTGGGGCGGCAGGTCGACTTCGTGCTCGAGAGCCCCGTCGTCCTGTTGCCGCTGATCCGTGATGGACAGCTGCGTGCACTCGGCGTCACCACCGCCAGGCGGCAGCGTCCGCTGCCCGACGTTCCGACCATGGTCGAAGCCGGCGTGCCCGGTTTCGTAGCGACCCTGCTGACGGGGATCGTGGCGCCCGCGGGCACGCCGGCTCCGATCGTCGGCAAGCTCAACGGCGTGATCAACACGACGCTCGAAGCCTCCGACATGGTCGAGCTCTTGACCAAGTTCGGATCGGAGGCGCGCATCGGCACGCCGGAAGAATTCGCCACCTTCCTTGCGGGCGAGACCCGCAAGTGGACGCAGATCGCCAAAGCGGCGAACGTGTCGGTTGATTGAGGGATCGGAATCAGGAGGAGACGCAATGTTGGCAGGCGTAGCGAGCAAAGATGGCTTGGTGATGCGCGACATACCACAGCCACGGCCCAAGCCCAACGAGGTGCTGGTGAAGGTGAGGGCCGCGGGTCTCAACCGTGCCGATCTCACCACCGCGCGCGGCCTTCCCCACGGCAGCCATGGCGGCGTCGGCGCGGCGGTCGGCATCGAATGGGCGGGCGAGGTGGTCGAGACCGGTTCCGAGGTGCAAGGTCTCAAGGCCGGCGAGCGCGTAATGTGCTCCGGGAATGGCGGCTATGCCGAATACGCGGTCGGCGATTGGGGGCGTGTCCACTCCATTCCCGACGGCATGAGCTTCGAGCAGGCGGCGGTGCTGCCGGTGGCGCTCGCCACCTTGCACAATGCGCTGGTCACGGCGGGCCGCCTCAAGGCCGGCGAGAGCGCGATGATCCAGGGCGCCAGTTCCGGCGTCGGGCTGATGGGCCTGCAGATCGCCAAATTCCTTGGCGCCAAGCCGGTGATCGGCTCTGCCACCAACGACGAGCGTCGCGGCCGGCTCAAGGAATTCGGCGCCGACGTCGCTGTCGACACCCGCGATCCGGCCTGGCCCGACCAGGTGCTGGGGGCGACCGGCGGCAAGGGCGTCGACGTCGTCGTGGACATGCTTTCGGGGCCGGTGGTCACGCAGACCATGAAAGCGACGGCCATACTCGGCCGCATCGTCAATGTCGGGCGCCTCGCCGGAACCAAGGCCGAGTTCGATTTCGACCTGCATGCGCTGCGCCGCATCGACTATATCGGCGTGACATTCCGCACCCGTAGCCTTGCGGAGGTGCGCGAGATCGGCCGCAGGATGCGTGCCGATTTGTGGGACGCGGTCAAGGCCGGCAAGCTGACGCTGCCGATCGACCGCCGTTTCCCGCTCGCCGAGGCGGTAGAGGCACAGGCGCATATGCGCGCGAACAAGCATTTCGGCAAGATCGTACTGACGATGTGAGCCGCGCGCGCTGCAGGGCTACCGTGCAGCATGGCTTGTTTGCGGCGGCTCGTTTGCGGTGCTTGCACGGCCCGTGATATTGCGAGGCTCGGCGACGTCGCGATCGAGGTGCCTCACCTCGCCAAGAAGAACGAAGGGCCGACATGTCCCGAAAACTCGAGCTGAGCTTCGCCTGCGGCGACTACGAGATCATGCGCGCCCTCAAGGAAGGGATTGTGCGGCCGGAAGGCATCGAGCTCACGGTGCTGACCGATATGGGGCCTTCGCCGCGGCACTGGCGCTTCCTGCGCGGACGCGAGTTCGACATCG
>Ga0137415_10008078_pt1 | contig 10436 bp, 10 predicted proteins | sample CZODoug3_1_1_16f_FD_183082 | JGI IMG/M metagenome (GOLD analysis project Ga0137415, IMG submission 183082) | Vadose zone soil fungal communities from Angelo Coast Range Reserve, California, USA - CZODoug3_1_1_16fungal (Hybrid Assembly) | ecosystem: Environmental > Terrestrial > Soil > Vadose... | reverse complement strand
GGCGCTATGAGGGGCATACCACGCGAGCCAATCGCCAAACCTGCGACCGGCTGCGCTTTTGCACTACGCTTCGTGGTTGGGCGCCTTCCCGATCTCACCAGGTGATCGGGTTACCCCTTCAATAGCGTCTGTGCCGGTGAATCCCGGGATCGACGTGATGTTGCAGAGCCGGAAGAAGCGGTTCGTGGAACACCGGATATCGCGTAATTGCGATGCCGACACAGTTCAAGCCCGCCGTCCAAGCATCGGCCCGCCACTCACAACGTAAACCCCGAGAGAGATTAGAACGATGGCGATCCAGTCTATCGTCGTGGGCCACTCGCCGAGTATCGGAATAGCCATGAGCGCGGTCATCGCTGGGCATAGGGCGGCGAACGCCGCGCCACTTGAGGCACCGAGAATGCTGACCGCACGCCCGTAGAGCACAAGCGATATGATCGCCGTCAGCAGTCCCTGCACAATCGCCTGAAGGGCTATGTCGGTTGATGGAGCCCTGAAGATGCTAGAACCAGCAACGAACATATAGACAGGCAGATAGAACGCCAGCGCGCCGACAGCGGCGATGGCCGCGGCGTGGAGGCCATCGAGGCGCGCGCGCCGCATCGCGACCGTGTAGAATGCCCAGGCCAAAGCAGAGCCGAGAAACAGCACGTGGCCGATGTTCTGTGGACTGCCGAGGGTACCGCCCGCGTCCCATACGATCCCGACCACGCCGATCAGAATTAGGGCGAAGCCAAACCTCTTCATCGATGTGAACGCCTCTTGCAGGATGGTCGCCGCAAGGATCGCGACCATCAATGGCATCACGCCGGTAAAAAGAGCCCCCGCCTGTGCCGCAGGAGCGAAAAGCAAGCCGACATTCGCAAACAGGACTGGCGCACCGCCCCCGACCACGATCGCCGCTACTCCCAGCCACCCGAGACGTTCAAGCGCGAGCCCCTTGCGCAGCAGGTAGGGCACGAGGAGCAAGCCGGCAACGCCGAACCGGAGCGCTGCAATGTCCCACGGTGTGAGGCTGGTCCTGAGCCCGAGGCGAGCCACGACGATCCATCCGGACCAGATGCTCACCGCAGCCAAGCCGTATAGTGCACCACGTGTGTATTCGGCAGCCCTCGAGCTTGACATTGGTTAGATTGCTTTCGTCGCTTCGAGTTGCGCAGTTGATCGACGCGCAAGTCCCCTGCAGGCGCACTCAATTAATAACCTCCGTAGTTCATTTTTTGGGTTGCGATATCGAGGACACGACATGAAGCTGGAACCACTACGCCATCGTCCCAATTGCAAATCACGTCGCGCCAGACTGAAACCCGGAGTGACAAGCTAGCTTTCGAACATATACGCCACGGCGCCCGGGTCTTCGACAAGCTCCTCGCGGAAATACGCATGCAGGGTTTGGCCTGCGTGAAAGGCGATCTGGTGCCCGGTGTCCACGCGATCGCCGCGCCCTTGTTCGACCACAAGGAGCGCATCGCCGGCGTGATCGGCGTGCTGGGCCGGAGCGAGGAGCTCGACGTCGATTACCAAGGCGCCGTGGCCAAGGCGCTCCGCAGCAGCGCAACGGAAATCTCGCGTCGCCTGGGACGACCTGGGACGGGGACCTGATCGCTGTTGAACGATCGCCTCGGCGCATTGGCCGCGCCGCACGGCAACGATTGACAATAAGTCGTATGGTACGATACGGCTTTCCACACTCCTGCAAAAACGCCGTTCGACCCGGAGAGGTAACGCCATGCTCATGCGAGGCAAGGAGAAGACCGAGCGCATCCGCGACGGGCGCATGGTCTATATCGGCAGCGAGCGGGTCGCGGACGTCACCGCACATCCGGCGTTCAAGCACGGCGCGCAGACGATCGCGGCGCTCTACGACTTGAAGGCCGACCCCGACCGGCACGACCTGTTCTCTTTCGAGGAACGCGGCGAGCGCCACTCGCTCTATTGGCTGCGTTGCCGCACGCGCGAGGAGCTTTCGCGACGCATGCGATGTTGCAAGGCCATCGCCGACGCGACGTTCGGGCTGATCGGCCGGTCGCCGGACCACGTCGCGGGCATCGTCACCGGGCTCGCGATGAAGCCCGCGGTACTCGACGATCTGCACACGGGCTTCGGGCAAAATCTGCTCAAGTACTACGAATTCGCCCGCGCCAACGACATCTACCTCTCATACGCGGTGACCGCGCCGTCCGGGCTGCGCAGCAAGGAACTCTTTCCCGGCCAGCAGCGCGAGGACCCAAGCCTCAAGGTGGTGCGCGAGGACGATGCCGGCGTGGTCATCTCCGGAATGAAGATGCTGGCGACCGCCGCCGTGTTCGCGGACGAGGTCTGGGTCGGCAATCTCGCCCCGCTCGACGACAAGCGTCTCGCCGAAAGCATCACCTGCGCGGTGCCGCTCAATGCGCCGGGTCTGTCGCTGTGGGCGCGCCAACCCTATGCGCTGCACGCCGCCAACCAGGCGGACTACCCGCTCAGCTACCGATTCGACGAGACCGACAGCGTGCTGGTCTGCAACGAGGTGAAGGTGCCGTGGGAGCGCGTATTCCTGCACAACAACGGCGCCATGTCGCGCACCATCTATCTCGACACGCCGGCCAACTGCTACGCCAACCACCAGTCCAATATCCGCTTCTGGGCCAAGATGGGCCTCCTGGTCGGGCTTGCCAGCCGCGCCTGCGCGGCGAACGGCGTCGACAGGATTCCGGCCGTGCGCGAGACGCTCGGGCGGCTCGCCGCGCTCGAGGCGACGATCGGCGCGCTCGTCCACGGTCAGATCGACGCCTTCGAGAATTGGCCTGAAGGCTACGCCACGCCCAATCGCCGCATGATGTATGCGGCGCTCAACTGGTGCCAGGAGCATCACAGCGAGGTCATCGACATCCTGCGCTCGCTCATGGGCGGCGTGCCGCTGCAGATGCCGGCGAGCAGCGATATCGTCGACGATCCGCAGCTCAAGGCGCTGTTCGAGAAGTGGTGGTCGACGCCCACGCTCGGCGCCATGGAGCGGATGAAGCTCTACAAGCTCGGCTGGGATCTCACCGGCTCCGAATTCGCGGGACGCCACTCGCTCTACGAAAAGTTCTACGCCGGCAATTCGGTGATAGTGCGCAACTCCTGCGATCGCGAGGCACCGTGGGACCATTTCCACGCCATCGTCGACCGCGCGCTGGACAGTCGCGAGGGCGCGCTCGGGCTCGATGGAGCTTGAGTAAGTCCGGCCGATCAAGCCCCGAGGTTGGCGAGAAGCCTGGCGAGCAGCCGGCGCAGTTGTTGAACCTCGCTCGCGGACATGCCGCGGGTCGCGCGCTTGTTGACCTTGCCGCCGAGCGGCAGCAACTGGTCCTTCAGCCGGCGCCCCGACGGTGTCAAGGAGATGTTGACCTTGCGGCGATCCTCGGTGTTGCGGGTGCGGGTGATCAATCCGCTCGCCGCCATCGCCGCGAGGACCGGCGTCAAGGAGGCCTTCTCGACCAGCATGCGCTGCGCCAGCTCGACCTGGCTCAACCCCTCCTCTTGCCAGAGCACGCGGAGCGCCGACCACTGGCTGGTCGTGATCTCGTCCGGACCCAGCTCGATCGCCAAGGCCTTCACGAAAGCCCGATAGGCATAGCGAATTTGATAGCCGATGCTGTGCTGGGGATCGAAAAACTGCAGATCGTCGGCCGCTTCGGGGCGGCGCCGCTCCCGCTCGGATGGGGCGGCGCGAACGGGCGCGCGAACCGGCAGGCGGGCAGACATGCGTTGCGGTGGCATCGTGCGATTCTCGAGACAATGCAATTTCCTGACCTCGCCGGGCGCGAGGTCCCGACCCAGATAGCACGAACGCCGGTGTCTGGGGCAGAGCCATGCGCCGCCTTTCACGCCCGCCGTCACGCCGATAGGACGACGCCTCCCAGCGGGCGCGGCGGAATTGACCGCTTTCGTATGAAACCATACGACTACCGCAATCGTTGTGGCGCCAGCGGCCTTGCCGCGCACCGCGGCATCGCCGGCAGCGCGCTGCACCGGCTGCCCATCGAGGACCGGGACATTGCGCTCGTTCCCGTTTCCGGAAGGGAGCCCCTACCAGGACGAGATCGCCCGCGTGTTCGCCGAATTCATGCAGCGCGTCATCGCGTCCGAGAACCGGGCGGCCTGAGGTCCGCCGGCGTCATTCGCATCGCCTGCCAGACGCGCTCCGACGGATACCTTGACTGTCGACGCCGGGACGCCGACGCTCTGCGAGCGACGTGCGATCAGGTGGCGGCGCCAGCGAAGGAGGCTCCGGTGAAACACGCGCTTGGAATACTGCTTGCCGCGGCGCTCCTCGCGGGCGCTGCCGGTTCCGGCGTCGCCACGGCCAAGGACGAGACATCAGCTATGAAAGAGCTCATTGCCACCGGCAGGCTTCGGGTCGGTATCGTTTTCGCACCGGCCCTTTCGGCGTTCTTTGCCGTGAAGGATGCCGATGGCCGGCCGCACGGCGTCACGGTGGACCTCGCCAATGAGCTCGCGCAACAGCTCGGCGTTCCGGTGGAGTTCCTGGTCGTGCCCAATTCGGGCCTCGCCACCGATGCCACGCAGTCCGGCACGATCGACGTGTCCTTCATGCCGGTTGACGAGGAGCGCAAGAAGCGGGTCGACTTCGGCCCGAACTATTTCCTCATCGAAAGCACCTACATGGTGACAGGCGCTTCCGGCATCAAAACCCTCGCCGAGGTCGACCGTCCGAATGTCCGGGTTGTCGGCATCGCCAACACCACCACCATCCGCGCAGCCGGCCGCAGCTTGAAGAATACCACGATCGCGGCGGCAACCTCGGTGGACGAGGCGGTGGAGACGCTGCGGACCGGCAAGGCCGACGCGTTCGCGCTGTCGCGCGACTCGCTTCCCCCGTTCGTGGCGCAGTTGCCGGGCTCCCGCATCGTCGATGGCGGCTTCCAGCAGACCGGCATCGCGATCGCCGTGCCGAAGAACCGGCCGAACGCGCTCGCCTATGTCAGCGCGTTTCTCGAGCAGGCCAAGGCATCAGGCAGCGTCCGGCGCGCGCTCGACAAGGCGGGATTTCCCGACGACCCGGTGGCTCCGCCGGCACGGTGATACGAAGGTCCTGCGAAGAGCGTCCGGCGCAATCACATCGCCATGCGCTGGTGCAGATCGAGCATGATCCACAAGCTGCCGCCGATCATGATGAAAACGAGAATGGCGGCGAACACGATCGCCAGCAGATTCGCGCGCGCCGTGGACCTGAGATCGAGGTGCAGAAAGTAGTGCAGGTGGACCAGGACCTGGACGACGGCGGCGCCGGCGATGACGACCAGCGTCGTGAGCTTCGGCAGCGCATGGGTGGCGACCAGCGCAAACGGAATTGCGGTGAGCGCAAGCGCGAGCGCAAAGCCGGTGAGATAGGATTTCAGGTCGTGATCGGGGGCAGCGGTCGAACGATCCATCACAGGACTCCGGGAAGATATACGACCGAGAAGATGCCGATCCAGACGATGTCGAGGAAATGCCAGAACAGGCCGAGCCGCAGCAGCCGCGAGGCCACCGGCGCGGTCAGGCCCTTGGCGATGAGCTGACCCGCCATGATGAGGATCCAGGTCAGGCCGAAGCTCACGTGCAGGCCGTGGGTTCCGACCAGCGTGAAGAAGGCCGACAGGAACCCGCTGCGTGAGGGCGGCGCGCCAAGCTGCACCAGGCCATAGAACTCGCGGATTTCCAGGAACACGAATCCGAGCCCGAGCAGGAAAGTCACGGTGAGCCAGCGCAACGCCGCGACCCGGTCGTTCGATTTTGTCGCCAAGGTCGCAAAGCCGAAGGTGATGCTGCTGAACAGCAGCAGCAGCGTTTCGGCAAAGGCATTCGGCAGGCTGAACAGCGTTTTTCCGGTCGGGCCGCCGGCGGTGTTGGAGGCCATCACCGCATAGGTCGCGAACAGCAACCCAAAGATGATCGCGTCGCTCATGAGATAGAGCCAGAAGCCGAACTCCCTTTGCGCGAGGACGTCGGGTTCATCGTGCGCTTGTTGGCCGCTCGCGGCATATGCTTCGGCGCTCATGTCGCGCTTCCCGGCAGTGGCGCAGGCGAAAAGCCGCGGTCGCCGACAACCTCATGGCGGGCGGCGCGGGCCAGCGCCTGGAACCGTTCGTCCTCGATCTTTTTCACGTCGTCAGCAGAGAGGCGGTATTCGGCATCGTCATTGCAACTGCGGGCGATGATGACGGCCCACATAGCCAGGCCGCACACGATCGCCAACCACCAGATCTGCCAGACCATCGCAAAGCCGAGCACAAAGGCGACGACGCCCAGGATGACGCCGGCGCCGGTGTTCTTGGGCAGGTGGATGTCGTGATAGCGCTCCGGCCTGCGATAAGCGTCGCCGCGCGCTTTCATGTCGTAGAACGCATCGAGATCCCGCACCTGCGGGAGCACCGCAAAATTGTAGGGCGCCGGCGGCGATGACGTCAGCCATTCCAGGGTGCGCCCGTTCCATGGGTCGCCGCTGAGATCGAGCGCCTGCTGCCGCTCCCGGATGCTGACGACGAGCTGGACCACCATGCAGACGATGCCGAGGAGAACCACGACGGCACCCACCACGGCAACGACCAGGTAGGGCTGCCATTCGGCGACATTGTAGTGCTCGGTGCGGCGCGGCATGCCCATGAAGCCGAGCGCATAGAGCGGCATGAACGCCATGTAGAAGCCGATCAGCCAGCACCAGAACGAGCGCACGCCCCAGCGCTCGTTGAGCGCAAAGCCGAAGGCCTTGGGGAACCAGTACATATAGCCGGCGAAATAACCGAACAGCGCGCCGGGAATCAGCATGTTGTGGAAGTGCGCGACCAGGAACGTGGTGTTGTGCATCAGAAAGTCGGCAGGCGGGATGGCCAGCAGGACGCCGGTCATGCCGCCGATGACGAAGGTGACGATGAAGCCCAGCGTCCACAACATCGACGGGTGAAAGCGGATGCGGCCGCGATACATGGTCAGCAGCCAATCGAACACCTTCACCCCGGTCGGAACGGCGATGATCATGGTCGTGACGCCGAAGAAGGCATTGACGTTGGCGCTCGAACCCATGGTGAAGAAATGATGCAGCCAGACCGTGAACGACAGGATCGCGATCGATGCCGTCGCATAGACCATCGAGATATATCCGAACAGCCGCTTGGCCGAGAACGTCGCGACGACTTCCGAGAACACGCCGAAGGCCGGCAGGATCAGGATGTAGACTTCCGGATGGCCCCAGATCCAGAACAGGTTGGCGTAGTTCATCATGTTGCCGCCGCCGCCGCTGGTGAAGAAGTGCATGCCGAGCGTGCGGTCGAGCGCGAGCAGCGCGCACACCACGGTGAGGGCGGGAAAGGCGAAGGTCATCAGGACGCTGGTGCAGAACACCGTCCAGGTGAACATCGGCATGCGCAGCAAGGTCATGCCGGGGGCGCGACGCTTGAGGATGGTCACGACGAAATTGATCCCGGTCAGCGTCGTGCCGATGCCGCTGATCAGGATGGCCCATAGCCAGTAGTCGACGCCCACGCCGGGATTGAACTCCGCGCCCGAATAGGGCGGATAGCCGGTCCAGCCGGCGGTCGAGAACTTGCCGAGCACCAGCGAGGCCATGACCAGGCCGGCGCCCGCCGTCGTGAGCCAGAGGCTGACCGAATTCAGGAACGGAAAGGCGACGTCGCGCGTGCCGATCTGCTGGGGGACCACGATATTGATCAGCCCGGTCAGGAACGGCATCGCCATGAAGAAGATCATGATGGTGCCGTGGGAGCTGAAGATCTGATCGAAATGGCCGGGCGGCAGATAGCCGTCGGAGTTGAGCGAGATCGCCTGCTGGCTGCGCATCATGATCGCGTCGATGAAGCCGCGCATCAGCATGATCAGCGCCAGCGTCACGTACATGATGCCGATGCGCTTGTGGTCGAGGCTGGTCAGCCATTCGCTCCACAGGTAGCGCCACTGACCGAGCCAGGTGATTCCCGCAACGACCATCAGCGCGCCACCGACCGTGACCAGCGCGCCGCCCATGGCGACCCAGCTGTAGAGCGGCAGCGCATCGATGGTCAGCTTGCCGAACATGTCGAGAGCTCCGCGCTGGCTACCGGGTGACGAGATGACCGGCGTGCGCTCCGCCGTGGGTGTATTTTGCGATGATGGCGTCGAACAGGTTGGGCTCGACTGCCGAATAGTACGTGACCGGATGGGCGCGCCGCGGCGCGGTCAACGCGCGATAGGCGGCGGCGTCGAGCTTGCCCTGCGACTGCTTGACCTTCGCGACCCAGGCATCGAAGTCCGGCGCGGACACCGCGGTTGCCTTGAAGTGCTGATCGGAGAAGCCGGCCCCGCTGTATTGCACATTGCGACCGGCAAACGCGCCGGGCGCGTCGGCGAGGAGTTGCAGCCGTGTCTGCATCCCGGCCATGGCGTAGATCTGGCCCGCCAGCGCTGGGATGTAGAACGAATTCATCACCGTATCCGAGGTGAGCTTCAGGCTCACCGGCCTGCCGCTGGGAAACACCAGCTCGTTGACGGCGGCGATCTCCTGTGCGGGGTAGATGAACAGCCACTTCCAGTCCTGCGCGACCGCTTCGACCTCGAGCGGCGCAACCGCCGGATCAATCGCGCGGTACGGATCGAGCTTGTGCGTGTTGCCCCACAACACGACGCCCAGCGCGCCGACGATCAGCGCCGGAACCACCCAGATGACGACATCGATGCCGGTGGAATAGGCCCAGTCGGGCGTGTAGCGGGCGGCGCTATTCGAGGCGCGATACCGCCAGGCAAACAGGAACGTCATGATGAAGACCGGGATGACCACGATCAGCATCAGGGCGAAGGCGGTGAAGAGGAGGTCGCGCTCGGCGAGCGCAATCGGTCCTTTGGGATCGAGGACCGGAGCGTGGCGCAGGTCGCAGGCGCCGGCCATGAGCGCCGCGACGGCGGCGATCACCGCTCGGTGTAGTCGATGAGCAAAGGCCCGTTTCACGATCGCGCCCATATCGTTCGAGGCAGATCAACACGCGATGCCGAGATTTTGCACTGATCAACGACGCTTGTCTTGTCCTTCCGTTGCCCTTCCCACACATACCTGCGGCCTTGATTTCCAACTCATTGGGGCGGCCGACACATTTTTCTGCATCATCGGAACATCACTCCCAGAACGTCGGACGCGCCTGCTCCAACCGGCCGCCGAGCCGCACGGCGGCGACACGCACCGCCAGCCCGGTGGCGTCATCCGTCTCGACCGCGAGCGCCGACAACGTCGCCTCGCCCGTGGCCGGCTCGAAACGCGCGCTCGCGATCTTGCGCAGGAAGCGCGCGAGCGGCTCGTCCTTGTCCATGCCGATGATGGAATTGTAGTCGCCGGTCATGCCGACGTCGGACACGAACGCGGTGCCGTGCGGCAGGATCTGGTGGTCGGCGGTCGGCGCGTGGGTATGAGTGCCGACGACGAGACTCGCGCGGCCGTCGCAGAAATGGCCCATCGCCTGCTTCTCGCTCGTCGCCTCGGCGTGAACGTCGACGATGATCGCGTCCGCCGCCTGCTTGAGCGGGCAGGCCGCGAGCTCGCGCTCGACCGCGGCGAAGGGATCGTCGAGCGGGTCCATGAAGATGCGGCCCATGACGTTGACGACGAGCACGCGCGCGCCACTGCGCGCCTCGATGAGTGCAACGCCGCGGCCGGGCGTGCCGGCGGGAAAGTTGATCGGCCGCAGGAGCTTCGGCGCGCGCTCGATGAAGACCAGCGCCTCCTTCTGGTCCCAGGAATGATTGCCGCCGCTGACGGCGTCGGCGCCGGCGTCGACGAATTCCTGATAGATCGCCTCGGTGATGCCGAAGCCGCCGGCGGCGTTCTCGCCGTTGATCGCGACGAAATCGAGCTTCCAATCCTGCACGAGCGCGCCGAGGCGCTCGAGCAGTACGGCACGCCCGCTGCGTCCCACGATGTCGCCGATGAAGAAGATGCGCATCCGTCACACGGCCCGGCAGTCGATGACCTCGCGCTCGGTTAGCACGAGATCGAGACGGACATCGCGAGGAGTCGTCGGCACGCCCGAAATTTCCTGCGCGGCGAAGGCTACGCCGCAGGCGATGATGGCCTTGCGCGCGCGCAACGCCGCAATCGTCATGTCGTAGTAGCCGGCGCCGTAGCCGATGCGATGGCCGCGGCGGTCGAAGGCCAGAAGCGGCACCAGCAGGATGTCGGGATCGACCTGCAGGGCATCGGGCTTGGGCTCGCGGATGCCCCAGACACCGGAGGCCAGCGTCTCCCCGAACGTGAAGGCACGCATGATCAGCGGCCTGCCCTTGCCCGCGACCACCGGGAGCGCCAGCCTGGCGCCGGCGTCGGCAAGCTTGCGCAGCAGGGGTATGGGGTTGATCTCGCTCTTGAGCGGCATGAAGCCCGAGACGGTCGCGCCCGGCGACACAGCGACCGGGAACGGCCGCATGGCAAT
>Ga0137415_10008076_pt1 | contig 10437 bp, 7 predicted proteins | sample CZODoug3_1_1_16f_FD_183082 | JGI IMG/M metagenome (GOLD analysis project Ga0137415, IMG submission 183082) | Vadose zone soil fungal communities from Angelo Coast Range Reserve, California, USA - CZODoug3_1_1_16fungal (Hybrid Assembly) | ecosystem: Environmental > Terrestrial > Soil > Vadose... | reverse complement strand
GGCCGGCCGACGCCGCTCTATTTCGCGGAGAGGCTCACTGAGGCGAGCGGCGGCGCGCGGATCTATCTCAAGCGCGAAGACCTCTGCCACACCGGCGCCCACAAGATCAACAACGTGCTCGGCCAGGCGCTGCTGGCGGCGCGGATGAAGAAGCCGCGCGTGATCGCGGAGACCGGCGCCGGCCAGCACGGCGTGGCGACCGCGACGGCGGCGGCGCTGCTCGGCCTCGAGTGCGACGTGTACATGGGCGCCGAGGACGTCGAGCGCCAGGCGCTCAACGTCTTCCGCATGCGCCTCCTGGGCGCGCGCGTGATCTCGGTCGAGTCCGGCAGCCGGACGTTGAAGGACGCGATCAACGAAGCCCTGCGTGACTGGGTCACCAACGTGCGGACGACGTACTACTTGCTGGGCTCGGCGCTGGGGCCGCATCCGTACCCGATGATGGTTCGCGATCTCCACGCGGTCATCGGACGCGAGGCGCGCCGCCAGTCGCGCCGAATCCTCAAGAAGCTGCCCGACGTCCTCGTCGCGTGCGTCGGCGGAGGGTCGAACGCCATCGGGCTCTTCCATCCGTTCATCGCCGACCGCCGCGTCCGGATCATCGGCGTCGAGCCGGGCGGCGAGGGGATCTCGACCGGCCGCCACGGGGCGTCGATGAGCGCGGGCGCCGTCGGCGTGCTCCACGGGTGCATGAGCTATCTGCTCCAGAACGACGACGGACAGATCGCCACGGCGCACTCGATCTCGGCCGGCCTCGACTATCCCGGGGTCGGGCCCGAGCACGCCTACTATCGCGACACAGGCCGCTTCGAGTTCGTCTCGGCGACCGATGCCGAGGCGCTCGAGGGGTTCGAGGCGTTGACGCGGCTCGAGGGGATCATGCCCGCGCTCGAGTCGGCGCACGCCGTGGTCTACGCCATGCGTCTGGCGAAGAGCCTGCCGCGGACCAAGGCAATCGTGGTCGGCCTCTCCGGCCGCGGCGACAAGGACGTGCACGTGGTCGCCAAGGCGCTCGGGAAAGAGACCGGATGAGCCGTCTCGAAGAGACCTTCGCGCGGCTGCGCGCGCGGGGCGAACGCGCGCTCGTGCCTTACTTCACGGCCGGCGATCCGTCGCTCGCCGAAACACGGCGGCTCGTGATCGAGGCCACTCGCCGCGGCGCGGACGTCGTCGAGCTGGGGGTGCCGTTCTCGGACCCGCTCGCCGACGGGCCCGTCGTCCAGCGCGCCGGCACGCGCGCCCTCGCCGCCGGCGCGACGGTGCCGCGGGTGCTCGAGATGGTCGCGGCGCTCCGCGCCGAGATCGACGTGCCGCTCGTCTTGCTCACGTATTACAACCCCGTGCTCGCGTTCGGTCTGAAGGCGTTCGCCCGCACGGCGGTCGACGCCGGCGTCGACGGCGCGATCGTCGTGGACATGCCGCCCGAGGAGAGCGAGCCGCTCGGCGCCGAGGCGGCCACCGCCGGGCTCGACCTCGTCTACATGCTGGCGCCGACGTCGACCGCACCGCGGGTGCGCCTCATCGCGAAGAAGAGCCGCGGGTTCATCTACGTCGTGTCGCTCACCGGCGTGACCGGCGAGCGCCAGGAGCTGCCCGCCGACCTGGCGACCCAGATCGGTATGCTGAGGGGCGTGACGACGACGCCGGTCTGCGTCGGCTTCGGCATCAGCACGCCGGCGCAGGTGGCCGCGGTGGGACGCATTGCCGACGGCGCGATCGTGGGGTCGGCCATCGTGCGCCTCGTCGAAGCGCGCGCGGGCTCGTCGAGCCTCGTCGACGACGTGGGCAAGTTCATCGCCGAGCTCAAGGCACCGCTCCGCGAGCCTCTCCCGACGTCTCCTATCCGGACGAGGAGGTAGGTCACGGTGGCCTGGTTCAAGCGGAAAGAGGAGTCGACCGGAAGCAAGGTCATCATCGCCGAGGGCCTGTGGATCAAGTGCGACTCCTGCAAGGAGATCATCTACCGCGCCGAGGTGGAGCGGGGCGGGCGCGTCTGCCCGAAGTGCCACTATCCATTCCGGATCTCCGCGCGCGAGCGGATCGCCCAGCTTGCCGACGCCGGCTCGTTCGAAGAGCGCGAGACCAGCCTCGCCACGACTGATCCGCTGAGCTTCAAGGACACGAAGAAGTATCGCGAGCGTGTCCGCGCCGCCGCCCAGAAGACCTCGACCGACGAGGCCGTCATCTGCGGCATCGCGTCGATCGGCGGGCAGTCGACCGTGCTCGCGGTCTTCGAGTTCGGCTTCCTCGGCGGCAGCATGGGCTCGGTCGTCGGCGAGAAGCTCGCGCGCTCGATCGAGCTCGCCATCGACAAGCATCTGCCGGTCGTCATCGTCTCGGCGTCCGGCGGTGCCCGGATGCAGGAGGGCATCCTCTCGCTGATGCAGATGGCCAAGACCTCCGCCGCGCTCGAACGGCTCGCCGCCGCGGGGTTGCCGTACATCTCGCTCCTCACCGATCCCACGACCGGCGGCGTCACCGCGAGCTTCGCGATGCTCGGCGACGTGATCATGGCCGAGCCGCGCGCGTTGATCGGGTTTGCCGGACCGCGGGTCATCGCCGAGACGATTCGCCAGCCACTGCCCGAGGGATTCCAGCGCTCGGAGTTCCTGCTCGCGCACGGACAGCTCGACATGATCGTCGAGCGGCGCGATCTCAAGGAGACGCTCCGCCGCGTTCTCGCGTTCTTCGCCGCAGAGCCGCCCCGATCGGGCTAATCCTCGTGACGTACGCCGAAGCCGTCGCCCGGCTGCAGGCACTCCGGGGTGGCGAGCATGCGGGAATGCGGCAGGGGCTCGAGCGGATCGAAGGGCTCCTCGATGCGCTCGGCCGCCCCGAGCAGCGTTACCGGCTGGTCCAGGTCGGCGGCACGAACGGCAAGGGCTCGGTGTCGGCGATGCTCGCCGCGATCCTGAGATCCGCCGGCCATCGAGTCGGCCTGTACACCTCGCCGCATCTCGTCTCGTTCCGCGAGCGCATCCGCGTCGACGGCGAGCCCATTTCCGAGGACGGGGTGGTCGACGGGGTGGAGGCGCTCGGCACGCTCGTCGCGCGTTTCGACGCGACGACGTTCGAGGCGACGACGGCGCTGGCACTCGACCACTTTGCGCGCGAAGCGGTCGACGTCGCGGTGCTCGAGGTCGGCCTGGGCGGCCGCCTCGATGCGACGACGGTGGGGACGCCGGACGTCGCCGTGATCGCGCGGATCGACCTCGACCACCAGGCGGTCCTGGGCTCGACCCTCGCGGCGATCACGGCCGAGAAGGCGGCGATCATCCGCGGAGGCGTCGCGGTCTGCGCGGCACAAGATCCGGAGGCCGAGCGCGTGATCGTGGCGCGCGCCGCCGCGGTCGGCGTACCACTCCTGCTCGAGGGGCGCGACCTGTCGGTCTCGGTGGCGCGCCGCGGACCCGACGGCCAGCAGCTGGACTGTGCGGGGCCGGGCTGGTCGCTGGCCGGTCTCGAGCTCGCCATGCCCGGCAGCTTTCAGCCGTCGAATGCCCTCCTCGCGGTCACCGCGGCGCGCGCGCTGGGCGCCGGTGACGCCGCGATTCGGGCCGGGCTCGCGCGCGCCTGGTGGCCGGGACGCTTTCAGGTCCTCCGGCGCGCGCGCGGCTTCCTCGTGCTGGACGGCGCGCACAATCCAGCCGGTGCCCGCGCCCTCGCGGTCTCGTTGCGCGACGTCTTCGGCCAGACCCGTGTCACGTTCGTCCTGGGCGTTCTCGCCGACAAGGACGCCGCCGGCATCGTCGCCGCGCTCGCGCCCCTCGCGGATCGGTTCGTCCTGGTCGCGCCCGCGAGCTCGCGCGCCGCGGCGCCCGAGGCCCTGCGCCCGCTCGTGCCCGCGGCGGCTCGCGTCGAGATCGCCAAGTCGCCGGTGGAGGCGCTCGAGGTCGCCGGGCGAGCCGCGACGACCCCGGTCGTCTGCGTCGCCGGCTCGCTGTTCTTGATCGGGGACGTGCTCCGCCATCTCGCCGGGAGCGATAAACCTTGCTCGCTCGAAAAGGGGGCTGATAGCATGAGGCTTCCTTTCTGACGGGGGCGTTCCCGACATCAATGACGCGAGCCCGAGCTTCGATCCTCTTCCTGCTGCTCCTGAGCGTCGGCCCTTTCGTGTCCCCGCAGCTCGCCCGGGCTCAGAGCCAGCGGAGCGTCCCGACGGCCGGCGGCGAAGTTTCGGTCGTGGCGGATCGTTTCGAGCAGATCGGGCCAGACAACCTGCTCGTGGCGACCGGCAACGTCGAGGTGACCCGGGGCACCGCGCGCCTTCTCGCCGATCGCGTCGAGATCAATCGCGAGACCGGTGACGCCGTGGCGACGGGGCGAGTGATCTTCTATGACGGCGATGACCGGCTCACCGGACAGCGCATCGAGTACAACATCAAGACCGGCACGGGCGTCGTCTACGAGGGTGAGGTGCACGCCGCGCCCTATTACCGTCTCGCCGGCGATCGCCTGGACCGCCTGGGGGAGAGCGTCTACCGAGTCCGGCGCGGCATGTTCACGACCTGCGAGGACGATCCCCCGACGTGGTCGTTCCACCTGGGTTCCGGCACAGCCGACCTGGAGGATTTCGTCTACGGCACGAACGTCTCCTTCTGGGTCAAGTCCATGCCGATCATCCCCTACTTCCCCGCCTTCGCCGCCGCCATCCGGCGCGAACGGCAGTCGGGTTTTCTCGCCCCGCTGGCGGGGACCTCGGTCAAGAAGGGATTTTTCGCAGAGATCCCGTTCTTCTGGGCGATCTCGGACAGCCAGGACGCCACCGTGACCCTCGATGCCTACCAGAAGCGTGGCTTCGGGGGAGCGGTGGAGTATCGCTACATTTTCTCGGAAAACCTGAGAGGCAAGCTCGACGGGTTCTTCGTCGACGAGGTGTACAACAACGGCGATCTGCGAGGCTTCGGGAGCGTCAAGCACGACTGGCAGATCGGGCCGGGGCTGTCGCTGCGCGCCAACCTCAACGCGGTGTCCGACGACCTCGTCCTTCGGGACTACGAGTCGTCACTCGCGCAGCGCGCCGCCCAGCGCGCGGAGTCGAACCTCTTCCTCACGAAGTCGTGGACGAGCTGGAGTTTCGTGAGTCGGGTGTACTGGTACCAGGACCTCACGAACCCGCGTCCGGTCGAGCTGCAGCGGGTGCCCGAGCTCACGCTCACCGGCATCCGGCAGCAGCTCCCGGGGCTCCCGGGGTTTCTCTATCAGGTCGACACGAGTCTCGTGAATTTCATTCGCGACGCCGGCTCCGAGGGGGCTCGCTTCGATCTCCATCCGCTCGTATCGCGACCGATCCCGCTGGCCGGTTACGCGACGGTCACGCCATTCGTGGGGGGGCGCCTCACCGCCTACAGCACGACCGTCACCGGAAGTCACACACCGGTGGCAGGAGGGTCCGCGGTCGAGGACACCAACGGCGAGCCGATCGTTCGCGAATTGCTCGAGTTCGGAAGCGACGTCGAGAGCCGGGTCTCGCGCGTGTACGAGCTCGGCGGGTGGGGAGGCCTCCAGCGGTTGCTCCACACGATCGAGCCGCGCGTGCACTACATCAAGATCATCGGGAACAACTTCCACAACTTGCCGCTCTGGACCGCCCAGACCGACCAGATCCCCGAGGCGAACTGGTTCGAGTATTCCTTGACGAACCGGTTCCGCGGCCGCACGGTCGGCGCCGAGAACGCGGAGGCGGCGCGCCTCGACCTCGTCACCCTGGTGTTGGCCAGCGGCTACGATCTCGCGAGAGATCAGCTGGGCAACGTCGCCGGCGACATCACGATCCAGCCGAGTCAGATGCTGAGGTTTCACGGCGACGCGAGTTACAACGTGGTCGGTGACGGGCTCCAGGCGTACTCGACCGACGTGACCGTCGACATCCCTCGAGTCACCGCGACCGTCGGAACGCGTTACCTCCGTCGGCCGTCGGTCGTCGTTCCGTACTTCATCCAGATCGCGAACACCTTCAACGGTGGCGACGGGCCCCCGTCGAACCAGGCCAACCACTTTCTCCAGGGCGCCGCCTCGGTGGAGCTCTGGCGCAACCTGGTCGCGCACGCCAAGACGAACTGGGACATCCGAACGACCAGCGTCGTCGAGAACCGCTTCGGCGTCGACCTCAAGTTCGACTGCTGGGCGCTCACCGTCGAATACATCAGAAGGAATCCTGATCTTCCCGGCAAGAACCCAGACAACGAGTTCCGCTTCTCGCTGAGCTTGCTCGGACTCGGCAACGTCGCGAGCACCAGGATCGGCGCGGGGGCGATGGACTCCGAACCGAGGTTCAAATGATTCCCTTCATCGATCTGACCCGCCAGCACGCGGCGCTCCGGGCCGAATTGCTCGCCGTCGCCACGCGCGTGCTCGACTCGAGCCAATTCGTGCTGGGCGCCGAGGGCAAGGCGCTCGAGCAGGAGCTGGCGGCCCTCTGCGGCGTCCGCTGGGCGCTCGGCGTCGCCTCCGGCACGGACGCGCTGCGCCTGGCCATGACGGCGCTTGGCGTCGGCCCGGGCGACGAGGTCATCACGCCGGCGTTCTCGTTCGTCGCCTCCGCGTCGACGATCGTGATGGCCGGCGCCACGCCGGTCTTCGTCGACATCGATCCGGCGACGTACACGCTCGACCTCGCGGCGACCGAGCGCGCCATCACGTCGCGGACGCGCGCGATCATCCCGGTCCATCTCTACGGCCAGCCGGCGCCCATGGACCGCGTCCTCGAGCTGGCCCGCGCCCACCGTCTGGCCGTGATCGAGGATGCGGCCCAGGCCGTCGGGGGGGCGTGGGCCGAGCAGCCCGTCGGGGCCTGGGGCGACGCCGCGTGCCTGTCGTTCTATCCGACCAAGAACCTCGGGGCGTGCGGCGACGCCGGGATGGTGGTGACCGGGCGCCAGGACGTGGCCGAGCGCATCGCGAAGCTCCGGCACCACGGGGACAGCGGCCGCTACGAGCACGTCGAGCTCGGCTACTGCAGCCGGCTCGACGAGCTGCAGGCGGCATTCCTGCGGGTGAAGCTCCGGCGCCTGGCGGAATGGACGGCGGCGCGCCGCCGGATCGCGGGCCTCTACGAAAAGGGGCTCACGGGCGTGGGGCTCGAGCTGCCGACCGAGGCGGCGAAGGCGCGTCACGTGTACCATCTCTTCACGGTGCGACATCCTCAGCGCGACGCGCTCGCCAAGCTCCTGACCGACGACGGGATCTCGACCGCGGTCTACTATCCGCGCTCGGTCCCGGATCAGCCCATGTTCGGCGGCGGCGCCGAGCAGCGCTGGCCCGAGGCCTGGCGCGCCTCGCGAGAGGTCCTGTCCTTGCCATGCTTCGCCGAGCTCTCCGACGACGAGGTCGAGCGCGTGGTCGCCGGCGTGCGCCGCGCGTGCGAGCGCCTGTGACCTCGACGGCCGAAACGCTCAAGCAGCGGCTTTCCACGAGCCCGACCGTGGGACTCATCGGGCTCGGCTACGTCGGGCTGCCGCTCGCGGTCGCCTTCGCCGAATCGGGAGCGAACGTGATCGGCATCGACCTCGATTCGCGCCGCGTCGCCGCCGTCCGCGCCGGCACCAGCTTCATCGAGGACGTCCCGACCGAGCCTCTGGCGCGTCTGGTACGGGCCGGACGCCTCAGCGCTCACGACGACTTCGGGGCGTTGAAGGACGCGGACGCGATCGTCATCTGCGTCCCGACGCCGCTGGGCAAGTCGAAGGAGCCGGACATCTCGTTCATCGTCGCGGCCGCGGACGCCGTGGCGGCCATCATCAGGCCGGGCCAGCTGGTGGTGCTCGAGTCGACGACGTATCCCGGCACCACGCAGGAAGTGCTGGCGCCCCGCTTCCAGGCGAAGGGGGTCGTCGTCGGACGCGACGTGTTCCTCGCGTTCTCGCCGGAGCGGATCGACCCGGGCAACAAACGCTGGACGCTCCGCGATATTCCCAAGGTCGTCGGCGGCGTGACCGACGCGTGCCGCGAGCTCGCGACGGCGCTCTACGCCCGCGTGGCGCCCCAGGTCGTGCCGGTCTCGGGCACGGAAACGGCCGAGATGGTGAAGCTCTTCGAGAACACCTTCCGCTCCGTCAACATCGCGCTGGTCAACGAGTTCGCCATCATGTGTCGGCGGTTGGGCCTCTCGGTGTGGGAGGTCATCGCCGCCGCGTCGACGAAGCCGTTCGGCTTCATGCCCTTCTATCCGGGCCCCGGCCTGGGCGGCCACTGCCTGCCGTCGGATCCGCACTATCTCTCGTGGAAGGTGCGGCTCGAGGGCTACGAGCCGCGCTTCATCACGTTCGCCGACGAGATCAACCGGCGGATGCCCGCGTACGTCGTGCAGATGGCGGCCGACGCGCTCAACGACCGGAGCCGGGCCCTGCGCGGCGCGCGCATCCTGGTGCTGGGCGTCGCCTACAAGGCCGGCGTCGCCGACGTGCGCGACTCGCCGGCGCTCGAGATCATCGAGGGGCTCCTCGCCAAGGGTGCGGTCGTCGACTACCACGACCCGTACGTGGCTTCCGTGATGATCGGCACGCAGACGATCAAGTCGGTCCAGTGGCAAGCCGCGGCGCTCGCGTCACGTGACGTCGTCCTCATCCTGACGGCCCACGCCAGCTACGACTGGCCCACCATCGTCCGCGAGTCCCCGCTCGTCATCGACACGCGCAACGCCACCGGCCCTCTCCCGCCGGCTCCCCACGTCATCCGCCTCTAAGGTGCTAGGCCCGATGGAGCGCCACGTCGTGGCGGCGTCGAGCTGCTCCACGCTCTGCTCGGGTGACGCGTGGTCCTCTCGACCCCTCCCGCTCGTGCCCGGCGCCCCCGACTCCCCGCGGGCGCGAGCGTAACGATGCTCAAAGCGATCGTGGTCTCGATGCGCCCGCGCCAGTGGGTCAAGAACTTGTTCGTCTTCGCCGGCCTGATCTTCTCGCAGCGCCTCTTCACGGCCAGCGCCTGGACGGCGCTGGCCGGGTTCGCGATCTTCTGCGCGCTGTCCGGCGCGATCTATCTCATCAACGACGTCGCCGACCGTGAGCGCGACCGCCTCGACCCGCGCAAGCGCGCGCGCCCGGTCGCCGCCGGCCGTCTGCCGGTCGGGGTCGCCGTCGCGGCGGCCCTCGTCCTCATCGTCGGAGGGCTCGTATCCGCCGCGATCCTCTCGCGTGCGTTTCTGATCACCGCGCTCGCCTACGTCGTCCTGCTCATCGCTTACTCGGCGTGGCTCAAGCACATCGTCATCGTCGACGCGCTCGTCGTCGCCGGCGGCTTCGTGCTGCGCGCGGTCGCGGGCGCGGTCGTCATCGACGTCGAGATGTCAGGCTGGCTCCTGATCTGCACGATCTTGTTGGCGCTGTTCCTGGCTCTCGGCAAGCGGCGCTACGAATACGTGGCGCTGGAGCAGGACGCGGCGCGCCACCGCCCGATCCTCGCCGAGTACAGCCCCGCATTGCTGGATCAGATGATCGCCGTCGTGACCGCGTCGACCGTGACGGCCTACGCGCTCTACACGATGTCGCCGGAGACCGTGGGGAAGTTCCACACCCGTCTCTTGCCGGCGACCCTCCCGTTCGTGCTCTACGGGATCTTCCGGTACCTCTACCTGTTGTACCAGCGACGGCTCGGCGGCAACCCGTCGGAGCTTCTGCTCAGCGACCGCGCGCTCCTGATCAATACGGTCGGCTGGATCTGCGCGGTTCTGCTGATCATTTACGGCGCGCGGCTAGAGTAAGATAGCTTCATCATGCCTAGCGCGGTCGCGCTCCTTCGCACACGCCCGGAGACCGTCGTCGAGGACTACGGGCGCCTGATGCGCCTGGTGAAGTACGACGCGATCCTGCCCAGGGACCAGGATCTGATCCTCAAGCTCAACCTCTCGTGGACCAAGTACTTTCCGGCGTGCTCGAGCCAGCCCTGGCAGGTCGACGGGGTTCTGCAGGCCCTCGCCGCCGACGGCTACGACCGTCAGCGGATCTTCCCTGTCGAGAACAAGACGGTCGTCACCAACCCGATCGCCGGCTGTCGCAACAACAAGTGGCGGCCGGTGCTCGAGCGGCACGGCGTGCCGTTCGTCCCGCTGCCGGACGTCGAGTGGACCGTCTATAAGTTCCAGTCGCCACTGCTGCGGCTGAACGCGATCTTCCCCGAGGGCATCGAGATTCCGAAGATGTACGTCGGCAAGAATATCCTTCATACGCCCACGGTGAAGGTCCACGGCCACTCGACAACGACCGGCGCGATCAAGAACGCGTTCGGCGGCCTCCTGAAAGAGGTGCGCCACTACGCGCACGAGTTCATGCACGAGGTCCTCGTCGACCTCATGTACATGCAGCGCGAATTGCATCCCGCAGTCTTCGCGGTGATGGACGGCACCGTGATGGGTGACGGCGCCGGACCGCGCACGATGGTGCCGCGGGTCGGAAACCTGATCCTCGCCTCGGCGGACCAGGTCGCGATCGACGCGATCGCCGC
>Ga0137415_10008075_pt1 | contig 10437 bp, 7 predicted proteins | sample CZODoug3_1_1_16f_FD_183082 | JGI IMG/M metagenome (GOLD analysis project Ga0137415, IMG submission 183082) | Vadose zone soil fungal communities from Angelo Coast Range Reserve, California, USA - CZODoug3_1_1_16fungal (Hybrid Assembly) | ecosystem: Environmental > Terrestrial > Soil > Vadose... | reverse complement strand
GCCTGCTTGACGTATTTGCCGATCCGCTCATAGTCCTCGTGCACGAACTTACCGAATTCCTCGGGGCTCACGCCTGAAGGGCTGACACCAAGGGCGTCGAAGCGCTCACGCACGTCGGGAAGCTTGAGTGCTCGCGCAATCTCGGCGTGAAGCCTACGGACAATAACGTCCGGCGTGCGTGCCGGCACCCAGATCCCGAACCAACCGGTGATATTGAAGTCCCCAAAGCCCTCCTCCATAAGCGTGGGTACATTCGGCAAACCCGGCTCGCGTGTCGCTCCCGTCTGGGCGAGCACGCGCAGCCTTCCGGAGTTGACGTAGGGCATCACCGACACGGTAGCCGGAAACATCAATTGCACCTGCCCGGACAGCAAATCGTTGAAAGCCGGACCTGCGCCCTTATAAGGCACATGTACGAGCTTCACCCCCGCGATCGCGCTGAATAGCTCGCCGGCCAGTTGCAATGCGCTGCCGTTGCCAGACGAGGAAAAGCTGATCTGCCCGGGCTTCTGCTTTGCCAGCGCAATCAGGTCCTTCACCGAGCTGACGCCCAACGACGGATGCGAGACGAGCACGAGCCCCGAGGGGGCGGCCACCATCGTCACCGGAGCCAGATCGCGCATCAGGTCGTAGGGAAGCTTGCTGTACACGTGGGCATTGATCGTCGTCGAGCCGGTATTGATGAGCATCGTGTAACCGTCAGGCGTGGCTTTGGCGACAAGATCCGTTCCGATGATTCCGTTTGCACCCGATCGGTTGTCCACGATGACCGGAGTGCCCAAGGACTCCGAGAGCTTCTGGGTAATCAGGCGCCCCAAAACGTCCGCAGGCCCGCCCGCCGGGAACGGTACGACGAGCTTGATCGGTCTCGTCGGATACGATTGCGCGAACGCGCCGATGCCCCACAATCCAGAGGTCAGTAATGTGCTGACCGCCAACACCGCGTGCACGAACCGGTATGCGGCTTCCTTGAGCGACCCCTCGGTGTTCGGCATGTTGCCTCCGCGAGCGATGCTGTATGGCGAGAGTATGCCCCAAGAAAAGGGTAACGGACCCCAGGGCGGGAAGGCGACGCCGCCGTGCTTATCCTAGCGTAGGCCAAGCGTGTATCCGCGATCGGACTTTGGCGCACACCGCGCACGCAGCCTAGAATGCAGCGGCCGACGCATCGCGCTGCGTCCATTCACTCGGGAGGAAAACCGTGAACCGTATCGTGCTTGCTGCCGTAGGCCTGCTCAGCCTCATCGTGTACGCCGCGTGCGGCGCGGAAAACCTGCCGCCAGGCGTTACCCTCGTCAAACCGGAACAAATGAAATGGGTGAAATCCACGAGCGGCCGCGAAAACGCCTACCTGCTCGGGCATCCGAACAAGCCGGGACCCTATCTATACCTAGTCAAATGGCCGCCCAACAACAAGGCGCTCGCGCACAAGCATCCCGACAACCGCTACGGCATGGTCGTCTCGGGGATCCATTACATCGGCTACGGCGATAAGTTCGACGAGAAGAAACTTCACGCCCATCCGGCCGGCACGTTTTTCACCGAGCCCGCGAATACCTCGCACTTCGGGATGACCAAAGGGGAAGGGACGGTCCTTTACTTCTACGCCATCGGGCCCAGCGGCAACACGCCGCTCGAGAAGGAAGACTCAGCAAAGAGATAGTCCGACACAGCCGATCGGCCGTCCCTACCAATCGCCCAGTATCGACGCGCTCGCCGTCGGTGCGATCAGATGTTCGCCCAGCCTCCTGCGGCTCGTCTCGAGCGTGAATGTCAGCTTTTCGCTGCGGATTCAATGAATCGATGCAACACAGCGATGATACCGCTCGGCTGGAGTTTCGAAGGCTAGAGTCTTTCTCGGACGTTCGTTGAGCCGGCGTGCCACCGCATTTAGCCGGGCTTGCGAGTAGACCGACAGGTCGGTCCCTTTGGGGAAGTACTGCCGCAGGAGTCCATTCGTGTTCTCGTTGGTGCCGCGCTGCCACGGATTCTGCGGATCACAGAAATAGACTTTGATGTCGGTCGCTAGCGTGAAGCGCTTGTGATCGGCCATCTCCTTGCCGCGATCCCAAGTAAGCGATTGGTACAGCTCCTGCGGCAGCTTGCGAGCGTGCTTGATCAGCGCATCGATAACCGTCTCGCTGTCCTTGCCGTCGACCTTTACCAACATCACGTAACGCGTCTGACGTTCGACGAGTGTTGCGATCTGACTGTTCTTGCTCCCAAACAATAGGTCGCCTTCCCAGTGGCCCGGCACGGCGCGGTCTTCCGCAGTTGCCGGCCGCTGGCTAATCGATACCGTATCGGTGATCCGGCCAAGATCATGATCCTTCAGACTGTGATGCCGGGACCGGCGCATCACCCGCGTGCGCCGCAGGTGCTCCAGCAGTTCCTTCTTCAGGGCACCGCGGGACTGGATGAAGAGGCTGCGGTAGATCGTCTCGTGTGACACCTGGCAGCTCGCATCGTCGGGATAGGTGCGCTTCAACCACCCGGCGATCTGCTCCGGCGACCACTCCAGCTGGAGCTTTTCTGCAACGAGGTGTGCCAGCGTCCGATTCCCGGCCAGTCTACAGACCTTGGGGCGATGCGCCCCGATCCCACGCAGCCTGGTCCGCCAGGCTGGCCCGGTAGCCTGCACGTCCCCCATTGCGCTTGATCTCGCGGCTGACGGTCGAAGGTGCACGGTCCAGATAAGCCGCAATCGAGCGGACCGACTGACCCGAGACCACAGCACGCGATATCTCTTCGCGCTCCGCCAACGTCAGGGCTAATCGAGAACGACGTCGCTGAGCCGGACGGATCCCGCTCGCCGCCAGAATCCCCTGTATCGACGGGTGGTGCCGATCAAACAGCTGGGCAATTTGATGGAGCGAATCGCCCTTCTGCCACCGGTCCCACATCAAAGCCTTCTGGCTCTCCGTGTAGCGGATCCGAGTTCTGTACTGCATCTGCAACACCCCCACTGTTTGCTAGTAGTGTGTTGCATCGACTCATTGAATCCACAACCCTAAGCGGACATTCGCGCCACCTGTTGACCCCGAGCCTTGGTTCGAGCCCTGGTCGGGGCGGTCACCCTTAGATCAAGCACCGGGGCCGAAGAAGCGATTGCCAACAGACGGCTTCGATGGTCCCACCCTTACGTGGTTGACCTCACGCTTCCTGGTGGCCGATGCGGACATCCCTGTCACCGTCGTCGTGCTCGTCGCCGTGATCATCAAGATCCTCGTCGTGACGCGGGTCGGCCGGAGCGAGGCCCTTGCTCGCGAGCCAGTTCACGATCCCATCCACACCTTGGGGCGCCGAGCGGTGCCAAAAGCTGTCGTGTCCCGCATTGGGCTGAATCAGCGTCGTGGTATCGGCGTTTTGCTGGAAGAAAGCGATCTGCGCATTCTGAGACGCGGCGGTCGGAAGCGCATCGTGATCCGAGATCAAGAGCAGCAGTGGCGTCGACCCCATCAAATGCTGGCCGATGCGAGTCAGCGTTGCGGGGCGAATAGCAGAAGTGATATCGCCGACCGGCGTCAGCACGCGGTTCTGATTGGCGCAGTTCGTGTTGTAGACCTCCGCGTCGGCACCAGGCTGGTAGAACACCCTCAGACAGTCGTCGGAGATCCCAGAGGGGCCGGGGCCAAAGAAGTGGACGTACCCCAGACCGGCTGCGACCTGCGGATTCACGACCCGCGTGAAGAGTTCCTGTGCCGCTAGAGCATTGGGCGGCCCCGCCGAATTGAACACGATCACCGCGGCGATGTCATGGTAGCGCGTTGCATAGTTCATGACCTGTACACCGCCGGCGCTGTGGCCGCCTATGATGACGGTCGGCATTCCGAAGGGCGCCTGGGTCCCCGTCGGACAGGCAGCGGCCGGGTGATCATCGTCGTCTGATACCCTCGCCCGCATGAACGTGCCGGTCCGGATTTGAGTGATGACCTGGTTCATCATGAACACTGATTGGATTTGAGGAAGCGTCCGGGGGTCTCCGGCGTAGACGCTCTCGCCAAACCCGAGCCGGTCGTACGTGATCACCACGTACCCCGCGCTAGCAAGCAGACGCGCGACCCGCGGCGACTCCTCGCCGGCGGCGCCGCCATCCCACACGCCGCGATTCGAGGCGACGCCGTGGTTGAGCAGGATCACCTTGCTCGCAGAGTTATAGCGCCCGCGATGAAACAGTGTTCCCGTCACCGAGGACGAGTTCACGTCGGTTCCGTTCCTGACCGAGAAGCAAACGAGGCTTCTCTGGATGCCGTCGGAATCGCTGTGGTCGTCCTCTCCTTCCAGCGCAGATTCGCTTACTCCGACCCCTTGTGCTTTCGGAAGGTAAGGACCGCCGTCGGCATAACCGAGGAAGAAGGAAAGAGCACCGAGAGCTACCGCCTTGGGGATGAGCGAATTCACTTTGCACTCCATGGTTGACTCCTTTCATCTGACTTTTGGAGTCTCCGAGCCGACCGCTGCTATTCGAGCCCGCGCACGCCGGCACCGATCATCCTGTGGACGCGTCCGGCGGTTTTGTCGCCTCCGCCTTCTTCTCTCACACCGTCCCTGATTCCAAACATCTCGCATTCGCGCCCACTCTTGCGCAAGCCCACAACGACGGTCAATGGAAAATGGCTTCTTTCTACGTGGAATGTTCCTTCCCTGTTATCCCCTTGGATATGAGGCGGATGCGAGTGGAACTGCCCCCAAGCTCGGCCAAGTCTGAATCAAGACTTTTTGGGGTTATATAATGATGGCGCTTAAAACAAGCAGCTTTCCATGGAACAGAAAACGAGCCTCGGGCGACCGATTCGATTCGGGACTTTCGAGGTTGATCCGCGAGCGGGCGAACTGCGCAAGCAAGGAGTCAAGGTCAAGCTTCAGGAACAACCCCTTCAGGTGCTGGCCATGTTGTTGGAGTACCCCCGAGAGGTAATCACGCGGGAGGAATTGAAGCAGCGACTTTGGCCCGCCGATACTTTCGTCGATTTCGAAAACGGCCTGAACAAAGCAATCAACAAGCTGCGGGAAGCGCTGGGAGATTCGGCTGAAAATGCGCGCTTTGTGGAGACTTTGCCGCGGCACGGCTACCGGTTCATCGCGCCCGTAGAGACAGTGGTTCCTGGTATAGGAGGCCGCACGCCTTCCGTAACTGCGGCGCCAAGCAGCACGACAGTGGCAGGGCCGCCTGTCTTGATGGAGCCGAGGGCGGCTGTGTCCAGCCCCGGCCTGCCGGAGATGGAAAGAGAGCGGACGCAAAGAACCGGCGTACGTTCCTTGCTCGCGGCAGTAGGGGTGGGCGCAGGAATATTGCTGGCACTGCTCTTCGGCCTGAATGTGGCTGGGTTACGGGAGCGGCTGCTGAGCAGGATCGCTGCCCAGCCCATTCAGTCTGTCGCCGTGCTGCCACTCGAGAACCTTTCGGGCGATCCCCAGCAGGAGTATTTCGCCGACGGAATGACCGAGGAGCTAACTACCGAACTGGGGAAAATCAGCGGGTTAAGGGTGATTTCCCGGACCTCGGCGAGGCACTACAAGGGTACGCACAAGACCCTGCCCGAGATCGCGCGGGAATTGAATGTGGACGCGGTGGTGGAAGGAGCGGTGCTGCGCTCGGGAGACCGACTGCGGATCACGGCGCAATTGATCCAGGCGGCCACGGACCGCCACCTGTGGTCGGAGACCTACGAGCGCGACCTGCGAGACGTGCTGGTTCTGCAGGACGAAGTAGCCCGAGCCATCGCGAAGGCAGTCAAAATCAAGCTGTCGCCCCAGGAGCAGACTCGACTAGCCAGGGCCCGCCCGGTTAACCCCGAAGCGTACGAAGCCTATCTCAAGGGCCTTTATGAAAGTAAGGAGTGGACCGAAGAAGGTACGAAAAAAGGTATCGTGTATTTTGAACAAGCCATTCATAAAGACCCAACTTACGCGGAAGCGTGGGCCGGATTGGCTTGGGCTTACGCTCGCTCGGGCAATTTCAATTGGTCGCCCAGGCAGATGGCATATCTAAAAGCCAAGCAGGCGGCTCTAAGAGCGCTACAGCTTGACGAAACACTTACCCAAGCCCACACGTCACTGGCTTTTCTTGATGCGCGGGAGTGGGCCTGGGCCGCCGCGATGAAGGAGATTCAGCGCGCCATCGCACTCGACCCGAACGACGCTGAGGCTCACCAAAGGTACGGCTATCACCTGATATACATGGGGCGGGTAGACGAATCCATCCCGGAGATGAAACGTGCGCTCGAGCTCGATCCCCTCGCGGGGAACAAGCACAACTCTTTGGGTGCCGCATTGTTCCTCGCCGGTCGTTACGATGAAGCCCTCGAACAGTTCCGTCAGACGCCTGACCCGGATGCAAATTCTGACGTGCGTCATCGCCGGATGGCTGCGATATACGAGCGCAGGGGAATGGAGAAAGAAGCCCTGGCCGAATTGCTCACCGCGCTCAGACTGGGCGGTAAGAAAGAGCTTGCCGGTTTGGTTGAGCAAAAGTATCTCGCGTCAGGCTATGCAGAGGCCAAGAAGACCTATCTGCGAGGCGATATCAGGGAGTTACATCGGAATGTGAAGTACGGACATCTTCCGGCGTTCTTCATTGCCTGTGACTACGCCTTGCTCGGGGAAAAGGACAAAGCATTTGGGTGGCTAGAGAAAGCCTTTAGGGAGCGTGATCCGACTCTGACCCACCTCAAAACGGAGCACAGCCTTGAATCTGTTCGCTCCGACTCCCGGTTCCAGGACCTCCTGCGCCGCATGGGCCTACCGCCATATCAACAAGCGACGAACTATTGATATCAAAACCACGCAACTTCAGAATCCGAGCTCAAGGGCGCACTGCGAGTCTTCAGGCTTTCTCCCCAATGTGCAGGGCCGCGACTGCGGTAGCGCGGATCGCTGGCTATGGGATGCCAGCACATGGACGCTCTTACCTTGACCTCCCCTCAGGACGAATGCTTCTTCTGACCTCCGAAAACGAGCTGGTGCGAGCTGTGCACATCGTCATAGATGGTCCGGGTTTCCTCAGTAGTGTCTAAACGCTCGCGCTCTGGATAGCGTTCTGCTGCATCTTCTTCGGTCAGCTTGTAGCGCGTCAGATACCGTTTCCCCGTGATCGGGTCTTTGACGCGGTACTGATGGACCTTAACTGTCTTCATTTGCTATGAGCGGACGCAACGGCGGTACGACGTTGCACGTCGGCTTGCAGCCGATGGTTGAACCTCGGTAAGCAAAATCGGTCTTCTCGCTGGATGCAAACATCTATGGGTAGATGGGGCGGTGTGCGGGCACATATCTAGCCGTATATGGGCGACAGGAAGTTTTGAGCAGCGCACGTCGCGGCGCGGGGCCTTAACCCTTTTCGTGGGCGCCTACGTTTATAGGCGTGGGAGATATCCATCCCGCCATGAACAAGGAGAAATGCCATGCAGCCCAGGAAGCTCTATGCCGCGGTCGCCGCGGCGCTAGCGACGTGCCCGCTCGCCCATGCCGCGGTGGAGGAGATGCCGAGCACGCTGAAGGACCAGCAGTCGGTGGCCATCACAATCTATAACGAGAACCTGGCGCTGGTGAAGGACACCCGCCGCGTGACGCTGGAGGCGGGGCCGAACCGCCTTGCGCTGCGCGAGGTGAGCGGCCGCATGCGGCCCGAGACGGCGCAGCTGCGCAGCCTGTCGCAGCCCGGGGCGCTCACCCTGATCGAGCAGAACTTCGACTTCGACCTGCTCACCCCCGCCAAGCTGCTGGAAAAATACGTCGGGCGGACGGTGCGCGTGGTGAAGACCCATCCCACCACCGGCGCCGAGTCGGTCGAGACCGCGACGGTGCTGGCGGCGAGCAACGGCGTCGTATTGAGGATCGGCGATCGCATCGAGACCGGCTTGCCCGGGCGCATCGTCTACGACGGCGTCCCCGCCAACCTGCGCGACCGGCCGACGCTGGTGACCGAGCTGCTGAGCGCGCGCGCCGGCGCGCAGACGCTCGAGCTCTCCTACCTGTCCGGCGGGCTGTCGTGGAAAGCCGATTACGTCGCCGAGCTCAACGGCGCGGACAGCGCGCTGGATCTCAACGGCTGGGTGACGCTCACCAACACGAGCGGCACCGCCTACCCGAACGCCAAGCTGCAGCTCGTGGCGGGCGACGTCAACCGCGTGCGCGACGAATTGAGGCAGGCGGCAGGGATGGCGAGATTGGCGAAAGCCGAGGCACCGGCGAGCAACATGCAACAGGAGTCGCTGTTCGAGTACCACCTTTACACCCTGCAGCGCCCGACCACCATCGCCGATAACCAGACGAAGCAAGTCGCCCTGCTCAGCGCGGGCGGCGTGCCGGTAGTGAAGGAGCTCGTGCTTCAGGGCAGCGACTATTACTACCGCTCGAGCGTCGGCGGCATCGGGCAGAAGATGAAGGTCGGGGTGTTCGTGCAGTTCGAAAACCGAGAGTCGTCGCGCCTCGGCATGCCCATGCCGAAAGGCGTGGTGCGCGTCTACAAGAAGGACAGCTCGGGCAACGCCCAGTTCGTCGGCGAGGATGCGATCGACCACACGCCGAAGAACGAGAACGTGCGCCTGAAGCTCGGCGAGGCGTTCGACGTCACCGCCGACAAGAAGCAGACCGATTTCCGCCGCCGCGAGCCGGGCAACAAGGCGAGCTACGTCTTCGAGAGCGCCTACGAGATCGTGCTGCGCAACGCGAAGAAGGAGCCGGCGACGGTGGTCGTGCGCGAGCCGGTGCCGGGCGACTGGACCATGCTCGAGGAATCGAGCCGCCACGCGAAGGTCGCGGCCGGGACCGCCGAGTGGCGCGTTGCAGTACCAGCCGAGGGCAGCGCAACCCTGCGCTACCGGGTGCTGGTGCGCTACTAGAAAAACAGGGACAGACCACGTTTTTCATGAAAAACGTGGTCTGTCCCTGATTAGCCTTCCACTGGAAGCACGCGCACCCGATATTCATGAGAGAGCTTTCTTTTGAGCACCGGGTCCTCGAGTTCCATCGTGAAGCGCGCCCCGCCGCGGATTCCATCTTTCGCCGCCAGGGTGCCGCAGAACATCGCGTAACCAGGTTTCAAAGGATAGCGACTCATCAGATCCTCGGGAGAGCGGATGGCGGTGACCGGGCCCTCCTGGTAGAGCTTGCCGTCGGTCCAGGAGCGCAGCATCAGGCGCTCCCAGTGCGGCTTGACCTCGTCGTAGCGCCACGATTCACGCGACACGGGCTTGGCGCAGAGCTGCTTGGAGAGCGATACACCGATGGTTTCCGCTTTGCGGTCCGTGTGGTCCGAACCCAGGGCCACGCGCAATTCACTTCCCTGAAGAAGAACGAACTCGACTTCGCCGCTGGTATCGGGACCGGAGACCTGAATCGCGCTTTCATGCGTAAAGAGATTCGCTGAAACGCGGTAGAAGATCGGCGTCGTCTTCGGCGGCTTGACGCCGAGCTCCTCGAGCTCGCGGATGTGCTTGCGCAGCGACTGCTCGTCGCGGCCGGTCCAGCCGGCGATGACAAGTTCTCTGACTTCCACTACGCAGCCTTGCGGACGCTATTGATTTCAGGAATATCGTAGCCGGCCATCAGGTCGTCGACCACTTTGTGGAACTGCGCCCACGGCGCCTCACGGAAGCTGTGGTTGCGCACGATGAACGAGGCGCCGGCGTAGAACTTCTCGTACTGCTGGTGCCGCCCGGCGAACTCCGAGCCGATCAGGTCCCACGCCAGCTTGTAGAGCTTCATGCGCTCCACCGCGGCGAGCTGCGGCGTCTGCCAGTACGTTTCGAACTGCTGCCTCAGGACAGGGTCGTGCATCACCGTGATGTCGGCCGGCATCTGGAAGATGCCGCCGCCGCACAGCTCGCGCAGCGCGTCGATGATCTGCGAGTGGCTCTCGGTGCACCAGTTGAGCGCCGCGTACATGTAGCGCCGGTTGAAGGTCTTGAAGCCTTCCGGCCAGTCCTCGGCGTCCTGGATCTGCCCGGCGATCATCCCGCCGAGCGCCGCCTCGAGCGCGGCGAAGCGTCCCAGGACCTCGCGCACCGCGGGCACTTCGCTGGCGCCCGAAGCCTGCGCGATCTTGCTCGCCAGCCCGACGATCAGCTCCATCTTGGAGTGGAAGCGCACGTTCGACTGGTGGTTGCCGTAGCAATGCCCCGGCGTCTTGATGTAGATCTCGCGCGCGAGGACCGCGTCCATGTGCACGAACACCTTCTCCCACGGCACGCTTACGTTCTCGCACATCACCATCGAGTCGGTCTCGTCGAAGCGCCAGGCCAGCGGGTTCTCGAACTCGCACGGCGCGTGGCGCTCGAAAGGCTTTCTCGACCACAGCGCCACCCCGGGCGAGTTCACCGGGATCGCGCAGGTGATCGACTCGGCCAGCTGGTTCGGCGCGAGCGGGATCAGGTTGCCGATCCAGATCTCGTTGGCGAACACCGCGCCGGTGGCGAGCATTTTCATTCCCGAGAT
>Ga0137415_10008074_pt1 | contig 10438 bp, 10 predicted proteins | sample CZODoug3_1_1_16f_FD_183082 | JGI IMG/M metagenome (GOLD analysis project Ga0137415, IMG submission 183082) | Vadose zone soil fungal communities from Angelo Coast Range Reserve, California, USA - CZODoug3_1_1_16fungal (Hybrid Assembly) | ecosystem: Environmental > Terrestrial > Soil > Vadose... | reverse complement strand
CCGCGACATGTAATCCATCAGCAGATATTGGCCCAGCGTGTAGGGCGTGGTGAAGTAGGCTTTGCCGCGGCAGAGCTCGGTTACTTTCTGCACGAAATGAATCAGGCTGTGGTCGCTGGCCAGCATGAAGGTATTGATCAGGATTCCCGAGCGGCGGCAGCGGCCCACTTCTTCAAGCGTCTGCGTCACGACGAGAGGATCAAGTCCAAACGCGTTTTTGTAGATGCGTCCGTCTTCCAGCGTGAGCGCGGAGGGTTTTCCATCAGTGATCATGACGATCTGCCGCATATCTTTTTTCTGGCGGGAGAGGATGCGCTGTGCGAGACGCAGGCCTTCGCGCGTGTTCGTGTAATACGGTCCCACTTGCACGCGGGCCAGTTCGCCGAGCGGAACTTCTTCGGCCGAATCGTGGAACAGGACAAGATGAAGCGAGTCGCCGGGAAACTGCGTGCGGATGAGGTGCGAAAGCGCCAGAGCCACTTTTTTCGCCGGAGTAAAGCGATCTTCGCCATACAGAATCATGCTGTGACTGCAATCAAGCATCAGCACAGTCGCGCAGGAACTCTGGTATTCGGTTTGATGCACCATGAGGTCCGGATAGTCGAGCTCGATGGGAACGCGCGCGCCGTCGCGGCGCACGGCATTGAACAGGGTCGCGCTGATATCCAGATTCAACGTATCGCCAAATTCATACGCGCGCGAAACGCCGCCGGATTCAACGCCGGTCGAGAGATCGCGCGTATCGTGACGCCCAAAACTGCTTTTCCCCAGCGACGCCATCAGATCCTTCAGCGTTTTGAAGCCGAGAAAATCAATCGTCTTGTCGGTGATTTCAAAGCGCGCCTCGGTTTCACGATCGCGACCTTGCCCCACTTGCCCGCGCGGCATTTTTTCCGGCGGTCCGGTAACTTGCGGCTGGCCCGTGACGTACCCCTCTTGCATCAACTGGTCCATCAACTGGTCGATCAGCTCCTTCATTTTTGCGGACTGCTGCTCGGGCGTGCCGTCGAGCAGATCCTGCAGTTGCTGGTTTGGCATCAGATCGCCCTCTTCGAGAGCGCGCTGAATGGCCTGGCGCAGGGCTTCCATCGATTTTTCCGGGTCCATCTCGGAGACGCCGTAGAATTGCGATTCAAAACCGCTCTGCAGAAAAAAATCGGAGAGACGCTTCACGAGTTCCTGCAGATCGACGCCGCCGCCCGGCTCGCCCTTATATTTTGTGTAGCGGATATATTTCACGGCTTCTCCTTGCTCACAAATTGCTAATTGAACTGTCTCCGTGGCGGACGCGGCGACTGCTCGCGCGGTTCGGGCGCTTTCGGACGCTCCGCATGGAATCCGCGCTCTTCGTTGCGGCTGATGCGTTTGTGCGCCCACAGGCCTTCGAGGATAAATTCCGCCGCCGCGGCCATTCCGGCGGGGCCGCTGCGGCCATCGGCGTCCAGGCGCCCGATGTGCTCCATCAAGCCCTGAATCCGTTTGAGCTGCGTGAGCGCCTCCGCGGCCGGAGCGCTCTCTGGAACTTTCAGTTCGCCGCCCAATTCAAACCACTGCACGACAGGTTGGAGATTCGCGCCCTCCAGATATTGCGTAAAAACTTTTCCGACGGCGCCGCGAATCAGCTCGCGCGCAATGTTTTCCGCGCCACGCAGTTCGCCTTCATACTCGAGCTCCATTTTCCCGGTGATGGCCGGAAGCGCCGCGTAAACATCGGCAATGCGTGCCGCAGAGCGTGATTCGTGATTGCGAACCGCGCGCTGCTCCGCGTTGCTCACCACACTTTCAAGACACGCAATCGGCAAACGCTGGCTGACGCCCGAGCGGCGGTCGACACGTTTATCGTCGCGCGCCAAAAACGCCGTTTGCTCGACCACTTCGCGGATATAGCGGGGAACTTCCACGGTGGTCTGGCCGCCATTGCGCGCCACCCAGGCTTCCTGAGCAGTAATGGCAACGCCTTCTTCGACCGTGGCGGGATAGTGTGTGCGAATTTCCGAGCCGATGCGATCCTTGAGCGGCGTGATGATTTTTCCGCGCGCCGTGTAGTCGTCCGGGTTGGCGGTGAAGACCAGCAAGACGTCGAGCGGCATGCGCACCGGATAACCTTTAATCTGAATGTCGCCCTCTTGCATGATGTTGAACAATCCCACCTGAATTTTTCCCGCAAGGTCGGGAAGTTCGTTCACGGCGAAGATGCCGCGATTGGCGCGTGGTAACAGGCCGTAGTGAATTGTGAGTTCGTCACCCAAATCGCGTCCCGAGCGCGCCGCTTTGATTGGGTCGACGTCGCCCAGGATGTCGGCAATGGTGACGTCCGGCGTGGCGAGTTTTTCAACGAAGCGTGCGTCACGCGCAAGCCACGCGATCGGCGTGGCGTCCCCGCTTTCAGCAATCAAGTCCCTGCAGGATCGGCACAGCGGCGCTTGCGGATTGTCATGAATCGGGCATCCGGCGATATAGGGAATTTCCTGGTCCAGAAAGTCCACCAGGCCGCGCAGGATGCGGCTCTTGGCCTGGCCGCGCAATCCGAGAAGAATAAAATTATGGCGCGCCAGAATCGCGTTGGCGATTTGCGGCAGTACAGTTTCCTCGTATCCATGAATTCCAGCGAAAAGCGGCTCTCCGGCATCAAGCTTCTTCAAAAGATTTGCGCGAAGTTCTTCCTTGACGGTGCGGCGCGGCGCCTCAGGCGCGTAGCCCGGAAGCTTCCGCAATTCGCCGAGCGTTGCGGGTTTTGAAGTCATTGGGGTCCCCTGATTTGTTTCACAGAGCTATTATATGCCAGCCCGCAAATTGCTGCAGGATTCCTCGAAAATACGAGAATTCAAAATGGTTCGTGGCCTTTAAGTGTTGAGGAAGATATTGGCGGCGCCGGCGTCCCGCCGGCGTTTTTATGCGCCCAAGATAAAAAACGCAGGCCGTTCCTGCATCAGGGTAAACAGGATGCCCGCGCCACGGAAGACTATCGAGGCCACTATAGTCCCTACAACGCGCCGTGGCCGTTTCCTGCCGCTTTGCCTCGAACATGATCGCGCTTTTGCAGCTGCGGATACCACTCCGCAAGGCGCGCGGCCAGGCGGCGTTGCCGATCAGCTTCCGAGCGCGATTCCAGAAGCGTTTGCCGGAACGCCACGTCGAGCGGCAATTCGGCGGCGACGAAATATGCCAGGGAAGTGCCGCCCTCATCTTCAAAAGGCGGCGGGTCCTCGTCATAAAGCACTCCATGACATTGTTCGTAAAGTTTTATGACCTGCTCGGAAACGCCGGCATCAATCCCTGAAAAATCTTCCGCGAGATATTCGACGTCGGCTTCGAAATAGGCCTTATCGGTATGCGTTCGGATCAAATGAAAGGCTTTTTGACCGACCGCGAGTATGTCGGAGCGGCCATCCTCGTATTCATTCAATGTTTTCACAATCATCGCGGAGCAACCGGTCTGCGCGAGGTTTTCGTCGCGCACGTACACGATTCCGAACACAGAACGCGTTTCGATGCATTGCCGGGTCATCAATCGATAGCGCGGCTCGAAAATATGCAGGGGCACCGCTTGCCCGGGGAAGAGAACCAGGCCGAGCGGGAATAGCGGGATGCGCGTGGCACTCATTTATCGTCAGGATACCTTCGTGGCGGAGGATTGAAAATGAAATTGCATGTGTTTTGAGCGGTTTCTAGGATATTGGCTGCTCTTTCTTCAGGAATAGGGTGTCGTACAACCACCCTGCGGCCACGCCGCCCGCCAGCGGGCCAATCCAGTAAACGCCGTGATTCGTCCAATGAATCGCGGCGAGCGCCGGACCAAAGGCGCGCGCCGGATTCAATGCCGCTCCCGTGAAAGGACCACCGAAGAGCGCCTCCATGGTGATGGACAATCCGATCGCGAACCCCGCAACCTTATTGAAGACGCCAAGTGCGTCGACGCAAGTGGCAAAGGCAACGAAGACCAGGAAGAAGGTCATAATTCCTTCGAAGATCATGCCGTTCGTGCGAGAAATGCCGCCGGCCAGATCGGGCGTGCCGAGTTGCACGGCCGACCAAACGTCGAACGGGAGAAAAATCCGCAGGGCATACGCCGCAACCGTAGCACCAGCGAGCTGTGCGGCCCAAAAAGCGAGCATATTGATTGTTGAAAGTTTGCGAGTCACCCAGAAGCCGATTGTAATCGCCGGATTGAAGTGGCCTCCGGAGATGTGCCCGAGCGACGTCACCATGATGCCCATTGCCAGGCCATGGGCGAGAGCGATGCCCAGTAATCCGATGCCTGCCTGTCCACTCGTGCGAAGGAATTGATCGGCACAAATTGCGCCAGCGCTAAAGAAGACCACCGCAAACGTGCCTGCGAATTCAGCCACAAGTTTTTGCGGCATTCTATACACGAAACCGCCTCCGGAGCGGACAGACACGATAACACGGGAGTTTCTTGATCGGGGAACGCGATTCCAGGGGAGGCGAACATACTTTCGCCAAGTGTTTCCCAGGTGCGCTGCTTCACATTGCTATCATTTGGCGGCGAAAAAAAAACGCTTGACATATTCCTATATGGGAATGTATTGTAGACCCATGGCACGAGCAGCTACAACGTCGGACGTTTTCAACGCCGTCGCCGAGCACTCCCGGCGGGACATACTGAACTATCTCGCGTTGCAGGAGCGCCCGGTGGGAGACATTGTGGCAACCCTGGAGCTAGCCCAGCCATCCGTTTCAAAACACCTTCGCGTTCTACGAGACGTGGGTCTGGTTCAGGTGCGCCGCGATGGCCGCCAAAAGCTGTATCGCACCAACGCCGAGGCGATCCGGCCTCTGCACGAATGGACCAGCACATTCGAACGTCACTGGCAACAGCAGTTGATTCGAGTCAAAGAACGTGCCGAGGCAAAAATGAAGAAAGTCCGGCCAAATTCTAAATCAAGGAGCAACCATGATCCTAACAGCACAGAGCATTGAGGATTTGACGCTGAATATTACTCAGGAAATCCGTGTCCACGCACCGCTGGAAGTTACGTTCGAGACGCTGCTCGAAGAACTTGGGCCGCACAACGAAGTTTTGGACGGTACACCGATGCCCATGAAACTTGAGCCATGGCCAGGGGGACGGTGGTACCGCGATTTGGGCAATAACAACGGACATTTCTGGGGACACGTGCAGGCGATCAAGCGGCCAACGCTGCTCGAAATCAGCGGACCTCTATTTATGTCCTATCCAGTCGTCTCGAATCTGCAGTACCGGTTGTCGGAAGCCGACGGTGGAACGCTGATCAAGTTCCAGCACACGGCGCTTGGATTGATACAGGAGAATCACAGAAAAGGCGTGTCAACCGGCTGGAGCCACATCCACGAGCGCGTCCGCAAGCAGGCGGAGGCATTTCGTTCGCGGCAAGCGGCATCGCACTGAGAACGGAAACATAGTCTGGAACAGTAAAGAGACTTGGCAAAAGCAGCACAAGTTCAACGTAGTTGATTCACAAAAATCAAACGGAGAAAAAGGAGACGGTAAATCATGGAAACGAAACCCACGCACGAACAAGCACAGCTTCACCTGCAGGTCTTTGAAATGCGACGCGAGGCCCGTATGCGCCAGGGACGCGAGTGGTACTTTAAAAACTACGTTGTGGAGAATCTCGACGACGCCATGCGAATTGCACCGCCGGGAACGGAAACCGGGGCACTGACCTCAATGGTGCTCAGCTATTGGGAGCAGGCGTGCGCGTTGCTCAACTACGGACTGCTTCACGAGGACCTGTTCTTTCAGACCAGCGGCGAGTTTTTTGGAGTGTGGATGATGGCAAAGCCAGTTGTTCCACAATTGCGGGAGAAGTTCGCGAATAAGCAGTTCCTCGCAAACTTGGAAAAAGCTGCGCAGCGCTATGAAACCTGGATCGAGAGCCGGTCACCTGGTCACATCGCTGCCATGGGCCAGTTCGTGAAACAGATGCGCTCTCAGACTGCAACGGCAGCAAGAGCTTAAACAGGAGTGAAGAGTGGGAGCGACGGGCCCGCGATCTTGGAAGCGAAGAGTGCTTCCGAGATGCGGGCTCGATTCGTTTGCCGCTTCTTAGCGAGTGCCTGCGCTCAACGGTACGCTGACTGGCGTGAGCCAGTTGTGGCGATCGGGGCGCGCGCCAGTGAGAATAGCGAAGAATTCTTCCTGCAGCGCCTTGGTGATGGGACCGCGCGATCCTTTGCCGACCTTAATGCGATCGACCGAGCGTAGCGGGGTGATTTCAGCCGCTGTGCCGGTGAAGAAAACTTCATCCGCGATGTAGAGCATTTCGCGAGGAATCATTTGCTCGCGCACCGGGATTTTCAGGTCTTCGCACAGGGTCAGTACCGAACTCCGCGTAATCCCTGGCAGAACGCTCGACCCGATAGGTGGAGTAATTAAGGCTCCGTCCATGGCAACGAAAATGTTTTCGCCCGAGCCTTCGCTTACGAAACCGTTGGTGTCCAGCGCAATTCCTTCGGTGTAACCGTTGGCTGCCGCTTCCATGTGAATCAGCTGGGAATTCATGTAATTGGCGGCTGCTTTGGCCATGCTGGGCAAGGTATTTGGCGCCATGCGATTCCACGAGCTTACGCAGACATCCACGCCGTTTTCAATCGCTTCGGGGCCGAGGTAGCGTCCCCATTCCCAGCACGCCATGTAGACCTCAACCGGCACGGCCGTTCCGCCAACGCCGATGTCACCATAGCCGCGCAGAGCGATGGGGCGGATGTAGCACGCATTCATCTTATTGACGCGTACCAGTTCAGCGGCGGCGTTGCAGAGGTCATCGATCGAATAGGGCCACTCGATGCGATAGATTTTGCCTGAATTGATCAGGCGCTCGAAGTGTTCGCGCACACGGAAGATTGCCGGGCCGTTCTTGGTTTCGTAGCAGCGGACGCCCTCAAATACGGCGGAGGCATAGCTGACGCAGTGGGAAAGGACGTGAATAGTGGCATCTTCCCAGCGAATCAGTTTGCCGTTATGCCATATTTTTTCGGTCGGTTTCATGCCCATCGGCGTTCTCCGCACGGCCAAGCAATATAAATCTTATTTTGCCGTAAAATAATTATAGCACACGGTTCTGCAGCCGATTTGGGGAGTGATTCTTTCTAAAAGCCAGGCGGCCAATATGGACGGGGATGCTTAACTTGCGAGATATTCAGCGGGAGGGCATTGCCGGGTCAGGCGGAGACGTCCGCTCGATTGTCTGGTAGTCGCTCATGGCGCGGGCGCGCACGTGCTCGTACTTGTTTTCCCAAATGCCTAGCAAAATGAAGGGAATGATAGCGCCAGCGGCCCAAAGCTTGGCGCGACGCGGCGTTTTAGCTTCCGGTTCCCAGCGAAACAATTGTGCGGCAACGACGAAAGCGATGATGGTGCAGCCAATCATCGAAGCCAGATCCAGTCCGAGTTCCGAGATTTTCACGGGATCGACAACAGACATGGACTGTTGTAGCCCACTCACCAAATAGGTTGCGGGCAGGAAATAGGCTACTCGCTGAATGGCTCTCGGCAGACTGGGGAAAGGAATGGTCGCGCCGGAAAGGAACAAGAATCCAAACCACAAAATCTGGTTGATGATCTGGGTCTCCTGCATCGTATTGGTAACACTGGCGATAACCAGCCCGAGCGTCGCAAAGGTAACGATGCCTAGAGTCAGCAGGATCGCGACTGCAATCAGATTACCCATCCCGGACATGTGAAAAAGCTTACGAGACAGATAAAACTCAATGAGCACCGTGGGGATCGTAAGCACATAATTTGAAATGATGCTCGAAGCGAGCATCGCACTTGCGCCGATGGGCGTGACCCGAAACCTGCGCAGGATGCCTTGTTCGCGGAAAGTCACGAGTTGGACGCTGAGTCCCCAGAAGCTACCCATCACCGTGAGTGCTAAGACATCAGCCAATAGATACGGAAGGGCCTCAGGATTACCACGCCCGAGAATTCCTGCGTAAATGAATAAAAAAACAAGAGGCATAATCATGCTGAAAAACAAAAATGCGCGGTTGCGCATCGCCAGGCGCATGCGGCTTACCGTAAGTGCCCAGGTATGCCTCAATCGCGCAACCTTCTGCCGGTTAGTTCGAGGAAAATGTCCTCGAGCGAGGGGGCGGCAATTTCCAGGCTGATGAGCTCATTGTTCTGCTCTTCGAGGTGCTTCACCAGGGCGACAATCGTGCGAGGAACGCGTGTGGAGTACAGAAGATAATCGTCGGCCTCCGCGCGGCATTCGCTTACGCCCTCCAGTTTGCCGAGCGCGCCGTTGGCTTCCGGCCGGGCCATTCGCACGGTAATTCGCGTGACGGCGCCGGAGCGGCCTTTTAGCTCGCGGGGAGTGCCGAGGGCGATGACTTTGCCGTGGTCCACGATGGCGACGCGGTCGCAAAGGCGTTCGGCCTCTTCGATATAATGTGTTGTCAGCAAAATGGTCTTTTTTTCCTTCTTCAGTTCCTCGATGATGTCGTAGATTTCACGGCGCACTTGCGGATCGAGTCCCGCGGTAGGCTCGTCCAGGAAAACGACGCGCGGGTCATTCACGAGCGCCATTGCCAGCGCCAGGCGCTGCTTCTGTCCCCCGGAGAGCTGCGAATAAAACGCGTTGCGCTTCTCTTCCAGGCCGAAGCGCTTGAGCAATTCCGCGGTGCCGCGGCGACGAGGGTAGAAGCTTCCAAATAAATCAAGCGCTTCGCGCACGCGCATCTTGTCGGGAAGAGCGGTGGACTGCAAGGCGGCGCCAATAATGTATTTGAACTCCGCCCCGCTGCGCTGCGGATCGAGGCCGCAAACACTCGCGCGGCCGCTATCGGGCGTGCGAAGTCCTTCGAGGATTTCGACTGTGCTGGTTTTTCCGGCGCCGTTAGGTCCCAGGAGGCCAAAAACTTCGCCCTCGCCGACCGAAAAGCTCACTCCACGCAGGGCTTCGACATCGCCGTAGCGTTTAGTGAGGTTCTGGACTTCGATAACGGCGGTATCCATGATATTTCGTCGGCCCGGGTTCGTTCCGGCGGGCTCCTCGTTTGATAAACTCAGTATAAAACAATGAGAGTCCGCGCCAGTGAGCCATTATCTATAGCATATTCGGTTCACGCCGGGCGAATTCCAATTCCTGCCCATCCGCGATTCACTTCTTTTCAGGTTAAACGCGGCGTTTTTTCCTGTTGGGCGTCCAATGATAAGCGTCAAAATTCAGGATGCGTCTTCCCGAGACTTGCAATCCTTCGCTTTCCAGGAGCTTCCGTTGAAGAGATACGTTCGGCTCGCGAAGCAACAAAGTGCCTCCGGCGCCCACAACGCGGTGCCAGGGAATTCCGCGTCCGCTTGGACAAGCGGCCATGGCGCGCCCGGCGGTTCTCGCGCCGCCGGGCAATTTCGACGCTCGCGCAATTGCGCCGTAGGTTGTGACTCGCCCACGCGGAATTTTTTTCACCAACTGGTATAAAAATTTCCAATTCATTGAATTCACCGAATCGAGATGACGTTTTGGATGTACTAGCACCGTCGAACTATGGCGTTAAACATTTGGTTAGCGGAGAATGGAAATCCAAACATAAGAAATATGCATCTAATCAGTCAGAAAGGATGTACCAGTTGGGTACAGCCGGTAGATGGTCCAGGGCGATTCGAACAGCAGAGCGCCACAAACTGTGGCTCGGCGCCAGATTCGGCGCGATACCACAACAAGGGGGAGTTACTGATACGAGGCAATTGCCGCACATGGGTGACATCTGAATTGACACCGTAGTGGACGACACGTACACTACATAAAGATGTCGGTGCCAGGAGCGAAATATGGCATTTCTTCGGCGCAAAGGCAACGCTTTTTACCTGGTTCATAACGTCCGCAAGGGCGGCAGGGTTAGACAACTGCACCTGGCGAAGCTCGGAGAACGCCCCAGGATCACCGACGATGTTGTCCGGCAAGTGTCCCGCTCTTATCCGTTCGTGGATGTAAACTGGAACAGGCTCCGCGAAGAAGTCAATAACCGAGTAGAGCTCTACGACCCCACGTCCTTTGAAGTTCAAAAGCTCGTTTCCACTCTACGCACTCTGAATCTCGATCTAGCCGACCTTTTCCCTCCGTTGCTTGACGTATCGCAAGCTCCGGAAGCAGGTCAGGAGATCATTACCCAGCTAAGACTTCTGCACTCCACTGTGGGAGTGAAACTCGATCAGTTCGATCGTGCCCCTCGACGGGGCATGGTAGCAGTCCGGAAGTTCCGTTAGGAGTTCTTCCGGTAGGAGACAGGCCATGAGCAGCAATCGTGCAACACAACAAACACTGGATCCCACGCTTAGAAGTGTGGAGTCGCAGGAGTTTCAAGCCGCCCTCAGAAGCAAGGTCGTCGGGCAGGAAGAGGGAGTCCGCGCGCTGGTGGACCTGTACCAGGTCTACTGCGCGGGGATGAGCTCGACCGGGCGGCCTGTGGGGAACCTGTTGTTCCTGGGGCCGAC
>Ga0137415_10008071_pt1 | contig 10438 bp, 6 predicted proteins | sample CZODoug3_1_1_16f_FD_183082 | JGI IMG/M metagenome (GOLD analysis project Ga0137415, IMG submission 183082) | Vadose zone soil fungal communities from Angelo Coast Range Reserve, California, USA - CZODoug3_1_1_16fungal (Hybrid Assembly) | ecosystem: Environmental > Terrestrial > Soil > Vadose... | reverse complement strand
ACTCCGCCGCCCGTGCCGCCGCCTTCGCCGGGGCCAAGGCCTCCGCCGGAGCCGCTGCCGATACCGGTGCCATTGCCATTTCCAAGAGAATCGGTGACGCTCTTGGCCAGCGGATCGCCGAAGTTCGCCATATTCGGGCTCGGCACTTTCAAGTCCGGCGGACCGAGCAGCGAAGGATCCATCGCTAGCTTGGGATTCAGATTCTCAATCTTTGCCTGCGGCGGTGTAAACTGCGTCCACTTGAACTTGGGCAGCTTACCCTTTGAAGTCGGAGTCAGCGTGTGGTTGTTCGACCCGCCGCCGCCGCCCGCCTTGTCGTTACCTGCGGGTAGCTTCGCCATATAAGGCGAAATGTCCAGCGACGTCACGTTCACTTGCTTGTTTTTTGCTTCCGTGGAAGCAGGCAGGACATTCGTGAAAATCGGAATTACGAGCAGCCCTATCGCCGCGATGTGCAGGCCCACGGCGACCATCTGGCTCGTGCCAAAATTCTCATCCTTCGACCAGATGTCTTTCACTTTTATCGGTTTTATTCCTGGGGGCAGCGGCGCCTGCCTTGGAGGCGAGAAGAAATCCCTGATTCGATCGCCGAATCCGCCAAAATTAGCGCCCCAAGCTACCGCCAGCTTGCTGTTCACCCGCCCTCGTGACGCCGGCCCGCTGCGCAAGAATTCTGCCAGGTTGCCCGCCACTCCCGAGCCGAAAGTTGTCTGCGTAAAAGGGGCGTCCTTGCGCTCACGCACTTTTATAGGTCGTTCCGTCAGGAACTGCTTCAGGTTCGACCAAAAATTATCGGGGATTAGGAGATCGGGTTTGGTGAACTTCGGCACGCTCGAGGACGGCACCGGAACCGCAGGCCCACGGCCCGCGGAAGACACTTTGGGTTTCGTAATCTCAGGAGGCAGCAGACTGATGAATTTGCCCGGCACCGTTTACCTCTTTACTTTAGACGCAGCTTCCCCGACTTCGGTGTCCCTAGCCGATATGATTCGCGCTGGCCGGGAAAGGTTGCGCGTCTCAAGCGGCTGACACCGACTGTCATTCATTGTAACATACGTCCTTACACTGCTTTGCGTTGTTTCCCGCCGTACACCTGTACCCAAGGACGGCATAGAAGGGATTTACAAGCGCTCCAATCATGGCCGAACCACTCGAACTGAAAAAGACGCTAAACCTGCCGAAAACCGATTTCCCGATGAAGGCTGGCCTCCCGCAGAACGAGCCTAAGCAGCTCGAAGCCTGGCATGGAGCAAACATCTACGAACGCATCCTGGAGATGCGCAAAGGCAAGCCCCTCTTCGTTTTGCACGATGGACCACCTTACCCCACCGGCGAAATTCATCTCGGCACCGGTCTCAACAAAATCCTTAAGGATCTGGTCGTCAAGACCAAGGGCATGGCCGGGCACTACGCGCCTTACGTCCCAGGATGGGACTGCCATGGCCTGCCGATTGAAACCCAGGTGGAAAAAGAACTTGGCGGAAAGGGAAAGGTCCCGCCCGCGGACTTCCGAAGGCTCTGCCGCCAATTCGCCTTGCGCTACGTCGAACAGCACAAAAAAGATTTCAAGCGCCTTGGCATTTTCGGCCGCTGGAACGATCCTTATCTCACGATGAGCCATGAATACGAGGCCACCATCGCCGGCGCGTTTCTCGATTTCATGGAGAAAGGCTACGTCTACCGCGGCCGTAAGCCCGTCTACTGGTGTCTCTACGACAGCACCGCGCTCGCGGAAGCCGAAGTCGAATACGAAGATCACTCCAGCTCTTCGATTTGGGTGAAGTTCGCAGTTGTTGGCGGCGGCAAAGGCGAAGCCGCGAAAATTGACAGTAAAGTCAGCGCCGTCATCTGGACCACTACTCCCTGGACCATTCCTCACAATCGCGCGCTCGCCTTTCATCCAGATTTCGACTACGCCGTCGTCGAAACTGAAAAGGGGGCGCTGCTTCTGGCCGCCGACCGCGTGGCCGCTCTGCAAGCCGAGTGCGGCATCAAGGAAGTCAAAGTTCGCGCCACCTTCAAAGGCCGCGATTTCGAGGGCATGAAGTTTCAGCACCCGTTCCTCCCCATTCAGGTGCCGGGAATTCTCGCCGATTACGTCACTCTCGATCAGGGCAGCGGCATCGTTCACACCGCCCCTGGCCACGGCGCCGACGACTTCAATTCCGGCCAAAAATATGGATTGGAGATTTACGCGCCCTTGGACGACAAAGGCGTCTATCTCGAGGGTTTGCCCGAATACAAAGGCAAGGATGTTTTTACCGCGAATCCCATCATCGTAAAACTGCTCGGTGATCGCGGCGCGCTCCTCGGCCACCACGAATACAAACACAGTTATCCGCATTGCTGGCGCTGCCACAATCCCGTGATTTTCCGCGCCACCGAGCAGTGGTTCATCAAAATGGACCAGGCCGCTCACGGAAAACAAAAATCACTTCGCCAGGAAGCGCTCGAAGAAATCCACGGTGTCAAATGGATCCCTGCCTGGGGCGAGGACCGCATGTACGAAATGATCGAGAAGCGCCCAGACTGGTGCGTTTCCCGCCAGCGCTTCTGGGGCGTGCCGATCATTGTCTTTTATTGCGATGCCTGCGGGACGCGCCTCGGGGATTTCACCGCTCTGCGCAACGTTGTGAAGTGGTTCGAAAAGGAAGGCGCCGACGCCTGGTATCAGCACACGCCGGAAGAGTTGCTCCCCGCCGGTACAACTTGCCCCTGCGGCGCCGCAAAATGGCGCAAGGAAAACGACATTCTCGACGTGTGGTTTGATTCCGGCTCTTCGAATCTATCCGTCCTGAAAGGCGCCGAGTGGCCCGCGGACGTTTATCTCGAGGGCCCCGATCAATATCGCGGCTGGTTCCACAGCTCTTTGCTCGTTGCCACCGGTATTCGCGACGCTGCGCCCTATCGCGGCGTCGTCACCCATGGCTGGACGCTCGACGAGCAGGGCCGCCCCATGTCCAAGTCGCTCGGCAACGCGCTCTACCCCATCGAAATTTGCGAAAAGTGGGGCGCTGATTTGCTCCGCCTCTGGGTCGGCTCCGTCGAATACCAGGCCGACGTAAAAATGAGCGAGCGCGTGATGACGCAGCTCAGCGAAGCCTATCGCAAGATTCGCAATACCTTTCGCTTCGCTCTCGGCAATCTCGGCGATTTCCATCCCTCGCGCGATGCGCTATCGAACGATCAACTGGAGGAGTTCGACGCGTGGATGCTCGACCGCAGCGCCGAGCTCGTCAAGAAGTGCCGCGAATGGTACGCGAATTACGAATTTCATCGCGTTTACCACGCCATCCACGATTACTGTGTCGTGGATCTCAGCGCATTTTATTTCGACGTGCTGAAGGACCGCCTCTATACCAAGGCGCCCGGAAATAAATCGCGCCGCTCCGCGCAGACCGCCGTCTGGAAAATTTCCAGCGCGCTCGTCCGCCTTGCCGCCCCCATCCTCGTTTTCACCTCCGAGGAAATCTGGAAGTATTTGCCGAAATTGCAAAACGAGCCCGAAAGCGTTCACATGACTCTGTTCCCAGGGGCCGAAGCTCTTGCCTGCGGAATCGCCAAAGACGCCGCCGAAAAGTGGGAGCGCCTCGCTCAGGTACGTTCTGCTGTGCTGGTGGCTCTCGAACAAGCCCGAGCCGCAAAAGTCATCGGCGGCGGCCTCGAAGCAAGAGTCCATCTCCACGCCGGGCCGGAAGCGCCCGGCTTGCAAAAGCTGCTTGAGGAAAAAGCGTCCCTCCTCCCCGCGCTCTTTATCGTTTCGCAGATCGAAATCCATCCGTCCGCCATCGCAGCATCCGTTCCGGCCGAAACCCTCCCAGGCCTGACGATCAAGATCGAGCGTGCCGGCGGCACCAAATGCGAGCGCTGCTGGAACTATTCAACGCACGTTGGCGAAAACTCCCGCTACCCCACCGTCTGCGAGCGCTGCTCCGAAGCCCTCGCCGAAATCGAATCTACACTCGCGGGGGCCGCTTCATGAGTTCTAGTTGCTCCGTCTCCTCTTCCTCCTTTATTTCCTTTACCTCCTTAACTTCCTTTACCTCCTCTCCTTCATGACCCTTCCTTCGCGCCTTCGCTTCCTCTGGGTCACCCTCGCCGTCGTCCTTCTCGACCGCGCCACCAAGGCTTGGATCGAATCTCACCCGGCGGATCGTTTCCCCGCCACAGTTATTGATAATTTTTTTTATCTCGTTAACTCCCGCAACCCCGGCATCGCCTTCAGCTTCCTCGCTGGTCTTTCTTCTCCCGCCCTGCGCGTAATCCTTGTCGTCGGCTCCCTCGTAATCATCGCAGTCATCGCCTGGCTGCTCATCGCCGGCCGCGGCATCAGCGCTGTCAACGCCGCCGGCCTCGCTCTTCTCCTTGGCGGTGCCACTGGTAATCTCACCGACCGCATTCTCCACGGCGCAGTCACCGATTTCATCGAGGTCTACCTTCATTTCCTTCCTTGGCAAACCTTCAATCCTTGGCCTGCCTTCAACGTCGCCGATTCCGCCATTACCATCGGCGCAATTCTCATCCTTCTTGACATATTATTTGGCCGTCGGACCGGGGCGTCCCATTCGAATTCGCGAACGCCGTAGTCGAGGAGGAAGTCTGTGAGCAGATGGAACCGTTTCAGTCGCCGTGAGTTTCTCTCCACCACTCTCGGAGCCGCCGCCTCTTTTTCTGTCTTGCCTCCTGGCCATCGCCTTCTCAGCGAACTGCTCGAACCTCAGTCGAAGTTCGCGCCTTTCCAATTTCCCGACGATTTTATTTGGGGCGCCGCCACCGCTGCCTATCAAATCGAAGGCGCCTGGGCCGCAGACGGAAAAGGCGAGTCCGTCTGGGACCGCTTCGCGCACACTCCCGGCAAGGTGAAGGGCGCCGCCACCGGCGATGTTGCCTGCGATTCCTACCATCGCTATAAGGAAGACATCGCGCTTCTCAAAGCCCTGAATCTGGCCAGTTACCGTTTCTCCATTTCCTGGCCGCGCATCCAGCCCGACGGTTCCGGCGCGCCCAACCCCAAGGGCCTCGACTACTACAAGCGCCTCTCCGACGCTCTCCTCGAAGCGAAAATCCGCCCACTCTGCACCCTCTATCATTGGGACCTTCCGCAAAAACTGGAAGACGCCGGCGGCTGGCCCAACCGCGATCTCGCCGCCCGCTTTACTGATTACGTTGACGTCACCGTCCGCGCCCTCGGTGACCGCATCTCTCATTGGTGCATTTTCAATGAGCCTTGGGTCTTCACGTTTCTCGGCTACGCGTACGGTACTCATGCGCCTGCGCGCAAAAATTTTGTTGACTGCATGCGCGCCACCCACGTCGTCAACATCGCTCAGGGTCAGGCATTCCGGGCCATCAAAGCCATCAACTCCAAGCTTCAAGTCGGCACTGCCTTCAGCATGTCCAGCTGCGAACCAGCAACCAAGAGCGATGTGGATCGCCAGGCCGCCGACCGCGCCCACGCCCTCGGCAACGTTTGGTTTGTCCATCCAGCTCTTCGCGGCGAATACCCCAAAGCCTTCCCTGGCGAAAATCCCCTTGAGCTCATGGGCGTCAAGTCCGGCGACATGGAGCTCTGCCGCGTTCCGCTCGATTTTCTCGGTATCAACTATTACCGCCGCCAGCTCATTTCCGCCATCCCCCCCGGCTCAGGGGAAGATGCCACCGGCGTTCACAATTTCGACGGCCATGAAGGCCCGCTCACCGATTTCGCCTGGGAGATCTGGCCCGACGGCTTCCACGATCTCGTCTTCCACATCTCTCGCGAATACAAGACCACGCCTCTGGAAATCACCGAGAACGGCTGTTCCTACTTGGACTGCCCCGACGAGCATGGCCGCATCCCTGATGAACGCCGCATTCAGTTCATGCGCGGCTATCTCCATGCCCTCGGCCGCGCCATGCTTCATGGCGCTAACGTCCGCGCCTATCATCACTGGAGCCTGCTCGACAATTTCGAATGGGCGGAAGGCTACGCCCAGCGTTTCGGCCTCACCTACGTCGATTTCCGCACCCAAAAGCGCACCATCAAGGATTCCGGCTTCTGGTACGCAAAGCTCGCCTCCACTGGCAGCCTTACGTAGTCTTCGACCCGCGGGAGAGATCCGATGGCATCCGTCGAACGACTCGTCGCGCGGCTGACCGGCAATCGTGAAAAAATCCTCCGCTACGTGTGGATCCCGCAATTATCCGTGGGACTGTTTCTATTGGGGCTTGCCTACTTCCAGCTTGTCCCCATCAAAATTTCCGCTCAGCTTTTCTCCCTCCTTGTTTCAGCTCCATCCGGAAGTAAATCGTTGCACCGTAAAAATCCGTATTTACCACCCATCGCCCGGAAACATCGCCGCTCGCGGGACGTGCTGCCTCTTGAGAGCTCTGTCCCAGCAAAACTCCAGGAACAAAGAGCAGCAAAAACAAAACTTTGCGCATGATTTTCTCCTTCGCGGCACATTCTAAACGAGCTTGCGTGCTCCCCGTTAGCCTCTTCGAGTCGCCGGCTGCTCATACAGTGTAGACACCCTGGAGAAAAAGGGAGTAAGCTTCGCGCGAACTCTCCCCAGAGACTCAAACTAGGAGAAAAATATGGCGCGACGCCGCTTTCTTGCTCAATTGTTAGGTTTGCCTTTTCTATCCTTGGGCGCGAAGGCTGAAGAGCCAAAAAAGAAAATGCTCAAAATCATGATGAAAAGTGCCTGGGGCTCCGATGACCCCACCAAGGCCGCGTTTCCGTTTCATCATGGACTCGCGCTCGCGGAAGCCGGCCACGAGGTTCAGATTTTCCTGCTCGGCGAAGCCACCTCGCTGATGCGCAAAGTGACCGCCAATGCGGTCGTGCCCGTTGGCTGGCCGCCGCTCAGCGAAGCGTTCGAAAAAATCACGGCCAAGCACATTCCTGTCTTTGCTTGAGGAGCCTGCAGCCGGGCCCGTGGGGTCACGGAAGCAGATCTAAATCAGTGGGGAGCGAAATTCGGTAGTCCCGCGGTTTTTGTTGGCCTGGTCGAGTGGGCCGACCGCATCATCACGGAGTGAACTTCTCCCAATTTCGGCCGTCAATCATTTTGACTTTTGACCGGCGCGTGCCGCGCTAGTGAGAGTGCAATGTTGCGCTTGTTCTTCTTTTTCTCGTACAACTCTCGACCAATATAGCCGTCTTCGCTTCGCGCTCGATCCGCCCACGCGCGTCCGTGGGCAGATTCGAACGCACAACACACCCCAGAGCTAGAACTCTCGCACGTGCCCATTTATGGCTACCGAATTCAACGGATAAGGTACTAAGGTCTTTACTCGATTGTTACCGGCGCGGACAAATGCTATCCAAATCGAGACGCGAGGTAGCTGGCGGGGCTTCAGGGAGGCTGATCAGGCGACCAACAGCCGTACCGCCCGGAGGGCCATCGGCGCGCTCATTCGAGTCACCTTCCCGAAGATCATGACGGACGTTTCCCATCCGAATCAGCGCGCCACGGCAACCGCGGATTTGCCCGGCCAAGGTCTGAGCGACATGTCTTTGGATCACACGCTCGGCGGCAGAATGGAAAGACGGCTTCCCATCATCGTCGTGGTACGCTTCGCTCAGGCAGAACATCCGGGCACCGATGGAGAAGAGCGCACCTACACCGACAATATCAGCCCACGCGGCGCTCGCCTCTTTTCCACTCGTTCCTGGCAGCCCGGAGATGCCGTACGCATTGCTCCGCGCGACGAAGATCCGGCCTTCGGAAGCGTGGTTTACTGCCAGGCGCTGGCGGACGGCCGCTTTATCGTCGGAGTGAACTTCCAAGATCGCCCCATCACCTGGTCCGCCATGCACAGATATGACGGCTTACAAGCCAGTCTCGCGGCCAAATCACAGTCGAGCTAAAGCGAGCAACACAGGCATCGCATAGGCGCTTCGCAATGGTTCTCCTCAGAGTGGAACCGCTCCGAAATCATTCGCTCCGTTAGTCTGCGCCGCCCGCCGCTTCAGGTATCTCCTCTTCTTGATTTTGCAGCATCCACCCGATTGTCTTTGTGTCGCCGCTAAAGCATATGTTGTGCGGCGGCATGCCCCAGCCAGCCGAGACATGTAAGAAGGGGTTGCGGTAAGTCACGGAGTGTGAACAAGGATTTGAAAATCTATCCTTAGAGTTTCAAGAACTTGGAAACGCACAGCTCTGCTAGTGCGGGTTTTGTGTGTGTTCCATGCCTGCCGTGAGCATGACTCTGGCTTGAGGATTGGCGCTCCCGTCCCATGCGCCTCAATTGTAGGCCGTGTGTTCGCAACAAAATTGATAGCGCCAATCGCCCAGCAGGCAAGTGGAGGAAAGATGCGCAAGTGGAATGCTCTGTTGATCCTGGTTCTCGCGTTGTGTTTTGCTTCGACAGTCTATGGCCAGACCGGCGTTAACAACGCCGAGTTGAAGGGCGACTACGCATTTACCTTCAACGGGTTCAGCGGGAATCTGGCAACTTCGTCTATTTTTGGGGCTGTGGGAAGATTCACGGCGGACGGAGCCGGTAATCTCACTAACGGCGAACTCGATACCAACGGCGTGGGTGGCAGAGCGGCCGGTCAGTCGTTCACCGGAACCTATTCGATCGGCGCCGACAATCGTGGCGTGATGAATTTCAATCTTTCGGGCAGCTCGGCGAGGCTGGCCTTCGCGATGACGGCCAACGGCAACGCCCAGTTCATCAAGTTCGACGCCTCAGGCGGATCAGGAACGATCGGTTCGGGAACCATGGAAAAAGCGGACACCTCGGCTTATAGCACGGCCAGAATAGCGGGTGACTATGCCTTTGGGGCTGCCGGTTTTGACCCCGTCAATAATCGTGCTGCGATTGAGGGCCGATTTACTTCCAACGGGACGGGTACTCTCACCAGCGCGGCTGGGGACGTCAACGCTTATGGAACTACATATTCGATGAACTTTACGGCGGCGAATTACACCGTTTCCGACACTGCCACGGGGCGGGGCGCCATGCAGCTCGCCTTTACTTTTGGCGGAACGCCCGACACTCTGAATTTCGTTTTTTACGTGGTGAATTCAGGAAAGCTGTTTGTGGTGGAGAGTGACACGGTTTCGAATACTACCCCGTTGCTCAATGGCGTCGTGGTGCAGCAGCAAATTCCCGCGGGGGGATTCTCCAACGCCTCGCTAAACGGCAACATGGTGATCTACCTTACCGGGCTCTCCACATGCACCAACGTACCAAACGTGCCAAAAGCGGGCGCGGGTTTGCTCACCGCCAACGGCAGCGGCGCTTTTTCTCTGACCTACGACGAGAACTACTGCCGGGCGCCCAACGGCTTCACCGACGCGGCGGGGACGTACAGCGTGGCCGGCAACGGGCGTACATCGATTACGCTTGGAGGATTCAGCCTGGTTGCTTACCTGGTGAACTCGAATCAGATTTTCCTTTTCGTCTCGGATTCCAATGTTTTGTTCGGGTTCGGCGAGTCCCAGGCAGCGGGTTCCTTCAGCAATAGCGCGCTGAAGGGCACGTATGCTGGCTACGCGACCAATCCAGCAGCATTCGGAGTGACTGTCTTCTCAGGCGAGTTCTCCGCGGACGCCGCCGCTCCCACCGGCAATATGACCGGCACGGAAGACATCGGCGCGCCGAGCGGACCGAACCCGGGCGTGGTGTTCAATGCCACGTACTCGGTAACCCCCTCGCCAACAAACGGCAGGGGAACCATGACGGTTAGTTCCGGCACAGGGGGCAACGCCGTCATCTATATGATTTCTCCTTCGAAGTTTGTGGTGCTTTCGCTGAACGATCCCAATCCCGCAATCCTGGACTTCGAGTCGTCTTCCTCAGCTCCCGCCCCTGTTTCTCTTTCATCGCTTTCGCTGAACCCCACGACCGTTACGGGCGGGAATTCCTCGACCGGGACAGTGACGCTCAGCGGGGCAGCCCCCGCAGGCGGCGCAACAGTCGCACTCTCCAGCAGCAACACAACGGTGGCCCAAGTGCCGTCCAGCGTGACGGTTGCAGCCGGAGCGACCACTGCAACATTCACGGTCAGCACCAGCGCCGTCGCTGCGTCCACTACAGTCACCATCTCCGGGACTTACAGCGGCGCGACCCGATCAGCCTCGCTCACCGTAACGCCCGCGTCTCCTCCGCCTCCGACTCTCTCGTCGCTGTCTCTGAACCCGACCACGGTTACGGGCGGGAATTCCTCGACCGGCACGGTCACGCTGAGCGGAGCAGCGCCATCAGGCGGCGCGACTGTCACACTCTCCAGCACCAACACGAACGTAGCCCGGCCACCGTCCAGCGTGACGGTTGCAGCTGGAGCGACCAGCGCCACGTTCACGGTCAGCACCAGCGCCGTCGCTGCATCAACGACAGTTACCATCTCCGGAACTTACAGTGGCGCGACCCGATCGGCTTCGCTCACGGTAACGCCCGCGCCTCCTCCACTACCCACTGTTTCTTCGCTGACGCTGAATCC
>Ga0137415_10008070_pt1 | contig 10438 bp, 10 predicted proteins | sample CZODoug3_1_1_16f_FD_183082 | JGI IMG/M metagenome (GOLD analysis project Ga0137415, IMG submission 183082) | Vadose zone soil fungal communities from Angelo Coast Range Reserve, California, USA - CZODoug3_1_1_16fungal (Hybrid Assembly) | ecosystem: Environmental > Terrestrial > Soil > Vadose... | reverse complement strand
CGGCAGCCGCGTCGACCTCGTCTTCGGCTCGAACTCCGAGCTGCGGGCCGTCGCGGAGGTCTACGCGAGCGACGACGGGCGGGAGAAGTTCGTGCGCGACTTCGTGGCCGCGTGGGGCAAGGTCACGAACCTCGACCGGTACGACCTGGCCTGATCTCCAGATGTCCAGGTCGGCCGCTCGTCGGCCGACCTGGACATCGCGGCCATGATCGCGTCAATGTCCTGGGCGTCGAATGCTTTGCTGAACCGTTCGACGGCTGCTCGTGCTGTGTTCCCGCCCAGCGCGTCGAACGGGCTCTGGCGCTCGGCCCACCGCTCGGCCCACCGCTCGGGCACTGCGAAGCCCGACTCGCCAAGGTGGAACTCGCGGCCGCCCTCGGCGCCGACGACGTCTCGGCGCTCGCCGCAAAGGCGTTGGCCGCAAAGGCGTTGGCCGCCGCCCAAACCGGTGGACACCTGGTATCCGTCCCACGGCTGGCCGAGCTGGCAAGCATTGCAACCAGCTAGCGGGGACGCTGGACGGTGGCCGAGTCTCTGGGCAGGCCCCTCGACCAGATCAGTGGCGTCAGAAGAATGCGCTGGGGTTGAGCGGTTCCTCCGGGATTTGCTGGACCACGTCCCAGTGTTCGGCGATGCGCCCGTCGCGGACACGAAACAGGTCGACGGTGGCTACCCGGGCGCCCTGCCCAGTGTCGATGCGCGTATGCACGGCCACGTGGTCGGCTTTTGGCGAGGACCCGCTCGACGGTGACCTTGCTGGTGCCCAGCCATTCACTACCAAGCGCCCAGGGGAAGATCGTCGATTGGGGAGCCCTTCGGAGCTGTGCGCTCCGGGAATCTCCCGAAACGGCGATCAAGACAGCGGTGGGGTGGTGGGTGAGGACGGTGGTGGGCGAGGACGGTGGTGGGTGAGGACGGTGGTGGGTGAGGTCGATCCGGTGGCCGTCGACGAGGTAGCCCAGTTGCCAGCCAGCCGGGACGTGTCCTGCGCTCACCCGACGGTCTTGTCGGTGACGGTCAGCTTGGTGACGGTCAGCTCGGGGATTCTCACGTCCGGGGTGTCGCCCGGCGGGGCAGTGCCGTCGACGGTGGCCTCGGCGGTGAATATGAAGCCTTGGACCAGGTTCCGCAAAACGGCCGGATCACCGTGCAGGACCACCGGCGTCGGGTAGTTCACCACGCCGTTCTGGGGGGTGTGGCGGGCTGTGTCGACGTTCGCGCGGAAGCTCGACGCGTCGGCCATCGGGTCGAACCGCGTCACCCGCCCCCACAACACGACACGTTCGTCGACGTGGTTCGCCGGGTCCGCGGCGATCGTCCGCCATGCACGGGTATTGACGTGCTTCGCCGGTTCCAGCGGAGCGGCGAAGGCATTCGGGGTGTTGGCATCTGACGTGCCCGACACACCGCGAACCACGAGCACGGTGATCATGAACGCGCCGATCCCAACGAACGTGACGATCGGCCACGCCCACGCCGCCCATATCCTTCTCACGGCTGCGCCATCCAGGTCGTTCTCTTCCGACAGGTGCTGCCGTCAGCGTAACGGGCGGACACATCGGAAGTGCCTCACAGCCGTCGGCGCAAATGTCGATGCGCGCGCGGCCGCGATTCGGCCGCTGCAAAGCACGGCTAGCCTCGTGTTCTGTGAAGGTACTTCTGCTGGAAGGCATCCACCCGGTCGCGGCAGAGGCGTGCCGGCGCGCGGGCTTCGAGGTCGACGTGCGCCCGAGCTCGCTGAGCGAGGACGAGCTCGTCGATGAGCTGCCGGGAGTGTCGTTGCTCGGGATCCGGTCCAACACCAAGGTCACCCCACGGGTGCTCGACGCGGGGAAGGATCTTCTGGCGGTGGGGTGCTTCTGCATCGGAACCAACCAGGTGGATCTGGCTGACGCGGCCGATCGCGGTGTGGCGGTCTTCAACGCGCCGTTCTCCAACACTCGCAGCGTCGTCGAGCTGGTGCTGGGTGAGATCGTCGCGTTGGCTCGCCGGCTGACCGAGAAGACCCAGCGGATGCACGAGGGGGTCTGGGACAAGTCGGCAAAGGGAAGCCACGAGGTCCGCGGCCGGACCCTCGGCATCGTCGGGTACGGCAACATCGGCACCCAGCTGTCCAACGTGGCGGAGGCGGTCGGGCTGCGGGTGATCTTCTACGACACCTCGGACCGGTTGGCCCACGGCAACGCCAGGCGGGTCGGTTCGCTGGACGAGCTGTTGGCCAATGCGGACGTGGTGACTATCCATGTCGACGGCCGGCCCGGCAATGCGGGGCTCTTCGGCGCGGACCAGTTCGCCAAGATGAAGCCCGGGGCGGTATTCATCAACGCCTCCCGCGGGATGGTCGTCGACGACGCCGCGCTGCGGGACAACATCCTCTCCGGACATCTGTCCGGCGCCGCGATCGACGTCTTCCCGATCGAGCCGAAGGCGCAGGGCGAGCCCTTCGACTCCCCGCTGCGGGGCCTCGACAACGTCATCCTCACCCCCCACGTCGGCGGCTCGACGCAGGAGGCGCAGGAGGAGATCGGACACTTCGTAGCCAACAAGCTGCTCGGCTTCGTCACGACGGGTGGCACCGCACTCTCGGTCAACTTGCCGCAGGTGGTCCTACCGCAACCCTCGGGCGCATTCCGGATGGGTTACCTGCACGCGAACGTGCCCGGGGTGTTGGCCGGCATCAATCGGTTGCTCGCCGACACAGGCGTCAATGTGGTCGGACAGTCTCTGTCCACCCGAGGTGAACAGGCATACGTCGTCACTGACACGGACAGCGTGTTGACCGACGCCACGCTGTCTGGCCTGCTTCAGTCGCCGCATACCGTCTGGCTGCGGACTTGGCGACCCTGACCCCGTCGCGTCAGCTTTCTCCCGCGCCGGGTCGGCGGTCACCTGCGCGTGGCCGCTCGCTTGATGAGATCGACGACCGCCTCTGGCTGTGAGACGTAGATCGCGTGGCTGCCCGCGGGCTCGCGCTCGTGTCGCGGAGCCATGACAGCTCGCCGCTCGACGTGCTCGTCAATCCTGGTGATGCTCCGACTCCGGCGCATTGGGCAAGCTCGACTACGCCGATGGTGGGCTGGGAGAGCCTGGCCGAGCGATCTAGGGGCAGGGAGATCACTGTGCGGGGCCTTGGACGAGTCGTGATCTCCCAGTGGTTCACCGTGGTTTCCGGTCTGCTGCTGACCTTAACCGCGGCGGCTCTGGTGTTCGCGCTCGTGCCGCTGAGCTACACCTCGAGCGGCACAGTGGTCGTGATGCCGCCCACGCGGCCCACCGCCAAGCCGGCGAACCCGCTGCTGGCGTTCAACTCCAATCTCGATATCACCGCCTCGATAGTGCTCCAGTCCCTGAGCAGCCCCTTGCTGGCTTTCCGGATCGGGCTGGTGGCCGGCCAGGACGCCGTGACATCGATGACAGCGGGTATTGGCTCATCGCCCACGACCGGCCCGTTGATCAGTATCACCGCGCAGAGCCCGGACGCTGCGCGCAGCCCCGCGATTGTCTCGTGGGTCATCGACCTCGCACGGCGCGACCTGGCCGACCGGCAGCGCGCCCTGAAGGTGGCGAACCGCATGGCCGTTACGTTGGAGAGCGTGGTCGATCCCACGCCGGCCAAGCCGGTCTGGCTCGTTCCCGTGAGCGCGACCGGGGGCACGCTGCTGCTCGGGCTGCTGCTCACCACCGCCGCGGCCTGCGGGATCAACCGGGCGGCGACCAGCCGGCGACACGAGCTCGCCCCAGAAGTGCCCTTCGAAGGAGTCGGCTACCCGCCGACCACCCGGAAGCCCCTGCCGGTCACTCCGGCCGTGCGGCCCGCCGCCGTCGCTCTCACCACCGATGGGCGGCACCGTCAGGCAAGCTGACCAGGGTCAGGGCCGACGGGACCGGTGCTCGGTGAGGTAGTCGGCGACGTCCTGGAGCGCGCGGGCGGCTTCGGGTACGAACGACCAGAACAGATGGAAGTCGTGGCTGTCGACTCCGTAGATCTCGAGGCGGACGTCGGCGCCGCAGGACCGGGCGTGGTCGGTCAGCCGTTGGGCGTCGCGGAACACGGCATCGGCCATTCCGCTCTCGGTGGTCGACGGCGATAGTCGACACCATGCGATCGGCGTCTGGCAACGTCCCCTCCGAGGAGGCGGTCCTGGTCACGGTGCGCGGCGCCGGTGCGCTCGTGCAGGTCCGGGTCCACGGGCTGACGCCGAGTGGGTCGCCGATCATGCGGAGTCGCTGGGTGGGCGACGGGGCGAAGTCCAGCTCGGCGCGGTCGGAGCGGCCGCGATGACGGCGCGGCAGGTCACGGCGCGCATCGACCGCGCGGGGTGGCCAACGGTGATCCGCCCGCTCGTCACGGCCTGCCCGCCGGCGCGCGGTCTCGACCGACCCGTCGAGAAGGGGTCGACCTCGGCCACGCAATCTGACCACCCAAAAAACCCGCGACATCACTGGAAGGTTCAGTGCGGAAAGACGACCGAAGGAGAGGTTGATCATGGATCTGCCGGCAAGTCGCAGCTCATCGTCTACAACCACATGTGGAACCGCGACCCGAACGCCGAATGGCAGTGCGGCGGCTGCACCAGCTTTACCTCCGAGTTCACCCGGCTCGACTTCCTGGACAACTACGACGCGCGGTTCGTGATCGTCACCCCGGGTCCGATCGACGCGGCGCTCGCGTACGCCGAACGCGTCGGCAACAAGATGACCTGGTACTCCACCTCCGACAGCCCGTTCGGGGCCGACGTCGACGCACCACTCGGTGGGGGCTTCGGGATCAACGTCTTCCTGCGGGACGGCGAGACCGTATACCGCAGCTGGCACACGAGCGGTCGCGGCGTCGAACAGCTCACCTTCACGTTCGCCCTGGCCGATGCGTTGCCCTACGGGCGACAGGAGCAGTGGCAGGACTCCCCGGCAGGCTGGCCGAAGGCACCCACCTACAGCCCCTGGCTCGACTCGCCCGATATCGCCCGGCTGTACGGAAGCCAAAAATGATTCTCGTGACCGGCGGCCTGGGTTCTATCGGGTCGCACACCGCACGGGCACTGCTCGACCTGGGCGAATCCGTCGTGCTCACCGCGCACCGGTCCACCCAGCTGCCCGAGTACCTCGCCGACGAGCCCGGCGGCCGGGTCATCGTCGAGCCGCTGGACACCACCGACGAGGCGCCTTCCTCGACATCGGGAAGGGGCGCGAGATCACCGGCATCGTGCACCTCGCGGCGGCCCGCTTCGATCTGCCCGATCCGGTCGAGTACCTCCGCGCCGACACTGTCGGCCTGCTCAACGCGCTCAAGGCGGCGACGGTGTGGGGCGTGCGGCGGTTCTCCGTCGCCAGTTCTATCGCTGTGTACATGGGGGTGAACGAGGTCCCGTTGCGCGAGAACGCCCCACTGCCGGTGGTGGCCGCGCACCAGATCCCGGTGTTCAAGAAGACGGCGGAGTTGTTCGCCGCGCTGGCCGGTGACGGTGCCGGGTTCGACGCGGTGAGCCTGCGGATCGGCACCATCTGGGGCCCCTCAGTGTGCCCGACAACCCGTTCACCCCGCTCCCACCGCGACTGCAACCACAAGCGAAACGCCGGGCTCCCTCAAGCGGGAGACCCGGCGTTTCTGCTGGTCACTGTGGCGGTGGCGGTGGGATTTGAACCCACGGAGGCTTGCACCTCACACGCTTTCGAGGCGTGCTCCTTCGGCCGCTCGGACACGCCACCGCCGGAAACTTTACCTCAGCTCCGGGAAGTCCTCCTCGCGGTACTCCCCCTGCCGGGGACCGGCCTGCTCCTGGCCGCGCAGCTGCACCCGGCGGATCTTTCCGGAGATGGTCTTGGGCAGCTCGGCGAACTCGAGGCGGCGGATCCGCTTGTACGGGGCGAGCTGCTCGCGGGCGTAGCGCAGGATGTCCCGCGCGGTGTCCCGGTCGGGCGCATGCCCGGCGGCGAGCACCACGTATGCCTTGGGCACGGCCAGCCGAATCGGGTCGGGTTGGGGTACCACGGCGGCCTCGGCCACCGCCGGGTGCTCGATCAGCACGCTCTCCAGCTCGAACGGACTGATCCGGTAGTCGGACGCCTTGAACACGTCGTCCGCCCGGCCTACGTAGGTGATGTAGCCGTCGGCGTCCCGGGACGCCACGTCACCGGTGTGGTAATAGCCGCCAGCCATCGCCTCGGCGTTGCGTTCCACGTCGTCGGCGTAGCCGACCATCAACCCGAGCGGCCGCTCGGTCAGGATCAGGCAGATCTCCCCCTCGTCGGCCGGCTCGCCGGACGGCACGTCCACCAGGGCCACCGTGTACCCGGGGATCGGCCGGCCCATCGAACCCGGTTTGACCAATTGGCCCGGGGTGTTGCCGATCTGCAGGGTGGTCTCGGTCTGCCCGAAGCCGTCCCGGATCTTCACCCCCCACGCCTTCTCCACCTGCTCGATGACCTCGGGGTTCAGTGGCTCACCCGCGCCCACCACCTTGGCCGGCGGGTTGCGCAGCACGGCCAGGTCGGCCTGGATGAGCATCCGCCACACCGTGGGCGGGGCGCAGAACGAGTCCACCCCGCAGCGGCCGATCACGTCCAGCATGGTGGCCGCGTCGAACCGGGCGTAGTTGTAGATCAGCACCGTGGCGCCGGCGTTCCACGGGGCGTACACGTTCGACCAGGCGTGCTTGGCCCAGCCGGGCGAGGAGATGTTCAGGTGCACGTCGCCCGGCTCCAGCCCGATCCAGTACATGGTGGACAGGTGCCCGACCGGGTACGAGGCCTGGGTGTGCTCCACCAGCTTGGGCTTGGCGGTGGTGCCCGAGGTGAAGTACAGCAACAGGGTGTCCGACGCCTTCGTCACCCCGTCCGGGGTGAACACGACCGACTCACCCTCGGATGAGGCGTAGTCGATCCACCCGTCGGCTGAGCCGCCCACCGAAATCCGCGTGTAGTCGCCCGGCACGCCGGCCCACTTGCCGGTCTCCGCCGAGGCGACGACGACGTGCCCCGCCCCGCCCCGGTCGATGCGGTCCCGCAGGTCAGCCTCGGCGAGCAACGTGGTGGCCGGGATGACCACCGCGCCCAGCTTCATCGCGGCGAGGATCATCTCCCACAGCTCGACCTGGTTGCCGAGCATCAGCACGATCCGATCGCCGCGCGCCACACCGTGCGAGCGCAGCCAATTGGCCACCTGGTTCGACCGGCGGGACAGCTCCGCGAACGTCCACTGCCGGTCCGTGCCGTCCTGCTCGATGATCCTCAAGCCCGGCCGGTCGGCGCTCTCCGGGTCCGTGCCGAGATGGTCGAACCACTCCAGCGCCCAGTTGAACTCGTCCAGCTCCGGCCACCGGAACCCGGCGTAGGCCGCGTCGTAGTCCTCCCGGTGATCGAGCAGGAACCGCCGCGCGGCCCGGAACGCCGCCAACCCCGTGGTCTCTGACACCGACTGCTCCTCCTGTGCCGCGCCTGAGCGACGACCCTATCCGGGTGGGCCGAGCAGTCGTGAGTGAAAAGTGGTGCGGCCACTCCGGGTCCCGCTCGGGGTGCCAGTGTCGGGTAGCGGCGGGTGGCTCGCCGATCGGCAAGCCGCACGGGCAGGTGGTCACCGAGAGCACCTCGGCCGCCGCGCCCAGACACGCCACGCCCGGTATCGGGCAAGGTGGTAACCAAGGATGTCTCGCCAGGTCAGCGAGTAGTCAGGCAGTCGCGTAGCGCACACATGGGACGACGTTAAAGATCATCCGGGGGCTGGCTGGTCCAGTCTGTACCCCTCCCCGATCGGGTTACGCGGCCAGCCCTACCCGGTCGCACAGCTCCCGCACGTCGTCACGAAGGCCGGTTGGAGGCCGGTCGCGCAGATTTATCAGCATCGCCCTGGCGTAGCCGTTGTACTTGATCGTCTCCGAGGCGGTGCGCTCCGCGCGATTGAGCAAGGCCCAGGAGGCGGCGTGTTCGCCTCGATGGCTGTGTGCCCGCGCGACCTCGATCAAGTGTCGGCTACGCCGGGCCAGTGACGGGATCGACTCGGGATCGAACGAGTCCGCCGCATGCAGGGCTTCCCCGGGACGCTGTAGCTCGACTCCGAGGGTGACCGCGTGCGCACCGATCACGGCGGTGGAGAACGACGACTGGACATGTCGGTAGCCGGCGCCGAGTCCTCGGGCTATCTGGTCGGCTCGTTCCCACCGTGCCCACGCATCGCCGTGGCGGCCCCGCCGGGCGTGCACGTAGGCCACCTCGGCTTCCAGGGCACCGACCATGCCCCGCCAGTCGTCCGGGCCGCCGTCCAGGTAGGGCGCCAGTTGCCCGGCGGCGTCGTCGGCCAGCGCGATCGCCTCTTCCCACCGGCCGGCGTCGCGCAGGGCCTGCACCATCGCCCATGCGCCCCCGGCGGTCACGTACGGGTCGTCCGCCTCCTGCCCTTCCGTGAGAGCCCGGTCCGCCACCATCCAGACCAGCTCAGGGGCGGGCTGGTACGCCACGTAGAAGTCGGCGAGCTGGTACACCCCGGACAGCACTCGGCGAGCCTCGCGGCGCTGTCCATCGCGGAGGGTTCGCACCGCCCGTTGCGCATCCCTGATCAATTCGGGGAGCAGGGCACCCAGCTGGGTCCGGTGGTCGGGGCTCGAGTGCCGCACGCGCCACGCGTCGGCCAGCCGGAACGCGAGATGTGCCGGATTCGGCGGCCGACTACCGGTGGTGATCCGGTAGTCGGTGAGCGCGGCTTGTACCTCGGACAGCGCGGCGTGCCGGGTGCCCGCGAACACAACGGACGGCACGCCGCCGTGGTCCTCAACGAGACTGGCGACGTCGCGCACGCCCAGCACCGTGGCCAGCCTATCCCATCGAACTTCCGCCGTTGACGCTGATCACCTGGCCGGTCACGAAGCCGGCGTCCGGGCCCACCAGGTAGGCCACCGCGCCGGCCACGTCGGCGACCGAGCCCGGGCGGGCCAGCGGGATCAGCTCGGTGGCCCGGTCCAGCACGTGCAGCAGCCGCCCCGGCACCGCGCCACCGGCCACTGCGCGGGTGATCTCCGGGGTCTGCACGTAGGACGGCGCCACCGCGTTGACGGTGATCCCGGCTTGCGCGAACTCGCGGGCCAGCCCGGTGCACATGGCGTGCACCCCGCCCTTGGCCGCGTTGTACATGGCGTGGTCGACCAGCCCATTGCGCACCGACTCCGCGCCGATGTTCACGATCCGCCCGAACCCGCGCTCCACCATGTGCGGCAGCACCGCCAGGGTGGCGCGGATGGTGGTCCACAGGTTGTTGTCAACGGTGGCACGCAGGGTTTCCTCGGTGTGCTCCAGGGTCGGCCGGATCACCCCGCCGCCGGCGTTGTTCACCAGGATGTCCACTTGCCCGAAGGCGTCCACCGCGGCGGCCAGCAGCTGCGCCGCGCGGCCCGGCTCGGCGAGGTTGCCGACGAACCCCGCCGGCTCGTGCCCCGACTCCCGGAGGGACTCGGTGGCCCGCTTCAGCTCCTCCTCGCCGAGCGCCCCGACCAGCACCGACGCGCCGTCGGCCAGCAGCCGCGCGGCGATGCCCAGCCCGATGCCGGTGGCCCCGCCGGTGACAATCGCCGCGAGCCCGGCCAATGGGCGGGTCACAGGATGATCGCCAGGTCGCCGGCGGGGCGCAGCTCGGTCATGTCCAGCACCGAGCGCTTCGACCGGATACGCAGCCCGCAGCCCTCGGCGACCAGGCGGTAGTGGTTGCGGCCCACGTAGTAGGAGGCCTTGCCGTTGCGGAACCGCCAGACCGTGAACGACGCGGTCACCGGGCGGTGGTCGTCCGCCGGCTCGCCCAGCACCACGTTGTAGACCTGGTGGTTGGTGCGCGAGTGCGGGTACTCCCGGTGCGCCTTGCGGCTGTTCAACCGCTCCACCCGCAGCCGCAGGCGCAGCTCGTCGTCGTCGATCAGCACCAGGTCCTGGGCCGGGTCTCCGTCCGGGGTGTCGTTGCACGGCACCACGTACCGCGTCGGCCCCTCGGCCCACAGCGCCAACCAGCCGTCCAGGTCCCACTCGTCGAGCAGCGCCGCCTCCCGGTACAGGAAGTCCTCCACCGCCGCCCGACCGAGCGTCGCCAGGGCCAGCTCCGTAGCGGCGGTCACCGGAGCACCCCCATGCCGGCCGGGCCCATCCGCTGCGCCCAGCACCGCCAGAACACCCGCATCTGCGCCTCGTCGTCGCCGTGCGGCACGCGGGCCATGCCCCGGGAGATGTCGTTCCACTCCACCCCGCCGGAGTTGAACCCCTGCTGGCAGGACTCCAGCGCCTCCACGTCGTCCGGGGTGGCGAACCCGGCCGGCCCGAGGAAGGTCAAGAAGCTGTCCAGCCGGCGTTGCCGCAGCTGGGGCAGCTCGCCACGGGGCGCCATCTCCCATGCGGTGACATCCATCCGGGCCGGTGAGGACGGCATGAAGGTGCGCACGGTGACCGCCATGATGTCGTTCACCACCAG
>Ga0137415_10008069_pt1 | contig 10439 bp, 8 predicted proteins | sample CZODoug3_1_1_16f_FD_183082 | JGI IMG/M metagenome (GOLD analysis project Ga0137415, IMG submission 183082) | Vadose zone soil fungal communities from Angelo Coast Range Reserve, California, USA - CZODoug3_1_1_16fungal (Hybrid Assembly) | ecosystem: Environmental > Terrestrial > Soil > Vadose... | reverse complement strand
GCTGTACTGCGTTGCGGTGCTCATGTCCTTCCTGGCTGCACGAGTGGGCACGACGCTTGTCTATGGACAATCTACTGGCGTCTACGACCACTACTTCCACACGTTTCTGAACCAAACCGATCTCATTTGGTCCTTCCTCATGGCGGTCGCGATGGCCGTGATCGTGATGGTGATACACACCTATTACGGCTTCACCGCCACCGGTGGACCGGCCGGAGTGGGCGAAGCGGTCGGCCGTGCCGTGCGTGCGTCATTGATCACGGTTGTGTTTGTGACACTGGTCATTTCGTTGTCCGTCTACGGGCAATCCGGCAACTTCCACTTGGCGGGCTAGCCGTGGAGGCGAGGACAGGGGAGCGCCGGTTGCATCCGGCGTGGTGGACGGCGATTCTGGTCGCGGTCATCGTCGGTTCGGTCCTCATGACAGCAGGATTCTTCAGCGGATCGTTCTCCTCGTTCGTTCCCGTGACACTGACATCGGACCGGTCGGGCCTCGTCATGGAGCCTGGCGGCAAGGTGAAGCTGCGTGGCGTCGAAGTCGGTCGGGTCGCCGCCATCGATGGCGGCGACCAGCACGTCACCCTGAAGCTGGAGCTCGATCCCGGTCAGGTCAAGTACATTCCGGCCAACGTCGAGGCTCAGATACGGGCGACGACGGCGTTCGGGGCCAAGTTCGTCGACCTGATCTACCCGAGTGATCCGAGTACGAAACCGCTGAGCGCCGGGACAGTGCTTCACTCACGCAACGTCAGCACCGAGGTCAACACCGTCTTCCAGAATCTCGTCGACCTTCTGCACCAGATTGATCCGGCCAAGCTGAACGGCGTGCTATCCGCTCTCGCCGAAGGTCTACGCGGACAAGGCGAGACGATCGGCGAAGCGACCACCGACGCCAACCAGGTCCTGCTGGCACTCAATCCGCGGACAGAGACGTGGCGCCGGGACTGGCAGTCGCTCAAGGGTTTCAGCGACACCTACAGCGTGGCTGCACAGAACATCCTGACCGTGCTGGACGCCGCGAGCACGACGAGCACCACGATCGCCAACAATGCGAAGGACCTGGATGCGTTGCTGGTGAACGTGGCCGGCTTCGCCCGCAGCGGCATCGACCTCATCGGGCCCAACAAGGACAACCTCGTCCGCGCAGTCAACGTGCTGGAGTCGACCACGAGTCTGTTGATGAAGTACAACCCCGAACTGACCTGCACGCTGGTCGGCGGACAGACACTTCTCGACAAAGACCTCGTCGCCACCTCGGGGGGGAGCAACGGCAAATCACTCATCCTCGACACCGGCCTCCTGCTCGGCGACGACCCATACAAATACCCGGACAACCTGATGATCACCGGTGCCAAGGGTGGCCCCGGCGGCAAGCCCAGTTGTGGGTCGCTGCCCGATGTGGCCAACCGGTACCCCGTGCGGCAATTGATCACCAACACCGGGTGGGGCACCGGCATGGACGTCCGACCGAACCCGGGCATCGGCTTCCCCGGCTACGCCAATTACCTTCCCGTCACCCGAGCGGTGCCCGAAGCGCCGAGCATCCGCTACCCGGGCGGCCCCGCGCCAGGGCCCATCCCATACCCAGGAGCGCCTCCCTACGGTGCGCCGATGTACGCGCCGGACGGCACGCCGCTGTGGCCGGGCCTTCCGCCGGGAGTGCCGTCGACATCTCCGCCGCCGGACCCGAACCACCTGCCGCCGGGAGCGGAGCCGCCGCTACCCCTTCCACCGTCACCGCCGCCGCCACCCTGATCGCCCGAACCAAGAGAGGAAGAGCGCAAGCATGAGGTCACAACCGTGAGAGCCCACTTGGGACCCGTCGCCTGGCGGCTCGCCATCTTCACGGTGGTGTGCCTGATGGGAATGTTCGCGCTGTTCGCGGTCTTCGCCCAGCTGCGCTTCCAAGAGGAGCAGACGTATCGGGCCGAATTCACCAACGTCAGCGGGCTCGAAGAGGGCCAGTTCGTGCGTATCGCAGGCGTGGAGGTGGGCAAGGTAAAACACATCGCGATCCAGCCCGACACCACGGTGTCGGTGGACTTCACCGCGGACGACTCGGTCGTGTTGACGGAAGGTGACAAGGCGATCATTCGGTACGACAACCTGATCGGCGGTCGTTATCTGGCTCTGGAGCCGGGTGCCGGCGGCACCAAGAGGCTCCGGCCGGGGGACACCATCGCGCTGGCGAACACGTCGCCCGCATTGGATCTGGACGCACTGATCGGCGGATTTCGGCCGTTGTTTCGCGCGCTGGACCCCGATCAGGTCAACGCCTTGTCCGGCCAGTTGATCACAGCCTTCCAGGGGCAGGGTGCGACGATCGGTTCCTTCCTGACGCAGACCGCGGCTCTGACCAACACACTGGCTGACCGCGATCAGTTGATCGGGCAGGTGATCGGGAACCTGGACACCGTGCTGGGTTCACTCGGCGATCAGAGCAAGCAGTTCGACAAGGCCGTGACGTCGTTATCCGAACTGGTGCACGGCCTTTCCGAACGCAAGCAGGACATCAGCAACGCGGTGGCTTATGGCAATGCGGCCGCCGGATCGATCACCGACCTGCTGGCGCAGGCGCGGCCGCCACTGCAGAAGGTAGTCCACGAAACCGACCGGACGGCAGGGATCGTGGTCGCGGACAAGGACTATATGGACAACCTGCTGAACACGCTGCCCGACGCCTATCAGGCCTTGGGACGTCAGGGCCTGGACGGGGACTACTTCAGTTTCTACCTGTGTGACCTCGTGCTCAAGCTCAACGGCAAGGGTGGACAGCCGGTCTACGTCAAGTTGGCCGGCCAGGACTCCGGCAGGTGCACGCCGCGATGAAGTCCTTCGCAGAACGCAATCCGATCGTCATCGGCGCCATCGGGGTGGCACTGACCGCCGGTGTCGTGCTGGCCGCACTGAACTACGACAAGCTGCCGTTCTTCGACCAGTCGCAGGACTACTCGGCGTACTTCGCCGAAGCCGGCGGCCTGACACCGGGTGCCGCGGTGCAGGTTTCGGGATTCAAGGTCGGCAAGGTGGCCAGCGTCACGCTGGACGGACCGCGCGTGCTCGTCAAGTTCAACATGGACGAACACATCCGGCTCGGCGATCGCACCGAGGCCGCCATCAAGACCAAGAGCCTGCTGGGCTCCAAGATCATGGAGGTCACGCCGCGCGGCGACGGCGAGCAGTCCGGCACGATTCCGGTCGACCGCACCACGTCGGCCTATCAGCTGCCCGACGCGCTCGGCGATCTGACCGCGACGATCAGCGGCTTGAACACCAACCAGTTGTCGGAGTCGCTGGCCGTCCTGTCGGACACGTTCTCCCAAACCCCACCAGAGTTGAGGATCGCGGTGCAGGGGGTAACCCGGTTCTCGCAAACACTCGATGAGCGCGACAGTCAGTTGCGCAATCTGCTGGCCAACGCCAACAAGGCCACCACGGTGTTGGCGGAGCGCAGCGACAAGGTGGTCAGCCTGATCGCCGACGCCAACACCCTGCTCCTGCAGCTGCAGAGCCAAAGCAGCGCGCTGGATCAGATTTCGAACAACATCTCGGCGCTCGCGCAGCAGATCAAGGGCTTCATCGCCGAGAACCGCAGCACCTTCAAACCCGCCCTCGACAAGCTCAACGGCGTGCTCGCCATCGTGGACAACCGCAAGGAACGGGTTCAGCTGTCGATCAAGAAGCTCAACGCCTACGCGATGTCGCTGGGAGAGTCGGTGTCGTCGGGGCCCTTCTTCAAGGCCTACCTCGCCAACCTGTTGCCTGGCCAGTTCATCCAGCCATTCGTCGACGCAGCGTTCTCCGATCTTGGTCTCGACCCCAATGTGCTGTTGCCGTCCCAGCGCTCCGACCCCCAGACGGGCCAGCCGGGCACACCGGCGCTGCCCGTGCCCTATCCGCGCACGGGGCAGGGTGGGGAGCCGAATATGACGCTGCCCGATGCCATCACGGGTAAACCGGGCGATCAAGGGTGCGGTCCGCCCGGCTTGGCGCTGCCCGGCCCTACTGGCTGCTACCCCTACCGCGAGCCGCTGCCCGCGCCCCCGCCCGGCGGCCCGCCGCCCGGGCCGCCGGCCGAGTCGCCGCCCGGGATGGAGTCGCACCCGGAGCCGACGCCCAGTCCCGTGCTGGTCCACGCGCCCGACGAGGTACCCCCCGAAGCGGCGAGTCCCGGGCAGTACCCGATTGGGCCTCCGGCGGGGGACGGCGGATGATCACGTCCCGTCGAATGAAGATCGGTCTGGCCGCCGCCCTGGTCGTGGTGCTGATCGGCGGCATCGTCGTGGCGCTGCGGTCGACCGGCACCAGTAGCCGCACCAACGCCGTGGCCTACTTCGACAACAGCAACGGCATCTTCGTCGGTGACGACGTCCGCATCCTCGGCGTGCCGGTTGGCGAGATCGACAAGATCGAGCCGCAGCCCGGACGGGTGAAGATCTCATTCTGGTTCGGCGCTGAGTACAAGGTGCCCGCGGATGCCAAGGCGGTGATCCTGTCACCGTCACTGGTGACTTCGCGCGCGCTACAACTCACCCCCGCCTACACCGAAGGCCCAGCGATGGCCAACGACACTGTCATCCCGCAAGACCGCACCGCGGTTCCGGTGGAATGGGACGACTTCCGTCAACAGCTGCAAAAGCTGACCGAAACGTTGCAGCCGACCGAACCGGGTGGTGTCAGCACGCTGGGGGCGTTCGTCAACACCACCGCCGACAATCTCCGCGGACAGGGCGCCAACATCCGCGACACGGTCATCAAGCTGTCGCAAGCGTTTTCGGCACTCGGTGACCACAGCGGGGACCTGTTCAGCACCGTCAAGAACCTGTCCATCCTGGTGTCGGCGTTGCAGGACAGCACCGACCTGATGCGGCAGTTGAACCAGAGCCTGGCCTCGGTGACGGGGTTGTTGGCCAACGATCCGAACGAGGTCGGGAACGCCGTGTCCGACCTCAATGACGTGGTGGGCGACGTCCAGAGCTTCGTGGCCGACAACAAGGAGACGCTGGGCACGACGTCGGACAAACTGGCGTCGGTGACGACGGCGCTCAATCAGAGCCTGGACGACATCAAGCAGACATTGCACATCGCCCCGGGCACGTTCCAAAACTTCCTGAACATCTATCAGCCGGCGCAGGGTGCGTTGTCCGGTGTGCTGGCGCTCAACAACTTCGCCAACCCGATTTCGTTCCTGTGCGGGGCGGTGCAGGCGGCCTCGCGGCTGGGTGCCGAACAGTCGGCGAAACTCTGCGCACAGTACCTGGCGCCAATCATCAAGAACCGCCAGTACAACTTCCCCCCGCTGGGCGAAAACCTCTTCGTCGGCGCGCAGGCCCGGCCCAACGAGGTCACCTATAGCGAGGACTGGATGCGCCCGGACTATGTACCACCGCAAACGCCACCGCCAGCCAACGCACCGGCGTCGGCCGACACGCCGCCGCTGGCGGCCGAGGCGGTAGCGACGAATCCGGCCGACGGATTGCCTGGAGTCATGGTGCCGCCGGGAGGCGGATCGTGATCCGAATCTGCTTGCGCCGCATGGCCGGAGCGCTCGGGGTGGTGGTGCTCGCCGCGGCCGGGCTGTCCGGCTGCGGGTGGCGAGGCCTGAACTCGGTACCGCTGCCGGGCACCGAGGGCGGTGGCCCGGGCGCGTACACGATCCAGGCACAACTGCCCGACGTCAACAACATCGAACAGAACTCCCGGGTCCGCGTTGCCGACGTGACCGTCGGCAATGTCACCAAGATCGAGCGCCAGGGCTGGCATGCGCTGCTCACGATGAGCATCAATGCCGACGTCAACCTGCCCGCCAACGCGACTGTCACGGTGGGACAGACCAGCCTGCTGGGATCTCTGCACATCGAGTTGGCGCCGCCCACCAACACCGCGCCGGAGGGCAAGCTGCACGAGGGCTCGGTGATTCCGCTGTCGTCCGGTGCGATGTACCCATCAACGGAGCAGACGCTGGCGGCGGTGTCGCTGCTGCTCAACGGCGGCGGGATCGGGCAGCTTCAAGACATCACCCGGGCGCTCAGCACCGCGTTCACTGGCCGCGAGGACGACCTGCGCAGCCTGATCCAGCAAATAGACTTGTTCGTCGGCAACCTCAAGGGCCAAACCGACGACATCATCGCCGCCAACGAAAGCCTCAACAACCTGGTCGGTCAATTCACTGCGGAGAAACCGGTAGTGGACAAGGCACTCAAGACGATCCCCGATGCGCTGGCCGTCCTCAACGATCAGCGAAGCAACCTGACCGATGCGCTCAACCAGTTGGGCAAGTTCAGCGCGCTCGCCGCCGACTCGGTCAACCAGACGAAGGACAATTTGATCAAGGAACTCAAAGACCTTGGGCCGGTGCTTGAATCGCTGGCCAACGCCGGCCCGGCGCTCACCCGCTCACTGGGCTACTTCCTCACCTTCCCGTGGCCGAAGGACACGATCACGAAATTCGCACGCGGTGATTACGCCAACTTGACCGCCGTGATCGACCTGACGCTGAGTCGCCTCGACTCGTCCCTCTTCACTGGCACCCGGTTCGAGGGCAACCTGACCGAACTGGAGATGCAGTGGGGCCGCACCATCGGCCAGATGCCCAGCCCGTACACCGCGGGCAATCCGCTCGTCGTTCCCTACGTCGCAGATCAGGGACCCTAATATGCGAATGACGAGACCCGTGATGATTCAGCTCATCATCTTCGCCGTGGTCGGCCTGATCGCAGGCTCGCTGATGATCTTCGACTTCATCAAGTTGCCGGCCCTGCTGTTCGGTGTGGGGCACTACACCGTCACCGTCGAGTTGCCTGAAGCTGGGGGACTGTACAAATCCGGCAATGTGACCTATCGAGGTACCGAGGTCGGTCGAGTCGAGGACGTCCGCTTGACCCCCACCGGGGTCGAAGCGGTGCTGTCGCTGCAGTCGGGGATCGACATCCCCTCTGATCTCGAGGCTGAGGTGCACAGCCAGTCCGCGGTGGGTGAACAGTTCGTGGCGCTGATACCCCGCTCGATGTCTCCGCCCCTGAAGAACGGCGACGTCATTGCGCGTGACCGCAGCTCCGTCCCGCCGGACATCAACACCTTGCTTGGCGCGGCCAATACGGGTCTGCAAGCGATACCACACGACAACTTGAAGACCGCGGTCGACGAGGCGTATACGGCCGTCGGTGGACTTGGCCCGGACATCGCTCGGTTCGTCAAGGGCTCCACCGCGCTGGCCATCGACGCCCGAAACAACCTCGACGAACTGACCAACCTGACCGACAACGTCGCTCCGGTGCTCGACACCCAAACCGACACCGCCGATTCGGTGCAGGCGTGGGCGGCGCATCTGGCGACCATCACCGATCAGTTGCGGACCCACGACGCCGCGGTCGCGGGCGTGCTGCAGAACGGCTCGGGCGCCGCGGCAGAAGTCCGTCAGCTCTTCGACCGGCTACAGCCCACGCTGCCGATCGTGTTGGCGAACCTCGTCAGCACTGGCCAGGTGGCGGTCACCTACCGCGACAACATAGAACAGCTCCTGGTGCTGCTGCCTCAGGGTGCCGCAATGCAACAGGCCACCGGCGTCCCCAACCGGAACACCAAGCAGGCCTACAAGGGAGCGTTTCTCGACTTCAACCTCAACCTCAACCTGCCGCCGCCATGCACCACCGGCTTCCTACCGCCTCAGCAGCAGCGAGTCGCCAGCCTCACCGACTACCCGGACCGCCCGGCCGGCGACCTGTACTGCCGGATACCTCAGGACTCGATGTTCAACGTGCGCGGTGTACGCAACACCCCGTGCGAGACCCGCCCCGGCAAGCGCGCCCCCACCGTGAAGATGTGCGAGAGCGACGAGAACTACGTGCCCCTCAACGACGGCTTCAATTGGAAGGGCGACCCAAACGCGACGTTGTCCGGACAGGGCATCCCCCAGTTGCCGCCGGGATCGCCACCTCAGGCGCCGCCGCCACCTGCGGCCCTGCCTCCGATCGCGGCTGCTGAGTACGACCCGGCTACCGGTACGTACGTCGGGCCCGACGGGCACGTCTACACGCAATCCAACCTGGCTGACGGTGCCGGCGCGCCCCGCACGTGGCAGTCGATGTTGATGCCCCCGGCGGGCGGCTGATCGTGCCGGTGATGGCGACTGGTTTCGCTGGTGGGGTTGTTTAGCGATAGTGGGTGGGTGGGGGGTTGGCGCCGTCCGTTTTCGTCAGCCTCCGGTACCGGTGGTGCTAGAGGTGACCAGACTCCGGTCGATGTCGCAGACCCGCGCTGCACCCACCAACGCCATGGTTCGACCCACCTCGGCGCGCAACATCTCCAGCACGACCTCCACTCCGGACTGGCCGGCGGCGGCCAGCCCGTACAGATACGGGCGACCAACGAACACGGCTCTGGCCCCGAGAGCAAGCGCCTTGACGACGTCGGTCCCTCGACGAAATCCACCGTCGATGAACACCTCGGCCCGGCCATCGACCGTGTCGACGACCGATGCCAGCACATCGATGGTGGCTGGCACGCCGTCCAACTGGCGGCCGCCGTGGTTGGACACCACGATCCCGTCCACCCCAAGGTCGATCAGGCCCGGACACTGGTCGGCCCGCATGACGCCTTTGATCAGCAACGGTCCGTCCCATAGGTCGCGTACGACCTGCACGTCCTCCCGGCTGACCGGACAGGCCGAAGCCAGGATGGTCGCCGCGGTCTCGCCGGGGGACATCCGCCGGGTCCCGCTGGTCGGGTGCGGCAGCACGTTCGTCCGCACGAACTCGACCGCCCACCGGGGGTGCAACGCGCCCTGAAGAAGGAACCGGGGTCGAATCCCGGACCCCGCAAGGCCGTTGCGCGCATCACGATCACGGTTGCCGAACACGGGGGTGTCCACCGTGATGGCCAATCCCGTGTAGCCCGCGGCAGCAATGCGTGCAATCAGAGGTTCGAATTCGCGACGTTCCCGAGGCAGATAGAGCTGGAACCACAGCGGTCCCGCACCGGCGCGTGCGACATCCTCGAGTGGAAAGCTCGTCACGCTGCTCTGCATGTAGATCGTGCCCGCGCGCCGAGCGGCCCTGGCAACCGCGAGCTCGGCGTCACGGCTGACCACGCGCCCAGCGCCGGTGGGCGCCAGCAGCACGGGCATGGAGACCTTGTCGCCCAGAACCGTCGTGGTGAGTGCCGGCAGCGCAGTGTGGCCCAACGCCCGCGGCCGAAAGGTGATGTGCTCGAAGGCGGAACGGTTGGCCCGCAATGAAACCTCGTCGCCGGCACCTCCAGCGAGTACGTCGTAGATCACCCTCGGTATGCGTTTGCGAGCCATCCGTTCCACGTCGTCGACCGTGACCGCGTCCTGCACCCTCACGACTGATCCTCCTCAAGCCTGGTGACCGCGCCGAGTGGACTGCGCTCTCCGTGGTCGCAGTCCACACCACGACGAGTTCGAGTGAGAAGAGCTACGTCGCCGAATTTCTGGCACGGGCTTCATCGACGTCCACAACGGGCTACGGGCTCGACGAGAAACCCTTGACAGCCAGGAGAGAAATAGAATGATCGTTCATATATTGAGCCGGAGCCGCGGCGATTCGCCGCTGCCGCGGGGTGCGAATCCACGATTCCACCGATCCGGCCGGATGTGATGCATTGACCGTCAACGGGATTTGGGGGAAAGCATGGAGTTGATCGAGGCGCTGCGCACGACGGGCGCGGTCCGGGCATTCACCGACGAGGTGGTCGACGACGCCACCCTGGCCACGGTGCTCGATAGCGCCCGCTTCGCGCCCAACGGCGGCAATGCGCAGGGGTGGCACGTGGTCGTGGTCAAGGACCCCGACGTCCGGAGCCGGTTGCGCGATCTCTATCTACCCGGCTGGTATGACTACCTGGCGATGTACGCCGCCGGCCTGCGACCGTGGTCGCCGGTCAACGACCGCGTCGCCGAATCGACGGCGGTGGCCGGCGCCGAGCCCGCCATCGACCCGAACGGCTTCGCCGAAAATCTGGACACGGCGCCGGTGCTCCTCGCGGTGTTCGCCGACCTGTCGGCACTGACCGCAGTCGACCGAGACTTCGACCGCTACCCATTTGTCGGCGGTGGCTCTATCTACCCGTTCGCCTGGAGCGTGCTGCTCGCCGCCCGCAACGAGGGCCTGGGCGGGGTCATCACCACCATGTGCGTCCGGGAGGAGAACGCCGTCAAGGCACTGCTCGGCGCGCCGGACGCGCTGGCTCTGGCCGCGGTGATCGCCCTCGGCCACCCGATCAAGCAGCCCCGCCGGCTGAGCCGCGCCCCGGTCGAATCGTTCGCGACCGTCGACCGGGTCGACGGGCCGGCCTTCAGCTAACCTGCCGTCCAATCCCGGGCCGGTAGGCCCTCGGCGGCAGGGCAGCGCGCAGGCCCGCCTCGACGAGCAGCGGATGGATCTTCTCGGCGTACTCCGCGATGCCGGACTCGTAGTCGA
>Ga0137415_10008068_pt1 | contig 10440 bp, 12 predicted proteins | sample CZODoug3_1_1_16f_FD_183082 | JGI IMG/M metagenome (GOLD analysis project Ga0137415, IMG submission 183082) | Vadose zone soil fungal communities from Angelo Coast Range Reserve, California, USA - CZODoug3_1_1_16fungal (Hybrid Assembly) | ecosystem: Environmental > Terrestrial > Soil > Vadose... | reverse complement strand
TCAATAATAATGCTGTGAGATATCTGCGGCTCATCCCCCATTGGCCATTGACGTATGACAATTGACAAGCAGCCTTCTCTTGTTTTCCTGTCGGCCGCTTCGCTATACTCCGCGGCATGAGTATCCGAAGAGGCGGCGGGAAATGGGAGCCGATGCTGTTGGGGATTGAACCCCGGAACTGCAAGGTCTGCAAGGAAGGGCTCTATCGTAACAAGACGCTGTTCAGCGGCGGCTGGTCTCGCTGCGCCTTGTGCGACGAGTTCGTCCATTACAGCTGCCTGGCCAGCGGCAAAGTCTCGTTCCTGAAAGCCCGCCCCCGCGTGTGCAAGACCTGCCGTGCAGCTCAAGAGGGCACTCCTTCACCTTCGCCGAAGGCAGCGACTCCGGTGGCCGTCGGGTCGTGAATCCCAACCCACAATCAAGCCCAGTGGAAGCCCGTCCGGGCTGGCATGCCTTTTTTTCCGACACAGTCCGGTTCGTCCTGGCGCCGGTGATTCTCCTCTTCAGTGGATTTTTCACGGCGAACTTCATCATCAGCGGCGACTACACCTGGCCGCGGACAAGTCGGACGGTGGCGCTGACACTCACGGTGCTGATTCTCTCCCGTGAATTCGTCTACAAAGAGCAACTGTCGCGCAACGCGGCGACGGACCGTGCGCGATTGGCACTGCTCTATTCTTGTGTGCTCCCCTATGTGATCGGCTGGTTGGTGATGCTGACTCTTTGGGCGCTCTAAAAAGATCGTTGTTTGGTTTGTCTGGTCTGTCTGGTTTTTTTGGTTGAACGAAACATGAACCAAACAAACCAAATAAACAAAATAAACTAGATGAACGAGACAGCCGTGCGAGGACGGTCCGATGGCAGAGATTATCCGCAGCGGAGCCTTTCTCCAACAATGTTGGTCGGTGCATCCGCTCTGCCTGACGGTCAAGCGCGTCGAGCCAGAGCGCATTGTGGTGCTTACTTGCAGTTCCTGCCGCATGGTGCATCGGGTGACCACCGGCGCGATCACCAGGCAGGCATCGGCTGTGGATTCCTCTTCGCCTGAATCGGGGCTTGTGCAGCCGGATGGGCTCGTGGCGCTCAAAACCTGTTTGGGCACCCATGCTCCCGCTCTGTCGGTTCGGGAGATGGATGTGTTTCAAGATGCGGTGTGGGTCCGCTGTGCGGAATGTCGTGCGCAGTACGACCTGACGGTCTCCCAGTTCGAAACGCACCAGAAATAGCCGGCGCTCTTCGCGCCGGTCGTCCAGCCGATTGATGACCATGTCATCACAGTTTACAGACGAAGAAGCGGCCTTGATGGCCGATCAGCACTTCTTTCTCGCCAAGGTGCAGATCATGGCCAAGGTGCGCCACTTGCTCTCGGCCACGCATGCGGCGTTGAAAGAGGAGATTGGGCCGGCTTCACTTGCGACCCCGTCTGATTTCGATCCCACCAACTATCACTTTGTGAAGGGAGAGAATCTCGAATTCTTTCCCTACCAATATCTGGACTTTCCGAAACACTTTCACGACTCGAACACTTTTGCCTTTCGGACGCTCTTTTGGTGGGGGCACCACCTCGTGTGCGCCTTGATGTTGGAGGGGGAGGGGATCAAGCAGCACAAGGCACGGATCGTGGACCGGTTTCATCAGCTCGCCGGGCAGGGGCTGGAACTTTCGTTGGCGCCGACGTTGTGGGAATGGAAACGCGGCGAGGGGTATACGTTGCCGATCACCCACGATCGCAAGGCGCAGATTGCCGCCGTGGTGGCCGAACGGTCCTTTTTGAAGATCGTCCGCTTCCTGCCGTTCACCGATCCGCGGATTCAGTCGGGTCAGATGCCGGAATTCAGCCGCGAGACCTTTCGGGCCATCCTACCGATCGTCACCCGATAGCAGCCTGCGGGTAAAAACTGTGTTGGTACGTCTGAAAGTCAATGGTCGGCACTTCTGGCACAAGCCCGCTCTGTCTGGTCCATCTGGTAAGTCTCATGCAACCAAACAAACCAGACAGATCGAATAGACCAAATGAACAAGACCGGCTGGCGGACTTTTTCAGCATCCTGCCAGCCTCGGTATTTGTCTCTGATCGCCAACTTGGGTAAACTGGACCCGCTTCAACGATGGAGCGGCAATCGCAAGGAGGATGATATTGTGAAACAGACAAGGGGGCGACTGGGCGTCGGTATCGTGCTCACGGCAAGTCTGTTGATGGGAGCGGGCTGCGGGGGTACCGGGAAAACGTTCTATCTGGATCTTCAGCAGAAACAAGCGGCGGCGCAATACATGGAGCCGGAACCAGTCAGGATCGTCATCGAAACCTTCGAGGATCGGCGACTGGAGAAGAATCGGCTCGGTCTGCGGACCCATTTGTGGGGCGGGGTGACCTATTTCGATGTAGCCGGGGAGCGGCTAGGCGACGTGATTACCCAGGCCCTCGCAGATCGTCTGAAAACGCGCGGATGGAAGGATCGGGCCTGGACGGTGCGAGTGGCTTCCAGCGGGGCCGTGACGAATCTGAACGATGCCGACATCGTCATCAGCGGGCAGCTGCTCGATTTTTCAGCCAACGCCAAGAGCCGACTCTTCTCGACGGTGGTGACCACGAGCAGCAAGATGGTGATCACCGCGAAGAACGTTGGCGACCAGAGCTCGACGATCAGAGGTGTCGAGGGAGCACAACGTGATACCGTGGTCTGGTTTTGCGAAGACGATGTGCAACAGTTACTGGCGGCGACCCTGAAGGACGGTATCGATCGGTACCTCGCTGATACGACGATCGAGCAGAAGTCGTTGCGACCGGTACGTTGATGGGTCGGGGGAAGAGATGACCCACCGTGCGTGAACGTCGTTGGGAAACGACGACCCCGCTGACCTTCGGTCAGGTGCTTGTTGTGGGCGAACGGCTGGCTGCGTTAGGGTTGAAGCCGGCGGTGCCTGCGAAGGACGTCATCTGTTATGTCGAAGAATGGACGGTCGAGTCTCCTGAGGATTTCGACCAGCTGGACGCGTGGTCCACGGAAGATGTGACCCTGATCCACGTCCGAGAGGGGTGGCGGGGCGATTTTTTTCTCCTGGCCGGGGCCTACCACACTGTTTACCAGCGCTATCAGGATGTGGGCACCTACTGCTCGATCAGCCATCCCTGGCGCATTCGCGATCCGTTACAGCTGCACGACCCCCGCAGCATGCTCTGGCTGGGATTTCGCCATGCCCATTCGTTTATCCGTATCCGGCTCCAAACGAAAGAGGTCATCACCCCCGGCGAGACGCGCGGCGATGCCGAGCGGGCGCAGTGGCTGGAGGAACGGCGCACGGCGTTTCTCGAAGCGATCACGCTGTTGGAGCTTCCCATCGAAACATTGGTTGAGAAGCAGCAGCTGGTGTTGCGTCCGGTCGATCCCTCCGTGCCCTTCTTCTGCTCCTGGCCCGATGCCTTTGGGCCCTGTCAGTTTGAATACAACACGGCAGACGCCTACGAGTTCCTGGTGCCGGCCAGTAAATTGGCCGCGACCTCTGCACCGGAACCAACCGGCGTTCGGGCCTACCTGACGGGCTTCTCAGAGGACGCGCTCGGTGACTTTCAAGCGATTGAACCCACCGCCCGCTCCGTCTATCGCTGTTCGGTGCATTGTCCGCTCGACGACTTGCCGGAGATTCGATCTGCGATCGATCCTGATGGCCGCCTCTACAGCACCCTCTGTGAGTTTCAAACACAGGAACTACTTCCAGATGGGGAGGATGCCTCCGCCATCATCGGGATCGTCGGCAACGAGACGGGATTTCACATTGAGGCCCGTCTGAATCGAGCCCCGCTGAACGAAGATCTGATGGCCCCCTGGTTGGAACGGGTGATTGGGCATGCGGTGGTGTATGCGCCTCTCCCTCCTTTCGTGTAACAGGCTGCCGAAAAAGCCGCTCTTCTCACCCGCCCGACCCTGGCGCGCCGAGACGCGCCTTTTCCCCTGCATCGTTCTCCCCTCGAAAGCATCCTCAACGTAGCCCACTCGGAGAACGAGCTGTCTTGGCAGCTTGGGGTGGGCGGGTGAGAAGAGCTACGCCTCCGGTGCTTTCATCGGCTGCGGCCTTGCTGGACGGACTTTTCGAGCATCCTGCGGGCTATCCGCTTGCGTCATACGTGCGGCCTATCGAAGGTCTCGCGTGCCGCAATAGTATTTGAGCTGTCCGCTTTCTCTCCTTCATTTGACAATCCCAAGAATATCCTGAAACTTTAGGGTTCATGCTCTCTTCCTCCACAGTCAGGACCGTTTTTGCAAAGCCGTTCATGTCGGCCCTGTTCTTTACCTCAGGCGTCACCTACGACACCTTGACACTGACGCGCATCGATCGTCTACAAGACAATCTGATTCTCCTCCTCTATCTCGTGGCGCTCGGTTTTCTCATCGTCCTCACCGGTCGTCTTGGCGTGGCCGCGGTGGAGCCTGCCGCAATCGAACCTCAAGGCTCCTCGTTCGCCAGATTCCTGATCAAGACCCGGCCCTACTATCCGAAGGCGATGCAGTTTCTCCTGGGTGGACTCTTCAGCGCCTATGCCGTCTTTTACTCGCGCAGTGCGACGCTCACACGCACCGGGATTTTCCTAGGTGTGCTTGTTCTGCTGCTGATGGCCAACGAATTCTTGCGCGACCGCCTTTCGAACCTGCGACTGCTCGTTGCGCTTTACGCCCTGGCCACCTTCAGCTTCTTCACGTTCTTCCTGCCCGTTATGGTCGGGACCATCGGAACTTGGGTGTTCCTGCTCGGAGCTGCGCTGAGCGTGGGAGTGACGCTGCGCGTGGTCCAGTTGATCTATCAACGCAATCTGGAACGGTCGCAGAGGGAAGCGGTATTGGTCGGAGGACCAGCAATTGCCCTCATTGGTCTCCTGGTCGGGTTCTATTTCTTGAATTGGATTCCGCCCGTGCCGCTCTCGATGAAATTCGGAGGAATGTATCGCGAGGTGCAGAAGCAGGGCGACCGGTTTATGCTCAGCTTCGATCGCGAATGGTATCAAGTGTGGAAGCGCTCGCAGAATCCGTATCCAGCCGATGAGCCGATTTACTGTTTTACCGCCGTCTTCGCCCCAGTGGCGCTGAACACCACCGTCTACCACCATTGGTATTTCCGTACTGACGGCAACGGGCCATTCACCCATGCCGACAAGATTCCAATCAAGATTGCCGGCGGCCGGGAAGGTGGCTACCGCGCCTATACGTTCAAGCAACGGCTCGATCCGGGGGACTGGCGCGTGGACGTTGAAACCGAAGACGGGCGAGTTGTCGGGCGAGTGTCTGTTGTGGTGGCAGAGCGGGGAGAGCCAGGGGCGACATCCAGAACGCTCTTGTACTAATCCGATGAAACGACTTAGTGGTCTCAAGTTGCTTGAAGATCGAGAAGGAGCAGGAACGCCAGCTAAGAAAGGCGACCGTGTCGTCTACAATACCAGGATCTTCCTGAATCAGGGCGACGAAGTGCCGCTCAATGACCTCCAGGCAAAGCAGCTCCCCAAAGAGATGGTGCGAGTCGAGAATGGAGTCACATTGATCGATTACATCATTGTGCTCGGCCGTCGCCAGGCGATTGCCGGAATCGAGCAGCCGTTGATGGGCATGAAAGTCGGGGGCTATCGAAAAGTCCGCGTGAGCCCGCACCTGGCCTATCGCGACAAAGGCATCCCGGATCTCATTCCGCCAGACGCGGTGTTGATTTGTGAGATCTGGTTGCGCGACATTGTGAGTGCCCTTCCCTCGTAAGGCATTACCAGGTGTCACATGAACCCTCGTACCTTAGGACCATGCCCCTCTAGCCCCAACTGCGTCTCAACCAAGGCCCAGGACGAGGGCCATTCCATTGCCCCCTTTCGCTACCAGAAGACCAGAGCTGAAGCGAAGGAGGCGCTGAAAGAGATAATCCGCTCGCTGCCCCGCATGCAGCTCGTCGAGGAAGACGAGACCTATCTCCACTACGAGGCCACCAGCCTGTTGCTTCGCTTCATTGACGATGTCGAATTTCTGTTCGACGATGAAACCAAGACTCTCCACTTACGTTCCGCCTCCCGCACCGGCTACGGCGATCTGGGCGTCAATCGCAAGCGCATGGAGCAGGTGCGTGTCCTCGTAGAGGCGAAGTTGTAGCGCTGTTTGGCAATTTCCTTTGGAGTTGTTTGGCCGCTTGCTATGATTGCGAAAACAGGAGGCCGGAGCCGATGGGGTTCAAGCGGAAAGGGTTACGTGTCGAGGTAAGCCGGGGCGGCCGTCTGCAGCGGGGGGCTCTCTCGGCTCCATGCAAGGTTCTGGATGTGAGCGAGACTGGGGTCCGGATTGAGAGCCGCTTGTTCGTGAAGAGCGGCGATGCGCTCCAACTTGTGATCGAGCTTGAGCAAGGGAGAACCTTGACCTGTTGGCTGCAAGTCATCCACGTGCGTTCCCCTAAGTTCGGCTCGAAGATCACCTCGATCAGCCCGGAGGACAGGGAGCGACTGGCCCATATCTTCGACGATCACGTGCAGACCAGTTTTTCACGCCGGTAGCCGTTCGGCGCTAGCAGGATACTGAAAAAGCTCGCCAGCGCGGAGAAGGTCGAGATTCAGGCTAAGGTTGAGGCTAAGATGAGAACGTTAGATGTTCGCTCAACCTTGACCTCGATCTCAGCCTGCTAATGTGCGGGGCTGGCTGGTTTTGGTCCGAGCCTGGTTGTGTGCTGGAAGACGCACTTCGGGCAGGTGTAGTGGACGAACTGCTTGCCGCCGACGAGACGCTTCTTCATCGGCAGCTGGCACCAGGTGCAGAGGCGATCGGGGAGGTCGGCTGAGGGCGGAGTCGGGTTCGGTTTTGATGGAGTGACATTAGCCATGTGCGGCATTCTCTCCGACCGCTGAGAACCTTGTCAATCGATCGAGTGGCCCCTGAACGCCTTGGTGTGAAAAAAAGTTTCACCATCCTCCCCGATGTGAAAAGATTCGTGGTATAGTCCGAAACAACAGTCCATCGTCACAGTTTTTCACCCTCCTAACAGAAAGGTGTACAACCTCTATGAATAGCTCGCCTGATTCCGAGTCCGCGATCTTTCCATCCGAGTCCCCAGTAGCTGCTTCCATTGCCCCCCAGGAGATGGTGGGTGAGGGAAAGGCGTGGGGACTCTGTACCGCCATCGATCTCCAAGATTGTCTTCCCGACCTGATCCGAAATGCCGACCATATCCGTCGTTATGTCGTCGAGCTGTGCGAGCTCATCGACATGAAGCGTTTTGGCGAGTGCCAGGTCGTCGAATTCGGCTCAGGCCGCGTGGCCGGCTATTCCATGGTGCAGCTGATCTCGACCTCGTTGATCAGCGGCCATTTTGCGAACGATACGAACAACGCCTACCTCGACATTTTCAGCTGCAAGGGCTATGACCCTGCCGTTGTCGAGGCGTTCTCCAAAGACTTTTTCGGCGCGCGTCGAAGTACCGCGACGGTCACGCTCCGTTACTAAGAAGGGACCGGGGGCCACGGCACCGCGGCCCCCGTAGCGATCCAAGCAGGCTGGGTAGAGACAATTGTGGCACGCTAGAACTTCGATGGTCCGCGAGTGTGGCACAACAGGAGAACAGTCCTGCAGGATGCTCAAAAAGGCTGTCCAGCAAGGCCGCAGCGAGTGAAGGGCCGAGGCGTGCCCTCTGGGGTACGTTGAGGGTCTGAACGATGTGAGAACGCTGCTGGCGGACTTTTTCAGCATCCTACTAGAGGTTTTCGCCTTCCCACAAGCCATGAACCCCACCACTGTCAAAGAATTTTTTCAGCTTCTCCCAGGTCGGCTTGATTCAGATGCCGCCGAAGATCTTGATGCGGTCTACCAATTCGATCTGAGCGGCGCGCATGGCGGACAGTACATTCTCACGATCCGGGAGGGGGCCTGTCAGGTCGCAGAGGGAATGCATGCGGACCCGCACGTAGTGCTCTCGATGGCGGGAGAGGATTGCATCAAGATTCTGAAGGGTCAGTTAAGTGGACCAGCTGTCGCCATGTCGGGCCGGCTCAAGATCAGCGGGGACATTGGCTTGGCGATGCAACTGAAGGCGCTCTTTCCAACTGTCGGGTAACCAACCAGCTCGGCTAAGCAGGCTCAGGTCGAGGTTGAGCCAAGACCTGACTTTCTTCATCTCAACCTTAGCCTAAGCCTTAACCTTCCAATAACGTTGGCGGACTTTTCAGTATCCTGCTATTGTCCAGCCTGTGCTTGTCCTGGCTCTGCCGGGATCCAGTCGACATCCTGTGGTGCCTTGTCCGCATGGCGGGGGAACCGTTCCTCTAAGATCACATAGATCGTGGGGACGAGAAAGAGCGTGAGGATCGTCGAGACGCTGAGTCCTCCGACGACCGCGCGCGCCAAAGGGGCGTTCGTTTCGCCGCCGGTTCCCCAGCCGATGGCCATGGGGAGCAGTCCAAGGACGGTGGCGAGGGAGGTCATCAAAATCGGCCGGAGTCGCGTCCGCGCAGCGGTGACCGCCGCGTCGTGTAACTCCCGCCCTCGCCGCCGCAGTACGTTTGTATAATCGACCAGCAGGACGCCGTTTGAGACCACGATGCCCAGCATCATGATGATGCCCATCATCGACGTAGTGGAGAGGGTTGTATCCGTCAGGAAGAGGATCAGGATCACGCCCGGGAAGCCCATCGGGACCGAAAACATGATGACGAAGGGATCGATCAGCGATTTGAACTGGGCGGCCATCACCATATAGACGAGGACCAGAGCCAGGACCGTTGCAAACAGTAGCCCCTCAAACGTTTCTCTCTGTTGTTGAATCTGGCCGGCCAACCGGATGCTGAAGCCGGTGGGGAGCTGGATCTTGGCAAAGCCTGCCTCGAGGTCGATCGCCAGGCCGCCGAGGTCCCGGTCCACAGGGTTGGCGGTCAGATGGACTACACGCTGAAAATACTTGCGGTCGATCTTCACCGGACCGGCATTGAGCTTGAGCGAGGCGACGTTTTTGAGGAGGACTGGCTCTCCGGTTCGTGAGGGCAAAATGATATTCTCGATGTCTGTGAGATCCTTCCGGTGTTCTTCCGCGAGCCAGGCGCTGATGTAGTATTCGTTCCCGTTTTGGGGGTCGGTGTAGATAATGGGGTCGGTTGGGCCGTTGCCGTTGAGTGAGAAGAGCACGGAGTTGGCTACGTCTGTTTCGCTGATGCCGAGGAGGGCAGCCTTCTCTCGATCCACCACTACGTTGACCTCGGGATAGTTCTCCTCGCGGCTGACTTCGATGTCGGCCAGGCCCGGTATTTGGTGCATCATGTTTTCGACTTGCCGGATGACACCCCGCGCTTTCTCAAAATCGTAACCGTAAACTTCCACGTCGACGGATTTTTGCGACCCAAAGCTGGTGACACGTTTGATGAGCCCGCCCGGATCGAAAAACATCGCGACGCCCGGAAAGAGTTTTAAAACTTTGGGCCTCACGTCGTTCATGATTTGGACTTGGTCTCGTTTCCGTTTGTCCGGCGTGACGAGATAGACGGAGATGCCCGACGTATGGGGACCGGTATTCGGATTGAACAGGGAGGACCGGCCCTGGGCTAACACGCCGGTACTGGAGACGATGGTTTCCAGTTCCTCGGCAGGGATCTGTGCCCGCAGCACCTTTTCGATCTCGGCCACTTGCTGCTCAGTTTTCTCCACTCGCTGACCGACCGGTCCGCGTAGGACGATGCGGAACTGGCTTTCATCCGACACCGGCAAAAACTCCGTACCGATCTTGGGTACCAGCGCAAGCGAGGTGGCAAAGAGGAGCAGGATGCCGGTGATGAAGAGTCGGCGATGGGCCAGGACCCAGCGGAGCGATCCCTCGTAGCCTTTGTCCAGGGACTCGTACCGTTCGCGGCTCCAATCCATCAGCCGCACGAACCATGCCGGCATCGAACGGTGAGACTCCTGTTCCGGCTTAAGAAATTTGTAGCAAAGCGCCGGGGTCACCGTGCGGGAGACGAAGAAGGAGGTGAAGAGCGAGATCGCGATCGTGATGGTCAGGGGAATCAGGAGCAAGCGGGCAATCCCGGCGACGAAGAAAATCGGGAGAAAGACGACGACCGTGGTGATCGTCGAGGCGAGAATGGGCATCGCCACCTCGCGGGCCGCTTCCAGGATCGCGTCCCAGCGGCGGGGCGTGGTGTTGAGATGGCGTTGAATGTTCTCGAGTTCCACAATGGAATCGTCGACGAGCCGGCCGATCCCGAGGGCCAGGCCTCCCAGGGTGAACACGTTCAAGGTTTGCCCGGAGAAGTATAGTACGATGAAGGTCACCATGATCGAGAGGGGAATAGCGACGGAAATGATCAGCGTGCTCGTAAAATTACGGAGGAAAATCAAGATGACCACTGCGGCCAGCAGCGATCCGTGCAGCCCCTGCTCGATGAGGTTGCTGATCGACTGGCGGATGTAGACCGATTGGTCGAAAGAAATGCCGAGCTTCACGCTG
>Ga0137415_10008067_pt1 | contig 10440 bp, 8 predicted proteins | sample CZODoug3_1_1_16f_FD_183082 | JGI IMG/M metagenome (GOLD analysis project Ga0137415, IMG submission 183082) | Vadose zone soil fungal communities from Angelo Coast Range Reserve, California, USA - CZODoug3_1_1_16fungal (Hybrid Assembly) | ecosystem: Environmental > Terrestrial > Soil > Vadose... | reverse complement strand
TCGACCAGGTCGCACTGCCAATCCTGCTTGCGTGGCGGCTCGGCGTCGCCGGCTGTCTCGATCACGACCCCTACCCGACGATGGTCCGTCCCGCGGCGCAGTTCATCATCCGCGAAGGTCCGCTCACCCAGCTCGACCGTTGGGAAGACGCGGGTGGACTATCGCCCTCGACGCTGGCGGCGTGCGTCGCCGCCCTGATCGTCGCGGCAGAGTTCGCCGGCGACGCGGGAGAGCACATCGCGGCAAGTCATCTCCGCACCGTCGCCGATTACTGGAACGACCGCGTCGACTCGTGGTGCTCCACGCCGTCCGGCCAGTACGTCAGGCTCGCCGCAGACCCCGACCGCCGCCCTGCGGAAGGCGAGATCGCTCCGGAGTTCCTCGAGCTGGTCCGCTACGGCCTGCGCCGACCGAAGGACGAGCGCGTGCTCCGCAGCCTGCAGGGCGTGGACACATCACTCAAGGTCAGCTTGCCCGCGGGGCCGAGCTGGCGCCGATACGTCGGTGACCAGTACGGCGAACATGACGACGGGTCGCCGTGGGATGGCTCGGGGCGTGGCCGCGCGTGGCCGGTGCTGACAGGGGAGAGGGCGAGGCACTTCTTCTCTATGGGGCTGCCTGCAGCGGAGTTGGTGCGGACGCTGGAAGGGTTCGCCGGACAAGGCCTGGCCCTTCCGGAGCAGCTTTGGGACGGGCCCGACATCCCGAGCCGCGGCCTGGTGTTCGGCCGCCCCAACGGCTCGGCGTCCCCGTTGGGCTGGGCGCATGCCGAATACCTGGAGCTGCTGGTCACCATCGCGCTTGCCGGCTTCCCCGACATCGTCATGCCGGCCAGGCGCCGTTACACAGAGGGATCGGCGCAGGAGCCGGCGTTCATCTGGTCGCACAAGCACCAGATCACCCGCATCGCGGCCGGACGCCGTCTTCGTGTGCAGCTCGCGCGACCGGGCGCGGTGCACTACAGCTTCGACAACTGGGAGTCATTCACCGAGGTCGACGCAGTCGACACGACGTTGGGAGTCTGGGTCGCCGAGGTCCCGTGTCACAAGCTGCCGGTCGGGACTGAGTTTTCTTGGACCGCGCACTACATGACCGGTTGGGAGGGAAAGAATTTCTCTCTGACGGTCGAGTAGCCCCATCCCCGCCTGCGGCGGGACTTCCCCATAAATGGGGAAGAGGAGCTACCGTTCTTCGGGGGGGTCCAGGTCGTCGAGTCTCAGGCCTTTGGTCGTGTCCTCGTCGAACTGGCTGTGCAGCTCGCCGCAGTCGGCGCAGCGGTAGTACTCGCCGACGAACCCCTTGTGCCAGACCGCGTAGCTGACCACGCCCGGCTCCTCGACCAGGACCTCCTGCTCGAGCCGGTAGATGACCTGCTCCCAGCCGCCGGCCTCGATGTCGTCGTCGAGAACGACGACACAGTAAGGATGCGGCTCGCCCCAAACCATCACCACCTCGCCGCGCCGCTCGTCGTCTACGTTGACGATGGACCATGCCTCCGCCGCGTGGGCCCGCGTGCTGCGGACCAGGCGGAGCTGCGCCCAGAAACGCTCCGCCGACTCGCGCTCCGCCTTGTCGTGCTCGTTTTGCGCCTCCTGGAAGGCGCTCCACATGCGCAGCAGGTGGTTGCGGAAGCGGTGATAGGTGGGCAGCAGCTTGGGCTGCTGCTTGGGTGAGCCAATGAGCTTTTCGAACGCGTGCTCAAACGCGGCCTCGACCCGCTCCTGGCGATCCGTCACGTCGGGCGCCCAGCCTTCGTCCTCAGATAGCCGCATGCTCTCGTTGAGGACGACCTCGAAGTCGAGCCAGTCGTCGCCGAACTCCGGGACGAACACGCTCTCGACCAGGTCAGCGAGGCGGTGCTCCTCGAGCAGCGCGGGCGTCACCTTGCCGCGGGCGTCGGGCCAGCCCTTCCAGCCCATGACGTTGTGGATCCAGTAGTCGAACACCGTGACGGCGTACTGGAGCGCCGCGGGGGAGGTCCAGATGCCGATCGGCCAGGTCTTCTTGCCCGTCCGGACCTTGTTGTACAGGGCGATCACGGCCTCTTCGTCTAGGTATTCAGTTTCCATGGCGCTCTCCAACTATAGGAATAAGCCCGGAGCGGCCCTGGGTATAGTCCTAGCAGATGAGTTCAACCCGCAGCTTTACCCCAGACCAGGTCGCCCGCTACGCCCGTCACCTCATCCTGCCCGAGGTCGGCGGCGCCGGGCAGCGCAAGCTGCTCAACTCGAGCGTGCTTCTGCTGGGGGCCGGGGGCCTTGGTTCGCCCGCGGCGATGTACCTTGCGGCGGCCGGCGTGGGCAAGATCGGGATCGTCGACTTCGACACGGTCGACGCCTCCAATCTTCAGCGCCAGTTGCTGCACGGCCATGACGACATCGGCCGACCCAAGGTCGAGTCCGCCGCCGAGACGCTGCGCAGCCTGAACCCGGACGTCGAGGTCGTTCCGATCAATGAGCACCTCAACTCGGAGACCGCGATGCGCATCTTCTCGCCGTACGACGTCATCGTCGACGGCACCGACAACTTCCCGACTCGTTACCTGGCCAACGACGCCGCGCACTTCCTTGCCAAGCCGCTGGTGCACGGCAGCATCTTTCGATTCGAAGGCCGCCTGGCCCTGTTTGATTCGGCCAGGGGCACAGGCTGCTACCGCTGTCTGTTTCCCGAGCCGCCGCCCCCGGGCAGCGTGCAGAGCTGCGCCGAGGCGGGAGTCTTTGGCGTGCTGCCGGGCATCATCGGCAGCATGATGGCCTTCGAGACCATCAAGTACCTGCTCGACATCGGCCGCCCGATGGTCGGTCGTTACCTCTTGTTCGAAGGCGAGGACATGTCCTTCCGCGAGCTGAAGCTGCGCCAGAACAAAGCCTGCCCGCTCTGCGGCGACAACCCGACCGTCGACTCTCTGATCGACTACGAGGCGTGGTGCGGCACCCCGGCGATGGAGCCTTCCGAAGCCCGGGCGTCCTAGGGGCCCCAGCGAAATCCAGGCGAAGCCTCCGATTTCGTGAGGATTGCTAACCTCTGAGGCTGGACATGATCCAGATCGACGCCTTCGATGCGACTCGACTGAAGACGGCACGAGACATAGTGCGCGACCTCGGCTCGGTGCTGGTCGCCTACTCCGGAGGAGTCGACTCGACCTTGCTGCTCAGGCTCGCCATGGATGAGCTGGGCGACGGCGCGGTGGCCGTGCTGGCGAGCTCACCCGCTTATCCCGAGTCGGAGCAGGAGGCCGCCCGCTCCCTGGCCCGCGCGATGGGGGCAAGGCTCGTCGAGGTCGCCACGAACGAGGTCGAGATGGAGGCGTACGCGCGCAACAACCCCGATCGCTGCTTCCACTGCAAGGAAGAGCTGTTCGATACGCTCGAGCCGGTGCAGGGCGGCCTCGGTCTCGCGCACCTCGCGTACGGTGCGACCGCCGACGACGCCGGTGACCACCGTCCCGGTCATGCGTCGGCCGTTCGGCGCGGCGTCCGGTTCCCGCTGCTGGAGGCGGGAATGCCGAAGTCTGAGATTCGCGCCGCGGCCCGTTCGCTCGGACTCCCCAACTGGAACAAGCCGTCGTTCGCGTGCCTGTCGTCACGTATCCCGCACGGCACGCCTGTGACGGTCGCGGCGCTTCGCCAGATCGAAACCGCCGAAGCCGCATTGAAAGCATTGGGGTTTAGCCAGGTGCGCGTTCGACACCACGGCGACGTGGCGCGGATCGAAGTCGATCCAGCAGAGATTCCCCGCTTGATCGCGGAGCGCGAGCGCGTTTCGACCGCAGTGCGCGATGCGGGCTACAAGTTCGTGTCGGCCGACCTCGAGGGTTACTCGACCGGAAACCTGAACCGCACCTGGAAGCGCAGCTACTGATCGTCAGCTCCCGCAAGGCCCCTCCGGCCCTTCGGGCCACCTCCCCATGAATGGGGAGGACGTAATCCTGAGCCTCGACGCGGGCACGACCGGGGCGACGGCGATCGCCGTCGGAACGGACGGCGATGTTCGCGGCAAGGGCTACCAGGAAATCACCCAGAGCTACCCACGGCCCGGATGGGTGGAGCACGACCCCAACGAGATCTGGTCCGCGGTCCAGACCAGCGCGCAGCGCGCGCTCCAGGCTGCGGGAGCCACGGCGAGCGACGTGAAGGCGATTGGAATCACCAATCAGCGCGAGACGCTGGTGCTCTGGGACCGGCACACGCTCAAGCCCATCGCGCCGGCGATCGTATGGCAGGACCGCCGCACCGCGGACCAGTGCGCGCGGCTGCGTGAGGCCGGGCATGAGCCACGCGTTCGCGAGATAACAGGGCTGGTGCTCGACCCCTACTTCACCGCGACGAAGCTCGCATGGGCGCTGCAGCACGTCGACGGCGCGGCGGACGCAGCCGCGGGCACAGTCGACGCATGGCTCATCGCGCGGCTCTCGGCAGGCCGCGACCACGTCACCGACTCATCGAACGCCTCTCGAACGCTGCTGTTCGACATCGGCAGTGGCGCCTGGAGCGAGGAGATGGCCGAGCTGTTCGGCGTGTCGCTGCGCAATCTTCCCGAAGTGGTTGACTCGAGCGGCCACATCTCGGCGTCCAGGTCAGATGTTTTGGGCGGCGTCGACGCTCCCATCACCGGCGTTGCGGGGGACCAGCAGGCCGCGCTGTTCGGCCAGGCCTGCACCAGCGATGGCATGGCGAAGAACACCTACGGCACAGGCTCTTTCGTCTTGATGCAGACAGGCCAGCGCCGCGTCGCTTCGACGTCTGGGATGCTGACCACGGTCGCGTGGCGGCGCGGTGGCACGCTGAGCTACGCGCTCGAGGGAGCGATCTTCGTCACTGGTGCCGCCCTGCAGTGGCTGCGTGACGGCCTCGGCATCATCGCGAGCGCCTCGGAGGCGGGGCCGCTCGCTTCGTCCGTGCCTGACGCCGGTGGCGTGTTCCTTGTCCCCGCGTTTGTGGGTCTCGGCGCACCGCACTGGGACGCTTACGCGCGCGGCACGATCGTCGGCCTCACGCGCGGCACGACGCGCGCTCATGTCGTGCGGGCCGCCGTGGAGGCCATGGCGTATCAGACGAGAGATGTCGTGGAGGCGATGGAGCGCGACACCGGCCGGCGCCTCACCGAGCTGCGCGTCGACGGAGGCGCCGCCGTGATGGATGTGCTGTGCCAGCTGCAGGCGGACTTGCTGGGCATCCCGGTCCGCCGGCCGCGCCAGACCGAGACGACGGCTTTGGGCGCGGCGTTCCTGGCGGGGCTCGGCGCGGGCGTCTGGACCGACGCCGACCTGGCCCGCCTTTGGAAGCTCGACCGCGAGTTCGAGCCTGGGATGTCGCGCGACCAGGCCGACGCCATGCAAACCGCCTGGCGGCGAGCCGTGCAACGAAGTCGAGCCTGGGTGCTACCGGATAATCAGTAGTCCGTTGAGCACTGCAGCCCCCTCACGACCGATCCGCCACAACAACCTCTACGCGCACCACCTGTGGATGCAGTGGCGGTTCTTCGCGGCCATGTTCGTCATCGTCGGGGCCATCGCCACCGGCCTCGCGATCTACCAGCACCAGCTGTTCTCGCCGGCCTACGCCCTGTGGCTCATCTACATCCCCAGCGGCTTGCTCATCGGGTTGGGCAGCCTCCTCTACCGCCGGCGCAGCAACGTCCAGGTCCTGGACGACGGCGTGAAGATCTCCAACATGTTCTCGAGCGTCCTACTCGACTACGACTCGATCCGCTCGGTGAAGGCGCTGCCTCTGCGCCAGCACTTTCAGGACCGCCGGAGCCGCATGATCGCGCCGATCATGAAGCAGCACATCGACAAACCCGCGGTCTTCCTCAAGGTCCGCGGCGATGAGTCCGAGCTCGGCGCGATCAAAAGGCGCCTGGGCATTTTCAAGGGCCGGTTGATGGACGAGGACACGATCGCCATTCCCGTGTCCGACGCGGATACTGTCGTTTGGGAGATCACGTCCCACCTGCCGGACCGACTCGGACAGAACCAGGGCGGAGCCAGGCGACGCAAACGGCGGCGGTGAAGGCGCCGGCGACCTACTTCGACCGGTGGGACTTGGTCGCCGTGCTCTCGCTCACCGCGGTCGCGTTCGTACTGCGCTTCTTCAGCCCGATCCTGCCGGACTTCTTCGTCCATCCAACGCATGGGCCGTGGCTGACGAACTGCGTGTCGAGCACGCCGATCGATCCTCAAGGTGACCTCGGGACCCTCTGCGGTCTTGCCTATCCGTTCAACCGCGGCTACGCGGACGCCAACGGCGTGCTGTCGCCTCCCAACGGTCAGGTCTTTGACGAGATCTACTTTCCTGTCGATGCCCACACCGACTTCAAGAACACGCGGTGTCAGGTCCACAGCATCTACTGCCCGTACTTCGACCCGGAGCCGCCCCTTGCCAAGGAGTTCATCGGCGCCGGGATGTGGGGCTACGGATGGTTCCGTGCGCACTTCCAGGGCGCGTCAGGCGATTACATCGACCTCGGGTTCAACACATTCGGCTGGCGGATCGCCGCCTGCATATTCGGAGTCTTGTGCATCCCGATGATGTACCTGTTCGCGCGTCGGCTGTGGCCGAATCGTCTGTTCGCGATCGCAGCGGCGACGCTTGCGTGCTTCGACGGAATGTTCTTCATCCAATCGCGCATCGGCATGATCGACATCTTCCCGATCTTTTTCATCCTCTGCGCTTACTTCCTCTTCCTGGTCCACATCCAGAGCCGGTCGTTCAACACGTCGATCCTGTCGCTCTTCGCCCTTGGGACGATTCTTGGCATCGGGATCGCCGCAAAGTGGATCGTGCTGGCCGCTTGGGCTTCCATCGCCTTCTTTTTGGTCGGACGAATGCTCCTTTCACTGCGTCGTGGAGAGGGCCCGGCGATGCCGCACATGCCATGGCCCGCATATCTCCTGGCTGGCGTGATTGCGCTGGTCGCGATCCCGGTCGCCATCTACGTAGCGTCCTGGTATCCGTTTTTCGCCCGCGGGCAGTTTCAGAACCTCGCGGACCTGATCAACTACCAGGTGCAGTCGTTCAATTACCACCACAACTTGACGGCGACTCACCCGTACGGTTCGCCGGCGTGGTCATGGCCTCTGCTGTCGCGGCCGGTCCTCTACTACGCCGAGTACACAGGCCTCGGCCATGATGTCTTCACCGGCCAGCCGCTCATCGCGAGGATGTCGAATCTGGGCAACCCGTGGATCTGGTGGACGAGCTTGCCCTGTCTTGTCGCGCTGCCCTACTTCGTCATTCGCCACCGCAGCTTCCCGGCCGCGGTCATCCTGCTCGGCTTCATCACCCAGTACGCCCCCTGGTGGCCGATCACGCGCGTGCTGTTCATGTACCACATGTTTGGCGGCCTGGTTTTCATGATCCTCGCGCTTGCGTTCGTGCTCACCCAGCTTGCGGAGAGGCTGCGTCCGCCGAACCCCAGCTTCCTGGTCGCTGCTCATCTCGCGATAGCGGTGCTGTTCTTCGGCTACTTCTATCCGGTCTGGACCGCGGTGCCAATCTCGCAGTCAGCGTGGTTTGAGAGCTCCGGCACGCCGCCGTGGGGACCGAAGATCTGGCTCGTCAACTGCAAGAACCTGCCGGCCTCGCAGCCGCAGCTGTTCTGTTGGAACTAGCGGCCGCCGCTTTTCTGGCCGCATGCGCGGCCGCCGGCTTCGGGATCACATACCTATCCGGGGTCGCCCTCAACCTGGAGGAGCGGACCGTGTTCGGCGTCGTGCTTGGCGCGATGGCCGTCGCGGTGTTCAGCTTCGTGCCCTCGCTTGCGGCCCGCGACGTCACGGTGCTGACGGTGTTGCTGGGATTTGGGATCTGCGTCCTCGCGGCGGCGTTCGCTTTGTTCCGAGCGCGCGCGCAGTTGACCGCCGACTGGAGAGAGGCTCGAAGCCGTTGGCAGTCGCCCTTCCGCTCCGGCAGCCATCCATGGCCGCTCCTCGCCATCTTGCTCGTCTGCGGCGCCTGGACCATCCACTTCCTGCACCAGGCGTACCTCTACACGCCGCAGGGCCTCTACACCGGTTACGTCAACATCTGGGGCGACTGGGCGGCGCACCTGAGCTTCACCGGCTCATTCGCCTACGGCCACAACTTTCCACCCGAGTACCCGATCGATCCCGGTCACCGGCTGGGTTACCCGTTCATGGTCGACTTCCTCGCGGCGGACCTCATCCCTCTTGGCCTGTCGCTGACGGAAGCTCTCACCGCGACAAGCGCGATGCTCGGCCTCGCCTTTCCCGCAGTCCTTTATCTGGCGGCACTTCGATTTACCGCCGGTCGCGCGGCCGCCGCGATCGCGGTCTTCGTCTTCCTGCTCAGCGGAGGGCTGGGTTTTGTCTATCTGTTCGGCGACATTCAAAAGTACGGCCTCGGCATCATTGCGCACCTACCGCGCGAGTACACACTTGGCCGCGACGCCAACCTCCAGTGGCTGAACCCTGTCCTGGCATACCTGGTGCCTCAACGTTCGACTCTCTTTGGATTCAGCCTCGCTCTCATCCTGCTGGTGATTCTTTGGGTCGCGCTCCGCGAGCGACTCGGGTGGCGGCCGTTTCTCTTTGCGGGGCTGGTCGCGGGCGTCATGCCTGTCTTCCACGTGCATGCATACGGCACGGTCGTCGCGCTTTCGGCGCTCTGGGCGCTGTTCAACCGGCGCGTCGGGTGGCTCGCATTCTTCATCCCAGCGGTCGCGATCGGTGGCCCGATCGTCCTGTGGATGCTCCCGCCGGCCAACACGAGCATCTGCGGCGACCTACCTACGTTTTATGGCTACTGCGTCCAGCCGGGCTGGCTTGCCTTCTCTGACTGGCAGCGCAACGGATGGTGGCTGTTCATACCGGACGTGGTGTGGTTCTGGATCTGGAACACCTCACTCCTGCTCCCTCTGTTGATTGCGGGTCAGGCGCTGCTGCGGTGGTTCCCCACTGCGTTCCCGAAATGGTTTGCGCCGATGTGGCTGTGGTTTGTGGTCCCGAACATCGTGGTGCTTCAGCCGTGGGTCTGGGACAACACGAAGTTCTTCATCTTCTGGGTCTTGCTCGGGAGCGCCGTGGCGGGCGGCGTGCTGGCCGGCATGCTGCGGCGCGGTCGGGTCGCCACGATCGTCGCCGTCGTCGCGCTGGTGCTGCTCGGGTTGTCGGGATCGCTCGACCTGATGCGCGCGTCGGACTTCAGCGTGAGCAGCGTGCAGTTCACCGACGCCGGGGGCCTCAAGGTCGCGGAATGGGTCCGGCGCAACACGAGTCCGACCGCGGTCTTCGCTGTCGCGGACGAGCACAACAGCCCGATCCCAACCCTTGCGGGCCGGCGCGAGCTGATCGGCTATCCGGGTTGGTTGTGGACCTATGGGCTGGCCGATTACGTGCAGAAGGGCGAGGACGACATTCGGATCCTCAAGGGCGATCCCGCTGCGCTAGAGCTCGCCCGGAAATATGGCATCGACTACGTGATGATCGGGCCACAGGAGGTGCCGCGCGGGGCGAGCCGTGCCTACTGGGACGACCACGGCACACTGGTCTACGACGACTCCGGCTATGCCGTATACCGCGTGAAACCCTAGGGCGCCGGGACGCTGACCGGCGGGCGCTCCGGGCCAGGCGCAGGCTTGGGCGCCGGTGGCTCTGTGTTCGATTCGATCGCCTGCTCAAGCCGGCGGGCGAGTCGCTTCATCTCCCGGTCGCCGCGATCGAGCCGGTTGACGATCTGCAGCAGGATCTCGTCCTGGTGCATCAGGTGGTTCATCAGCGCCTTCAGCTCTTCCTCTGATTTGACGTCGAGCTCGTAGTCGTGCTGCGCGCGGAGGCGGTCGCGGTCGGCCAGCCGGTTGAGGGCCATCAGCACGATCGAGACCCAGACGGCGGCCTCGAGGCTCAGGATGAAGTTGAGGAACGCGAACGGGTAGCGGTCCCAGGGGTGGATCCAGTTCAGCGCGTTGAGGCCGATCCAGAGGACCATGATGCCCACCTGGACGAGGACGAAGACCCAGCTGCCGATCAGGCGCGCGAAGTCGTCGGCTACGCGCTCGGCGAAAGTGACGCGACGTTCGACCTCGCGGTTGAGATCTCGCACCGGCGGATGGTCGTGCTGGTGCTTGATCAGGTCTCTGGCGATGTCTTCGATTTCTCGGGCGATCGACATGGGTACTTCCTCTGGGTTGCTGCGTTGAATTCTGGCTGTAACCCAATAGCTTGCGGCAAAGGACCCGCTTTCGGCTACGGAAAGTAAGGACTTGTGGGTGCCCTTCGATTCCGCTCCTTTGGCGCCACCGGTTCGTTTCGCTGGGCGGCGAAACGGGCCGCTGGCGTCAGAAGTGCGTTATGCCGTCAGCGGTAGTCGTGTGAGCGTTGGGTCGGTCGGGGGACTCCGACCAGGGCCTGGATGTGGCTGGCAAGCACTGAATGAACTCCGTCCTGGCGCTGCATCACGCCGTCGATGATCAGGATCGGCT
>Ga0137415_10008066_pt1 | contig 10440 bp, 12 predicted proteins | sample CZODoug3_1_1_16f_FD_183082 | JGI IMG/M metagenome (GOLD analysis project Ga0137415, IMG submission 183082) | Vadose zone soil fungal communities from Angelo Coast Range Reserve, California, USA - CZODoug3_1_1_16fungal (Hybrid Assembly) | ecosystem: Environmental > Terrestrial > Soil > Vadose... | reverse complement strand
CAAGAGCCGGATGCGGGAAACCCGCTCGTCCGGATCCGTGGAGGGGGTCATGAGTAATCGTGATCCCTACTCCGACTGATTGACGAGCTTCAACGGTTCGCTCTCTTCGAAGTGAAAGTGCTTGGGTTTTGCCTTGTGCTCGACTGGCTTTGCTTTGAGCGCTGCAATTCGGGAAGCAACGTTTTCGGGATTCATGCGGGCGGTCACGGACGATTGCGGTTCGAGCGGCGGCAGTTCGTACTGCACCTGCTTTCGGTGTTTTGCGCGAACCTTGATGAACGAGTGGATCGTGCTGACCGCCACGTCGAGGCCGACACGCTCGTGAAGGATCTGATCGTAGCCAAGCCAATCTGCTCGTGGTGCTTTTGCTCGTGGCACTCCACGTGCCGAATCAAGAGCATCTTTTTCGCGCCCTGGGCAGGAGTGTCCGTGACCTCCGTGCCCGCAAGGGGACCCCACGCTGACAGTGCCAATTCCGCTGCCAGGAGGCTGCTCAAAAACCACTTCTCCAATCGCGATGCGAGGTACAATGATTTTGCCAGGTGAAAACGGCGGCGGGCTCTGCAGGGATGCAACCATGCCGAAGGATAGCTTGGTGTGCTTCATCGAGACGATCACTGCATCTGCGCGAATATCCTCCCGCGCTCATGCCAACCCGCATCGGATCGGTAGACCCGCATGCCTTGAAAACCACCGCCTGAAGGACGGCATCTCACTCCCGGAGAACACTCCTTCTTCACCCTCTAAGGCGGCACATTTGCAGTTGCGCACAGATTCTTGCGCATAGCTGCGCGGGGCGCGAGAAATGAAAGACTGCTTCATGGAAGAAGGTTCCAAAATTCGCAAGATCGCGTTTGTCGGCGACCACTTGCCGCGCAAGTGCGGCATTGCGACGTTCACGACTGACCTGCTTTCCGCCGTGGCAGCTGCGCATCCCCAAAGCCAGTGTTTCTCAGTGTCGGTGAATGACATTCAAGGGGGCTACGAATACCCGGAAGTTGTTCGCTTCGAGATTGAGGAGCAGGATTTGTCGTCGTATCTACGTGCTGCGGATTTCCTCAACATCAGCAACGTGGATGTCGTCTGCTTGCAGCACGAGTTCGGCATTTTCGGCGGGCCGGCCGGCGGCCATATCCTGGCCCTCCTGCGCGAACTGAGAATGCCCGTTGTCACTACCTTGCATACCATTTTGCGTGAGCCGAAAGCCGAGCAACGGCGCGTAATGCACGAGCTAGTCGCGCTCTCGACCCGGCTGGTGGTCATGGCTGACCGGGGGCGACAGATGTTGCAGGAGATTTACAAGGCACCGCCGGCCAAGATCGATCTCATTCCGCACGGCATTCCCGACGTAGGTTTTGTCGATCCGACCGATTTCAAGGAGCAGCTCGGTGTAGAAGGCAGGGTGGTGCTGCTTACGTTCGGGCTGCTTTCGCCGAACAAGGGGATCGAACATGTGCTCAACGCCTTGCCGCACATTGTCGCGGAGTTTCCGGACGTTGTTTACATAGTCCTGGGTGCCACCCATCCCAACGAACACCGCGAGCATGGCGAAGCCTACCGGCTCAGCCTCGAAATCCTTGCCAAAAAGAACAAGCTCGAGAAAAATGTCATCTTCTACAACCGGTTCGTAGAACTTGAAAATCTGCAGGAGTTCATTGGCGCCACCGACTTTTACATCACACCTTACCTCAACGAAGCGCAGATCACGTCGGGCACGCTAGCCTATACGTTTGGTGCTGGCAAAGTGGTAGTTTCGACACCGTACTGGCACGCTGCAGAATTGTTGGCGGACGACCGCGGCGTGCTGGTGCCGTTCGGCGACGCCGCGGCCATAGCCCGCGAGGTGATTGGCTTGCTGGGCGACGACACCCGCCGGCATACCATTCGCAAGAATGCTTACAAGCTGGGTCGTGAGATGGTCTGGAGCAACGTGGCGAGGCTCTATATGAGCTCATTCGAATTGTCGCGGAGAGAGGGGGCGGCACGATCTCGAAAATCTCTTGCCAGGAAGACGCTCGACCAAAAGCCGCGGGAACTGCCGGAGTTGAAGTTGAGTCATCTCTCACGAATGACCGATTCGACAGGAATCTTCCAACATGCCATTTTTAGCATTCCGAATTTTTCGGAAGGCTACTGTACGGATGACAACGCTCGCGCATTCATCCTCGCCGTACTGCTCAGTGAATTGGGAGAAGAGCCCGAGCGCGTGCGGACCCTGGCCACAACTTACGCTGCTTTTCTTCATCATGCGTTCGATTTCAAAACAAAACGCTTCCACAACCACCTGAGTTTTGACCGCCGCTGGCTCGACGAACAAGGCTCAGAGGATTGTCACGGGCGAGCGCTCTGGGCGCTGGGTGTAGGCGTGGGGCGTTCACCCTATCGGAGCTTCCAGATCATGGCTGGACAACTTTTCGCGCTGGCGTTGCCAGCTCTGACAGAGTTCACTTCGCCACGGGCGTGGGCGTTCGGCCTTATTGGCATCCATGAATACCTGCGCCGGTTGAGCGGTGACAGCCTGGCAAACCAAACCCGTGAGACACTCACTGCTCGGCTCATGGAGCTTTTTGAAAGAACTGCGCAGCGAGACTGGTGCTGGTTTCAAGAGGATCTGACTTACGACAACGCGAAGCTCCCACACGCCTTGATGCTCAGCGGTCGTGCAACCGGACAACCAGCGGTGTTTGAGCGAGGCCTACAGGCCCTGCGCTGGCTGACCGAATTGCAAATCTCCGAGAAGGGTCACTTTCGATCCATCGGCAGCAACGGATTTTATCGCCGCGGCGGCATGCGTGCCAACTTTGACCAGCAGCCCATCGAGGCGCAAGCCATGGTCTCAGCCTGTCTTGAAGCCTATCGCGCCACATCAGATATCTGGTGGTATGAGCAGGCGCAACGCGCCTTCGACTGGTTCATCGGCTGGAACGATCTCGGATTGGAACTCTATTCTCCCAAAACAGGGGGCTGTCGCGATGGCCTTCACGTGGATCGGGTCAACCGGAACCAGGGAGCGGAATCAACTCTGGCCTTCCTGCTTTCCCTGGGGGAGATGCACTTGGCACAAAATATGCTGACTAGTTTTAGAGAACCGATCGCTGTCTAAAGATAAAAACCACCGCTTCCGGTCCTGTTCCTGTGGAATGACCAGTCCATGAGCGACAACTCGATTCACGTCACACGCACGGCCACGGTCCTCAGGCCCGACCAGTCACGTGTTCTCTTGCGGCCGTTCAGTCAGGGGGATCCGCAGCGGACCGGCAGGATTATCGCCAGGATCATGTCGCTCCCGGAAGACCGAGTCGGCCCTCTCCTGGACGAAGTGTCCGCCGAATTCTCCCAGCGACACCAGCAGATCCACGAATCCTTTCTGGAACGATTCGAACAGGTCCGCGATCTCCTGTTGACCGATGAGAAAATTACCGAACAAAGAAAGCTGTTAATCGGCTCCTACTTCGTTTGCGAATTCTCCTTAGAATCCGCAGCCCTGTTCAATCCGTCCATCATCCCGCACCCTGACCAGTCGGACCTGCCTCCTGGCGCTCTGCGTTTTATCCTCAGCTTGCGCGCCACCGGTGAGGGACACATCTCCTCCATCACTTTTCGGACGGGTATCATCCACGTCGACCATCGGATCGAGGTCCTACCCCCAACCGGCTTCCTCACCGAGCCGCGGCAAGTCCCGAACCCCCGTTACGAGAAGGCGCTCTTCGAGCGGAGACTCTTTGAGCTGGGATTGACGAGCGGATTCACACGCCGGGTTATGGACAAGTTTGGGGAGTCGTTTGCATTGGAAGAACTGCGCTCCAATCTCGAAGCCGAAATGAAACAGTCGCGCTTATCGGATCGAGACGCGATCCGGGGGATTTTGATGCTGGCCCAGTCCAACTACGAGGTTCAGTTCCAGCCCGAACAGCAATTGTCTGAGCGCATCATTTTCCCGGTCACGCCGTCACAACGCAACGGCATCGAAGACGCCCGGTTCGTCTGTTTCCATAACGATGACGGCACCCACGTCTACTACGCCACCTTCACTGCCTTCGATGGCAAGGTGATCTTGCCAGAGCTGGTGGAGACCTCTGACTTCCTCCTGTTTCGGTTCATCACCCTGAACGGTCCGGCCGCGGAAAACAAAGGCATGGCCCTCTTCCCGCGGAAGATCAACGGCCTCTATGCCATGCTCTCCCGCCAGGACAACGAGAACATCTACCTCATGTTTTCCGAGAACGTCCACTTCTGGTATGAACGCAAGGTGCTCCTTAAACCGAGATTCCCGTGGGAACTGGTCCAGCTTGGGAACTGCGGGTCTCCGATTGAGACCGAAGCGGGCTGGCTAGTCCTCAGCCACGGTGTTGGCCCCCTGCGAACGTACTGCATCGGGGCGTTCCTCCTCGATCACGATGATCCCGGCAAAGTGATCGGCCGCCTCCGCGAACCCTTGCTCAGACCCGACCAAAAGGAGCGTGAAGGCTACGTGCCGAACGTCGTTTACACCTGTGGCGCTCTCCTCCACAATGGCGAACTCATCATCCCCTATGGCATGGCCGATCACGCCACCGGTTTCGCTACCGTTCCCCTCGCTGGAGTGCTGGCTGCCATGCACTAGGAAAGTATCGTCGAACAGCATGACAAAGCCCGCCAAAAGAGTGGCTGTCCTGTCGCCGATAGCCTGGCGAACGCCTCCTCGGCAATACGGCGCCTGGGAAACGGTGGCTGGCAACATCGCCGAAGGGCTCGTCGCTCGTGGCTGGGATGTGACGTTGTTCGCCTCCAGGGATTCTGTGACCCGCGCTCACCTGCATGCCGTGGTGGACAAGGGATATGAAGAGGATTCCACTGTCGATCCCAAAGTAGCCGAATACCTTCACATCTCCGAAGCGTTCGAGCGCGCGGCTGAGTTTGACCTTATCCACAGCCACTACGACTTCATGGCGCTGACCTACACTCGTCTGGTCAAGACACCCGTCCTCACTACCATCCACGGATTCTCGTCAGCCAAAATCATGCCTGTCTATCAGAAATATCGTGACGGATATTTTGTTTCCATCAGCGATTCCGATCGAGCCGCAGGGCTGAATTACCTAGCGACGGTCTACAACGGCATCGATCTCTCGTTGTACCCGCTCCAGGAATCGGGCGGTGATGATCTCATTTTCCTCGGTCGGATCCATCCGGATAAAGGTGTTCATCTGGCTATCGAGGTTGCACGTCTGAGCGGATTGCGTTTGATCATCGCTGGTATTATCCAAGATGAGGCCTATTTCCGGGAGCACGTCAAACCTCATCTCGACGATCAAAACATCCTTTATATCGGACCGGTCGGCGTCCCGGGCAAGAACAAACTGTTCGCCCGAGCCCGAGCTCTACTGCACTTGAACACCATCCCGGAGCGATTCGGACTTGTCCTGGTCGAAGCTAATGCAGCCGGCGTGCCCGTCATCGCGATGGATCTCGGTTCTTGCCGTGAGGTGATCAAGGACGGGCAGACGGGTGTTCTGGTTGACAACGTTACTGCAGCAGTTCAGGCGCTTGCACGAATTTCTAAAATCGATCGTCGTGCCTGCCGCAACCGGGTCCAGCAATATTTTTCGATCGATGCCATGGTGGAGGGATACGAACGGGTTTACTCGACGATTTTTGATCTGGAAGCGAAGAGACGATCATGAAGCTAGACATTGTCAGACGGTACCGCCACAACCCCATCCTGACCAAGGCCGAGATCCCCTATCCAGTGGAAACCGTTCACAATGCGGCGGTCGTGAAGCATGAGAACGAATACATCATGCTTTTCCGCTCCCATCTCCGCACCGGACGGTCGATCATTGGTCTGGCACGCAGTCCCGACGGATTCCGCTTCACCGCCGATCCAGAGCCCTTTCTGATTCCTGCGCAGGACAGTCCTTTTGCCGCCTATGAAGAGTTCGGCGTGGAGGACCCACGCGTGACCCGGCTGGAAGGGGAGTACATCATCACCTACAGCGCCTACTCGCGAAATGGAGTGCGGATCGCTCTTGCCAAGACGAAGGACTTCAGTCAGGTGGAAAGAGTTTCCTTAATCACCGAGGCCGATTATCGGAATGTGGTGATCTTTCCGGAGAAATTTAATGGGCTTTATGCCCGGCTTGACCGTCCTCATTCGGAAATCGCCCCCTGGTCAATCTGGATTTCCTACTCTCCGGACCTATGCTATTGGGGACAATCACAGCTGATCATGAGGCCTGAGCAATATCACTGGGATGAAATGAAGATCGGGCCCGGCGCGCCGCCGATCAAAACCGACCAGGGATGGCTTTCCATCTATCACGGAGTCTTCCAAACCATGGATGGATCGGTCTATCGTTTGGGAGTTGCTCTTCATGACCTCGGGGACCCGGCAAAGATCATCGGAGTGGGCGACTCGTGGATTTTGCAACCGGAAGATCCCTGGGAAATAACTGGATATGTCCACAACGTGGTCTTCACCTGTGGTGCTGTTTCGGAGTCTGATGGAACCGTGAAAATCTATTGGGGGGGCGCAGACACGGTTATGTGTGTGGGCGAAGCGAATGTCTCGGATCTGGTCGCACTATGCCTGCATCACGGCAGACCCGCAAAATAAGCATGACATTTCAAGAGTCCTAAATACTCCGAGGTCCGGATGGTCTGGAGCTACTTCAACAACCTGGAGCCGGGACAGACAGAGGTTGCGCATGCGATTCGAGAGCAAATAGCAAGCCTCTAGCCTTACCCAATGTTCCCGAAGCTTGAAGATATCATCAACAAAGCCTTAGAAAAGGATCAAGGTGGCTGGTGGCGTCACGCATACGTACTATGGCGACGGCAACCGAGTGAAGAAATCGAATGGATCGCTGTACCCGCTCAGGCCTTTGGTAGCGACCAGGGCCTTGTAGGTTCAATGGATTTCTTCAGAGAGGCGGATTGATTCTCCCAGGCGTATTTTTGCCCGCTCTCCAACGTGTTTCCCGAAACTCCTCGAATTCGGATGGAGAGCCGGCCGGCTCTTGAACGGGCAAGTGTTGACAGTCGCTCGGCGGCATGGTGGTTCGTATCTTCACTGATAGACGTCCTGAAGAGGTTCTAGGAGTTGTTCTGGTGGATTCGTACAGCGAAGACGCGCAGCTCTTTACGAATGGAGCGATGCGGCGGATGCGTTTAACGGCCCAGAGTCGTCCGATCCCTGCTCCTAGAACGACCATCTCCAGCGCGGACAAATTGACTCCAACCGAGGTAGACCATATAGAGGCCCAATTGAAAAATATGGACCCTCCAAAGATTGGAGGTCTCCATGAGAACCTTCCGAAATGCGCACAACGAGTTCGGCTGTGGGCCGTTCAGCAGCCGAAATACTACGCGCGAGATGATAACTACCTGGCAGAAATCTCTGCGAGGATGTACGCGGAGCGCCAAGGGGATAAGCACCCGCTCGGGGATGTACCACTCATCGTTCTCACGCGAAACAAGTATGACTATCCCGGATCAGACTGGACTTCATGTTGCCTCCCTAGACTAGTCTACTGTCGGCCCGTGATCGTGGGTGCCATTTGCTCTTCCCAGAAGTCGGTTACACTCAACTGCGACTTCTGCTGAATAACCGTAGCGGCCGCGCCCGGACTGTCGTCATAGTTGGGAGAGACGTCCGTAAAGCTGTGGTTGTTGCTGAACTTGACCGGCCAACCCTCCGCGTGTTTGACCTTGGCGAAGTGCTTCCCCACAGGGATGGGATGGTCCGAATCGTTGTCCACAAAATTGATATACCCGTCGTAGGTAAGCACCCACCAGCGATCACTTCCTTCATTCCACGTCCCTTTGCCGTCGGGGTCGTGCTCGATCTCCACATCACAGCCTCGGATGCCTAAGGAACCCACGTCGAGTTTGATATTCTTGCTCGTTGGGTCTCCATGGGACATCTTCCCGGTTACAAACCGGAAGAATCCTTTGGTGACTTGTATCGCCATCTCGGTGTGACTCTCGTTCGGGTTGTAGACAAAGTCATCCATTTTTATATCCGCGTTCGGCCCGAGAACGAACGCGGTATCATCCGGCAGCAGGAATGGCACCACCGTGCCTTTACCCGTCTGGATCTGGCGTCGAGCAAATTGAGTGTGGTCATGTTGACCTCACCGCTGCGCCACTGGTGTCCGTCCCTTGTTGTGACGGTGAATGGCCCGGAGCTTACGACCTGCTTCGGCATCCAAGTCTTCCCTTCGATGTACGGGAGCGGAACGAAGCTTATCTTCAACTTTGCTCCTCCGGTTCTCCAAGTGGGAATTGCGCCTCAATTAGGCGCTGGGTGAACTTCTTGCGGAACTCTCAGAGACGCAAGCATTCGGCGGAGGAAGTAATCCACATGGGCACCAAGCGGATCAGTGCTGACAAGTCGGCTTTGCTCCAGTCAACTTCCGGTTGCTCGTCACTCGGCCACAATCTAGCCGCACACAACAAGCGATTCCCAGAAGCCATCTGCCATTAGTTAAAGAGCGCTGCGGTGCCTCGAGGATTTACGGAAATCACTTCATCCGCTTCCACCGCCTGGCAGAGGTATGTTGTACCGGCTCCAATCGGTCGTTCAATACAGACTGTAGTCACAATCGAACGCTCGTGCATCGCGCCGTCTACTATTTCGTGCTTCCTACGCCACGACAACTTCAACCTCCTGCGTTTCGGCTGGAAGGGGGCGACGCCGTTCATCGAATCCCTTGACGATTAGCCAAACGGCCAGAGCCACGTAAGCGGGAGCCAATGGCATGGCCAATCGCGTCTCGGGCGGATATCCCAATAGGCCCCGCAAGCTGACTCCTGTGATCTGAAGCACGCTCGCCACCGCTCCAAACCCGGCCAGTGCGCGCGGAACGAGACGGAAGCGGTACAGCAGACTGTAGAGCAGCAAGATCCAACCACCCACGACAAGCAGGCACGAATAATGTGCCCACTTCCGAGCCGAGCCGACCACGATAGCCAGCGCTTGGAAAGTCTCGGCCTTCGCAGTGCCCGCCTTTGCATACTCCTGGCTCAGAGAAAGCATGGACAGGATGTGTGCGTTGTCCACTGCCTGCAAAGAAAAACTGGCCGCCGCGAGCGCCAGGAGCCAGAACGCCATCGCGGAGCTGTACCGGCGAACGACCGGCAATGCCGCGCTGGCGATCCCGATTGCGATCGCGCTGCCCACGAACAAGAGGAGAACTGCAGCGCGTACCTGATTAGCAACGCCCGCTGCACTGGTAAGGAAGCCCGGCGGGTTTACCAGCGGATGCAGCAAGATGAACGGCACCATAAGTCCCGCCGCCAAATGTAGGAGCAACAACACGCCGACGATTCGGCCAACGCTCTTTTCCGATCTCATCCTCGCCTCCCAATCACCTCGGACTGCTTCTTCCATCGCTCGCCATTCACGCCCATCGCCAGCAGCCACAGCGTCAGCGCTCCTTCTCCAACGATGCCGGGGAGCATGTTGTACGGCGAGAGATAGGTTGCGACCCGCGCTGACACAAAGGTCAGCCAGCCCAGACCGGCAAACATCATCAGCACGCCCAGGATCCGGGGCGGGAAGATCGACCTGAAGATCAGGTAGCCGATCAGGGGGCAATAGAATCCGAAAAATACCAGGCTGTTGATGCGGAGGGGGGCGAGATGAAAGGAGCTAAGCGCCCCAACGGCGCATCCCACCAGGCCCAAGCATGCCGCGAGCAAAGAGACGCTCCGGTTCACTGCCTTGAACAGGTGATAGAAGAGCAGGATCACTGCGACATAGCACGCCGTGCCAGCGAGGTTGGCTACATGCCTGCCGTTGACCAACACGAGGGCGAACATTCCCGTCACAAAGGTAAGCAAATAAAACACACCGGCAATCCTGGCCTTGAAACGCGGCGATGCTTCTGCCATCCGCTCCAGCATGACTGCTGTGCTCATAATCGCTTCTCCTTACGACGAAAACGATGCGAATCAGATCGGTCCCTGAGAGCGGCGCAGCCGGACCGCCGCCGCAAGGAAAGCCGCGGCGACTGCCAGGCCGATCCACAGACCCGGGCTGATCAGGAACTCGCCCGGAGTGAAGTGCATCAGCGGATCCATCGAGAGGCTACCCGTCATGAAGTCCCCACCGCCCCCACCACCGATCATGCGGTTGGCCAGCATCGTGCCGAAATGCGAAGTGTTGAACGCAATCTTCTCGACCACGCCGATCGCAAGCAGAGGCAAGCCGGCCCATAAGAATGGCGCGCGCCGTGCCCACGCTGACACCAGCAGCAGCCACCCATAGATGGGCGCGTACCAGAGCCCATGAACAGTCAGGAGGTGGTAGAGCAGCATCAGCCACGTCTGGAACAGCGACGCGTGGGCCCATAGCGGCGTGACACTCAGACCGCTCCCCAGCAGGACTGCGGTGCTCACCAGCAGCATGATCCACTGCATCACAACGGTGATCGCGAAGGTGACCAGCGGGAGGAT
>Ga0137415_10008065_pt1 | contig 10441 bp, 9 predicted proteins | sample CZODoug3_1_1_16f_FD_183082 | JGI IMG/M metagenome (GOLD analysis project Ga0137415, IMG submission 183082) | Vadose zone soil fungal communities from Angelo Coast Range Reserve, California, USA - CZODoug3_1_1_16fungal (Hybrid Assembly) | ecosystem: Environmental > Terrestrial > Soil > Vadose... | reverse complement strand
TCTTCCCGCCTTCTGGCACGAACCCGTCGCAGGCAACCGTGCAGACGGCGGAGCAGGACGAGTTGATCCACGTCGAGGGCGCATCGAGCACCCAGCCCGCCCACGACATCACGTTCTCCGGATTCACCTTCACCGCGACCCACCGCACCTTGTTCGACCACGCCTACGAACCACTGCAGTTGGGCGACTGGGCCGTGGCCCGCACGGGCGCCTTTTACACGAAGAACGCACAGGGCATCACGGTCACGAATTCGGTGTTCGACCAGCTCGGTGGCAACGGGATCTTCATGGACGGGTTCAACAGCGGGAATGTGGTCTCCTTCAACAAATTCCGCAGCAACGGCGCCACCGACGTGCAGACGGTTGGCTCCCGAGCCGCGGTGCGCGACCCGTCCACCTGGGCGAACCCGGTCAGGACGCTCGATGACACGACACCGGGCCCCAAAACCCAGGACTTCCCCCGGGACATCACCATCCAGGGCAACGAGATGGCGGACAACGGACGGTTCGAGAAGGAGACCTCCGGGGTGAACATCTCGATGAGCCAGAAAATCCGCGTGCTGGGCAACACGATCCACGGCAGCCCGCGCGCCTGCGTGAACATCAACGACGGCACCTGGGGCGGCGACTTGATCCAGGGCAACGACATCTTCAACTGCGTCAAGGAGACCGGTGACCACGGCCCGATCAACGCCTGGGGACGCGACCGATTCTGGTCGCTCAACGCCAGCGACGCGACGCAGAAGCAGTTCGCATTCCTCGACGTCGTCCAGCCGAACGTCATCGACCACAATCGCATCTGGCACAACTCCGAGTGGGACATCGACCTCGACGACGGGTCCGGCAACTACCAGCTGACGAACAACCTGCTGCTGAACGCTGGCATCAAGCTGCGCGACGGCTTCGCCCGAACGGTGAGGAACAACATCCTCGTCAACGGCTCGATCTTCGAACAGGTTTCGCACGCCAACGACGGCGACGACATCCGGAACAACATCACGCTGTCCGGGCAGGCGTACAGCCTGACCCAAAGCGATCCCGCCACCGCGAAGTACACCGCCGACGACAATCTGTTCTGGAACAACGGGAACTCGGTGTCAGGACTCGGGGGCACCTGGTCGGGCAACGGCCTGGACGCGCACTCCCGGACCGCGGACCCCGCGTTCGCCAACGGCAACCCGTTCACGAATCCCTCGATGCTCGACTACACCGTCAGCGCTGGGTCACCGGCTCTGGGACTGGGCTTTGCCAACTTCGCGATGAACACCTTCGGCGTGGCAGGCGCGCCCACCCCGCCGCCGGTCAGCTTTCCCGGAGTCTCGGGCACCGGTATCGCCGCCCAGCCCGAGCCGCTGATGGGCGCCACGGTGACCAGCATCTTCTCGACCGCGATCCAATCCTCCGTCGGGCTCGGAGACACCAACGGCGTGTATCTCCAGACCGTGCCGTCGACGTCCTATGCCGGCGCGAACGGCCTCAAGACTGGCGACGTCATTCGGGCGATCAACGGCAGCCAGGTGACGGATCGCAACAGCTTCTGGCCCGTCTATCAAGGCCTGGCCGGCGGCGCGTCCATGAGGCTGACGGTCTGGCGCAACCAAGCCTCCACCTCGCTGACCATCGTCAAGTCGACCGCGGCCGAGGTACTCAACGACACCGCGGGCGTGGTCTACGCCGGCTCGGGCTGGGACTGGAAGAACTCCAGCCGAGGCGGGAACAGCTCCTTCATGAACGACGTTTGGGCCTCCACCCATGTCGGCGACTCTTACACCATCGCGTTCAACGGCATCGGCATCGACCTGATCACCGAGACGAACTCCGACGAAGGCCAGGTCGACGTCTTCATCGACGGAGTCCTGGACCGGACGGTGAACTGCGCCACCAGCACCCGCGTCTTCCAGAGCCAGGTCTACAGCAAGAGCGGTCTGGCCGCCGGGCCGCACACGCTCAAAGCCATCATGAAGTCCGGTTCGTTCCTGATCGCCGACGCCTTCCGGGTCACGCCCGCCGGCGGTCCCTGAGTACACGTGCCGGCGCTCGGTTCTATCTCAACTTGATATTGCCGGGATTTTTCGTCTACAGAGGTGCAACCGCAGCGAACATGCTTTGAAGACGAGAGAGAAGGCCTCTTCCCATGCTTACGCCCCTCGAAGTCGTCCAACGTCAGTTTGACGCCTATAACCGCCGCAACCTCGAAGACTTTCTGTCGAACTTCAGCGAGAACATCAAGGTCTTCCGTTTGCCGTTGCCCGATCCGGCGATCGTCGGCAAAGGCCAGCTGGCCGACTTTTATGCGAGCGAGCGCTTCAACCGCCAAGCGCTGAAGGCGGAGCTGATAAGCCGCACCGTGCTTGGGAACAAGGTGTTCGATCACGAGCGGATTTGGGGCGTCCGAGAAACCCCGTTCGAAATGATGGCCGTCTTCGAGGTCCAAGACGGGTCCATCCAGACGATCTGGGGGTTCGTCGCTGACTAGGGACACCCCCTAAGTTGGAGCTTGGCGATCGAGTCGTAGAACGATACTCCTCGTCATTTGCCGTGAGACGCCTTCTCGTTGAGAGGGGCTTCGATCCCGACCACCCGCCCATCGGGATCAGCAAGAAGCATCTGGAGCGTTCCCCAGTGTGTCTTGGTGAAGGGCTGTTCAACAGTTCCACTTGCCGGTGGTTTGAAGTCGGCAGCCCTCCCAACGCGCAAGCCCAGGATCACTTGGAGCTCGTGCTCCGGCGGCCGCTCGGCCAAGAACACGTACGGCCCGCCCGCCGGATGACGGAGGCGACCCGAGCGGTGGTCGGTCTCGAGCTCGAGCTCGAATCCGAGGCCTTTCCAGAACGCGACCGACTTCCCCCAATTGTGAGTTTCGACCAAGAGACCGTCGATGCCATCGGTTGTCATTTTTTCTTTCGTCCTTTCTTTTGCGTGACGAGGTAGTCGCGCAGCGCGGCCGCCACGATCGCCGATAGCGACTGCTCGGTTTCTACGGCGTGATGTTTCACGTCGCGAATCAGCTCCGCTGGGAGATACACGTTGAACTGTCGAACATCGGCCATGTGCTAGAATGCTAGTATGCTAGCATCTACGAAATTTGCAAGGCTCCCCCCGGCCAGTAGATCCACGACTGTACGATCTATTAGTAAATGCGGCCTTTTGATTATACAAAATGAGCCTCCGGGACGCCATCATCACGATCAGCGTGGTGGAAGGAGCACTTCATGGAATATAAAACACTGGGCCACACGGGCGTTCTGGTTTCGCGAATCTGCCTGGGCGCCATGACATTCGGCGGAGGCGAGGCGTCCACCTCGAATCCGATGGGCGGCTCGTCCCGCGCGGTCACAGACCAGATCGTCGGGCGCGCGCTCGATGAAGGAATCAACTTCATCGATACGGCAGACGTCTACGGTGCCGGAGCCTCGGAGACCGTGCTCGGCGAAATCCTCGGAGAACGACGCAAGCACATCGTGTTGGCGACCAAGTTGAACGGTCGCATGGGGCCGGGCGCAAACCAGGTAGGCCAGTCGCGCCTGCATCTTCTCGACGCGCTCGAGGACAGCTTGCGTCGGCTGCGCACCGATCACATCGACCTCTATCAGATTCATAACTTCGACCCGATCACGCCCATTCACGAGACGCTGCGGGCGTTGGATGACGTCGTGCGATCGGGCAAGGTTCGCTATATCGGTTGCTCCAACTATGCAGCATGGCAGCTCGTCAAGGCCCTTGGCATATCCGACCGTTACAACTTGAGTCGGTTTGCGACGGTGCAGTCCTTTTATTCGCTCGCGGCACGCGATATCGAGCGCGAGCTGATTCCGGCGATTCAAGACGAAAATCTAGGCCTTTTGTGCTGGAGTCCACTCGCCGGTGGTTTCCTATCGGGCAATATTCACCGACATGGCAGCGCGGATAAAGACGTTCGCCGCGCCCGGGTACCGTTTCCTCCCGTCGACGAAGAACGCGCCTTCGACATCATCGACGTGCTCCGCCGGGTGGCCCAACGTCACGAGGTCAGTGTTGCCGAGGTTGCGCTCGGGTGGCTTCTCGCGCAGCCGGCGGTCACGAGCGTCATCTGTGGCGTGTCCAAACCGGAACACCTCGTCTCGAACATCAAGGCTATCGACTTGAGACTGGACGAGCACGACCTCGAGGAGCTCGATGCGATAAGCCGCCTGGCTCCGTCCTATCCGGGCTGGATCCAAACGTATCGATCCACCAGCCGCGTTCCGGAGGGCTATCCATGGCCAAAGCCTTCGTGGACCCTCGGGCAACCCCCCATCTGAAGAGCCCCATCTGAAGAGGTAGTGCACGGCGGCCATCATTGGCCTCTGGAGCTGGGAGAAGCGTGTCCAGGCGCTCTACGGCTCGCCGTTGGGTTTGCCGCTGCGGAGGAGGTCGTGCACGCGCTTCTCGAGATCCTCGGGCATGGGCGGCGGGTCGTCGTCGTGCGACTCGACCGCGCGGAGGTAGGCGACGCTCTGCGCGCGCTTCGCGTTCATCGCGCGCTTCTTTGCTCGGATGGGACCGGCGCGGCGCTTGTTGCGCCAATCGGCGGCGAGGACGGGCGCGTAGAACCAGGCGAAGGCGGCTCCTTCGGCGACGAATTCGGGGAGCATGGCCCGCCAGCCCGCGTAGATGGCAAAGAGCACGGTCATGCCGACCGTCAGCCAGGTGAACCAATAACCGCGAATCGGAAGGACGAAATAGATCCGGATGACCCGATGGGGAAACCAGAGGCCCCATGTCACGAGCATCCCGCAAGTCCACCCCCAGCCTCCCAAGACGAATTGCCGCATCAGCAAATCGTCGAGTTGCGCGGCGAGGCACGTGCACACGCCCACGACGAGGACCAGGGCACCGCAAAGGGAAAGAAAGCGCCGCGAGCCCCATTCGCCTGCGAGATCCGTCCCGAACCAGTAGATCGAAAGGCACTGGAAGATCAGCGAGAGCGGGCTCGTCTCGACGAACGACCAGGTCACGAGCCGCCATACCTCGCCATGCCACACATCGGCTGGCGTGAGCGCGGCCAGCAGGAAGAGGCGCGAGCCAAAGTGGCTGCTGACGGCGGCGACCACCGATGAAACGGCGACGACCGAGAGCAGAAGCCCTATCGCCCAAGGCAGGCGGCCACCAAATGAGAACCGGTCCTCCCACCGCGCGCTGTTTGCCATCCGGACTACCTCATTAGGCGATACGGACGCGAAAGGCGAGCACGGCAAGATGCGCAGGACCAGGTTTATCCCCCATTCCAACTCGCCAGCACGCGCAATTTCTTCCACGGGATATGGTGCAAGGCGTCGGACGTGCCATCCAGCCCCACGTGGCTGACGATGCCGCAGTTGGGGCCGACGGGTGAGCAGCCGCGGCTCCCCCGCATCCCATTGCCCGGCGTCTGCCACGGCGCGCGGTTGGGATCGGTCAAATCATCGCCGGCGATACCAATCCCGCCGATTGGCGCGGGCCCACCGCTATCCAAAATGTAGCCGCCGTATTTCTGCAGGGTGATGCAGATCATCCTCTCGCCCGCGGAGGTCGTCATCACCCGCTCGCCGGGGGTGGCTCCGCCCAGGTGGTTGCAATCGACGGAGGGATCGAGCTGCAACCTCGCGCCCATGGGTGTGCAACTGGCGCCCACGTCATTCCCATCGGTCTTTGCGGCGGGTGGACGGAAGGTGCGGCATGTCCGCGTCGAAGTGACGTAGAGGGCATGGTTGATGACCCCTGCCTGCAATTCGCTGTATTGAATGAAGCCAAAGCCGGCCTGCACGTCGGAGCCGGTTCCGACGCCCGCCAACCTGCTCTCCACGGCGCCGTTGCCGCTCAATCGGTAGGAGCCGCCGCAGGAGCCGCTCCAGGCGCCGCCGACTTTTTGCGCTTGCCAAATCTCTTTGACGGTGTCGTCGTCCTTGTTGGCCACCACGATATATCCATCGCCGTCACCGGGTATTTCGCGCGCCGCATAATCGGGTATGTGAATCGGGCCCCCCATCGAACAACCCCAATCGGTGGCATGGATGAGGGGCGGGTTGTACGCGGGATCGCTGTTCTTGGCCGTGTAAATGGTCATTTGCCATTCCGGGCCGTTCAAACGGGGTGTCTCGCAGCCCATGCTGTCGATGATCACGCCCGAATTGGCATCGAGCTTGGGGTTCGCGGGAATGAGCGAACGCAAATAATTGGGTGAGCCGTCGGCGGCGGTGAACAGGTCGTTTGCGCCAGGCTCGCGCGGGTCCGATGTGCCCGACACGTCACCCGAAGCAGGCGCCGGGTGCCAGCAGGACATCCACGCCGCGGCGGATCCAATGATGAGAAATGATGTGTTTTTCATGACCAATCTCTCAGTGCACCAAGCGATCCATTGCCCTAAAGGCCAATGTTTTCAGTGGATGATGCAATAGGTGGATCGGCGAGGCGCCAGTGGTGGGGAACCGCGTATCCGCAGGGCAGGGGTATCCAATTCCGGTGTTTTTAGTCTTCAGCGGAGCCGTGGTGGTCGTGTCGCCCCTGGCTCACGTGCTCGCGCAACGAGCGGCCTCGATCATGCCGTGACTATTTAGCGAAGGGCATTCACAAACATCTCCCGTTGCTTTTTTCAACGAAGTCGACGGAAGGTATGTGGAAAATGGCAACATCTTCGAATTCAGGCAACCGTGGACAGCGCGGGTCCGATAAGACGCAAAAGACGGTCTGGTCCTTACTTACCGCCGTCACGAGGAGCGTGCACCATGTCGAAGATTCGAATGATATTGGCCATGATTGTGGTGGCATTTTTCATCTATTGCGGCGAGAGCGCCACGAACAGGAGCCACAGCGACCGCGCCGCGAGCTCGTTCGTCAAGGAGTCGCAGGCACAAACGCTACCCGCGAGGACGACAATCTATGACCAGCAATTTCACACCGTGCCGGCCAGCGACAGCAATGATTGGTGTGTGACCCCGACATGGGACATCACCGCCTACAAACAGGTCGTGGTCCACGTGGGCCAATTGGATGCCAGTAGTCACGGTATGGAGGTTCAGCAGAAATACGGTGTTGCTGGCTTCGCAGCCGTTCAATACCTGAACACTCCTCCCTGGAGCGCCTTCATCGTGGACCCAGTGAATGGAACATCGTTGAGGGTCGCCAGCCCCCGCGGTCTCGCCCCTTCTGGTAGTCCTCCCGCGTGCGATACCCTCAACGTCACCGTCGTAGGGATTTCGCCGTAGTCCGTCTACGTGTTCATTTCATTACAACGCGGAAGGTGCCAAGCATCCGCGCGTGACCTTATTGGCTATTGCCAGAAACCACCGCCTCGTATGATCGATGCGTCAACTTGCCGCACCCGTCGCAGCCTCGCGCGCAGCGAGGCATTGGTCGAGCGCCCGGAAGGCGTTCCAGATCTTGGTGACCCAAATTGGGCTCCGAAGCGCAGCACCGCGCGGATATCGTTCGGTTCTGCGCCGCCGCTCAAGGCGCGGCCGACGTGGATCCTGAACGTCTCGTCCAGCGTCTGGTAGAGTGCATCGCAGGTAATGGCGGCGAACGCGCGCTCGCGCACACTCAACCGCGCCACGCTACCGACCATGCGCGACTGGAGCTCCATGAACTCGCCAAATCCAGTGTCCACGCTGTGCCACGCCGCCCGGACCTCGGGCGGCGGACCTCCGGTCGGCACTCCGCCGTCGGCGGCTGGCGTGGTCACACTGACGACCGCTAGCGCACCGACATCCCGCTCGAGGAGCGCCAGACGCTCGAACGCTGCCATGGCCGCTGGATATCCGCTCTCGAACGCCACGCAGCGCAATAGGTCGCGTATCTCGTCCGTCGAAACGCCGCGCTGCTGAGCCGTGCGCACATGGATCTCGAACGGCAGCCCGAGCGTCTGATTGCACACGTCGGCGACGATGCACAGGAACACCTTCTCGCGGATGGTCAGTTGGGGGACCTCCCACGACTGCGCGTCGGTTGCGGCATAAAGGCGCGCGAAGAGGGGATCGAGCACGCTCACGCCGTTCTTTACGAGGAACGCTGGCTGCTCCAATGGGCTGTACGAGAAAAAAAGCGCGCCAGTTAGGCCGGCCTGCATGATTTCTTGCTCCTACGGCCATTGGAGCAGCCCGGGGTCCGCGTAAGAAACGAGAGAAACCTCTCATGGGGCGGCCGATGACCCGTCCCAAAGGAGCGCCGGCCTGAGGCTGGTGTTTACTCGATGATGGGATCAATCGTCATGACAGAAGCAGACGCGTGGTGGTTCCCATTTACATCGCGAGCTCGGGTTTCTGATTGCAGGCACGAGCCCGACGGGCCTCCTTTGCTTGCTCGGCATCCTCGTCGAGAATAATTGGTATATATTCGGGCCATGGATATATTAGTTACAATCTCATGAATAGAGATGAATGTATCACTTTATCGCCGCACGGGGCCGCTCGCGCGGATCGAAGACGTGCCCGCCCTTGAGGACCCGGTACGTACGACTCCAATTGGCGACGCTGGCGAGGGGATCGGCATCGAGGACGACGAGATCGGCGAGTTTGCCGGCTGCAACATCCCCCAGATCGGTGGGCTTGCCGATATACGCAGCGCCGTTCGCAGTGGCGGCGGTGAGCACTTCCGCTGGGGATAGGCCCGCATCGGCCATGGCCAGCATCTCGCTGAAAACAGATGGCCCGTGCAGCGTACCAATGTTCCCTGCGTCGGTGCCGACCGTCATGGTGATGCCCGCATCGCGCGCACGAAGAACGTTCTCCACCGCGAAAGGAAGAGGCCTTAGGCGGGCTTCGAGCCGCGCACGGGCGGCCTCTGACACCGCGCCTTCCGGCACGACGCCCGCCTCGAGATCGGACACCGTCTTTGGGTCCCCGAGGGCGCGTTCGGCGTCGGTGGCATGCCATCGGTTCAATAGAGACCGCGCATAGGCGCCGGGCATGATCAATGTTGGCGTGTAGAGCACGTGCCGCTCGCGTGCGAGCGCGATGAACTCATCGTCGAGCAGCGCATCGTCCACCGAATGCACCAAGATATCCGCCTTTGCGCGAAGAGCCGCTTTGGCCGGGGCGAGCCTGGTCGCGTGCACGGCGAGGCGCACGCCCGCAGCATGCGTCACGTCGGCCACGGCGCGAACAATGGCCTCTTGCGCGACGAGGTCGTCCTTCTTCGGGTCGAAAATGAACCATACTTTGACGAAATCGGGCTTCTTCTCCAATTGGCGGCGCGCCAGCGCGACAGCCTCCTCTGCGGTGGACACTTTGATGATGGGAGGATCGCCCGTGCCGAGGTCGAGCTTCGCGTCTTCGACCATGGAGAGCAGCGGCCCGGCCACGAAGACGCGAGGGGCACGGTCAGTTGCCGCGGCGCGTTTGCGGACTTCAAAGTTCCAAAATGGCCCGCCCATGTCCGCCACCGATGTCACACCGCACGCGATCCATGATGCGAACGTGGTGTCGAGGTGCTCACGGATACCTGCGACCTCCTGCGCGTACGGAACGGACTTGGTCAGGTCCACGACATCCGGACGCGTGTAGGGGCCGCCCGATTGAAAAAAGTGTATGTGTGTGTCGACGATCCCGGGCACGACCCATTTGCCGTGCGCATCGATGCGAAGCGCGCCTTGCGGAATCGTCACCGACGACGAAGGCCCGACCGCGGCGATGCGCTCGCCACGCACGAGCACCGTCATATCTCGTTCGACGCGCGGCGCCGGCCCCGGATGAATCACCGACGCGCCCAAAATGGCAACCGCTGGAACTTCGGTCGAAGGCGCCGTCGGCGCGGGCGCAGCGGAATGGCATGCAGGCAGCGCGGCGCAAGTCAGGGAAGCAATGCAAAGGAATGCAAGTCTCATGTTCATGCTCGACGACAATAGGGCGTCGGGGCGGGGGGAGTCATCGTCCAAATTACGCGACCGCCGTCGCCGCCCGAGACTGCGCGGCAAAGCACCGCTCGAGAAACGGCACCGTGTGCGCGACGAACTCGCCGGCGTGGTCCTCGTGGCAAAAGAGGCGGCCGCCCTGGATCTCCGCGAGCGCTGCGCCGCCGGCAAATTGTCCCATCATGGCCTTTGCACCGGCCAGCGGGAAGAACGTGTCGTCGGTGCCCCATACCAAGAGCGCCGGCGCCGCGACGCGCGTGTGCACCTCGGCGAGGCGAGCGAGCACGTTCGAATCGAGGTTTCCGAGCAAACGCAGTTGCCCCTCCGCGATCTCCTTCGAATCGATCATTGGCTTGATGAACAGCTCGTAAAAATCGCCGTCGATGGTGCTCTTGTCGGTGAAGACGCCGCCGAAGCCCAGCGCGGAGCGCCGGTAGGCGCGCAAGCGGAGGAGCCTGCGTGTGAGGGCGCGCGCGCCGGGCAAACGCATCATCGCGACGTACAGGGTGATGAGCCAAGGTTGATGGCCGGGCAGCTCGGTATTGCCGAGCACCACGCCCGCCACGCGTGAATCGCCCGCCGCGGCAATGCGGGCGA
>Ga0137415_10008064_pt1 | contig 10441 bp, 7 predicted proteins | sample CZODoug3_1_1_16f_FD_183082 | JGI IMG/M metagenome (GOLD analysis project Ga0137415, IMG submission 183082) | Vadose zone soil fungal communities from Angelo Coast Range Reserve, California, USA - CZODoug3_1_1_16fungal (Hybrid Assembly) | ecosystem: Environmental > Terrestrial > Soil > Vadose... | reverse complement strand
CACGTGGGCCCCCAAGAAAGCGATATCGATATGTAATGAGCCTGTATGGTCGAATCGATCATGGTAAGCGCTTGTCGATCACATGGCGCCCAGCGACGCGCCGCAGCGTTCAGAAGCCGTTCCAAGATTGGAAAATAGAGCGCACCTCGTTGACAGAGTAAAAAAGCGCCCTAACGTATTCGCCAGTATTCTGTCAATTACGAACGAGTAGGGCACGGCGGCGACCTGGGCGTTGATTGGGACGGTGATTCAATATGGTCGACAGGACAATGCAGACCGACATCAGCCAGGCGCGTGACACCCGTGTCGATGTCTCACCGCTGGTCGGCACGTGGTTCGGCATCAAGTTGGACGAGAGCCGCTTCGCCAAGTTCGGGATCACAGAGCAGGACGGCACATTGTTGATCCGACCGTACGAATCATCGGATTCCGAGCTGTCCGACTGGGGACAGGTAGAGGCGACCCCTCACACCGCCAGCGGTTCGACCACGGCGTCCGGATTCCAGGCGCACTGCCGGCTCGGTGCCGTGCGGGTCGACTTCGTAGTTGTCGAGAATAACGGCGTCCTCCTCGCTCAAAGTTTTACGTCGTTCCATGACGGCAGCGGTCGGACGAACGAGTTTGCAAAGGGGTACTATCGTCGCGCAGCGGCCGAACGGGTGGCGACCACCGGACTCAGCACCGGCACCCTTACTGGCGAATGGGTAAATTCCAATCCAGTCGACAATTGGGTCACCCGATTCACCCTCTCCGAGGACGACGGCGCGACCACCATCAGGATTTGGGCTGCGAGCGAGCCGACCGACTGGGGGGATGCCAAGATTACCGTTTATCGGGACAGCCACGGCGAGGCGAACCTCTATACAGTATACGATCTCGAGCCGTTCGAGGCGGTAATCGGAGTGATCTCGGTTAAGAACGTGGTCGTCCTTAATCAGTTTCGCCGGCTCAAGGACAGCGATTCGATCAATCCCTTCCGCCGTGAGTTCTTTTTTCGCAACCGGTGAGAGAGTAGCCATACTAGGCAACGGGCGATCAGGAACCACGGGTCAAATGCGCTATACCGCACACCACCGGGCTTTTTACGCGCTCGATCGATCCGAACCCTTATTAACCGGCAAGACGTTGGGGATCACGACAAGTAGGTATGAGTGGCCATGCATCCTCTCCGTGTCCTCGTCTGCGGTACCGGTGCTGCGTCACATGTTCTGGCCACCCTGATTTCCGCGCGACCCGAGGTCGAGTTGTCTGTCTTCACCCGCAGCCCTGAGAAGGCGCGGAAATGGACCAAGGTTCAGCAACATCATCGACTCACCGCCAGGGTTGGCGAAGGGCGAGGCGAGATCGCCGCTGGACCGTTCTCGGTGACGAGCGATCCGGAGCAGGCGGCACGCGGATGTGACATCGTCATCCTGTCGCTCCCAGCATTCGTCCATTACGGCTATCTTGCGGCGCTTGTTCCGCATCTCGAACGAGGCTGCGTAATCGTCGGCCTGCCCGGTCAGTGCGGATTTCAGTTCGAGGTGCAAGAACTGCTTGGCGACAGGTCGAACGAATTTACAGTCCTGGACTTCACCAGCCTCCCGTGGGTATGCCGGCTTGAAAGTTTTGGCAAGCAGGTGCACATTGCCGGGACTAAGGAGTCCGTCGCCGGAGCCATACGGGAGGTTTCCGTAACCAGCCGGGTTCAGGATCCGGTGTCGACGCTGCAGTCCCTGCTGGGCAATCCGGCAAAGCTAGTGGTGTCCGGACACCTGCTGGGGGTCACGTTAGGTTCAATCAATGCCACCGTGCATCCTCCGATCATGTACAGCAGGTGGGGAGACTGGGACGGCGTCCCGCTCGACCACGCGCCGTTGTTCTACGAGTCAGTCGACGAGCGCGCGGCTTCGCTGATCAGCGGGATCGGGCAAGAGATCATCGCCATAGCACGGCAGATAATGACGGTATGCCCGGAAGTCGACCTGTCCGGAATCATTCCAAAGTACGACTGGTACATCAAGTCCTACGGGCCCGGCATCGCGGACAAGACCGACCTCATGACCGCCATACGGACGAACTCGAGCTACAAGGGCATCAGGCATCCAATGATCAAAGAGGCGCCCGGGAAGTTCGTTCCTGACTTTCACTATCGGTTCCTCGCCGAGGACGTTCCCTATGGCTTGGTCGTTTCACGCGGAATTGGTGAGATAGTCGGTGTTCCAACGCCCACTCTTGACGTGGTAGTGCGATGGGGCCAGAAATGGTTGGGTAAGGCATATCTGACTCAAGACGGCCTGACCGGCCCCGACCTCGCCGTGACCCGATGTCCTCAACGGTACGGTGTTGTCACGGTGCACGATCTCGTCGGCCACAGCGTGCGAGCTTGAGGGGCACGATCGTCGTGGCAACCTGCGTCTGACTCACGCCGGCCGCGAGCAACATGAGCGCTTGCTGCTTCTGCGCGGCGTCGAACCTACGGCTCTGCGGTCCGCTTTCCTTTGCGGAATTATCGGGCTGTTTTCCGGCAAGAGGTCAGGCGTCACGGCACCACCTACTCAGCTCTCCGTACGGAGTTGTTCAAGAGGTTTGCCGCCCAGGTGGATGCATAGCTGTCGCGACTAATCACAAAGTTGCCGATCAAGTTACCCTCGGTCGGAGCGCCGTACACGGTGATATCAGCATTCACTTCCCCATGGCGGTCGATCACATATTGAGATTCTCGGCTCATGTCGATTGCGCCGGTGGCGTACGTGGCGTCTGGCGACGTGTTTTTGAACTCCCTGATCATTCCTCGCCGGGACAGACTTTGGTACAACGGCGATACGTCGCGAAGGATCTCCACCGTTGGATATCTGGCGTCTACGAGAATCTCGGCTTGTGCGGACACGCCTGCGGGCGAGCCGACCCTGAGCTCGAAACAACCGGCAGTGTGGCGCGCAACCACCCGAGGGTTTCGAGCGACCGAGAAGTCGAGGACGCCCGCCCTGTGGAGCGCGAGGATCTTCTCGATGCTGATGATCGGTGGCCCGAAGACGACTCGCTTGAAGAGGGGAAAGTAGTATTCAATCAACAAGCGGTGGGAATGCGCCGTTAGTCCACCGTGCGCGACGAACGGTTTCAGCGCGCCACGAATCTCGTACCACATCGAAACAGCCGCCCGCGCCGGGGAGGACGCCAGACCGTCGCGTGCGTAGTCGATCTCCTGTCGCAGATAGCGCTCGACAAATGAATGGTGCTCCTCTCCCGTCGTGAAGGTACGTCTACCGATCGGATCCAGTATCCGGTCGTAGCTGAAAGGCTCTACGTCGGGGTGCAATGCAATGAACTTGCGGATGACCTGCCGCATGGCTCGAGCGTCGTCACCGCACTCGCCAAGCTCTTTCCCATCCTGCAGGTTACTCATGGCCGTTCGGTAGTATCGCCGCTCCATTTCAAGCTCGAGGAACGGCCAGATATCGCGTTCCAGGTCGAGCTTTCCTCCGCGTGATTGGCGCTGTAGCTCGTTTAGCCTGGCTGCCGTGACAAATGTCAACGGTCGCGGAACGCTCGGGAAATCGCAAGGCTTGGGTGCCATGGGAAGGCCACTGCGACCGAACGGGATGATCCGTTTTGGCTCTCGACCGCTCGCCACGTAGCAAAGCCGTCCGCCCGCGTCACGTTTGAAGGCCCCACCTCTTCCCTCGGTGAGTGCCAGTGCCGCATCGATGAAGGTCAGCCCTATGCCCTTCATCGCCACACGTGCTCCGGCCGGGATGCAGCTCAACTTCTCGGTTACCGGATAGGTGTACGGTATGAAGGACGCCCGGGGGTGCCGATCGGCAAAGTTGTGGTAGTAACGCTCTCGTTTGGTCGGGCGGATGAAGGAATGACCGGTGCTGAGCATGACCTTGTGGGCGAGCAGCTCGTCCCGCCGGCCGTCCGTGTCAACGGACTTCAGGTGGTATCCGGCCTGCCCTGGAACAATGTCCGTGACTTCCGCCGTGAAGGTCGAAACGCGCATACCCTGGGGTACGCGGGAGATCGCTCGCTGAAATCCGTGAAAGAGATACCGGCCCACCGCCGCCCTGGGCGGATACTCCTCGGGATCAATCGGTGCCAGTGAGGGACACTGCGTGTTATACCAGTGACGAAATCCCGGCCCCGTCGGTTTGGTCGGGTCTGATCCGTCCGGATCCCACAGGTCGAGCTCTTTCGCCCTGATGTTGGACAACAGGTAGGGCGGTTGATTGAGATCATAAATCGGCGAGACACCGAAGTAACTGGATTTGTTGAATATCGCCACATGGAGTCCTGTGCGAAGCGGGTGGGCGCTGAACTCGGCCATGAGTGCCTCCAGGCAATAGAGACCCCTCGGGCCCATCCCCACGATGGCGACCACGGGAATCTTCGGCCGAGGATGCGTTCCCTCTAAGCCCACGTCATTCGCCCTTATCGTCCGGTTACCAAACCACCAACAGCTCTACCGGACCGCGCTGAATATGACTGGTCTTCCACGGCACGTCGTCCGGGTCTACGGCCAGCCGCACGTTGGGGAATCGGAGCAGCAACCCGGAGAGGATTGCCTGAAACTCCACCCTGGCCAGTTGCGCGCCTAGGCAGTAGTGCATTCCGTGTCCGAACGTGAGGTGCGGGTTGTGCGCCCGATTCAGGTCGAGTCGATCCGGCTCGGCAAAGACGCGTTCATCCCGATTGGCCGAGTTGATTGCGGGCAGGACTGCCTCGCCGTCCGCGATGGTCATGCCGTCGAGCTCGACGTCCGCGGTGGCTATCCGCGCGTGCCCGCCGGCGCCCGGTGCACCGGCCGCCAAGGGGACGTAACGCAGTAGCTCCTCGATGGCCTTCGGCATGCGGGACATGTCCTCGCGCAGCCAGGCAATCTGGTCGGGATGGGTGAGCAGAACGTAGATGAAGTTGGCGATCTCGTTCGCCATGGTCTCGTAGCCGTTTGCCAGCAGGTTCTCACACAGGGCAATCACCTCGCCCTCGGTGATTTGACCACCGCTGTCGGCTTCCTTCACGAGTGCGCTGAACAGGTCGTCGGTCGGACGCGCACGGCGCTCGGCGATCAGTTCGCGCAGGTAAACCAGCATGCCCTCCCTGGCCTCGGGGGAGTCGGTTGCCATGAGCATCTGGGGGAACCCGCCGAACTTGGCGCGATCGTCGTAGGGAATGCCGAGCACCTCGCAGATTGCCATGACCGGCGCACGCCGGGTGAGAAGCGAGACGAGATCCGCGGGCGATCCGTGATCGAGCACGTCGTCGAGGAGGCTCGCGACGATCCCCTCGATTCGAGGGCGTAGCCGGTCGAGATTTCGCGTGGAAAACGTCGGGTTCAGGAATTTGCGTACCCGCGTGTGGGCGGGTGGGTCGAGGCTGATCACCGCGTCCGCCCTGGCCCAGTTCCGTCCGCGGCGTGGAGTGTCGGGGCCGACCGCGAGTGCTCGGCTCAACCTTGGGTCGCCCAACACCGACTTGACCTCGTCGTACCGGGTGACGAGCCACGCCTCGCGCCCGTAGGGCACCTGTACCCGCGCGATCGGATCGTCCGAACGTAATTGGGCGTACAGCGGCGTTGGATCCAGACCCTGCGGCTGTTCGAAGGAGTAGCGATATAGCTTACGTGCCACAGCAGGCACCTCCTTTGCGCAGTGTTAAGCAGCCGCAAGGGACATTGCAAGCCGCAAGGGACATTACAATTAAATGTATTCGAATCATCAGCCGCTCGCATAATTACTACTACTTGGCCCCAATCCACCGCGTGAGGGGCGGGCCTGTTCTTTTTCCTCCCACACACGATGGATTGAGGCTCAGACCGCGCCAGGTGCGAGCACGGTGGCGGCCTTGCGGTAACGATTGGATCAAGGATTCTTCGGTACGACTTAAAGTACTAACTAAGATAACCTGGCGGAATGGCACTGACATGACGAAGGATCTTGCGCGCCATTTGCCGTTCGACCTCTATATTGCCTCCGGCGCGAGGGCGGCGTCCATGCTCGGCCATAGCGTGGCCATCACCGCTCTGACGCTCGATCTCCACGCCAGGGGCGCCGATACCCGGCTCATAGCCGGACTGCTGTTCGCCGGGACCCTGCCGCTCGTCTTGTTCTCACCCATGGCCGGGTTCATGGTTGACCGCTACGACAGCCGACATCTGATCATGGTGAGCGGCCTGTGGCAGGCCGCCGTGTACACACTCCTCGCGTTCGTCCACCACCCGTTTGCCGTACTGCCGCTGATGTTTTTGGCGTCGCTGGGCACGGCGGTGACCACACCGTTGCTGATGTCGTTGACTCCCCTGATGGTGCCCAACAGTCGACTGGCCGCGGCGAACGGACTGCAGCAGGGCACGGTCGTCGTCGCCCTCATGGCCGGGCCAGCCGTCAGCAGCATGCTGTTCGGACTCGCCGGCGACGCACGTCTGCCGCTGCTGCTCGATGTCGCGGTCTACCTCACCGTCACCGGGACCAGCCTGCTGATCAAGACCCGTCGCGGCCCGATGCCCACGGCGACCAGGCCACGAACGCTAGACGGCATTACCGTCTTGTTCGCCGATCGTGCCGTCGGTGCCGTCATGGTCCTCGCCGTCTTGCTGGTCCTCAACCTTCACGTCACCTACGTGGCCCAGGTGTTCCTGGTGCGGGACACGTTTGGCGCGAGCGCGCTGACCTTCGGCCTGGTGCAGGCAACCCACACCACGGGGTTCCTGTTCGGCGCCGTGGCGGCCAGCCGGCTCAACACGGCACGCCGGATACTGCTCGGCACCTCGCTCGCGGCGGCCGTGATGTCCGTCGCCCTGTTCGCGATCAGCGTGGCCCGGTCGCTACCGGCCACGTTCCCACTGCTGCTGATCGCGGGCTTCGGCGTCACCGTCGTGTTGGTCTCCGTAGGCACCCTGCTCATGGCCCGGACCCCGGAGCACATGATCGGTCGCGCACTGTCCAGCTTCACCGGTGCACACCGGGCTGCCGCCCTTCTCGCCTATGGGCTCGGCGGGTGGATCGTCGGCCTCATCCCGCCCGCGACCGTGTACGCGCTCTCGGGGATCGGTGCGCTGATCACCCTGCTGGCCACCGCCCCCGCGATGCGCCGGGCCTGGTTGGAGACCTGACCGCGGGCAGGCCGCACAAGTTCGCCGCGGAGCGCGCGTCCGTCTGGTACCTCGAATCCATCGAAGCGACGGGTTTCGCTTTCCATTGGCGGACGGAGATACTCGAATTGTTGGAGACGAAACCGGTGCCGTGGCCGTTGGCCGAATTTTTGGGGGCCGACGTGAAATGGCAGACTGTGCTGACCGAATCGAGCATCCGTTGGAGGCGCTATACGATTGATTGTGCACTGGATTTCGAAGGCACTGAGGTCTCCGATGAAGATTGGCCAACCAGCTCGAGAAAGCCCCGCCGCCCCCGCCCGTATGGCTGCAATCGCTCCTGCCGTGAACTCGAAAACGTCACTCGCCGGGATGGTATTGTCGTTCGATATGGCCTTCCAATTGGTCCCGGTAGAAGTATACGTCGCGCAAATTGCCGGTGGCGTACCTGGATGATTGATCGTTGAAGTGCCGCGAAGAGGGATCGCCGCTTTCTCCGCCGACGGTGATCGCTTTCGCCCGCACGCGGTCTCCGAACTCGACGACGGCAAGAAAGCTGTTGCCGCTCGTGCCGTACATCTTCTTGGTCCCCTTGGCGGTGCTCGCCCCGAAGGACGCGAGGGATCCCCATCGTCCCGACGCGAAGCCGACGGGGATGCTCGGCGCCTTGTCGTCGAACGGCTGGACGATGCTTCCGCTGATGCGCTGGAGTCGATTGACATCGCCCCACGGCCTTTTCCAGGTTCCCAGGTCCGCGGTGAGCTTGTCGGAGGCTGCCGCCAGCGATTCGAGCCGCTGGCGCGCAGAGGCTCTTTTTTCGATGTATTCGTAATTGGATACCCCCGCCTTCCCGGCGTCCGCCGTGATCCGCTGCCAGAGATCGTCACCCCAATAGACAGCGATGGTGGTGGCGACGGACTCGAGCGACCAACGCAGATCCCACGCGCGCAGGAGCGCGACTTGCTCGGCGAGCTTCGCCTTGAGCGGATCGGCCGCCGGCAATTCGTCATAGGCCTTCACCAGCGTGGGAATCAGGACTTCGAACTCCGTGAGGTAGCGGTCGAATGCCGCCGCGATGAGCGAGTCCATGGTGAAATCCTTCTTGTCCTTCAGCACCCGAATGGCGTGGAGGCCCCGCGGATTCTCGACGTTCCTATCGACGTAACTCGGATAATCCTTGCGCGCCGGGCTGTTCTCGCCCGCCGCGGAGTACGGCCAGTTGTTCGTGTTCTGAATCCAGCCATTGGGGGGATTCAACACGTTGGGAGCCTCGTCGGTGCCGTGCAGGCCCTGCCACTCCGTCGCCGGATTGCTGCCGTCGACGGGCTTGCTCCAATCGAAGCTCGCGTCCCGCTTGGGAATGAAGTTGGCCTGAAAGTAGGCGATGTCGCCATCGGCGTCGGCGAAGACGGTATTGTTCGATGAATTGGCATGGAGGTCCATGACGTCCTTGAATGCCTTGTAGTTCTTCGCCTTCGTCCTACCGAAAGATTGCATGAGAGCCTTCATCGGCTCCTGCATCAATTTTATGCTCACCCACTTGCCATCGGCTTCGCGCACGATGGGGCCGTGCTGCGATCTGTAAGTCGTGAATTCCTTTTGCGCGATCCCCGTCGCCGTCTTGTAGGGCACCGTGATCTTGGTGACCTCGAGGGGGCGCTCTTCCTTGCCGAATCGATAATAGGCATTGCCGTCTTTGTTCACCACCGTCTCGAGGTATTCGTCGATGGCATCCACACCGCTCGACGTATGCATCCATCCCGCGCGGTCATTGAATCCCTGGTAGACGAAAAACTGGCCCCAGGTGACGGCGCCGTAGGCGTTCAGACCTTCTTCGCTCACCGCCTGCACTTCGGCGCGGAAAAAAAAGGTCGTATGTGGATTGATCCACAAAAGCGTATGGCCCGACGCGCTGTTGGAACGCGCAATCGCAAAGCCATTGGAGCCCTTCGGCTCGACTGGCGCCGGCGGCGGCGCCGGGGGGATCACCGGTGTCTTGCCGTAGAAGGCCTCGAGCTGCGGCAGCGAGATGCGTTCGATGTCGCCGCCGATGCTCCCTTCGCTGAAGGTGAGCGCCATCCAGGGCTCGAAGCGCTTGATCGCCCGCGGCTTCACCGCCGGATGCTTGTAGAGATAATAATTGACGCCATCCGCATAGGCCCTCATCAGCGCCTTCAACCAGTCCGGACTCGCCTCGAACTGCGCCTTCATGTCGGCCGGATCGATGAAGAGCCTCATGCGCAAATCGCGATACACCTCGGCCTCTCCTTCGGCCTCCGCGAGCCGGCCCATCGCGTTGAGATAGTTGGTCTCCACCCGATTGAAGTCGTCCTCGGCCTGCGCGTACATCAAGCCGAAGACCGTGTCGGCGTCGGTCTTTCCGTAGACGTGCGGGATCCCCCAATCGTCGCGGATGATGGTGACATTCTGCGCTTGCCGCTGCCACGCGGACGTCTCCGGATTTTCCGGCGTGGAATGCGGAGTGCAAGACGCGAAGGCGAGGGCGAGGACGAGCTTCTTCATGGCTCCGCGAATGGTGCCATGCGGCACGCTGCATCGCGTAGGAAAAAGATTGCTACAGCGGCGCGTCCCCCCTCGTCGATGAGATGAAGAGGGCGCGCGGCCTCATTGGGAGGTCGCTGCGCTCCTCGACTTGGAGGAACGATGCAACGCTCGATTCGTCGATATTTTGTCACGGGTTCCATGCCCGCTTTTGGCGCCCACCGCTTTTTCGCGCGGGCCATCCCGCTCACCGTCCTCGCCCTGGCGGCAGCAGCCTGCGGCGGTCAAGGGGACGAATCGGAGGAGGGGGATCCGTCGAGCCTCGAATCCGCTGCCGCAAGCGCTGCGACCCGGGGCAACATCGTGACGCTGGCGAACGCCAACGTCGGAAAAATGGCATGCTCCACCAATAGCCTCGGCGGCAAGTACTTCGACGCACGCGGAACCGCTCGGGATCCCCTGGACATCCTCAAGAGCATCGGCGTCAACTACGTTCGCCTCCGCGCGTGGAACAACCCGGCCAGCGGATACAACAACAAGGCCAAGATCCTCAGCTACGCGAAGGTCGTCAAGGCCAAGGGCCTGGCACTGATGATCGACTTCCACTACTCGGATACCTGGGCAGACCCGGGAAAGCAGTTCAAGCCGGCCGCATGGGCCAGTCACGGCATCAGCCAGCTCCAGACCGACGTCTACAACTACACCTTCGACGTGTGCAATAGCCTGAAGGCACAGGGCACGACGCCGGACAGCGTGTTCGCGTACACGTTCACTTCAGGGGCCGGCAGGCTGACCGGCTGCACGTCGGGCGCGGGCAGCATGCGTGCTGGTCCTGTGTCAGCCGGCACTTGAGCGCTTGCGAGATTGGTT
>Ga0137415_10008063_pt1 | contig 10441 bp, 9 predicted proteins | sample CZODoug3_1_1_16f_FD_183082 | JGI IMG/M metagenome (GOLD analysis project Ga0137415, IMG submission 183082) | Vadose zone soil fungal communities from Angelo Coast Range Reserve, California, USA - CZODoug3_1_1_16fungal (Hybrid Assembly) | ecosystem: Environmental > Terrestrial > Soil > Vadose... | reverse complement strand
TTTCCTGCCCGCTCCTACGCCTCCTGAAGGGGACCCCGGAGCGGCACAGCATAGACGAAGCAAGCCTGTGTGTCTGTCCCACAGGCTTGCTTCGTCTATGCTGTGCCGCTCCGGGGTCCCCTTCAGGAGGCGTAGGAGCGGGCAGGAAAGCACACCACTCTTCTTCCTTTTCATGCGTCACAATACCTCGTATCTGGGCATGCAGGTGAGAAGCCTCTGCTTTATTCTTGCGCCTGAACGTGACGAGGGGACGATTAAAATCCATCGCCGTGAAGGTGAGCAATCCAAACAGGGCTGTCTTGTGGACCAGGGAGAAAATGTGCGTCGCCCACGCATCGGAGCCGCATGCGGGCTGGGTCAGAATCAGATACAGCCGTCGTGAGTGGCGATTCCTCACCTCACTCCACACCTCGCCATGGATTGTACCGACCTTGTCCATGGGAACCTTCCTCTGCTCGTTCATGGTTCATACGGGACTCCTCTCCTTTTCGGTCAGTCGCGAAAGATGATGAACCATGAGCCTGTCCACCCTACGAACTCATCTCTCTCAATCAGTCCACATGAGATTCATACATTTGACGACCCGAAGACGCCTATACTGCACGCTTGCGCGAGTCGTCAGTATGCCAATGCCGTGTGGTCTCATTGAGAATGATTCTCCAACTCCATGGCACGTCGAGAGTCTCAGCAACGCCCCCAGCAAGGCAATTCCTCTACGAAAAGGACTTAGGGACAATTCCCCGCCAACCGATACCCCGTCGCTTGCGCTTCCGCTTCAGTCGTAAAGCATACCCGGCTCTTCGGTGAGACCTTCACAACTCTTAGAGGACAGGCTGACGTATTTCCCCTTGCTGGATGAGATATCTCCCTGCCTGCGCCACTGCTGCCAATGCCTTGGTGATGTCATCAGGGGATACCCCCTTTGCCCGGAGATACAAGATGACGCCTTCTTCATCGTCCCCCCAATAGATCCCATCAATGAAATAATTACGACGAGTCCGCAGGATATGGATCGTGCGCATGGGGCACTCCTCCTCTCGGCACAGGAGTCAATAGTTTTGCCATTTTTTGCTGGGAGAGTATCTATAAATATACCCTTCATGGATGCTCTTGACGATGTAATTTGATCCCTTTATGCTCGTGCCTGCCTGTGAGGTCGCCTCTCACAGGTGCTTCTGAGAAGCCCTGATTCGCCACTCCAGCCGGATCGGGGCTTCATGACTTTTCTTTCTGCCTTCCATGAAAAAGATCAGTTTGAATAATTCCTTTGTCACTTTTACACTTTGTGTCAGGTACTCGCGATTCTATCGTAGGAGGGGGCGACTCGTGGTTGCCCCTTTTTTATTTCCCTCCCCTTGAGCTCGCTCATCCCCCACGACATACTTTTGATGTGTCTGTATACGCCCTCGGGAAGTTCTGCTCACCCCTTCCGAGCGGGGCTTCCTTGAGAGAGAGGACACGTGCTGTATAGCGCCTTTCCCCTAGGACCCGGTGTAGGCAAGAGCACCGGGTCTTTCGCGTTTTAGGCACCCGTTTTTGTGATTCTACTTGACACTTGTCAAGACTTTTTCTACACTAAAATTAGTCCTCTGCTCCTCCCTTCGTTTATGCTGCCCCACACCTCTTCTCTCCCCTTGCAACGACCCGGTATGCTTCGTGCGTATCGGGTTTTTTCATATTCAGAAGTCCTGCCAGGCTCCGGCATGATTTTTGCTGCTCTTCTATACCAGCGTAAAAGCCTGAGGCTACAACACTGGAAGGAGCACCAATGCAGGGACAACACCTGCTCTTGACTCTCCTGTGCTTCGGTGTTCTCAGCACCGTCACTGGATGTTATTACGATCCCTCTCCGTATCAAAGCCGTCCCCGTCCCCATGAGCATCGGCAATACGATGAAGGGGAAAGGCGTCAAGACTATGACGGAGAGAGGGACTACCGCCAACGAGAGAGCGCGCGATACGAAAGAAGGCGGTATGAGTATGAGGATGCTCGCTGAGAGAGAGGGGTAGGGTCAGTGACAGCTCAAACCTCGCTCTCTCGGGCGTCTATAGCGTCTGGGAGGGGTTCTAGAACACTGATCAAGTTGGTAGAACCTCAGGAAGCAAGGCGATGCTCCTCCTCATAATGTGCTGCGATCTGGAGGTTGCTGACCGCGGCATGACGCCGGCCATCAAACTGGTTTTTGCGCACGCCTGTATAGCGGGCCCGACGGCCTTGGTGCGTCAACTGATGGGCAATCGTGTGCTCCACCGCGGTCCGTTTACGCAGCGAGGCCCGTCCGCGCTGGGTCTTCATCTTCGTCCGCAGCTTGTGCTGGAATGGCTCGTCCGTGCGGATGTTCAGGCTGCGGCCTTGCCCGCGCGCCGCTTTCGTACACTGGCCACGCAAGGCACACGCGTCACACGCCGCCGCCGGAAACTGTGCCGGCTTCCCGAGGACCATGGGGACGGTCTGGGCACCCGGACAGGTGACCTGCATCTCCGCAAAGTCCAAGGTGAAAGCCGGCTTCGTGAATAGCGGACCCACCTGCGGCCAGGGGCGGGCGATAATGTACACGCCCTGCTCCGCCCATTGGGCAATCCTGGGGCTGGCCATATACCCTAGGTCGATATCGAGCTGCAGCAGGCCGGGAGCTTTCTCCAACGTATCAGCCAGCAGCTCCACCGCTTCATGTTCTGGCTCGTTCGCTGGGCGGACCACCACCTCCCGGATGACGCGGCTATCAAGATCCACCGCAAAGTGTTCTTTGAAGCCGTTGAAGGTTTTGGCGCTGCTTTTGCGACCGTGCCGCATCTCTTCATCCTCGATCGAGATGCGCCGGTCAGGCGCGACGTGTTTTTTGATGCGCCGCCCGCCAGGCCCTCCCTCCGGGTCAGCTTCGGTATCCTGCGCGATAATCTGCGTCATCGTCTCCATGACTTCTTTGAGAGGAGGTTTCTGGGCTGCCAGGGTCTGCTGTTCCAGCCAGCGTTGCCACCGGGCCACCTCCTCCAGGACCAAGCCCAGGGCGCGGGCACGCGCCCTGGGCTCCCCCCAATCCAGATCCAGGGCGGCTTTGAGACTGCTGTGTCCCACCAGCGTGAGCCCGGCGCTCTCCACGACCGCCTCTGCGGAGGTCTCCAGTGCGTGGGCCGCAAGGCCGACGGCCTTACGCAGGGCATGACCGAGCAGATTCAAGGTGTCCTCGACCCGGCCGGCGCCGAACAACGGGGTGGAGTCCAGGACGGCACGCAGTTGTCTGGCCCCGAAGCCTCCAGTTTTCTCCGCCAACGTGACCGTGCGATCCAGCAGAGTCTTGTCCAAGTCGTGGGCGATCAGCCGCATCCGGAAATTGAACAGGGTCCCCTGACTGAAGGGGGGCTGCTCGGCACCGAGACAGCCCAGCACCAGCTGCCAGCGTTTGTCCATCACGGTCAGCTCGACGGCGTCCCGGTCGCCGACATGACCATAGGCCTGCAATAAGGTAGCGAGGGCCAACAACCCCGCGTCCACCGGCTCTGCGCCTCCAGGCTCCGGGCTATAGCTCTGGGCCAGCGTCTTCTGAAAAGCGGCATCGAGGAGCTCATGGCGGTGCTCGCGCAGAAACACAAAAAACTTCCGCGTCTTGCGGGTGCGTGCGACTATTTTCTGCTCTTCCGGGCTCAAGGCAATGGGCGGGTTCCACATAATGGGCTCCTCAAGGTGGGAGGGTCTCGGTGCTCTCTTCCACCTATCAGACCACACATGGCCCACTCTTGTCGACCCTCTACGAGCCGCTACCCAAGCACTTGATCAGTGTTCTAGGAGGCGCTAGAGGAGGACGGGCACGACCGGAGCGGCCAGGCAAGGCGGTATGAGCCCTGGGCTGCGAGGGGCACGAGGGTATACCCCAATGCTTTGGCCTGCTTGGCCATCGTCGTGACCTTGCGTTCACGGGACTGCGCTTCATACGCGTCGAGGCCCTGTTGGACATAAGCGCTACCGTGTTGCAACAGGCTATAGACGAGACGAGCCAGTTTGTGCGCTGTCGCCGTGATGGCCTTTGGGGTCAGCCCTTCCAAGGTATAGATAGGATTAGATTTTCTTGGCCAAGATTTTCGCAGTGGAGACGTGACCACCGTTTTTGTATGCCGTTCGTGGCGTTGGCTTCTTCTTGGGACCGCGCGGATGTTTCTTGTACCGTCGCAGGTTGACATGTGCCGCCAGCTCTTGCAAGACGTCTGCGAGTTGCTGTGCGTTCATGCTGCGGAAGATGCTCCAGTGAGGACTGGGGATGGCGACCATCATCCCATCATAGGTCTGCGCGATCTCCAAGGCCAGGTAATACGCGGAGAGATTCTGTTGGACTTGCTCCCGCCCGTGGACCGCCCGCAAGGCAGCCTTCAACACCGCTACGGCGTTGTAGGCCAGCAATGCTAAGCAAAAACCAAACAAGGCGGCCTTGGGATAGCCCAACGTATTGACTTCACAGGTGAGCGTTTCTGTCAATTCTTGAAACATCGTTTCAATCGTCCAACGCTTGCCGTAACTGTCCGCGAGCTTCTGGGCGCTTGCTGTGCGCCTCGGGACGTTGCTCAGTACATGGATTTCAACGTCCCCATCCCGGGTTGGCTCATGGAAGGCGACGGTAATGCGACGCAGGGTCACCGGGTCACCCTGGGCGTTCATGAGTTCTATCCTCTGTTCGTAGACTTTCCCGGTGTCAATAGTACCCTGGGAGGTGCGCGTGCCGACCAACGTCCCCTTCAGTTGCCCATGCTGACGAATCACAAAGCCGCCACCACGCGCTGCAATACCACACAGAAAATCCACGGTACAAAAGTTGCGATCTGCCATCCACAGGTCATCTTGGGTGACCAAGGGCAGCACCTGGCCCAGCAACGACCGTTCCTGCGCATGCCCGTCTTCACACAGGACGACCTCGGTGGCCAGCATCAGCTGCTGATCCAACACCACCAGAGTCTGGCCAGGCAAAGGCGCCGCCCACGTTCGGCGCAGTTCTTCAAGGCGATGTTCACTGGCCGCGAGATGATTCCCATCGAGAATTTTCGTGCGGTATCCTGGCACCAGCGGCGGCAGCTCCGCCTGCAGCTCACCAATCACCGGGGCGGCTTGCCGTGCCGCGTCACGGACCAGTTCAGCCGATACGCACAATTCAATATGATTCAATTTATCATAGATGGCTTGGTCCGAGACACCAAGTTGGTCCGCCTGCGCTTGATAGGCGGCATGCACGCTGGGCTGGACACCAAGCACGACCTGGCCCATCAGGTCTACCACCGACGAAAACAGCAACGCCCGCGTATATTGCACTTCGGCGGTGCGTGCAAACAGCGCATCGATCCTCTCGGCATTGAACAGATGCTCCAACACGCCACGGGCCATCACACAGATCGGTCTCTGTTCAACAAACGGTTCGAAGACTTTCCCCAGCGCTATCGACATCTTTGCCCCTCCTTCACAGGATCGTTGCTCCTTGCGGGAGGCACAAAGTTACCAAATATAGCAGCACCTTGGAAGGGCTGCCCCTAACACCTCCACCAACGGTTCCCACATGGCCGCGGGCAGTCCCTGCACGCGACGAAGCAAGGTCTGGCCTGTGAGCGAAACCCGTTGGCACGATTCCAGAAACGCATGGGGCCACGGCCTTAGGAGATGCCCGACCAGTTCCAGAATGCGAAGACGCCAGGACAGAGGCTGCACTTCAAACGGCACCGCAAGCTGCGAGCGCATGACGACCGGGTCGACGCCCAGGCCTCGCCAGCATGACTCGGCCCAGGGCTGATGCGCCCACCGTAGACGCACGCTTTCGACAAACGCACGCAAGATGGCAAAGTAGGTGCGGCCCGGCATGGGGACGCTGGCATCGAGCACGACTTCCCCGGTTGTCAATGCCTCGTGAGCCCGGTTGGCCAGCCATAAGACAGGGGCCGGAGCCCGCACGGTCGGGACCAGAGCTAAAGTCGCACCACACCAACAATGCGCCCAACCCTGGGGAGCAAGGCGAACCCAGAACCGTAAGACTGGCTCTGCACAAGCCGGGCAGCTGTCGCGAAGGACCACCTCATGACGCCGACACACGGTGGTGAAGGCCAAACTCCAGGCCGTGCGGGGGTAAACCACCGGACCCTCGGCGATGCACAGGGGGCAAAACGGCATCGCGGCAGTTGCCTCACGGGGTAAGAGCCAGGGCGTCAGTTGCCTCCACTGGCGCCGTTCATGTGCCCGATCGTCGCTGTGGCGACGGTCGGGGTGGAACCTGAGGATCAGAACCGCCATCGCTTGAGGCGCCGCGAGATCAAGCGTCTCAAACACGATGCCCTCGTAGTGACGCAGGGTCATCGCTTCCACACGTGAGAGCGACCATCCGGTGTGATCCACCAGCGTCGTGATCAGCCTCGCTGGTGGGGAGTCATCTAACTCTTGCAGGCTCTGATTCGGCAAGGCAAGCGCGTCATGGCAAAACGCGATGGGCGCCATCTCATAGGCTACCGCCAGCCGGGTGAGCCACGACGAGAGAGTTTCATCGTCTTGCGGAGCGGGATGCAGCGGCCAACGCGTCATCTCCCGAGCCCTAGGCCAGGGTGCGCTCGAACACCCGGCGGCGCTCAGATGGCGGATGATAATCCACCTGTGACAACAGGGGTAGATCGATGCGCTCCTGCCCGCTCCGGATCGCCAGGGTCGCCGCGCGGGTCAAGAAGGTCGAGATTTCTCCAATGGTCCCTTCGCTCTGGGCGAGAATGTGCGTCGATAACGGCGGCTGGCTCAAGTGCGAGGGGTAGCGCAGAGGGAACGTCGCTTCGAAACTTGCCAGCAACGAGGCGTAGTCTGCATCGGTCTGCCAGCGGGGTAAGGGGAACGGTTCAAAGCGATTTTCGAGCTGCTCGTCGCTGCGAATGGCCAGAGAGGCTTCCCGGGTGCCCACACAGACCAGCGGGATACGCAGGGTGTTGCCGAGGGACCGCAGGACATTGAGAAAGGCCCGTTGCTGGGCACTCGATCCCCCCAAGAGGTTGTGCACTTCATCAATAATAAGCACGCGCACGCCAATGCGCTGGAGCAGCCGCAGCGTGAAGTCCTCAACTTTGGCAAGCAGCTCACGCGGCGACCTTGGCGGCGCCTGCACCGCCCGTAAAATGGCCGTATAGAAGCGTTTGAGATCCGGTTCTGACGGCATCTGCACGATCACCACGGGAATGACCTCGTGCTCGCCGTCGGCCGAGGGGCCGGAGGGATGATCCCGGCGGAATTTCTCGACAATCATGGTTTTGCCGTTGTTCGTCGGACCGATGATCAACAGGTTGGGCATGCGTTGTCGTACCGGCAGGCTCAAGAGGTCTTCAAGGATCGTCAGAGCTTGGTGCGCTCGGGGATAGCCAATCCAACGCTCGGTCCGAAGCCAAGCGGTCCGCTCCGCCTCACTCTGATTGAGCACCGCACGCGCCGCAGGGTGCACATGGCTGACGACTTCACTCACCATAATTCAATATCCTCAAAGGGGCGCGCGAGCGGTGCAGGCTGAGGGTCAGTTGGATCGGGGACGACTTCAGGCGGGGGAGCCGGTGACCACGCTGACCTCGCTTGCCGGCTTCGTTCGCGCTGCCGCCTGGCCGCTTTGCTCGTTGCTGCCGCCGTTGCCGTGATGGCGCGCATCTGCTCAATGGCGTCAAAGAGAACCCCTTCATCCATCTGTCTGCGCCCCTGTTGACGCAACGTCTCCACGGCATGGCGGTGTTCCCACAAGGTGATGGCGGGACGCGACAGCGTGCGGTAGGGCACCTCCAGGTACTGCTGACTCTCCGGATCCAGGACGTAGATGCGGCTGAGGTCACGCGGATCGCGGCGGATCAGGAATGTCGTGCGCTGCTCCTGCTTGCCCAAAAGGGGGCGCAGTGCTGGACTATAATAGGGAATGTGATCGAGCATAAACCCAAAGCGTTGCAGCGAACGGCGCACCACCGGCAGAAAGTCAATGAGAAAGGCGCGCGGATCGCGGATTTTTGGGGGATAGCCCCGGCCTGGCGCCTCGGGACTACCCAGAATCGCGGCTTTATAATGGACCAGGGGAACGCCGCCGAGCCCCCGATGCCAAGCGTGGTGGTAATACTGGGTGATGGCGATGGTGAACCACTTCTCCAGCTCGGCGAGCGTCAGCACCGCCCGACCCTCAGCATCGTAGGAACCGCGCTCGGTCAGATTCGAAAACGTGGTGCCCGGCAGTTGATGGATCAGCTGCATCAAGGTGCCGAGTACCCGCTCGACGGTGCCGCCATAGTGAGGCCGTTCAATCGGCCGATGCACGATGTCGATACCATGCTGGTCACAACCCCGGCGCAAGGCCTCGCTGTGAAACTCCGCGGCGTTATCGAGATGAATGCAATCCGGTTTGCCCCAGATGGGCCAAGGCCCATCCAGATGGCGCTGGGCGAGCCAGGTGTCTTTATCGAGCACCGCATGGGCGAGGCAAAGACCCGCCGAGACGGCCGAGGGGGCCTCTAAGGACAGGCAAAACCCGGGGATGCAGCGGCTGTACACATCGATCGCCAAGGTGAGATAGGGACGTCCAATGGGACGGCGGTACTGCTCATCAACCACGATGAGATCGACTGGGGTATGATCGATTTGCACCACGGCCAGGGGCCACGACGGTGGCGGAAAGGTGCCGGGCACCGGCTCGAACTTCTGGCGCGCTCGCCTGGCTCCCTCACGGCGCCGAAGCGTGTCGTCAGCCCGAAGGACCTGGAGGCGGCGGCGCACCGTATGGTCCCCCGGCGGCTTCAGATTGGTCTGGTGACAGCGGCGGCGGACCTCATCCACAATTCGTTGGGCCTTGCGTTTCTGCGGGGTGAGGTATTCCTCTTCGATCGTGGTCTCGATAATGGCCTCAAGGTCTGTAGACAGCCGTCCTTTGCCTTTACCACCGGAGTGCTTGGATGGCACCAGGGCACTCAGGGTACCTCCGGAAGCACGGTAAACTCGCAGCAGCGTGTAAATGTGCCGAGCCGAGCAGCTCAGCTCGGCAGCCGCGTTCTGGGCCACGGCCAGCGGGCAGACGTCCAATGCGGCTAAGGGGCCAAGAATCTGGGCTCGGCGTTTGGCTTCGGCCCAGTCGGCCTCCGAAATCTGCATAATATCAGGCGGGGACGTGCCTTGGCCCGTAGGAGAATGCGTCTGAGCCCAGGCGGGAGACTCCAGAGCCGTCACGGGAACGACAGTGATCTGCCCTGTGCGGCAGTCTTCGATGCGCACGGTCGTGAGGCTGACGGCCGATTTGATCCGATAGGCATTCTGATTGTACCGGACATCATCTCCGGGCTGAAGGCTGAAAGCTGACATGGTCAAATGCCATCCGTAGAAGTCCACTTTGGAAATTTGCTCGGTATTGAACTCTTCTTTGGATATATTGCACTCTTCTTGTAACAAAAAAAAGAGAAAACTTCTCATGATCCCAGGAACTGCCTGGGAAGAACCCGCGAGGTATCGAAGAGGATATATAGGATTGAAAAACTTAGCGTTTTGTAATTGACAAACTCTTCAGAAACGATCTGAGTTTTGGCGGAATCGTTCCATAACCATTGAACTGCTCTTTGGGAAATGACAGTAGACGGGGGGACCATGTCTCTCTTGAAAACGGCCGTTTGTGCGAGATTATCACGCGTCTTCGGCGGTGCCGAAGGGATCCTCTTGTCGGTCAAACCAGACACCGAAGTCCGCGAGGGTCATGGTGATGGCCTTGACGATGACCGCCTCCCGGGCCGCCACGTTCGCCCAGCGGCTCATCGACCACCAGGCCATGACGCCCGTCTGGGCCTCATTGATAAACAGACGCCCGCTGTCCGCGCCCGCGTGGGGCGCTCCTGGGGGTTCCCTCGTGGTAATCACAAAGCCATCCAGGGTGTAGCGATCTGCCATCGTGAGGTTCCTTGGGTGGTGCCGCATGGCTCCAGTGTGAGGGGGCGGCGCGAAAGCTCCCCGACTGTCGCCCACACGCTCCATGGCGGGCAAGGGCATCGTCACCGCCTACCAGACACCTGAGGGATTACTGGCTCTCGGCCAACTGGTCCACATAGTCTTTCGATACCCGTAACCCTGCCCCTGTCAGGCGTGTAACTCGCTGCACGGCTTCCACATGCTTGCCCACGGCAATGAGACCGTGTAATTCCTTGTCGATCTGTACGGGCAAGGTAATGGTGTTGGTCATTTTATTGTACGGAAAGGGATAGACACCTTTTTTTCTGATGAGAGCAAAGATGGTCTCAAGCACTATCAAGATCACTTGCAAAACTGGCCGTGGCAATCGAGAGAGCATCGGCTTGTTCCCATACCATCGCCTTGAGTGATCGCCAGAGAAAGCTCAGAGGAAGGTGCAGCCGCTTCTGGCCATCCTCTGCATCGTTCTCTTCAGCATGCTTCTTTCCTTTTGAAGGGTCCACCCTCGTTATCACTAACCCATGCTCCA
>Ga0137415_10008061_pt1 | contig 10442 bp, 7 predicted proteins | sample CZODoug3_1_1_16f_FD_183082 | JGI IMG/M metagenome (GOLD analysis project Ga0137415, IMG submission 183082) | Vadose zone soil fungal communities from Angelo Coast Range Reserve, California, USA - CZODoug3_1_1_16fungal (Hybrid Assembly) | ecosystem: Environmental > Terrestrial > Soil > Vadose... | reverse complement strand
GCCGGGCGGGGTGTAGGGTTCGAGGTAGGTGTTGTCGGAGTCGGGGGTGACGAGCCAGATTTTGCGATCTTTGAAATAAGCGAAGAGCTTGGCGTTTTGTTCAAGATCGAGTTCGCGGGCCCAGAGGAATTTGGCGCTATCGATTTCGGCGCCATTGTAAACCCATTCATCGTGAATGTTGTGATCGTCTTTATCGTAGCGGACCATGATGAGGTGTTTGCCGGGCGTGTGCTGTAATTTCTCGGCAATGGCGGTGCGGCTCGGATCGCCCTGGCAGGGCCACAGAAGCGGGTCGCAGATACCACGAAATGCGTTGATCCCGGTGTCGAGGACGAGCAGGAGCACGATGGCGCGGGACAATGCCAGGCCCACGAGACGATGGCCGATGCGCATGGTGCGCAGGTGGCGAATGGTTTGTACCGCGAGCGCAAAGGTGATGCAGGTGAGCGGCGCGGCATAGTGCGCGTTCGACCAGATGACGGCAAAGACGCCGACGGTGACAAGCAAGAAAGTAGCAATGAGCAGACGCATTTTGCGGTCGCGGAAGAGAAACGGCAAAGCGGGAAGCGCCAGCAGTTCGCCGAACCAGAAATAGGTGATGGCGCAACGGCCTAGTTTCTCCACGCTTACGCGCACGATGTCGGCCCAGGTATTGTCATAGTTTTCGCGTTCCCAACCGGTGTAGAAATCCTCGAATTGCTGATTGCGGTAATGCATCTCCGGCTTTTTGTGATCCCAGAGGAAAAGACCTGTGGTGTGATACGTGCGCGTATTCAGGACGTGCGGCATTAGCAGCGGACTCCCTGTGAGGCGCCAGTTGTAGTAGCCCATAAAGGCGGTGGTGAGAACTAGCACAAGCGCCAGTGGCGCAAGAACGTTTTGCAAACGAGCGCGTAGCGGCGGGCGCGACTTCGTTTTTCCAATGAGCCACCAGAAAAACCACGCAGCCGCGGGAACGCAGCAGAGGAAACCTTCGTAGGGGCGGCTGTTGGCGAGAATTGCGACGCCCAGGCCGAGAAGAAGGGCGTCGGGAATTTTCGAGTGCTTCGCGATTCTGGGTAGCGCTCCCAAGACCAGCGCGCCGCCAATTGCGGCCGTTGCGCCTCCCCAATAGCTGTTCATCCAGTAGCTGGCCACGCCGAACTTCAGTGCAGCGAGCACGCCGCCAAGGAAGGCCCAGCGCGCGGGAAACCAGCCTTGCAGCATCCAGAGAATCGCGGCGCACATGGCGGCACCGCTGAGCAGCACGCCGATCCAGGGATGGCCGAGGAGTTGCCCCAGCGCCAACGCGAAGCCTTGCGCGGGCGGATACATGGAAGCGTATTGGGGAAGCCAGTTGACGTGGAAGGTTTCGAAACTGATCCACAGAGGGTGCGAGGGATTCGCCAGGCGGCCGTGCGCAAACGTGTCAGCCATGAGCAAGTAGCTGAATTCGTCGTGGATGCCGGGCACAGGAACAGGGAGCACCGGAAGAGCCGCGAGGCGAAGTGCGATGACGGAGAAGAACAGGACGATGATGGCGAGACCCTTGCGTTGAGCAAAGCGCGAGAAGGATTCTTCGACGCGGCGGAAGAAGCGATTGGCGAGGTTCGGGAAGAGCAGCGCGATTAGGCCGAGGATGAACGTAAGAACGCCGGAAATCGCGACGGTGAGTAAGGTCTGGAGAGCGGTGGTGTCCTGGAATCCCGGCATGAGTCAGGGAATTGTACGCCAGAGAGCGGTAGTCACAGCCATGCGAAAAGCAGTGGCGAGTCAGTTCCCGATTAGCCGGGCTAACCAGGACTTAGCCAAGAATCAAACAGGGATGCGAGCGGGCCTCGTTGAGTCCGAGGCCCTGCCGCCTATTGCAATTCACCGTCATAAGGAATGAGCTTCAAAACTACGGTTTTGCGAGTACCTTCATCCAGTTGGACGATTTCCCCGTGAGTTTCGTAGGACCTTAAGAATTCGGGTTGGCGGACATCTTCCTGCAGGTCGTCGAAGGCAAGCACCGTGTACTTACCGGGATTTAAGCCGCGCAAGCTGAAATTGCCGCTCGCGTCGGTGGTATCGCGCTGGTAAAGATCCGTGCGCGATCGGTGCTCAGCGCTGGGAACATCGACAACGGTGGCATTTGCGACGGGCTGGCCATTGGCGTCAACCACTTTTCCCGTAATGCTCGCGCCGTTTGCGCTTATTACAACGTCCAAGTACGTCTGTGGCAGAACCGGGAAACCCGAATCGGCCACATCGCGGCCCTCGAAAGTGACTGACTTCGTGAAGTAGTCGCGCAGAGTATCCGATTTGGCTCCCACTAAGAGCTGGTAATTGCCGCCGGGCACGTTCTTCAGTTCGAAAGTTCCGTCCATGTTCAGAGTGGAACTTGCCGGGGGGCCCATGGCGCCGAGCGATACAAACTCGGCACCGTGTTCCTCGACAGGGAACACGAGCACGGTCAACTGTGTCCAATCGAATTTCTGGGCCGCATCCAGGCGGCACTTGCCCCGAACCTGCCCAGCAGCCTCTGGCTGAAGGCGCAATCCCTCCACGTTGGCATTACTGACTTCGATCGGCTGACCCAAGCGGAGCATCTGCATGGCGGGTTGACCGCCTTCAAATGTGACGGTGAGTAGGGTCGCCAAATAGGACCCTGGCAAGACGTTCGTAAATTCGAATCTGCCGCCCTCGCTAAGCTCTTGCTCGGCCGTCTGCGAGCCGCCACTTCCGTTCGCTTGCAACATGATCTGAGCCATGCTGGACTTGCCCGGAACTCCCGTTACGGACCCGCTGACGTGGTACGCGCGGCCGGTCAAGAGGCCGAAATTAATGCGAGTTTCGGCGCCAGCATGAATCTCCACCGGAACAGCTTGGCCCCCTTCCAAAACGCCCGGGTAGTGCGTGGTTAGGTATATCGATTGATCTTTCCCATTGTTGTTCTCTTTCAAATCCGGCGGCCGGGATCCTTGCGAGGGAGAGGCGGTAATTTTATAGCGTCCCGCTCGCAAGTCGGAGATCCGAAATTCCCCAAGATCGTTGGTCCCCCCATTGCCGTAGTTATGGGAATTCCGTCCGGCTCCAACAGAGCCATCCCTGATCGCTACGACGCTAACATTACTGATTGGATCGCCATCTAAATCGACGATCTTGCCGGTGATGATGGCCGCAGGCTGCATGTGAACGATCAAGTCGTTTCTGCCGCTGCCCGGTTGCACCGAAATAGTCGTTAGGCGGCCGCCTTTGGCGGACTGCACAAATCCGGGGCGCTCGACGACGACAATGTAGCTGCCAGGTTGGATGTCATCGATCGTGAACTGACCTTGCGCATCGGTAATGGCCGAGTATTGCGCGGCGGAAGGCCCTTGTCGGCCATTCAAGTGCACGTTGGCCTTTCTGACTGGTTGTCCGTCCGGTTCCTGTAAGACCTTGCCTCGTATGCTTAGTGTAGGAGGTTGTTCTGGCGGGTTTGCTTGAATTGCGCAGGCAGTTGGAGCCAGAATACAAGAAAATGCAATGACCAAGAGTTTCAAGAAGGACCTCCGCGCAACGGAATCCAGCGAAGCGGACGAAATACAGTTATATCACGATAATTATTAGTCTGGGGACGACCACAAGTCGGATGACACTTGGGTAGTGATGTCGGTCTAGCGCTCGACTTCGACTTCGGTTGGGGCGCGATCGGAATCTTTCGCGTTGCCGCTGCTTTCGAGAAAGTCGGCGACTTCCAGGCGGAAATTGCCGGGATTTGTGGAGTAGCCGAGGGCCGTATCGAAATCGATGATGCCGGCGCGCAGCAATTTTTCGAGCTCGCCGTCGAAATGCTGCATGCCGTCGGTGTCGCCGTCGCGCATGGCATCGAGCAATGATTTGCCTTCGCTTTCCCCTTTTTCGACGTAGTCGCGGGTGCGCAGCGTGGACTTCAGGATTTCGATGGCGGCGATGCGCCCTTTGCCGTCTTTTCTGGGAAGCAGGCGCTGCGAAATGATGAAGCGAAATGCTTTGCCGAAGCGGGTGCGCACGGAGTGCTGGTCGCTGACCGGAAAGACGCCGACAATGCGCTCGACGGTTTTCGCGGCGTCGATGGTGTGCAAGGTGGAGAGGACGAGGTGGCCGGTTTCGGCGGCTTCGATAGCGATCTCAATGGTTTCGCGGTCGCGCATTTCGCCGACCAGGATGACTTTGGGAGCTTGGCGAAGCGCGGCGCGAAGAGCGAGAGCGAACGTGGGCGTGTCGCTATGCAGCTCGCGCTGGTGAATGGTGGCTTTCTTGTGGCGATGCAGAAACTCGATGGGGTCCTCGATGGTGAGGATGTGATGGGCCTTCTCGGCGTTCATTTTGTCGATGATGGCGGCAAGCGTGGAGGATTTGCCGGAGCCGGTGGGTCCGGTCACGAGAACAATGCCGTTTTTCAGGTGCACGATTTCTTCGAGACGCGAAGGGAGCTTGAGGTCCTCGAAGCCGGGAATTTTGTCTGGAATGACGCGCATGACGATGGCGCAACTGCCGCGCTGGCGGAAGATGTTGACGCGAAAACGGCCGACGCCGGCGAGGCCGTAGGAAAGGTCGGCGGAGCCGTCCTGATCGAGCTTGCGGAGGGGATGCTCGTTTTCACCCATGATGTCGTAGGCGATGGATTTGGTGTCGGCGGCGGAAAGGCATTCCAGGCCTTTGTATTTCAGCTCGACGAGCTGGCCGCTGACTTCGATTTGCGGGGCGCGGCCAGGAGAGAAGATGAGGTCGCTGACGTGCCCGTTGGACTTGAGCATCGCGGCGATGAGCTGCGCGGTGTGAATGACGCGCTGCGCCGGCGGCGTTTGGGTGGAGGTTTCCATGGGCCGTGTAGTCCTTGTTCGAAAAGCGACGAAAGGGTCGCTCGAAGATAGGTCGATGAGTCGACCCGCTAACAGTTTAAGTATGCGGGATTTTGGTGACACTGCGGGGAATGCCGAGACGATTGGTTGCGAGAAGATTAAGTGCCGTTCTGGCGACAACGCAGCGGCCGGAGCGCGTAAACGGCGTGCGGCGGCACGTCGCGGACAGTCGCGGACAGACTTAATGTTTCGAGGCCGAGTCGATGAAGGCCGATATGTTCGATTTAAGTTTGGCCAGATCATCATCGCGGAGATACATCATGTGGCCGGCATCGTAATACTGAAGACGAATGTTCTTCTGTAACTGCTCCGGCAGGCCAAGATGCTCCATGGTGTATTCGGTGGCGAAGAACGGCGTGGCCATGTCGTAGAAGCCGTTTTCGACTTCAACCTGCAGGTGCGGATTGGCGAGCAGCGCCTGCACCAAATCGCCTTCAACGTTGGGAGAGCCGGGGAAGAAGCCGCGACCGCGGCCGGTCTGGTGCTTCCAGTCCCAGTTACTGCCGACGCCTTCGCTGATGGCGTGGTAGGTCTTGTCCTGGCCGAATTTCAGGTCATCGCGAACGTAGCTGTTGAATGCGGCGGTGAACGCTCCGGTGACGGCAGCGCTTTGCGGGTCGGACTCGGCGAATTCGCTTAGGAGATCGTACGTCAGGCCGGAGTAGCGGGAATCCAAGCGGCCGGTGGTGAGACCGCGATGGCGCTGCAATTCTTCCATGAATTGACCGAGGGTCACGCGCAGGTTGGCTTTGATCAGGTAATCTTCCGCTAATCCGGTGTAGCGGGACACCTTCTTCGCCATGTCCGCCTTTTCCGCTGCGGTCAATTGCGAACCCTTCATCAAAGCGGAAGCGTATTCAGATTGGGCGAACTTGCGTGCTTCCGCGAGGAAGGCGTTCAGATTTTCAGGGCGGTCTTTCAGCACCTTGTGATACCAGGCGGTTGCGGCGTAGCTGGGAAGATAGAAGATGTAGGGCATGTCCGAACCCGGATGGAAAGAAATCGTGCCGAGGTCCAGCACGGAGGAGATTAGGACGATGCCGTTGAAGTCCATGCCGTCGTGTTCCTGGAGGTAATTGCCGAGAGCGGCGGAGCGGAAGGTGCCGTAGCTTTCGCCGATCAGGAACTTGGGAGAGTTCCAGCGGCCGTTGCGGCTGACGTACAGTGTGATGAACTGCGCGAGGGATTTTACGTCCTGATCGACGCCCCAAAAATCCTTGTCCTGTGCTTTGCCAACGGCGTGGCTGAAGCCGGTGCCCACGGGATCGAGGAAGACCATGTCGGTCTTATCGAGCAGCGTGCCGGCATTGTCTGCGAGCTTGTAGGGGGGAGGCGGAGTGGATTCAGCGTTGGCGGTGAGCACGCGGCGCGGGCCGAAGGCGCCCATGTGCAGCCACACAGAAGCGGAGCCAGGGCCGCCGTTATAGATGAAGGAGATGGGGCGCGAAGGATCCTTCACGTCGGTGCGAATGTAGGACGTGGAATAGATCAGGGCTTGCGGCTCGTCTTTTTCATTCTTTAGCAGGATGGTGCCGGCGATGGCCTTGTAGGGAATGGTCTGGCCGCCGATTTTGATGGAGTGCTCGGTGACGGAGGATTCTTCTTTTGGTGGCGGCGGCGCGGGCTCAGCGGGCTTTTCTTTCTCGGCGGTTTTCGTTTCTTTTTCCTGGGTGCGTTCCTGTGCGCAGGCTGGCAGGACGAGAAGAGAAGAGAGAGCGAACGCGCTGAGGTGAAGGCGATTCATCATCGTTGTTGCTCCAGAAAAGCGAGATTGGGATTCGGGCGCATGATTCTATACGTCGCCAGAGAGGCAAGTCAAAGTGGGCGCTCGGAAGTCAGTGGTTTTCGCCGGCTAAAGCGGGCGAGCAGCAGCCCTATCACGCCGAGGAACACCGCGATCGTGAAGGTGTGGCAGCCGTGCTGGTGCGGATCGAGCACGACCAGGCAGCGGGGATCGGAGACCATCCGCGTGCCCAGCAGGATCATCAGCGTGGCGAGCGACGTCCAGATTGCCCAGCGTTCTCCGCGGCGGATGGGAATGAGCGCCAGCATCATACCCATAATGCTCAACGAACAGGCCAGCGCCACCGGCCACGGACCAGCATATTCGGCGAGCGTTGCCGCGCCCAGATGCGGATGCGCCTTGGCGTACGCCGGCGCCGCGAGCGATGTATACAGCAGCGCCGCATACGCCGCCACTACCAGCCCAACGCCAAGTTTCCTTATCATGGCTAGGCCGTCCCTTTTATCACATCAGGTGAATCACCGTTCGGTGAAAAGGAGATTGATGGAGCCGTCGCCATTTGTCGAGGCGAGGCGGAGTGAGGCGAGATTGTTGGCGATCCAGTCAGCGCCGGACTCGATGAGCTCGCTGTCGGGCGCGGTGGTGCGCAGGGCGAAGACGCGGGCGCCTGCGGCTTTGCCGGCGCGGATGCCGGCGGGGGCGTCTTCGATGACGATGCAGTCCGCGGGGGTTAGGCCGAGAATTTTCGCGGCTTTGATGTAGGGCTCGGGATCGGGTTTGCCACGCTGCACGTCGGTGGAGGTAATCAAGTGTTTTGGAAATGGGAGGCCGGCTGCACGGATGCGGACTTCCGCGAGCGGGCGGCTGCAGGAGGTGGCGATAGCCCAACGATCTTGCGGGAGCGCTTGCAGGAGTTCGAGAGCGCCGGGAAGGGGAATCACGCCCTCGACGTCTTCAATTTCGGCGCGTTCGACTTCGCGATTTTCGGCGTCGTGATCGGCGTGGGGAAGGAGTTCGCGTATGGTGGTGATGCTGGGGCGGCCGTGGGCCTGGCGTACGACTTCCTCGGGGACGAAGCCGTGCTGGGTGGCCCATTGGGTCCAAACGCGCGCGACGGCGGGGGTGGAATCGACCAGGACGCCGTCGAGATCGAAGAGCACACCGCGGCATTGAATTTTCATCATTCGATGATACCCAGATTCAGGCGTCGATTCTGTGTAGTGACTCCGCGAAACACCGGCGCTGACGCTGGGCGCCGGAAAGCGTTAGTAAAGCGGCGCACTTCATGTTGACTTAGTCCACAGACTTAGTCTACCATAGAGTGTATGAGCAAGGTGAACGTTCATGAGGCAAAGACAAGTTTTTCCCGGCTCCTTCGCCGCGTGGCTGCCGGGGAGGAAATCACGATTGCCAATCGCGGAGTACCCGTGGCGCGCCTGGTGCCGGTCCCGGCGGAAGAGACCACGCGCAAGCTCGGTTTCTTTCGCGGTCAGATGACCATTCCGGATGATTTTGACGCTCCCCTTCCCGCCGATATCCTGGACGCTTTTGAGGGCAAGGTCCGGCGTGGAAAAACAAAAAGAAAGAAATCGTGAAGTACCTGCTGGACACCAATATATTTCTTTGGAGCAGTGGCGCTCCCGAGAAACTGAACAGGCAAGCCACAACTGTTTTGTCCTCTGGATCATCGGAAGTTTATCTGTCGGCAGCAAGTTCCTGGGAAATCGCGATCAAGTTCGCGCTCCGCTCGCTCAAGTTGCCGAGCCCGCCTTCGCGATTCATCCCTGATGCAATGCGGATACTATCTCTCCGTTCGTTGGAGATTTCCCATTCTCATTCCCTCGCGGCCGGCGCCCTGCCACCGCACCACCGGGATCCTTTCGATCGCATGCTCATTGCGCAGGCGTGCAGCGAAACGATGGTTTTGCTGACCGCCGATACTGCTTTCATGAGGTACGAAGTCGAGACGCTGTTCTGCGGAAAGTAACGGCGCGAAACGGGATCTCACAGGACACTCATAAGGTCGACAATACTTGGTATTCTGCGGGCGGCGATGGCCGTCCCTGGGCAACTCAGGGTAACCTTCGGAGCCTGCGTGCGCAGGCAAGCTCAGAGTAAAGATGAAATCGAAAGTGCAAGTGATGAAGTTTGGCGGGACGTCGGTGGGCGATGCGTCTTGCATTGCGCGCGCGGCGCGGATCGTGGCGCAAGCGGCGCGCGAGAAAGCGGTCGTGGTGGTGGTTTCCGCGATGAGCGGCATGACCAACCGGCTGGTGGAGGCGGCGAATCGCGCGGGAAGCGGCGATCGCGAAGCAGGTTCGGCGCTGATTGCGGAGCTTCGTCGGCAGCACGCCGCTGCGCTGGGCGCGCTGGTTTCGGACGAAACGCGGCGCGCCGTTATCACCAGCGCGCTGGATGAGATTTTCGCTGAGGGACAGCGACTCTTGGACGGCACCGCGCTGCTCCGCGAGCTTACGCCTCGCGCGCTGGATGCCATTTCGAGCCTTGGCGAGCGTTTGTGCGCGCCGATTTTCGCCAGCGCGCTTGCCGAGTTGGGCGTGAAGACTCGCGCCATCGCTGCGACGGAATTGATCGTGACGGATACGTTTCATGGAGGCGCGGAGCCTCGCATGGACCGCACTCGCGTGTGCTGCGAAGCCACGTTGCGGCCGCTGCTCAACGAAACCTGCGTTCCCGTGGTCACCGGCTTCATCGGTGCAACGCCCGACGGCGTGCTGACCACGCTCGGCCGCGGCGGCTCCGATTACTCGGCGACGATTCTAGGAGCGGCGCTGGGCGTCGACGAGGTCATCATCTGGACCGATGTCGATGGCGTGCTGACCGCGGACCCGCGTCTGGTGCCCGACGCGCGCACCATTCCCGAAATTTCCTACCGCGAGGCCGCGGAACTGGCCTACTTCGGGGCGAAGGTGCTGCATCCGAAGACGCTGCGTGCGGTGATGCCCGCGGGCATTCCCGTCTGGATTCGCAACAGCTTCGCTCCGGAGCGGCCGGGCACGAAAATTTCGCAGCAGGGCCGCAGCATCGGAGGCGGGGTGAAGGCGCTTACCGCGATCCGGGACGTTGCGCTGATCAGCGTGGGCGGTCCGGGGATTGTGGGCGTGCCGGACGTGGTCGGGCGCACCTTTTCCACTACCGCCGAGCTTCGCGCGAACGTGCTGTTGATTTCGCAGTCGTCGTCGCAGAACGATATTTGCTTCATCGTGGCCGCCGCCGACGCGCAGCGCACGGTGGAAGCGCTGCGGCGCGAGTTTGCGAGCGACCTTTCGCACGAGGTGGTGGACCACATCACCATCGATCCGAAAATCGCCATCGTCGCCGTGGTCGGAGAAAATATGCGCGGCACGCGCGGCATTGCCGGCCGCACCTTCGCCGCGCTGGGCCGCGACAACGTGAACATCATCGCCATTGCCCAAGGCTCCTCGGAGACCAACATTTCGTTCGTGGTGGAAGACAGCGCCATGAAGCAAGCGCTGCTCACCGCGCATCGCGAGTTCGCCCTCGGCGCCAACGACTCAAATTGACGAGGGAGTCCAGGGCTTGGGGAGATGGCGAAGTCTAGAAAATACTACTGACGATTTCCGCGACGCGCCGGCCAAAGATAAGCCCAGCCAACAACACGCATGCGGAGATAAGCAAGCTGATCTTGACAGGTATTGCACCTATAAAAGTACAGCCGACAAAGCGATTACCGAGGCCAAGATAGCCATGAGAATGTCAAGTTGTCGATCGAAACTCATTACGAGGTTGGGGTGGGAGACGGGATTTGAACCCGCGACTTTCGGAGCCACAGTCCGACGCTCTACCAACTGAGCTACTCCCACCGCCGG